>Ga0153966_100209_pt1 | contig 33876 bp, 35 predicted proteins | sample TSFL050MetaG_FD_104738 | JGI IMG/M metagenome (GOLD analysis project Ga0153966, IMG submission 104738) | Attine ant fungus gardens microbial communities from Florida, USA - TSFL050 MetaG | ecosystem: Host-associated > Fungi > Mycelium > Unclassified | place: USA: Florida, Paynes | collected... | reverse complement strand
AATCGTAGGGCCGGAGGCAATTTCATTTCAATCAGAGGCCGATCTATTCTCAAAAAGACAAGCAACGATGTAGGCTCGAGGTGCCTCAACAAGAAATACATAGCTCTATATACCTACATACAAATAATAATGATAAGTTATATAACCTCTAGTAGGACAACACAAAGGGAAGAAAAGGCATCACCGAAAAGCATATTGACTCGATTGCGAATCGGCACATTTGAGACCCGGAAGTGGTATCGGCTTGCCACTAGCAATGGCGGACCGTACTCTATCCGCCAAATCACGGCTTCGTTCCCAATCCATACCCACGTCATCGCCATCATTGACGGCTTCGAACGATGAAACCGTGGGTCGAGTTTTAGGGTCAATGATGGACTCCACAGGCCTCCCATCATTCTCATGCTCCACCACATTCTCAGCGACAGTCACATCTCCAAGATTTATCGTCGCCTCTGCATAACACTTCTTTGCCCCCAACTTTTCATATCTTGCAAGTAGTCCTGTCCTTTTCGATCCATACGAGGGTGCCACGGCATTCGGACGTGCATTCGCCAAGCGTTCCCCGATCTTGATCCTCTGGAGGAAGTAATGCGCACGCTCGACTTGTGGTTTTGCTGAAAAGGATTGAGTGTGAGGGTATCGTTGCCAAAAGGAAGCTCGAGGCACTCTCCTGAGAACGGACAAATCGGGTACAACTATCTGTTGATTGATGGTACCAGAAAAAGTGCCAGACAAGACCACTGCAGGAGGGGTAGCGTGTCTCGTATAACGTCGACAACAATTACTATTTGGCGTGGGGAAAGGGGATGCCAATGAGTTGTTAATATCTTCTGAGGTATTATGTTTTTGCTCTCCCAACAGGGATGTGGAGGTTTTCGCTGCCGGAGGTTGGGACCTCCTTTTCACAGAATTAGTGGAGTTCTCCTGTGCTGGAGAAGATGACTGTGGACAGAAAGGCCACACAGGACCTTTGCCTACATGTCTAGGAGGAGTCTGGTATCGGTGACCAGGTAAAGGACTCGTTGATTGCGGAACTAGATTGGAAGGCGGGAACATTGTCTTTGAAGGACTGGAATTTTCAAGGTCATTGTTCAGTTGCGAGAACTGAAGCTCTTCCCTATCAGAAGAAGGGGGAGAAGACCACCAAGCTGTTACTTTCTCATCTACTCCAGCCGAACTTGCGAACAATTTGTGAGCTGTACGACCACGTTCGCTATCATCATCAGTATCGTTGTCGCTGCTGGAATGCAAGTTTCGCATTCCTTCCCCTTTCCCCTGTTCTACTGTAAAAGGTGGCAAGAGAGGTAATGGGTTTGAGTCACCCAAAATTCTATTCACAAGAATCCTTTCTGGTGGTTTCAAGTAAGATCTGGCAATTTCCAGTTTACGGCGAATACTGCTACTTTCCGCCCAACGCCGTGCCAACTCAGTGATGTCGTGACAGCCAACGAGATTTGTTATTGTCACGTCTTCATCCTCGATAAGAGGGTCAGAGTGAAAAGAGGGTGGAATCCTAGTGATCATTGTTGCAACATCCGACACACATCCCTGAAACATACGGTCAAGGCAAAACCAATCCCAGCCTTGCATTCGGGGGTCGAGAGTGTTAGGGACAACAGACTTGGGCCTAAAAAGAGAAACGAACTTCTGAAGTTCAGGGAGTGTTGAGTGTCGCGATATAGGAACAAGCTACATAGAGGGTGAGAACAAATTTATACGCAGAAGAACTTACTCACAAGACTGTTCATCGTGGTACACATAATTAGTCGTTGTCTAGTCTCTTCAAAATATAGTTTCCAGTTTATTTTCCCCATTGTGACAGGGTTAATGTATATGACGCGTCTCCTTCGACGGCTTATCGCATTCTCGAATGTTCCCTGTTCATTATCCACCAAAACATAGTCACATCGATTGAAGCGTTCGCATGCATGAAATCGAGTAGTAGCTGGGTCCCGAGTTATGATGAGACGCATGTACGGATCAGACACATGTTGATAGATACTGTGCTTGTAACGGTCAACATGTATCTGAGGTCGTAGATTCAGAGATCCATGGCGAAACAAAATTGGAAGGAAATACCTTGGTTTGGAATGCGGCAGCAACCGCTTTGATAACATCTTCGTAGCCCCATGTCCACGAGTTAATATAGAAGTACACATCTGGAGGGAAAAGTTTCATGAGTTCTATCAGGTCATTTGTGGCTTCTTGCTAGGTCAAGAACAAGAATGAAAGCATCGAGCGATTATAATTTATTGACCTTGGTAGGAATGTCCAGGGGAGAGAATGCAGAGGCTGTATCTAGATAAATGCAGTTAAGAGTCTTATGTAGAGATCCATTCATAGAAGAGTATAAATATGGCTGGAGAAAGGGATTGCGTTTGGTGGACTCGAGAAACCACGGTTCGGCGCGGAAATCACCGGTGTGAAGGATTGCTCCTTTTGGACCTTCAATAAGGTACCTGAAAAAGGCTTAAATTGGAGCTCATCGCAATGCATGCATCGTACCTACATGACGGCACCGGGGCAATGATTTGCATCGAGAGCAGTGATAACTACCTGCTCGTCGTTGGAGAGTTCGATGATGGTAGGTGCATGGAGATGTATTGGTTTCTAACATAATGGCATTATAGGATCAAGAGCGAATGTGATTGAATCTCATACTAGAAGATCCCGCGAAGCTTGGAAGTGCGCCGTAGGGGACTGTACTCGGTCAACCTTGAGGTGAGCATAGGTTCTGACAAGTTCAGAGCGCAGGTCTTTCTGCCTAAGTTCTCTTTCGGCAAAGACTTCGTGCCTCAATAGCATTTCCTTAGCATCATGTGAGCAGACTATAACATAGCCAAAACTCTTTAAAGAGAGTCCGTTGGTGTGATCAGAATGTGTATGCGTAAGTAGATGCAAGGCTGGCATCATTTCTTGGTTTGGAGGAGTGGAAAAGTTGTCGACCTTTATTCTGTAAGGTAGGGCAAATGAGTTGTACGGTGTCCCAGTCGGCATGGATCAATGACTCATTAAAATATCACAATGCTGTGATCAGATTTATGAACTCAAATCACATGACTTGTGACATCCGCGCTTCTAGTATCGGGTTGACTAATTATCATCATGTCCTCCATTGAAAACCACAGCCTTTCCCGAGATGATATTATCCACGTTCTCAAGGGCATGAATATTGATCTGGCTTCAAACACTAGGGTTAACACAACTAGGCTGCAAAACCGACTTGGCGAAGCACTTGATGCCGCCCAGCGGTTCTCTACCACTTTTCCCAACGATCCCGATGTTGTTGGGGGAGTGAATCTCTCTAATTATCCCATGTGGAAGAAGCGGATACCGGTTGTAGATGCTTTTACCAGGCGTACATGGGCAGCTATCTTCCAGGACAATCGAGAATTTGAGGATCAACGTCAGCTTGCTTTTCCCAGAATCGTGCAGCTTATCCCCGACATAGGCAAAAACATGGACCAGAAACGGATTGGATACGTTGTTCTCAAGGATATGACTATATTCAGGGCCCTAATCATTCGAGTTCGCTCCCCCTCCATTCTCAAGCCCTCAAGCTAATCTCGGTATATAGTTCTTCTCTACATTCGAGATTGACGACAAGACCCCTCTTGTTTTATGCAATTATGCAATCATTGAAGAAGAAGACAAGGAGTCTCTAGAGGAGTCAGTTGCAGACCTAACTCCAGAGGACCAACGCGGAAGGGCCTACCCTATGACCAGTGTAGAACAGAACTTGTTCATCACATTATTATCCCTCAATCGGAAACATCTCTCTCCTAGATTCCGACTACCAGCAGAAGTTCGAGACGATCGCTGTGATGTTGGGTTCATTCTTCCAATCGGAGGTCTGAATATGAAAGATGTCATCCGTCTTAGCAAAATTGCGGGCTGTCCTCTCTGTGGTGAAGAGTCCCACCACGCATGCAAGGCATGTCTGTCTACTCGATATTGTGGCCGAGGTACATTTGTTCATGCCTTCAGCTCATTGTCCCTTATTCCATTTCTTCTAGACTGCCAAAAGGAAGACTGGAAAAACCACAAGGCGCTGTGTAAGGCGATTTCCTCAGGGAAGTGGTACAAGATTACGCTTGAGCCCAACCCGTTCTCGGCACTAATGTCGAGAATGTACAAAACTAGTATCACCCGTTACTATGACGATTCTGACGAGAATCAAAATCCTGCTGCCGAGGTATTAGACGAGGCCCCTCCCAACTATCACGGGGATGTCTACTACCTGGTTAAGCTTCAAGTTCCCGTCGGTACCGATGCAAATCAGATACTGGTATACGACCAATTTAAGACATTCGAGCTCTACCTCTCAGAACCAAAGAACCCAGAAGCATTCTTTGCTGCTCTGTTTACAGTGGCTCGTGAACAGAAGATGTACCGATGGGTGCATCGTGAAGGGGAGTGGGAGTGGAAGATTTGCTTTGATCGCATTCCTGACCGTATCCCTACATGGTAGAGAATTGCCTCTGAAGAAAACTACCTGTCGTTAGCTCCTTATATCTACTCTCTGTCACTCATGAGTATGAATATGAATTACTTGTTCGTGTTCTTCCTTGAACGGTCAGGCCATATGGTCAAAAAAATTCCTACTAAGGATGCTTGTCGACTCTTGAAGATCAGCACAAATTCCAGAACAATATACAGTCATCGTCGTTGTACAGCTACTTTAAGGTCGTTGACTTGAAAGGCAAGCTGAGATTTTACAAAGTCATCGTCGCATTCTCCAGATCCTCTGGACCAAAGCTCATAGGCAACAATTCATTAAGGGTCGTTTCCACCACACCATCAGTTCCAGATTTTAACTCGCCGACTTGAGGATAATCTCCAGGGACGAGAAGAATGGGCATATCATTGGCACAAAACTCTCGAATAAACTGTCGACATATTCCACAGGGTGAGATTGCCGATTTGACATTACTTTTTTTTCCATCCATGGGATGAATATAATTTGAAGTATGTAACTGGAACACACCTTGTGACAGCTAGTCCAATGAATTTTCTTGTTCCCTCACTCTGTATGATCCCATGAGCGGCATAGTGCATAAGATGGATCAGAAAGTTACTCACAACCGCCTTGACGAACGCCGTGCGTTCCGCACAAATTGTAGCTCCTGTCAAAGGGTCCCTGAAGTATTGTTAACGACGATCTGAGAATGACGTACCATATGATGCGTTTTCGATATTGGCCCCTTTAATGATGGTACCATCTGCGGCAAGAAGAGCAGCCCCAACAGGAAAGTTGGAGTAACGGCTGTAGTTCCCTTCCTTCGCTGCCCAAGGGGAAATGTAGGTGGAAAGTTACAGGACAGGAGGATGACTGAACCTTGGAAGGCTGCTTTTATTAGCTTTTCTCGGTCTTCAATTGATAAAGTCCAGGCTCTGGTGCTCATTTTAAGTATGCGTCCTGATTTGCGCCAATATCGTCGCAAGCAGCCTGGGTGGGAGGTATCAAGATCAACAGAATGTCATGCCATGTGACTTTACTCGCGGGCTGAACCAAATGCAGAACAGTTGATCCCTGTACCATTTTAGCCTCCCTTTTGAGTAGCGGCAGAGGAACCCTCAATCAGACAATCCCCTCGCCTTTTACTAGGGGATTCCGTGTGAGTTCCTCATTGAATGCTGCCTTACAATCTTTGGACATGTTCTCCAATGTGAGAACTCTACTTTCTTATTATACTCTTTTCTTAATCTTCAGGGCCTACACTTTATTAGTATTGCAAAATTAGCCAGTCAAAATTAGCCAGTCTGCCAATCACTCGTACGACTTGTTCAAGGTACTCGTATGCCTCGTTTCGACGTTGTAATTGTAGGTGCTGGCATCGCCGGTCCTGCCCTCGCACACTGCCTTTCGACATTACCTCGTGCCAAAAAATGCCGCATTGCTTTGTTAGAGCGCTCACTCGCTGAACCTGATAGAATTGTCGGGGAGCTGCTACAACCTGCAGGGATCACTGCACTCCGCCAACTGGGATTAGAAAAATGTCTGGAGGGTCTCAATGCGATTCCAACTCGTGGTTATTGCATTCTGCACGAAGGCAGGTCAGTTCATATACCATACCCGGATGGCTACGAAGGCCGAAGTTTTCACCATGGGCGCTTCGTCATGTCTCTTCGGGCAGCTGCGAACCGTGCAGAGAATGTAGAACTTATTGAGGCAACGGCGACAGAACTCATAGAGCATGAGAATCGGGTTGTGGGAGTAAAGGCGACGCGAAAAATACAACAGGAGGAATGCAAGGAGGAGTATTGGGCTGACCTCGTCATTGTTGCTGATGGCTGCTTTTCAAACTTTCGCAATTCTGTCATGGGATGTGCATCGGTTAAACCAGTGGCGAGAAGCTCTTTCTGTGGTGCGATTCTTGAAGACGTGACATTGCCAACACCCACAGCTGTTCTTATTCAAGGGTCTGGCCCCGTGCTTATGTATCAAATATCCGAGCACCATACCCGTATACTAATAAGCATTCAACATCCTCTGCCTGCTGACCTCAAAGTGCGTTATTACCTTTTTGATTGGTCTGACTCTCATTTCGACAGTCGCATATCCTCTCTCATATCATTCCTCAACTACCAACGACATTCCATAAAGCCATCCAAAAAGCGCTTGACAAAGATCGTATCCGACGCATGCCATGCTCCTTTCTTCCACCAGTCTTACAAGGCTCTTCTGTATCCAAGGCTGGTGTCATCCTCATTGGTGATGCGTGGAATATGCGGCATCCTCTCACTGGTGGTGGTATGACAATCGCTTTGAGTGATGCCGTCTTACTGTGCTCCTTACTCAAACAAGTTGATGACTGGAGCGACTGGTCGAAGATCCAGAGATTGCTAAATAGCTGGCATTGGCGGAGGAAGCCTCTTGCCTCGGCAGTCAATATCTTAAGCGTGGCTTTGTATGACCTCTGGAGTGCCGAGGGTTCGCATTAAGCATCACTTCCGAGAAATATTGATGATCAACCGTCCTTTCACAGATGATAACTTAGCCATACTCAGAACGGGATGCTTCAAGTATTTCGAATGTGGGGGTGAATGCATCAACGGTCCGATTTCTCTTCTGTCCGGTATTGCTCAATCTCCCATGCTCCTTGCATACCATTTCTTTGGTGTCGCTTTCTATTCGATCTGGGTGATGTTTACGCATCCCCAGCTTGTATCCTCACCCAGTGAAAAACTTTATGCTACTGTGACAGTGGATCAATACCCTTATTTGATGATCAAAAGCATTCACGTGGCACGTTTTGCACTTTTTTTTTAATTACCAAAGGTTGACCTGTTTCATAGATGTGGACAGCATGCGTCGTCTTCTGTCCTCTCTTGTGGTCAGAACTCCGCTGGTGGTCACCCGATGATTCCAGAGAGAGAAGAAAAGTTCTACTACAGACTGTACTCATTTTAGGCGCCACGGTCACCGGTTTTACTTTGGCAGTACAGAAAATAGCTTATTGGATGTGAGTCTGGATGAGATAGACGAGATAGACTGGATAGATGGAATGTTAGAATATTTAGAATATTATATCTGCTTAGTTTTCTTGTTGGTTCCCTCCTAAACTATTTGCATGTGAAAGCAACCGCCGAACGCCCGATCAATGAGTGCCGGTGACTAATCAAATCTTCCACTCGGTTTTCATTTTGTCATGGAGGTCTTTGGTTTGTTGGCGCCCACTACTACTTGATACTCACTGTCACATGTGTTTGGATGACCTCGCTCTCCTTCTAACAGATCTCCGAATTCACCTGGTTGCATGCCTTTGGCGACCATCATTTACGTTCCATTTCCCGGCGCCGCATCAGGTTCCAAATAGATTCTTTCCAACGCCATCAGGCACTACGTTTCCACCGTGGAAAGTGAAGAGATTTGTCTTATGACGGAAACTCGCACTCTCCAAATCGAGTCAGACTGGATAAGTCTACTTTATCACTGGATCTTCTCCCTGTTTTCGCTGCATCGTGTACTATCAAAAGATCCTGCCTGGGCTACACTGATGTTGAACATTCAAATCTTTGATGGCCACTTGATCATGTCTCAAGTCCTTATATGTCCAACTCAAACGTCTTGTAAGCATCGTTTGATCTCGACTGAATCAGAAATGGTGTCAAGATTTATTGCAGGGACATGAGGAAGGATATAAGTGACACGAAGATCCCTTGTCTCTTTCCCAATACCCCTCCTACCCTCTTTTCCATCGCTTAATCTTTGCCGTTGGCTGAGCCTCCGGTTAGAATTTCTCTCTTTCTGAAAAATTTCATTCTTTGTTCTGAACTTTACCTTTAATTCGTTTTCACATCCTTTACATAATGTCGACGGCTCGCTTCTTTACTCCAATCACCTTTATATCTTGTCTTTCTATCACCATTAGTGCTGTGGTTGCAGGTTTAGCCACCGTCAACTTCGGCATTCTCTCTATTTGGGTCAACGGTTCCGTTGGTGTCCTGACCCTTCTCTATCACCTTACCGCTCTCATCCTTACATGGCGAAGAAATCGGGCGACGTCCACACCGTCACATAACGTCAAAGTCAAGAAACTCATGCTTCCCGATGTAAAAATGCCTACCATCCCTTCGCCTGCATATAACCCACCTTCCTATGATTCTGAGAAACTTGTGCCGAACAGGCGGTTCAGTTCTCAAACGGTCACCGTCCTTAGGCCATCCCAGAATTATCTCGCCCAACTCGAGAAGATTCCAACCGATGCCTTCTACTCTATTGTGTCGCTCGTTGCTATCATCATCCTCACCATTCTCACTGTTATTGGACTTGGAATGACGGTTGAGCTCACAAATAATGGAGCTACGTTCTTACTTCCGGGAGAAAGAGCCAAAGGAATGACGTTTCCGTGGAATTTGAAGGTTCAGAAAGCGCAGTGCACGTTCTTGGGTGTGTTGTTGTTTTTGGATTTTGTTATGTTGGTGGTTTGTGTGAAAGGTAGAAGTACGATTACAAAACTTGAGAATGAGAGAAGGGAGGAGATTGAGTATGGTTTTGCTTCGCCAGACGTGAGTTATATTTATTGTGATCAGATCATTGCTAACCAACCAGATGTCTGTCCAGTCTTTTGACCATCCAGGATTTCGATTCAGAAGGGATGAAGTATAGGATGGCGCCGGCGTCGTCGTGGTCGTCGTGACTTCCTCCTGACGCTATCTCAGCGACAACCTTCGGATTCATATGCGTTCGAGAGAGATTCAGTGCTAGATGCACTGCTTTGATTCGCGTTCCGAACCTGTTGTGCTGACCTTTTTGTCCGCACGGGCACATTGTTTTCACAAGTGAGAAGTAGAACTTCGAAGCGCTCTATCATTTTTCAGCGTCCACTCCATGTGTGAGAATGGGGGTGGGTGGGGACCTTTAGCTACATATTACTTGAGAATTGATTTCTCGAAGCTGCTCATTATTTTATCCTCCGTAGGAGTTGTGCTCTTATTTTTGTTCAATAATACGACTTATCTTGACATTGATGGGCACCGAGCTTGCCGAAATTTGTGTCAATTCTGATTTCTCAGGCATGTTCATGCCCTTTGAATGAATTGTATGTGTTCGAGAGCATGAATTGAAAAAATGAAATTGCTACGAGCGGTATGGCTGCGACGCGCGTAATAAAACTGACGTTCACGAGAATTGCAACTTAATTATACGAATGTGTGTGTATATTTGGGTAGACCCCTTTCATGACTTGTTGAAGTGGATTCGAACACTCACACAGAATCAGAATGAAGAACACACCCTAATTGACCACATTCCACAACATGTCGGTAAGTAGGGTAGAGGTGATCGTTTAGGCTCAGGCAACAGGAAAAACAGTCACTGGGGTAGTTCTGTACATCACCACCATACTCTTCAATAGACCTTGTCAACAGATACAATTCGAGGCTGGTGGGAGTTTTCTTCGTTAACTGGCTTTCTCCATTTCGACCTTCACTCTAAGTCATCATAATCTCTTCCAGCCATATAAAAATAGTACTCAATTTTGCTGACTTCAGGTGTGTCTCTAGATAGATTTTTTGTTAATATATTGACTCCCTTCATTCGGACTTGAGACAATTGTAAGGTTTCACTCACGCACTCTCTGATTTGCCCTACCTCCCTTGTGAGACCTCAGCTGTACACCATTGTAGTAACTCCGAACTGAGTACCTTTCCATCTCGCACTTCGTAGCTCACCATAACTGGTAGTTATATAAATCTTATAATTTGTATCACTACTTTACGGCTGCTACAATTGTATATGAGCCCTAGTAGATACATTTTATCTTTTTATGCTTAATTGATCGTACCTTCTCCTCTCCTCTACTCCTCACTCAGGACTTATACGGCTCTTATTCTCTCAGAAAGAATCTTGGTGGCTTATAATATAAAATAAGAAAAATTCAATGTGTTTCCATTGGGGACAACATATATATAGCTTGTAATATATTTATCTATGGTATATGATTCTGATCTATCTGACTAGAAAGTCGACAAATATGATTCCTCAGACGCGACATCACTATGATGTCATGTTGAGACCATAAGTCTTACTTCACTCAAAGTAGGCAAATTAAATGATTGGGATTCTCACCATGTTTTACCTGCACTGTTGTTGGGAGAAACTTCATTGTACAAGGAGGGAATCATCAGAAAAATAGATTGTGAGGTTATTTTTGCCATCGTTCCACAGTGGATGCCATTAAATTCGAAAGAGTATAACACTTTGATCCAAGCCAGGAAATTCAAGGGAAGCCTTGCAAGATCATGATTGAAGTTTGGCATCTCCCTGCAGAAAATTTGGATAGTCAGACTTTCCCAGATTAGGTACACAAAGTTCCTCTTTCTAAGATTAATAAACTGAAACTGAGGTATGAAAGACAGGTAAGTGTAATACTGCCCATGTGGTCATGCAATCTGAGATTGTGATTGCAGCCTTTGTTTCGTGCCTCAGTTTCAGCATATTAATTAATCTTAGACAGTGGAACTTCGTGGGAACTTCATGCACCTAATCTAGGATAGTACTGCTCATGCAATCACGATCTCACAACTGTGCATTGAACAGAAAAGAAACACGACATGTGCGACCCGAGCAACAAAATTATCCCCTGGACTAACGAGGTCTCACCTTTAGTGTCTTGAAACATTTTCCATGCAACCCGAAATGAATGAAAACACATGAAAACACAAGATTCAGCTCTATAAAAGCTGTCGATGTCGTAGCAATTTTCTCCAGCAAAAGAATTATCTCGAGCCACACATAAAGCAACTCTCTCATTCGATATGTTCTCTCGTTTGATCACTTACTCTACTCTCTTCTTTGCTCTTTTGTCTTTGGCTTCTGCCTCTTCCATATTTTCGGCTTCACATCATCCTGACTGTCGATCTGGACAAATTTTTTGCTGTAGGTGTCAGGCCTGCTGTCGTACATGGTGATGACTGATAGAGTGTGTTAGGCACCAAACAGGATATCCCGGCGGGTTTCTTGGGCAACCTAACGGAGAGTGGCAGCTTTTTCTCTGACTGCAACCCCGTGTCATTCGGTGAAAATGCAGACAATTCTTGGTCTGTCAAACATTAAATTCGATTGATATCGTCTCACCGTATTTTTTTCTAGTAACTCGCAGTCCATTTGCTGTGAAGACAATCAGATCAGCAGCCAAGGGTTCGCATTCGGATGTAGTTCTATAAACTTGTAAGCACACAAGTGCTTGATACCATGTACCTGTCGTAGATTTGGGAGCTTTTCCTTTGTCTGTCGCTGTTGAACGTTTCTAGTTTTTATATGTTACATTTTTTCAATTGTCCACTTGGGCATCGATTGATATTTTGAAAATGCGATTATTGTTGTTTCTCGTTTTTGAGTTGTTTTTGTCCCGTGGTTATCGCCCCGTTGGTCAGGTTCATGAAAAATCTGCGCTTTCTGTTCCCGCACTCAGGTTAATGTAGAGAACTATTAGTATTGTCACGGTCATATTTCTGCCTTTGAACACCACTGCCGAAGTATTTAGGGTCCTCTTCATTGCCAGGCTTGGAAACTTCACCTCAGATTAAGGTTTACAGGCATGTGCTGAGTGTATTAATGTCACTTTCCTTATTGTCCTATTTCCTATTTTCTTGCAGTCTTTACTAGATTACATATTTCAAGTAATATCTATACCAGTAGTATCTTTATCATTCTCTTTATAATGATAATAACTGTACCTGCCTTCTGGCAGACCTTGCAAAATATCAATTTGGATTGTCTGACAACAAAATGTGTAATGAGCCAATGAATTATCAATCCGCACTGATCTGCTACTAGTACAAACATACCAACGTTAGGCAAGTAGATAACCGAACCATAAGTAGAAAATAAGTTCGAGGGGGCATCTTTTATTCGTACTTGTCAAGGAAAATATGCGAATGTGCACATACGCTAGTTTTTGATACATGATATTCTAGAACACAGCATCGAAGACACGTTCTAGGAAGGTGCGAGGCTGTTCCATTTTGTTTTCCGTTTCTTCCAAGGTAGGAATACCCTATGATGCCAATGTTGTCAGACTGGTGAATCTAGAGAGCGAAAAGTCACTGACAGTATAAAAGTCCATCTCAGAGGCCTTCCAGAACTTGGTCTTGTTGAAGTATTTATACCCCAAGTATAGGCTAAAGAAAATGGGCAAGTTCAGGTCTAAGCACAAATATATCAATTTGATTAAAAGAGGGAAGGAAGAAAAAGGCCTACATGAGGTGACGAATTTAGATGTGTTCCATCTAAAGAAAACAGAGTAGCCACTAATGAGAATGAATATACTCAGCCAGAACATGGCCCAATAAGCAATCCAAGGTTGGAATCGGTTATGATAACTATTCGATTTCGGATCGATCCCTTGGAACAGCATCCCAGAACCTGAGAACAGTCAGTAGTCAATTAAATTCATCAAGTTGTCCTCACGGAAGCGAGTAAACGTTAGATTGATTACAAGCCATGAGAAAAAACTGCTCGTGGTTGTGAGGCCAACCAACCAACTGGGCAATAGAAGATTCCAGCAGGTGAGTTTACGTTTAAGATGTTCAGAACGGCTTACTTGAAGACTGTCTCACTCCCACGAGAAACAGTCATAAAGGCGAGGACACCAAAGATAGCCTTGTTCGTCAACGTGCAAGAAATCAGAAGATCAGGGTGGCTCCACGTACAGAGACGAGAACAGCAAGAAATGGAAGGCCATCCTTCGTGCACCGTGTGAAAATCTTGGGAGCCTGGCCTCTGAGGGCAAGGCCATACAAGAGTCGCGATGCACCAAATAGGATCGTATTCCCTGATGAGAAAGCACTGGAGAAGATGCAAGCATTGATAATGTGAGGAAAGACTGGAAGAGAAGAATCAAAAATTGAGTTTGTCGTGTCATCTGGCAGTATATACCCCGGACACCTGCACGTTCTATAGCGATCACGAAAGGTGACTGTGCTGCAGTCCCCGTTCCTACACAAACGAATGAGTGACATGAAGCCGGGATAATTCCTCAAGAAGCGCACTTTGAAGTAAAGAGTGATCATTGTATGCGATTAGCATGCCTATCATTAGAATACCCAGAATCTGGGTAGATATCAAACCTCGGATAGCAATCACAGGTACATGATACTCACGTAGAAGACTAGAATTCGCCAAAAGACACGTCGAACTGCTTTCTCGATATTGCGGCGAGGGTTTTCAGTTTCTGAGGCAGCGCTTTAGGTCATCGATCAGTCACAGTAAGGTCGGGATGGAGTGGGATTCACATTGCGACAACATCCATACCCTGATAAGCGAAGGCCGCAGGTACGAGTACATTTATCCATGCTAAGAAACGATCTGTGTCAAGATCACTGACAAAATGAGCACGGTTCATTGCGCCTGGATTGTGCCAATACTGATGAATGTCATATAAAGCTAGTCAAGATCGTGTTCAACTTATCACTTACTCGGAAACCGATCCTTTCATGATTGGGACCCCCACCCAAGTCAATTACCAAGCCCGAAACTAACAGTGCGATGATCAAAGACACTAAATATCACACGAGTAAGCTTGGCACCTCTTGTAACTCTAATCCCTTACATTTGATAATGGCGAAGCAAAACTCGGCTAATCAACCGTAATGAGCATTCCTTGCTTGACTAAATGCATTGATCATTCACCTTCTCCAAACCATCTGCACGAATAACGTCAACATCACGATTAGAGCTGTCATAGATTCCTACCTGACACCAAATAAGTTGATTGCAACGATGACCACCCATATAACCTACAATGAGTTGGTATACACACAAGCTTCTCGAGTGGAACCACTCACTGCAATATAGATAGGAGCATGGTTGAGCTGTCAAGGGTCAGTAATCATGACTATCAAGGTTGATAACTTATGTGGCGTACGTCTGAGTCCCAGAAAGTGAGTAGGATTGTTGTGGCACTGATTTCTGTAGGAATTGTCGTCCTAATGAACGTCAGGAACTAGATACGGAACTAAAAAAAAAGGAAGGATTACATACACCATGCTATAAAGATGATTCTAGAATGAAAATAAGTAGTCAGTATCTCTAGTAAACGAGAAGCTTACCCAACCGACGGCGAAGCCTAGAGCCGGATCCACCCAACGACCAGCTATAATAATGAGCATGTGAATGAATATATGAGATGGCTGACCCTAGATGTGTACCAAAGTGAGGATATGTCCCAGAGATGGGTGCCCAAGTTGTCATTTCACCCAGTGAACAAAGAGTCCTGTCTGTGATTTGAGAAATTGTTGCACAGCTCAGAGAAAGAAGTATCACATACCCATAAGCTACAGTTCCAACGAGCACGTAAGCAATCAATGCACTCAAAGGACCCGCCGTCGCTATTGCCCCTCCAGATCCGAGAAAGAGACCTGTTCCAATGGTACCAGCAATCTGGAAGGTGTTCATATGAGTGTATAGTTCATGTAGTAGTAACCCACAGCTATCCTAAAGGATGGATAAGCTCAAATAAAGAGTGATATGGCACTTATGACCTTACATCTGAATGTGCCGCTGCTTAAGCCGACGCTGAACTCTATCCAAGTCGTAGGAATTGAAATGATACCTAACAAGCCGTCATTACCATTGAAGCGTGTCAAATATGTCATTTTACTGATATCCATGTTGTGAGCTGGGTCGAGCTTTCTCAGCCCCACCCTTTTCCAGGGAGGTATCAGAGTCCGTACTCGGAGAGCTTTGAAGGATACTTTTGTCCAGCATCAGAACGAAACTGGTAGAAGGAAGTAAGCAAGAGAACAGGGGAAGTACATTCTCATTTATATTGAGCATCTACGTGAACGGTGATCGAGAAGTGCCAATGTTCATTCATCATGCCAGAGTCTAAGTTGCCTGACGCCTGGATCGGGAACAGCCACAGTATCATTGATTCCGGCCCTCGTCCTATCAGAGTGTTCCAAGGGCCACGAAATATTATTATCCTAGAGATGAGGTACAAGTCTCTTTGTTTGTGGAATATACCTGGGAGGTGAAGACAACGTACATCTGGTTACGGCGTAGCGCCAGTGAGAAGCTTAACTTCTTTCGGCATAATTCATGATCGAGAAGGCTTAACGAGATTTGGGGCTGGGTTCGTTATTACCGGAACGATTCCGAGGGTACCTGATCAGTTGTATCTGACACTGAGTGAGTCCTCTACATTCGGGACTAGACGGTGAAGATATTATTAGGCATTCTCCGCGCAAACAGCTAGCTTGGGGATTCTGCCTGCCATCAACAGTGGTACCCGGGCGGATGGCCAGAGCGAATGCTGAGTTTACTCATCTGTCCTCGAAGAATTAATGATGGTGTTATATAGAGAGCACCAGAAATACTATTTGTCATGACTATACAATTTTTCGTTTCCAAAGGACTGGAATAGACGCAGTGGTGTTGAAAGATATGCAGTACGCAGTACATGTTACAATGTTTCAATCCTAATTAAAGCAAATCAGCACAAAAAGTAGTTTCATGTGATAGGTAGAGATGACATATAGCAAGATGGTCATGTGCTTCGAATGACATCATTGGCTGTTAGTGAAGATGACAGCTGGTACAATCTATGGCTGGGATGTTCCAAGGCATCCGTAAGACCAGCCCTGGGCAAAGGACCGGGGCAGTGAATTTGCAGTCCACAGGTCCAGTTGCCACGCAACCAGTCTCGGAAGCCGCCGGACTGTGCAAGCACATGACTATACCCGTTGGCACTTTCAATTCGTACTTTCACTCATCCTTTTTTCTTTTCAGTTTTGGCATTTCATAGGCGAGTCCCAGTTTTGGCTACAAAAGTCGTGCCCCTCTGATTTTGCAGTCCAGGTTCAAATTGCACTCTACTTCTTCCTTCTACCATGCCCACGACATACTCTGATTTTTTTTCTTCTGGCCTTTCAGCGTCAAGTCATACGCACAATAAGACTTATTCGCCACCTTCACCGGATTTTCTTTCGTCTCCTGACGTAACACACGGTCCGTTCTCAACGGACGAAGATAGCGATGTTGAGAATTTGGATATTACGTTGGATGTGAGTTCCGCTCGGAGACCAGTGCCTACAACCGACCGTGGAAAGTCTCGTTCTGTATGTGTGGGTTCCACTAGGCAAAATGCACAGCGCCCTTGTCTTCGAAAACGTCGTTCCAGCCTCACTATTTCCACATCGCCAATGAATATGATTAAATCGCCACAAAGGAACGCCAATAATGCATTGCTACTTCAGCAGCGCTTGCCTCAGACTGGCTCTTTAGGTTGCAGCTGCAATGGAAGTTCGGGTTTCCTCGGCCTAGGCGGGCTTTCGACTACCACAGACCGCAGTGACGATTCTAGCGTTGGTTCTCAAAATCTTGCCAGAATGCGAAGTGGAAGTGTTGGCTCTTCCACTTTGCCCCGGTAAGTCTTCTGCTTCTGTTTGTTTGAACTTCCATGAATATGTTCTAGGTTGCGACGACCAGTTCGAAGACTTACCTCGGTACCTAAAGCTCTGGCACCGCCGACCATTCCCTTGCCCGCTCTTCCAGATGAAGCAGTCAAAGATACAAAGCCAAATCTTTTTTCTCACAATACATCAATATTCTCCAATCCAAAGGTGATGTTCTCGAAGTTCGACAGTCGCCCGCCTTTGGTCCGTGGTTCGAGTTTAATTGATGAGCCAGTGGTTTTCACGCCTAAAGGACAGGATGATACTCCGATCAATGAAGTCATGAAAGAAAACTGATTCAGTTTCCACCTGTTTACTCTCGAATGGATCGATTGATGCCTTGATGATTTGACGTCTCATGACTCCATGTTTCTGTTCATATCCTAGCTGATTGATTCGGCTGCGACTGCCTTACATCCGTCACTGGATTCGTACATACTACATAAATTTATTTCGTTTTTAATACTACGTTCTTTTGATTTAGATTACTCCATTTGCATTGTTACCATTATTGCCTTTAGTCTTTGGGCTCTAGTCTCTATTATATTCCATTACTAGTTCCGGCCATTTTTAGTGTCTAATACACATTGGCCACATTTTATAATCTTAACTTTACACAAGAATTGTATTTTCCCTAATAACGAAATGACCAGACAACCTTTTCTTCGATGTCGATTCATACCCGTGGGAGATCAGTCAGTTCCCAAGGAATTGAATATGATAAGATAACCCTTGTGGCGCTCTGTCGGAGATGATGTGTGACAACCCGATTGATTCCGCATCCTGCGCAGCTCGTGAATGCTGGCTCGAAAGCCCAAGTGTATTAATTGAGCAGAAAACCAATCCTAGAAATAAAACAAAGGAAGATAAAATTGTACATGTAAGAACTAAAAGCGTTAAAAACGAATTGCGAGAAGCAGCTGTTACACAGGCAGGCCGGTGTGGGGGTTTCTACTAGATGAGAGCACATATATATTCTATGGCGGAAAGGGGGCAATATCAGGTGTGTGTGAATGATTTTTTGGGAACTGGAATATTGAAGGGTAGAAAGTTGAGCGAAATTGCCCGGTCAAAATGCGCTGTGATTTTTGTCTGAACGAGAATGTCATAGCAACTAAGGAAGTGAGAGTCAAGTCTTGGGACAAGGTGGCCGAAGACGGATCAGAATGGTGGTGAACATATGATGTTCACCACTTGAGGATACCCTCGTAGATGAAGAACATGACTGCGGCGTTCGGTACGACTCGCATCAGGTGGGCGCTTAGACCGCCATATAATGACCTGATACCTTCTTCTGCAATGATCAATCTCAATGTCTGCCACAGACCAGTGTATTTAATAACACCATTTACACATGGTTCTCGAAGACGTGTTCGGAGAACCTGTGCGAATGATGTGAGACCATATGAGATGTAGAAAGAATCACAAACAAACCTCATGAGGATATGAAACTAGACTCGCAACACACTTGGCAGTTCCCGCACTGCCAAGCATACCTAGCCACTCTGTTGAACCGCCTTTTCTTTCTGAATTTGCAGTCATTTTCTTTAGTCTCTCATATAACACCCACTGGATCGTCCCTTCTGTCACTCCAAGATAACTGGCGGTCAACCCCTTGTAGAACCCTTTGGTTCCCTCCTCTCGGAAGATCTTTTGAATGCATAACCAGCTTCCACCGATACCACTCCTGCGTGCCAGTGGGATGCCGTTAACTAGCTGGGATGCGGATAGTTGCATTCGAGTTTTGACAACCCATATAGGGTTGGTGGCCGTCCCAGTGACGATACCAGCAAGCGCCGCTGCAGAGAGATGAACAAAAGAGTTTTCACGGCCATCATTGAAAGCATTAGCAATAACAACTTTTCCATTGCCGTAGGTAAAGAAATTGATTGAACGCGCTGGAATGACACCAATTAGCGTCGGCCCAAGACCTTTGAATAGCGCGCGGGGAGATTCATCTCGGTAAATGTCACTGCAGAGGCGAGTTAGAAGATTGAGGAGCATAATGAGACACACCCACCGCAGGATGTGACCCGTTTCCACAAAATTCCACAGCAGACCTCCATGTCTGGGACCATGTAGCAGAGCGCCACCTGAACCGTTTGTCATGAGGCCCAGTGTTGCATGGCCCTCGCGAAACAGACTCGACTGAAGACGCGTTTTCACCACGTCAAATGGGCTTGTTACAATTGCACCGCACATTCCTCCGAGACTAGAACATTTGTCAGGACCTCTCAAACACTTGTCAGGCGTGAAAAGCGTACATACCCGCCTGCAACGAAATGTGTCCATGATTTTGCCGGAAGAAAAGAGGAAGTTCCTGTGTTATTTCCCGACATCGTCCCAAGGTTTGTTGAAGAATTGATGAGAAGGATGAGGATTTGCCAGACAACCAGGTGGAGAGGAACAAAGTTAGGAGCAATAATTTTTTGGGATGTCACGTGGGAAAACAAAACGATATGTTTTCTCTAGCTATAATCAAGGTTCGTTACACTTTATCCACCCTCAAGGATCAGCCTAACCTTGGCTTTAGGATACAGTAGCAGTTCATCCGTCGCAATTTGGGATTCCTGCAGAAGAGGCCATAACTGCCGAGATCAACAAAAAATACGCTAACCGTGTTCTGCATGATATCGGACTTTGTATTACTGTCTTTGACCTGAATACGGTTGGCGAAGGAAAAGTTCGTTACGGAGACGGATGCTTATGGTATCAAGGTGCGCTACTTGTGTCTTCATAATAGGATTGAGGCTAAACTAACTTCAAGGCAGTCGTGTTCCGCATGGTCGTTTTCCGGCCCTTCATTTCGGAAGTCATCGTAGCCAAGGTCAAATCTTCTGATGAAGACGGTATCCGACGTTTGTGCATGACGATACAGGGTCCATTCCCTTTACTTACACTCTACTAGTGACGATGGGATTTTTTGATGACATGTATATTCCAGCTGTGTATCTCCCACAGCCAGCGGCATTGTAAAAAAAAAAGTTTCTTCCTACTGTCCATTAAGAAAAAATCATTCTTACCAGGATTTTTTCTAGCGATTCAAACGAACGTGCGCACTTCTGGCTCCCCGACTCCGAGGCGTCAATGTCTCAACAGCTCCTCGATTCTCCTGTCTCCGAACGTATGTATATTGACCAAGGGGAGGTGCTCCGAGTACGCGTTGAGGCGGAGGATTTTTACGATGATGAGCCTGGCCCTCCAAAGATGACTGAAGGGGTGCAAATTATGCGAGAGCCAAAACGAGCCCCTTACAACATCATAGTGGGTTCTTCCGTTCCCATTTACAACTTTGCTAATTGAAATTCTAGTGTTCCATTGCAGAGCAGGGTCTTGGTCCAGTAGCATGGTGGTCGAATGCGCAGCAAATAGAAGAGGTTGGTGATCAATAAAGTATATACACAGGTAACTGGTATCCACTATATGCACGATATAATACAGAATGTGATGGACTGCTGAAAGGGTATGACAATGACATGGAAGCACGTTAGGTCACAATTCAGAACAAGACATTTTTATTGATGCACTGGTTCTGGATCAACGGCAATGTCTGCTTGGCATATGCCACCACCAAAGCTGTATAGTGCAACAAGATAGAGTTGATCAAAAGTAATAGCATCAGGACCTATGCGCCAGTGTGGGGCATCCGTTACAGAGCAAGCAGCTTTCTGGACACAAAGGTCAATATCGTTCATGGGCAATGGTTCAGACTTACATCGCAGAATTTCCGGAATTGTTTTGCGATCTGGGAACCAAGCTGTCCCTTTGTAGTCGTTGCCGAGACAGGGATTATGAATGGGCCATCAATGTGCTCATAGCCAAACCACTAACGTCGTCATAAGTATATATCTTTATAATTGCATCTTAAATGACAGTCACCATAATGCGAAGATCAATTTTGCGGATTTCCAGTCCAGCTAAGACACGCTCGTTAGTACCAGAGATGAGCTGAGTGAGTGGACTTTGGCTCCTGATAGAAAAGTCTCTAAGCGCGACCCCCTGTCTCGCTTGAGAGAAGTAGTCGAAGTCGATTGGGATGAAAACAGGGTTACTGATGCCCTTGCAGGCAGTTTGGGGCACCCGTTTACGGGTTGAGGATAGAAACTGGTGGGTCGCTGCCATGGGCGTCAGAGCACCCGCAAGAGAAGAGTAAGCAGAAAGTTGGGAGGGATGGACAAATGTATGAACCGAGCTGTCATAGTACCCAACCATTGTTCTCAAGCAATGCGAGAGGAGATAGTAGCCGATGGCTGTCTATGGTGGAGTGATAATGAGCCCATATATATCATTCAACCATAACCTGATCTTGGATTGAATCATGGCATAACAATCATTGTCCTTCACACAATCACACGGAGACATTGTGATTCAAATTGAGGACCTTCACATAAACAACCAAGCTGAGTCATCCCTTCTGTATGTCACACAACCCCTTATTTCTGATTTCTTTCAAACGGTGTTGAATATTTCAGCTCCTACTGGTCTAGGTTACCAATAATCTCATGACTAGACTATCCTTTGTGACATACGAGGAGAAACGATCGCCCACAGCTCGGGGTGCTATGCTGGTGGTTCCTTTCTACAACTACACGTTTTTGAGATAATGCCAGAATCTTCTCTTCAGAAGTTATTCATGATCATTGGGTGAAATTGCGTTCTAAACTTACTATTGAATTTCAACAAATGCACGGTAAAGCACAAGCCTGTCCCCATCAGCATGTATATTAATATCAGTCCCAGCTCCAACGTAAAACACATCGCCAGTTCCGAGCTTCAAGTTTTTTTCACCCTCATCCCAGTCTACTGATCCTTTCCCTTCTATTACGATAGCGATACTGGGACCATTGAACTTCAGGTGTCGTTCCAAGTCTCCCGCAGGAACATCTATCTTGATGACCGCAAACTCAGGAATCGGAGGATCATACAAGGTGCTGAATCGGGAGTTTGTACCAAGTGGACGGGGTGTGACAAGGTGTTTCGACGCTTTGGAGGATTCGTATGTGAGTGTCGCAACAAGATTAGGGACATCACGTAATTTGGGAGTAAGTCCTGCTCGGATAACATTGTCGGAGTTGGCCATGCACTCTATACAATCTAAACAGGCATTTATTCAGGCACAGACAGAATGGGATCAGATATATCAATTACCTCCATAAAGATATGCATGAGGCTCTCCTGCCCCAAGAAATATAGCCTCCCCAGGTTTCAAGGTGATATAGTTAAGTAAAAAGGGGCAAAAAACGCCTATATCGCCAGGAAATTGCAGATTGAGCTTAACAACAAGGTCTACAAGTTGCTGAGTCTCTCCTTCAGCAGCCTTGGCACCGCCGCCTTTGTATCTTGATACTAGAAGTCTCAATTGATGCTTAAAGTCTAGCTCTGGAGCAGTCATGACGGCAGAAAATACATTTCTGAGAATGTCCTTCTCCATCTGTTCCCCAAAATTCTTTGAAGAAGCAGCGGAAAGGAAGGTCTGAAGGACAGTGGCTGGTATGAGCGATGCGAGTTCCGGCACTAGCTGAAGAAACCTGGCGATTTCAGGAAGTGGACGAAAGCCACAAAGAGCTTCAAAAGGAGTGATCGCCAGCGCCATCTCTGGTTTGTGGTTGGAGTCTGATAAAGACAGATGTTCAATGATAGTCAAAATACTTCCACGATAAAGTCGCTTATAGACAAGCCTTTGTAGATCTCGGGTAGTCTGGCGTGGAGAGCTTCAGCGGTCCGTTTGTCAGGATGCGATTGTATGCTTAAAGCCTTCTCGATAGAAAGTACTTTGAACAAGAAGGGGAGATTGCCATTTGCCGCATCGAATCGCTCGACGATACGGTCGCCGATAAGCTCCGGATGAGCTTTGAGATGATCAGCGAGGAGGCCCCCACCCTCTGTCAGTTCTGAGGGTGACGATGTATGAGTTCCCATCCATAACTATAACTCCAAAATGTCAAATGGGAATCCTGATATTTCCAAGAGTAATACATACCTCAGCATACGGAGCCTGTTCTTCGAGTTTGAAGCCAGGCAAACCTGAGGTTGCGAGGAAAGCGACCTTGGACTTCTTTCCAATCTTCCCCCAATCATATTGTTGAATTGTGGGAACGATCTTGAATACAGACATAATCCAGAGGATGGTAGTCAAGGTCAAGAGAATGAATTAACATCTTCGGTATTACCTAAGCAGCAAACAACTAGCAATTGACAGATTGTACTTTCGACGATGTCATAGAGTATAATAAAACAAGCCAGATTAGCATTACTATATAGAAAGTAAGTATTGAACCATACACATAACATTCCGACAATTTACAGGCCTTTGGGCCTCATATTCCAGATCTCAACAATGGTCCGACCCGCTCTTTTACACATGATTGCACATGTATCCTTCAAATATGCGACCTTCCAGACCGTTTCACTCGGATCTGTTAGATCCCGTATGTAGTTGCCAGTAGCAGTCTCGTAAATCCTCGTGCGACCATCGTTGCCACTCGTGACTAGGAAATTATGATCAAACTGCAGAGAAGTGACGGAGGAGTCGTGGGCTGCGATACGATGCAGCACCGTATACTTTGACAGGTCAAATGTGATTACGCGCCCATCGGAACCACCAGAGGCAAGGATCTCAGGAGAGAGTTGAACTTGACAAACGAGGGCAGTATGACCTTGAAGTAGTGCTACACAATCCCTGATAAGCTCTGTCAACCCAAAATTTGATTGATCCTTCTAATCAATCATGCTCACCCCGATTTCGCATCCCATACACGAACCGTAGTATCCAAGCCGCCGGATGCGATTCGAACTCCGTCAAAAGCGACAGAATAGATCTCGTGATAGTGGCCTCTAAGAACATGGATGCATTGGCCAGTGTCAACATCCCACAGCTAGAAAAAGTGGGTCACATGGGAGTCAACGATGGCCAGTGGCTCATCACTTACCCGACAAGTCGTATCGTAACTTCCACTAACGACCCTGTTTCCACAAACATCCAAACAACGAACGCTGTTTCGATGGCCTTGAAGGATGCGCAAGGCGCGACCGCGTTGGATATCCCAAACACGAACAGTCCCATCTCGAGAACCCGAGACTGCAATCGGTCGGTTATGCAGAACACGAATACATCTCACAGTTGATGTATGTCCGGCCAAAATATAGACACAGTACCTGCAAAAAAACGAAAAAACGTGACCTTTGCTGGCGCAAATGGAAATTTACTGTTCATACCCAGTTTTGACGTCCCATACTCTGATTACTTTATCACAACCACCACTGACAACGAGTGCATCGGGTTGACCCCATCCCTGTGATGTAAAGTTGTCGCTTCGTTTTCCTGGCAACATTTGTGATGGGGGTTGATCCTTCCAAGCGTTGTTGGAACAAGAGTTATCTTCGTCAAGTCCCAAAGCTGTCCTCAACATAGGCGAAATATATTGTTCCTGGTTTTGAGAGATATTCAATCTGTCGATACCAAAACCAATGGATTCAACATCGCCTTTCCGCTTTTTCCGAACATCATCGTCTCGAGGGGGCCGGACAGGGTAACCGCCACTCGAAACTAAACATAAAGCCCAGACGCCTGTTTCATGACCTACGAGGGTACGTGCGAGGACGCCAGTCTTGGCACTAAATATATGAACCTTGGAATTTGCAAGACCTATGACTATCCAATCGGAATCCAATGCTAGTGATGTAACGACTCCATCACTAGGGTCGGTAACGGGGACACGATGAGACTGAAGCAGTAAACCACCTTTACGCCAGTTTGCCATGGTGATGTGAGATATTTTATAATGTTCGCGATAAGAAAAGTCTTCTTTCCAAACCGGAAAGACGTCCTTTTCTTGTCGGGTCACAGAACACTCATCAAAGTCTTCATATCCATGCACTCGACACATCCGCCTCCACACATATTCCTCCATAATTAGTTTGCACCAGTGTTTACTGACCATAGATGCGCGCACAAGTGATGTAGGATCGTCGATGAAACTGAGGATGTGCAATGACAGCTCCGTGGGCAGCCAAAAGAGGAAGTCTCTCTTGAGCAGCGGCGCAACTGTCGTTGAGATGAACAGAAGCTCGGATGGTGAGCATGATATCAGAATTGAGGCAAGGATCTGTCGTCTGAGTACAGGGTCATGTGTGTTGAGAAGGTGATTACTTGCAAGACCCAAAGGATAAGTCGAGGAACAGTTGGAGACTGGACCGGGAGAGGGAGCAGGAGTTGGAGGTGACTCGATAGGCATGTAAAGAGTCTGCATGTGAGTGGCTGGGCGACCCGTTTCACGATGTTGCATTTCTTCATTCTCTTGGTTGGATGGAACTACAGATGGAGCATACGAAGGTGGATTCATAATTTTGGTATAGCTGAACTCGTCAGTATTTCTGTAGGCAGCGAGAGCGAGTCCTTACCTCAATAACTAAGGTCAGGTAAGGATCTCAGGGTATAATCGTGCGATGAAACGCTATCTAGAAAGGATCAACACAGACGTTCTGCGAAGGAATTGGCCCGGTTTCTAAAACAAAGACAGTCGGTTCAGATTCTTGTATGCGTGAGAGACGATTTCATACATACGGGTACCTCTTGTAAGGGCAAATGCCTAGAACAGGGGAACGACCAAGTAGTGAGTGACAAGCATGACCAAGCAAAAACACTGCCACTCTGATGGATCGTAAGTACTCTTGAGATCAATGCAGTGATAATACATGGTGAGAGGCCGGGGAATCATCCACCTAACAGTACAATGTCGTTAACATGGGCTGGAGGTGGAGAATACCAATCTTTTATTTTCAATACCAATCTTTTATTTTCTCAGAAGGACCATAATGTCTCTCACTCCCTTGTCTTCGCTTATTGTTCGCTAAATTTCAACATAGAGCATCTTGGTCTTGTATTCTAGTGATAAAAATCGTTCTTTTATGTATCCAAGCACTCTTCATATCGCAGGACCAGGCTCGTTGCAAGTAAACTAGGTCTCAAAACCCCATTGAAGCTAAACAAATTCCAATTCATCAATCCATTGAGTGATTCCCTTGAGTAGACTATTGAGTATACATTTTATGGCTACAGATGATTGAATGTGAGGAGAATGTGGCGGAATAACAATGCGATATCAAATCAACAATTACGACGATAATTTACGCGAGAATCTTGATCGATTTCCTATGCAAGGTCCACAGCAATATCTGCCTGCCAGACATCGCCTCCAATGCTGTAGAGGCCAACAAGAACGATTTCCTCGAACTTTATATCTTCATTACCAATCTTCCACCGACTGGACGTGGTCGTAGATGACATAGCTTTCTAGAAACAGAGTCAGTGGGATCGGTTTCATTGGTGAAAAGAGAATCACCCACTTCGACAAATCTCCAAAAATGCATAGCGATACTAGCACCGAGCTGAACGAGCGTCATCGAGGAACTCGCAGGAGTGCTGAACGACCAGTTCAAATGTTCGTAGCCCGGCCACTGAGCAGAAGATGAACGTCCCGAATTGACTTGGTAATCGCACAACAAGTCCTTACCTTGATGCATAAATTAATTTCCTTCACAGAAGTATCTGCCAAAGGGAGATGATTACTGGAAGCAATCATCTCAATCAAAGCATTTGCACTACGAGTGCTGAAGTCGGAGATGAAGACTCCCTGTTGGGAGTTTCCGATATGGTCGAAGAAGATTGGTTGAGAGATAGGCCGTCCAGTGGCTTTAGCCATAAATTGAGGCACTCGATAACGGGAAGAATTTTTGAACTGGGGAGGCGGCGGGGAAAGGGCTCCCGAAAGAGACGAGTATCCGGAATGTTGCGACGGGAACACAGGGAGATGTATGCAGCTATAGTAGGAAGACATTCTGTTTAATAGAATAATAGGTAGGGTGACGATCAGTATACTGAATTTTTGGTCGTCCTTCTGGAACTGCGCATGTTAAATAGGCCCTGAATTTGTGCAACTTTCGAAATACAACTTCACACATGAGAAGGAGACCTTGTTCGTTGTGCTAAGCATCTTCGACGAGAGTCACCCAGGCGGCGCGTGATTTCATGAAAGAGGTTATCTATTTAGGGCATGCATCACAGTCCTTGTGAAGTCGATCAAATGTTGCCAAAAGCAGGTCCACCATTCCCATAAACGGGTGAAGACTTGATATCTGATGAATGGCCTCCTTTTTTGGATGTGGATAAGGAGCGGGGTGAGAGTGGGGCTCTCGGAGCATTCACTCAAGCCCATCTCTAACCGCGTCATGTCACGCCGCCGGATAACCCCGTCACCCATCATACTGTGATCTGTGAAAAACAACATCCACGCGGTATGTGTGCTAGTAATCACTAAAACTCATTGCATTACATTTTGATTTTCGATATTTGATCAGGATAAATATATCAGATCTTGCCTTTAGCGATTAGCTCAGAGAGTAATATATGATTAATTACCGGCCAATCTAATCTCCCTATCCAATTATACAGGGAAGAAGAAAAAGTAACAAACAAAAAGCTAACTAATAAGAAAAGAGAGGACACAAATCACCCCCCGCGGGGAGACCAGTGTGATGAACGAACGCAAATGCCTCCAGTGCTTTGACGTTTAAAGCAGCACGACTTAACATTCAGTATATAGTAGACCAAAATGCAAGATAAAAGAACATTGCTCTCCAAGACATATTCCGCAACAACACACGAGGAAAGCAGAATTTGGCATATCATAATGTCTTCCCTTTCCTAATGGAGATCAAAACGAAAATCCGTGTGATTGGAACCCACGACCTCCTGTCCTCCCTCCAAACGAACTAAATCCTCCAGCACTGCTACCACCACCACCACTACTAAATGAACTAAATCCACCCCCTCCTCCTCCATGAAACTGAGAAAACAGCTCCGATATATCGACATGACCAAATCCATTCCCTCCCATTCCACTCATTCCGCCGTTCATCCCGTCTTCATCTTCACCCATGTCGTATCTCGCACGACGTTGTGAATCGGACAGAACTGCATAAGCTTCAGCTACGAGTTTGAATTTCTCTTCTTCGCCACCCTGTATTCAAAATATTCATGTCTTCGTGTGGTCATTAGCATACTACTCACCTTATCAGGATGATGCTTCAAACTCTCCCTTCTATAAGCCTTCTTAATCTCTGCATCCCCACAGTCCCTAGGTACACCCAATATCTTATAGTAATCTTTCGTCTTGCTCCTCTTCAATGCCGCTTCTGCCTTTTTCAATTCCGCCTTTAACCCACGGATATCATTTTCTGTGGTACCGCCTTCAGTTTGTGCTTGTTGGATCGAGGATTTGAAATCAGCTACGGAAGCATCGAAAGATTCGAGTTGGAAGTTGCATCGGGCGCGTGTGCGTAGGCATTTGAATGAATTGGGGCAAAGGAGGAGGGAAGCATTCGTATCTGAAAGTGCTTCTTTGTGTTTGGAGAGCTGATAAGGTCAAGTATATGTCAGTGGTCGAGTGGGGACGAAAAGAAAAGAAACCTTGAGAAGTGTTGTTGCGCGATTAGAGAGTAGAGTTGCGCGGATCTGTCCACCTTTTCCTTCCTCTTCTGACTCACCAACAACCTACACATAATCATAGTACGTGTGTGAGGTAAGGGTCTGAAGTGACAAAAAAACACGAACATCCAGTGCTTGGGTATACTTGTCCACTGCTTCTCTGAGTTTACTCGACTTGAAAGCCGCGTTGCCTTCTTCTTTCAGCTTTTCCACGTCTTTTATACGTTTCCGTAGTTTCCGTGCTGGTTCACAAGAGGGATCGAGTCGGAGAGCCTCCTGTGTATGTATTTTGGCATGTTCGAGTTTACCTTCTATGAATTGAACACGTCCACGTAAAACATGGATATCAGGCGAGTTAGAGTTGATACGGAGGGCATCACTGTAAAAGAATTTGAAAATTTCAAGAGACGAGCAGAAAAATCAACATACTTTGCAGCCATACTGGCACCCTCCCAATTCCCTCTCGCCAACTCAAGTTCCGCCTTCTTTATTCTCCACTCCTCGGGAATCTCCCCACCCTCACCCTCAATTGCTTGAACACACTTGTCCAGGGCAAGTCTCGCAAGTCCCCAATCCTTCTTCCCTCTTGCAGCCTCGAAATTTGTGATGTGTCTCTCGAGAGACTTGACCTTTTCACGGAGCTGAAGGGCTGGCGTGTTGGAAGGTTCCAGGGCGAGAATGTCTTTAATTGTAGATGAAGCACCTATTAGTGATCCGAGAGCAAACTGACAGCGGGCGAGACGGAGGAGGGTTTTTGAAGAAGAGAAGGACTGGAGAGTAGCAGCATGCTGGCAGTCTTCGAGAGCCGGTCGAAATCGTTTAATGCCCATGTACGCTGCCGCACGGTTTGTTAGGTAGGCTGGTTCGGTGGGATTGAGTTCTGTAATTTTATTGAAGTTAAAGCAATCAACACAGTCGTGTGCTTACTGATGGCCTCAGTATAAAGGTCGATAGCCATGCCATATCGCCCGGCTTTGAAGGCAACATTCCCTTGTTCCTTGACCTTTTCTGCGGCCGCGACTGAGTCTTCCTGTTCCAAGGCAGGAGGGTCTGTCTGAGAAGGAGATATCGATGGGTTCTCGACATCAGTGGACCCTGCAGACGAAGAGCTGGGGGTCATGGGTGGTACAGGACTGGATCTGCAAAGAGAAACAATAGATTAGTAGATCAATGAGTGCCATGCATAAACATCGTGTCTGGGACTTACCCGTCGACGGTGGTGTCATTGCCCAGAGTAGGCTTCCGTGTTGAGCTTTTAGCAGCCCTAGCCTTCTGACTGTTAAGCCTGGCCTTTTTGGGGGCCATAGTGGAGGGCAATTGAGTTGGGGTACCAAACGAGCGCTTCGTCTTCAAACAAGTCAATTCCGCGTCCAGAAAATTTGCGGAGAAGGTAACTTGGAAAAAGTAAATTTTTATTATGTTAGTTACCTTCTAATTGGCTGGCTCCACTTGTGTTCAAATACGTCTCTTCTTTTAAATACTTTCATCCATGCTATTTTATCCCCGCTGTTTATGCTTTTCTGAGCAATATCTACTTCACCCATCTCCTGTGTCCCTCTTGAGGCGCCGCGCAACAACTCTATCAGATATTGGCTACTCAGTAACAACCGATTCTCAATTCTATCCCTTTCCAAAGACTTCTAGGCCCACTCCTCATGAGATTTTTCATCTGCCGATAGGTGCATCGTCAGCCGATGTGAAATCTCGATGTCAGTCTTCAGTCATACATCCATTCAACTTGACAATCGACCATTGTCTCAGATTATGAGCTTGTCCGGCAACACCATCCCGACTCACCTTGCGCACGGACACATACATCATGTCCTAATGAGCGAAACACTCGTTTCCAAGCCATCCTCTCCGCCTATAGCATTTTGCAAAACCCTTCTCGTCGAACAAATAGCACTGGCCCCGGTTTTGATCCATACATGGCCGAAATTCACCGTAGACGCCGTACCTCACAGAACGCACAACATCTGAAACAGCGGAGACAAGCTATGAAAGACGAGAAGTGGCAGCGCGAACGAGATGAGTGGGCCAAGTCAGCGGGTGGACCTCGGGAACGGTTGATGGTGGGCTTGGGAGTTATTGCACTATTGGGAGGACTGTATCCCAGTTTCTTCCTTTTTCCGTTTCATCTTGAGAAAACACATCGAGATGCACTGGACAATCTAACCAAGGCGAGGAGTGATGCTCAGGAGATCGGACACCTCAGACGAGAGGAGGTCAGAAAACGAGTGCAGAACATGAAGACTCCAGAAAAGTCGGATGACAAGGTCTAAGTTATTTCATGCTTTATACTGCTGTACAAGATTTTGTCATACTAAAAATATTTTTTGTAATTCACCCAAGGGTCGCAGAAGAATCCACAAAAGCATAAGTTGCCTGATGTATGGACTCCGGTACCGTATCCATCACGATTAGTGTCCTATACGAATGCTATCGTTATTATACAACTCATACAACTTCAAACGCTCACAAGTGTTGCCAAGACACACAGTCATCCACCGACGAATAAGTCCCAAAAATACCATGTCCGACAAAAAGCCCCTCGCGTCGTGATCTGAATCCACCAAGTACGATACCATACCCGAGATACGCCGCCATTTTTCTAGGGATTGAGTACTGCCAACCACGAGCTTTTCAAGTTTAACATCGCGTAGAAAAGACACTGATCAATGTCTTCTCAAAAAATCATTCATTGACGACTATCGCCCCCTGCTTCAGCAGGTAATGGGGATGCACAAATCCTTGACACTACGTAATTTCGACCATTTGGAATAAGGAAAGTGAGATCGAGGGCATCAGGATGGATGGTCATGTGCAGCAATGCGTCGATGTCAAAGGTGATTATGGCATCAACACCGATTGCAAAGCGCTCAGTGGCAATATACCAAACATGGTACTAATGACATATTACTGTGCCGCCCGTCGGCCATGACCATCTCCAACGTTTCTCGGATACTAGTTCACTTATGGTAGGTACGATATATTCCTGCCGGTGGTTGGACCGGATGACACAATGCCAAAGACATTCGATTATCCGATACCTCTTGAGCTGGGAACTGTAGATAGCTATTGGGTTGGAGGTCCGTCTATGTAGCTTGCCGCGTCTTGGCTGTGCTGGTGTCACAAAACAAGGGATTTCATCAGGCACACACAGTGGTAATTAGGTGACTTCCCAAATAGGAGTGTAGTCCAAACCTTATGGTCTAAGGAAATTTGGGGCAAATGTGATATCACATCTAATCCCTAGATGTGACATCATGATGTCACACGCGCATCTCGTGAGATGTTTGTGCAATACGGCATGTTGAAATGAATTCACGCTCTACTAGGTAGTAAATTCAATAATTCAGACTCCCATTACCTTTGACTTTAATCATCCTGAAAAACTTCATTGGATGAAGAGCAAAATTTGTACGCCTATAATTGTCTCCATTCCATAAATGGAAAGTAAATTAAACTAGAAATAGTTTAACTTGGTGCTGACATAATTGTGACTCTAGTGAATCCCTACCCTTGGTGGGCATTTCCATCTATATCTAGAAATATCCTTATTTGCAATCAGTAGTGAAAATGGTCCTTTTATGGGTCGAAAGTGCGTCAAAGGTACGTACCATTACACAAAAATGTGACAGAGCAGTGTCACATCTAGGAATTACTATTAATGGTTTACATCAATACAGCTTTCTCAGAAGGTCACTTGTCTTCATTGTAAAGAAACGATTCACTCAAAAATTCACCCGGTATGCATGGTATGATGGCAACAGGATGGATATGAGCTATTGGCTTTAGATTCCCCATTCCCCAAGTACGCCAGTGATTTTTGATGGCCTCGCTTTATCTCTTGGATATCAGTGTTTTCCACGATAGCGTCGCCACCTCCAGCAACCTTTGGTTTTGCGATACAAGTCAGAAAGTGATACATACACCTTGGCCGGATGAAATACGGCTAATGCTAGGTCGCGATTATTCGAACTAAATTTCAAATATCGATATCTACTTGTAGACTGCTGTTCTAGATGTGATTGGTGCTGAGATAGCTCTGCTCTTTCTGTCGATGACAATGATTACTTCCGCAACGGGTGATTAAGTGAAGGGTGGTTATACTGTTCATGCGACAGGGGTGGGAAGTGAGGTTGGTCCATCGTGGTGAACCTTCGTTGTGTGAAAGGTCGGTGTGATACATTTTTAGAGACATCCGTTTCAGGGACAATCACAAGATTGATTCGAAGAGTTTCCGTCCTATTCTACGATATTGGGATTTTGGAGAGACCAGACATTACCATAGTTCACGTTGTAGATCAATAATGATGTTACCCACAACAGAGAGCTAATCTTCACATCTTCACCCTTTCCATCACCACGATAACCCCATCATCACAGTACGGGAGTCACAACATCATTCTGATCCTAATCAGCGATTTTATTAACCAGATTTCGTCCAAGATCTTGTGAAAAGTAACTTTTGATGCTATCACTATCATTTACTCCCTTGTCACATTCGAATTCTACCGGCCTTCACTCTCAATGCGCCTCCCCGCCCCCGACAATGTTCACAGTACGCTTTCGAGTGAAGGGTTCGGCCAACACTAGCATACGACATATACGCCTGTATATAAATCATGGATGAACCTTGGGATCCAGTCACCAGCAGTCTTCCAGCCTCGCGTCCTTCAACGGGTAAACCGACACAGCATACAACTCGTCTTACAAAGTCTAATACTCTATATTCCAACTGCGTTCAACATGTCTCGCTATCACAATGCAATCCACATTCCAGTATTTCCTTCTCAAATTTCGAGATACTCTTCTTTGTCTGGTGCCTTGACACTACCCCCTCCTGAATTTCATTCCCCTTGCCGCCATCGTGTCCCGCAGAATGTCTGTAAAACCTCAGAGCCTCCTGAGTGCGATCCAATCAGGTTCGATTGTATTGGGCAGGTCGGCCAAGGTGTCTCCCTTGCCGATTTCAATGCTCGATCGAAAAATGCGATCAATCAATTGGTGGCTGGAACAAATGATCAAGTTTTGGCAGGAACCGGGATCGAGAAGATTCATCTGCGGATCATGGTATGTCCTAATGTCCCAATGTTATGTCTTAATGTATATCTCGACAGTGATACTGACCTGCTATATATAGTGGCCTGGTTACGAGCACCTTGATTTTGTGCAAAGTATGCCGGCAAGCGCTGCTATCTCACGGGGACAGCTAGGAGCTAATACTGCTATGCAAATCTGGTCTTTTATGGGAGTGAGTTTCTACATCGTTGCTGTTCTTGTTCGTTACTCACTCGATTTCAGCAAGCAGAAAAGTCATCAACAACGAATCGTCGGTGGCAGATTAACCGACAGGCCATACCGTTCGAGAAGATATTTCTCATTGCTCTATACAGCTTAGGCAATGGAATCTGGCAGACAGATATTGCTGTTGACTTCTGATTTGCATCGTAATGATTCTCTTCATATGAATTATGATCCTT
>Ga0153966_100205_pt1 | contig 34304 bp, 33 predicted proteins | sample TSFL050MetaG_FD_104738 | JGI IMG/M metagenome (GOLD analysis project Ga0153966, IMG submission 104738) | Attine ant fungus gardens microbial communities from Florida, USA - TSFL050 MetaG | ecosystem: Host-associated > Fungi > Mycelium > Unclassified | place: USA: Florida, Paynes | collected... | reverse complement strand
CCCTAACCTCACCTACCCCAACCTACCCCCTAACCTACCCTACCCTACCCTACCCTCACCTAACCTACCCCCTCACCTCACCTAACCTAACCTAACCTAACCTAACCCCTAACCTAACCTAACCTAACCCCTAACCCCCTAACCTAACCCCTAACCTAACCCCTAACCTAACCTAACCTAACCAACCTAACCTAACCTAACCCCTAACCCCTAACCCCTAACCTAACCTAACCCCCTAACCCTTAGTTCAGTTTATTGCTTATCTTACTGTTTATATTAGTATACAACTTATTTCATGTGCTCAACTATTCTAGTAAGATTTTCAGCTCAATCTCATGTTTTCTCTTTTATTTATCAGTTTACTGGCTTGAACAGCATAGACTACCATGGACAAGAGTACCCTACTGGTACTCTATTATTTTCCTGAATTTTGGCTATTTTTTTGGCTATTTTTTCGTGATTTTTTGAGGGTTTTCTGAGGATTGTTGGTGAAGTTGAGAAAGGAGTGATGGGTATTAATAGTAAATCTGTGGTCCAGCCTAGCCCAAAAAGGAAATTCTGTGGTCTGGCCTAACCAAAAAAGGAAATTTGTCACAAGTTGACCCAAAATGGTGATTGGGGAGTGTGACATTTTACCCAAATGGAAGTCACATGTCACACTTCCTAATCCGGCCTAGTAGGACCACAGCTGTGGTCCCAAATAGCCTCCTCTTAAGTAGGTAGCACAATCTACTAAGAGACTCCATTGAGTTCTTTTCGTTTATCTCTAATATTGAGTGTGATAAGGCAGTCGCCATGACTAGACTTATCATTACATCAAGGCCATCCCTTGACATTTGATGCAATATGTTCTCTCCAACACATTGCCTCTTCAATAACCTATTTAATAGCATCTCTTCCTCCATTCACATAAAGTAATGACAAATAAACTGAGTTTCTTTGGCATGAAGCCAAGATAACACTATTGATGTTCTGTGAAATAGGGCATGTGTTGATACAATTCGTCTATGATGCTTTTATTGACAAGGTCTTCTTCAAACATGACTGGAGCATATCTAGACATATTGCTGATGACTTGTCAAACACCACATCTAGCTATTACTTTGTTACAGATGCTCACACAACAAACACTATGATCAAACAGTATTTATGACTAAAGTCATGAAATACCTTCTTTATAAAAGGAATTCATGATTATAGTAACAGCTGATAGGATACCGTTGATGAATTTGACATGAATTAGAAAATGGTTAAATGATTACTTGAATGCATTATCTTACCTGATTGCAAATGTGGAGGTACACAAAGGATCACCAAGCAGGGGAACAGAATTGTGTCATAAACCACTCAATTTCTCTAAGGCAATATTTATTTTTCTTTTCTTTTCTTTTCTTTTTCCTTTAATTATCGGATGTACAAGAGCTTATTACCAAATCAGGAATGGTAATTCAATAGGGAAATATGAGAAAAACATAACATGTACAAATAATTAAATTGTATAAGTAGTATAGAACAATTAACAGGAACTCTAACAAGTTCTCTTTGTCAAACTCCAATAAAAAGTGGAACTGAGGTTAAGGTTACCCAACCACAACTGAAGTTCTTACAAATTGACCTATATCCAGTTGCAAAATACACCTTATTGAACACAAGGTCTATATATGATTGGAGCTTGCACTACCATTTTTTGTCAATATTTGAAAATGTCTGCTAATATGGAAATAGATACCTTGATTCCTCATGTTCTCAATAGATTTAGTCAGGAAATTATGAAAATTGTCACATTCAAAGCCCACTCTTTTGCATAACAACTGATAAAGATACTATACCCCAGTAATGCAAACCTTCTGTTAATGTGGCATATCAATCTGTTTATGAAATTTGATCAACTTTTTGAAACAGAGGATATTTCAAGTACTCTGAAGATAGTTAGCTTGAAAACATTGGAAACACCTTTAGGGATCCAAGACTTGTCACAAACTTCATTTAGCCATAACTCCATGAATACTTGCACAATTCCCACAGTTCTAAGATATGTCTGAAAGCCCTTAAGAAGACCTTTCAAAAGGTGCCCAAAATGTGTCAAAACAATCAGTACTCACCAATATATCAGTTAATCAGTGCCAGACACTGATTGGCAGAGATCTTGGGAACTGCCAAACACAGACATTTACTTCTACATGCACATGGAAGCTCTCTTCAATATGCTTCTGATGACCATAAATAGACCTTAGGGTGATAAGATCCTGTGGAGATACAAGGACCTCAAGGTTTGGTATGACACTGATCTATTACCCATAGATACACATCAATTCTTGAACACAAACAAGGACAGCCCCTTTTATGGTTAAGTTATTGCTATTCTGGACACAAAAGGACTACCATATATAGAACAATAGGTAGTAGAACATATGATGCTCTGTCTAGGTGTACAGACCATCCTTTCATGTATATATATATAAGGCTTCCTAGTCTGAGAATTAGACCTCAGACTTAACAACATCTTTTGTTGCTTAAACTACCTTGCTTGAGAATCATCAAATCATCAATCACAAATCTAGTAAGTGACCATTTGTGATAGATTAACTCTATTACCTCTGACACTACTCCATGACAATCCAAAACCTAAGTCATTATACAGAGCATCACATGTCTATTGTCTATTTTTCTACATATGGTAGTTCTTTTGTGACAGGAATAGAAATAACCTAACCATAGATAGACAGTCCTTTTTTCTATTTAAGAACAGATGAGTATCTATTAGTATCATGTCCAAACATTGAGAGCCTTGTATCTCTACAGAATCTTATATCTATTTATAATTGTCAGAAGTGTATTGAAGATTCATATGCATGTAAAAGTGAACATTTGCATTTGGCAATCCCCAAGATATCAGCAGATCAATGTTGAGCATACAACACAGTACAATAATTTACAGAATTCATAGTCTATAAGCTGTGCTGTAGGTACAAGTGATAAACTTCTCTATTGTGAAGATCAACTATATTACATCACAATTAAGTATTATCAATCCTTAAACACTGACATGCAACCTGAATACAATATGAGCAGCCAGAAAATCTTAGGATTAGTAAAATGGACCTGCCAGAACCTTGTCCTAGATCATGAATATGATCATGATTGGGTAGTTACTTGATAGCAAATTGGGCTGACATGTGAACAAAGATCATGGGTCCCATCTCCTGCTTCGCACTCCAAATATTACTCTAGGATGGGTGGCCACGGGGTGACAGTATTTATGTTCATAAAGATCATGAGTCCCATCCGCTACTTCGCTTCCCAAGCATTATTATCAGATAGCCGGTACTTATGTTCACAAAGTCCACCCACCATGACAAATCTTACCTTGATGTCGCACCCAGTACCCGAACCGATTGAGATTGTCTACAGTGAGGTAGATGGGATCACAATCACAATGGATGTGTACATCCCAGAGACTGCTACCAAAGAAAAGCCTGTTCCTGTGTTGTTATGGTGGCATGGTATGTAAAATTGACTCTTGTCGACAATTATTAATATTGCAAAGGTGGAGGTCTTTTACAGGTATGAAAGCCACCTACAAATTTGACACAATTTGATTGATATTTCATGGACAGGGAACACGCAAAGGTCAGGCATAACAGATAGTTCTTCTTCAAGGCTGATGCCTACTTCAGCTGTTGCACCCCACACTCGCCGCGCGCCAGCCAAGCACAACCTCTGCATAGTCTCTGTAGACTATCGCCTCGCTCCACAAACAAGACTTCCCACAATCTTAGCAGACTGCAAAGCTGCCATCGATTTTCTTCACACAGACAAGTTTGCTCGAGCCACTGATAACAGAGTTGATACATCGCGCCTCGTTGTCAGTGGAAGTTCAGCAGGAGGGTGGCTTGCTCTATTGGCAGGGACTGGAATCGGATACAGAGCAAGTGGCATTGAACCACCTGAAGGGATCACAGGAATCGCCGCGATTTATCCAATAACAGATCTCCTTGATCCGTTCTGGTCGACAAAACACAGACCAGTGGTCTACATGGACAGAATCATTGAAGATCAGGAGATGGAAACATTCATTGACCCCAACTCTAAGAAGACAAGTTGGTCCGAAGCAACTGGGAAGCGAAGCATGTTCTACCATTACATGGTACAAGAGTAGGTGCCAGGAACACACAACCCAAGCGAGTTTGCTAATATGGACCAGAGCATTACTGAAAAAACTCCTCCTTGAAGGGACAAACATCGAACCGATAATATACAGTATTTCCCAGAACGTTCGCGCTGGAAGAACCTTGGTACTGCCTCCAACATATATCATCACAGGAAACAAGGACACCAAAGTGCCCCACAAACAATCACTTGACGTCGTAGCGGCATACAAAAGTGTTGGCTCCAATATCGAATACCATGAACTGGATGGTCTCGACCATGCGTTTGACAACGACGATCAAGAACAAATGGAAAGCATGTATCAGTTCATCAAAAATATTCTGTGATCGAAAAGTCACGTGTGCTTCAGCCCATAATTGCGCCATCGACATCTGAATGTTGCTCATTGTACCATAAAATTGATATATACGCTGTGCAAGCCTTTGAGTACTAAGACAGTCATGGACATCCTTCCAGCAGAACTGCATTCTCATATCTGCAGTTTAGCCTGTACAGATGACGGCTATACAGCACGATCACTCTCTCTCCTGTCTCGATACTTTTTTCAGATTAGTCTTCCTTTTCGGTATCTGTCCATCTGCATCACAAAAACACCTCAGATCCAATCCCTATCTGAAAGACTCCAAGCGACTCCCTCTCATCTTCGTAGAATTGAGCATCTTTTTATTTCTCATGATGGTTGCGACCCACAAGCACTTGTCAAGTTCATGGACATTTTGACGCTTGCCGCACCGACATTAGAAACCCTTACACTCATCACAACATCCTCACTCACGAGTGCTTCTTTGATCGCTCGCATTTTCCGTGCCTGTTTTCCTCGTTTACATGAGCTCACTATATTCGGTCATTATCCTTTTCCTTCGACACCATCATGCTTCCCTTCGCTTGAGCGTCTTCATTTATTTGGAAATCGTAACCCCTACGGACTGCTGAGCCTCGGAGGATTAGAATCCGTCATGCCCAACCTAACATACCTGCGAGTATCGGGTCTGACACTTGCCGTCTCATTTTCCCAAGAATTAGAGCAGGCATTTGCATCCTCATCAACAGACGAAGAAGATCGCATGTTCCCTGCCAAACTACCACCCAAATTAGGGCATCTCTCGATTCAATGTGGACCTGAATCATTATTGACAAATCCTAGTCTGAATGCTCGTCTCAAGGATGGGAACATGATGCAGAACTTGGAGAAACTTGAAGAGCGAGTCAAAAAGGAGGGTCATGCAACGAAATTTTCGTTGCTAGCGCGAAGTACGAGGAAATTGACAGTAGATGACCTTCACAAACAATGGGTAGATCGGTTACGGGGTAAAGCAGGATATTGGTCATCGATGTGATTTTACAGAGTTGTTGTCCTAAAACATTAGCATTTACAACGATATTAAAAGATCCAAAACAGCAACCCATAGAAGTAGGAGGCAAAAAGCAATTGTTCAAATAAACCACAGAACTGTGAGACCATATGAATAAAGCATCAGAAACGAATGTTCATCGTGAATCGTTAGTACAGTTACAAGCTGGATGAAGGTGGAAGTCTTCTGATAACAAAGGTGTTGCATCACTTCTTGTCTTCTCTTTGAGTGACTGCACCTCGCTGGGTGTCCTCCGATGGTATTGTTCAGATGACTTTGAATATCTATTCAGCTCTTGGTCACTTGCAGTTGATACCACTGGTGAGGAGGGTGGTAGATGGGTTACAGCGACCATTGTATCGCCATCAAGTCGTAAACGAGCGCCAAACTCATCAGGTACAAGTGATGGATTCAAGGTACTCTTTTTGGAAGAAGAGCGACTTGGGTTGTCCTTCAAATACGCCTGGTACCGCATCGTTCTCAGAGTATCCTCGCTTGGTATACTCCCCGACGTACGGTGTGTCAGCTGATGGGCCAATTCGTGTTTACAATCCGTCTGATGGTCTTTCTCCTGTCGCCGATAGAATTGCCTCCTGTACACCAGGGACCGAACGATGAACATGACACAACAAAAGGCGAAGAAACCGAGAAGAGCTATGAGGACGATAATGCCTGTTGAGAGTTTCTTCCCCCCACTTTGTGAGCTACTGTCAGCGACAACTGGGCCATCAGAAAGGGGTTGATTAAGAACGCGAACGGTGTTAAATTCGTCGAGAGCCATCGTAGAATTTGTCAAGCTCATCAAGCCAAGACGCGGCTGCACAAGAATATTGACTTTGGAATCGCTGATGGGGGGGAACGCACCATCGTCGGTGGGTACGGTATAAGCCATAACAGTATAGACGTTACGCATGAATGGGACACCAAGGATCATATCTCCAACATTAGACGTGGGGTCTGTGAGTTGAGAGTCTGCAGCCTGGATCATTCCAATGCAGAAATCTGCATCATTATCTTGAGGCGGTTCAGCAGTGAGATCGAGAGGATGAATGGAGAAAGGAGGTCGATTATCGAGAGTGACAGACAGGTTGAGGGGGGTATGGCAAGGAACATAATCTATCGAGAACGATCAACTTTGTGCAATATCTCAGCAATGAAAGACTCACAATTCCCATCCTGAGCAGGATGCACACCGATAGCACCATATATTGCGTTCGCGACCTGCGTCGTGGTTAAGATATAGGGGACACCGGAATCAATGACCGCACTGGGAAAAACAGCCCCAGTTTTTGATCGACCAATGTCTACAAGCCTCGACTGCCCATCAACCCATACAGTGATATCCCGCACGCTTGTTTTCCAAAACAGGCTCCCTGCAGCATCACTGACAGTAGAGTAGTAATGAATGAGACTGGTATCCTGAACTAGGTCTGGTGGATGACTGCCTATGCCAAGAAAAGAGGGTATCCGATTTGACCCAGGGCGAGAGAGAGATAACGAGAGAAAACGTGAAGAGGGGGCGTTTGAAGTGGGTGTGATTGAAAAGAGATTAGATGCCCATGCGGCGCCGTCGGGCGTGTTGTTGGTTACGGGAGGAATAATTTCAGCAATGATGGAGTTGAGCGGAAGGGCGAGACCCAAAATGCCATTGAAGTTGGGGGAGAGGTTTTCGCCTGCAACGCTGGTAGCAGCGGCTGATGAGGCAGCAACGTAAGCAATGCAAGTGGAAAAGTTATAATCGGTATACCTAGGGCCTGAAATTCGACGCTGTATCCTCCCACATGAACACGGTCCCAGTAGATGGGGCCAGAAACGGTACCGGATAGATATTGGATCTCAAAATTATGACCTGTATCTGACCCCGAAGGCGATGGGTCGTAGTCATGACCGGCGGTCTGAGCGCAGGGAGAGGATGAACATGAGACGGATGCGACCCACTGGGAGTTGAATGGGAGCGGCGGTAGAAGGTAGGGAGAGAGGAACTCACCAAGTCTGATGATCCAGTGTCGACCTGTAACGAAAATTGCTGATCACCAATGTTAACGGGGACTGTGTACGTGCTGAAAAATCGACGAGGTAAGATTGTGCAGGATACGAGGGCATGACATACGCATCATAGATTCCAGTGCCGACTAGGTCGAGGGGAAGGACTACGCCTGCAGTTGTCCCACCGTCTCCGTCTGCACGCGAAGACGAGGGCATCGGCAAACAAGGCGTCCCTGGCGCCTGTGGTTATTTGCCCAAACAGGAAAAACATACATACGTGATTATCAAATGTCATCGCCTCATGCAGCCCCGACCAACTCACTGTATGTGTTTATTATATCCCATGGCTGTTTAAAATTGACGGGACCAGTTCTTGCGCTTCCGCTGGTATGTATGGTATATGTCAGCATTGTTCCTGCCCCATATAACATGGTGTGCTCAGCACAACCACTCAGCTCTGCGAAGCCAAGTTGCTCATTTTCAGAGATCGCTCTTCGATGGCAATGGCAGACCATTGGTGCGTGGTCTAGACAGGTCAATTGTCATTGATCCACGGCGCTTGCATATTACACTGGGTGTCATGACACTTGGTGGAGAAAATAATAGTGTACAAGATGCTCTTGCAATGCTGGACTCGCTTCGACCCCAGCTTCAGGCTGTCCTCGACCAGTCCAGAGCAGTCCAGGTCAAGCTTCAGACTATGGACATCCTGAAGACTAAAAAGCGCAGTAACTCCGAAGAAGTCGAGGCACATGTACTATACCTTGGTCCAGGACCGTTTGAAGACGACGAAACCCTGCGACTGAGGCGCGTATGCGGTATGGAGTTATCAAAAGTATGATAAAAGTATGATGAGGTCTAATCAAACTAGACATTATACATGACGCATTTAAACAATCGGGTTATATCACAGAAACTCGGCAACTCAAGGTTGGTGGTCCCATGTACCGAGAACACAGTCAAGCTCATGCATTACTAGTTGCACTGTACAATTCTAAATACAAGCCATCGCCGCCCCCACCGCCGCGAGGCATTTTCATACAGCGATATTCTCAAACTTACAACGACACCGACATCCCCTTTCGGCACATACACAGTCAGGCGCATTGAACTATGGGAGATGGGCAGTTGGGGACCGAACAATGAGTATGTGAGTTGTGGCGGCATCGATCTTGACTAGAATAGAGGCAAATAGTTCCCACGCACAGACGCTTATGTAATGATATAGTAGTTAAATGGTGTGATGTGGACTCGACTCTGCCTAAACCCATACTAATCATGTCTGAAATCAGGAGAAAGCTCGTCATTGTCGGTGATGGTGCTTGCGGAAAGGTGTGCTTTTACCTTGTCGGCGCCCATACCGAGTTCATATCTCCTTCAGACCTGTCTCTTGATTGTCTTTTCCAAAGGCACGTTCCCAGAGGTAGACCCCACAACAACCCTCGCCTTTTCTACATTCCTCATCTTTTGATTCCAGGTTTATGTTCCAACGGTATTCGAGAACTACGTGGCCGATGTCGAAGTGGATGGCAAACACGTCGAGCTTGCGCTGTGGGATACTGCAGGCCAGGAAGACTACGACCGCTTGCGTCCTCTCAGCTATCCTGATTCCCATGTCATCCTTATCTGCTTTGCAGTAGACTCCCCAGATTCGCTCGATAACGTTCAGGAGAAGGTTTATCACTCATTCTTCTTCCCATCGTCATACCTTCGGTTGCTGACAAAATTGTAGTGGATTTCCGAGGTTATGCATTTTTGTGCTGGCCTCCCTATCATCCTTGTCGGTTGCAAGAAGGATCTCCGGCGTGATTCCCGTGTAATCGAGGAGCTCAGGAAGACCAGTCAGCGACCTGTGACGCCCGAGGAGGTGCGAGTCATTACCTTATTCCAACCTTGACTAACCATTCTTGCCAGGGCATGGCCGTTGCCCAGAAGATTGGTGCTAAGCACTATCTGGAGTGCTCTGCTAAGACGGGCGAGGGTGTTCGCGAAGTCTTCCAGTATGCCACTCGTGCTGCTCTTCTTAGCAGAGGTGGCAAGACCAAGAAGGGTTGTGTTGTCCTCTAAAGGCGCATCTCCTAATAATTGTTCTTGTCCACATCTTCTCGCACCTTGCACGCTCGTATTGAAAGTTCCTCAAGTCCACGTTAATTCTGTGATGAAACCGTGTGCAGATGATTTCTTGTCTTGTTCCTATATACATCTTTGTTGTCTCTTACGACTTTTTTTTATCAATATCATACCCTTTGACAAAATGCTAATAATACATCCATGTTCAACATTGACACTCATGTAACTGTTGGATCATGTAGAACAGCCAGTAAATACCGTTCATCTGTGCTTTTATTGGTGGCCAACGATGAGCGAATTCTTACTTGACTCACCAGGCGAAATCATAATCTCGTGGCGTCTGGTCCGAATCCGCATAAATCGCACCTCGTCCTGAAAAATTATATGATGATGAGAATCCTAGTAGAAACTCAAAGCCCTCTTAAAAGCGTACTGTTTCGCTGGAATCTTCCAAGCCATTATTGACTTCCTCAAGACCAGCCTGTACACTTTCCACGATCTTTGCAATTACACTTGCGTACTTTCGCCCTTTCTCTCCTTCAAATACAACACCTGAATTTCGGATGATACTGGCACTACCAGCTCCACCGCGTGCAATGAGGAGATATCCTAATACAGAACGATGAGATGTGAGTGTGCCTAGTGTTTTTTCAAGTTCTGCAGGGACTGGAATGGCAGCCGTTGCTGCTACTGTATTATTATTAGATGAGGATGGACCTGCATGCGTTGGACGTAACAGTGTGGTTTTTCTGGGAGGGTTGAGTGTCTTGGGGATAGGAGTTAGTTTTCAGAAGTTGTTGAAGCTCAGAACTGACCATGATGGTTTGCGAACAGAGATTGGCCAATAGCTCTTGTAGGATTGATTTACCCCTGGCATCCCGCACGTGGTGCCGTTTTTTTTAATTCTGCAACAAGAACGAAAGGAAGTGAGAACCAACTTTCCCAGGAGATAAAGATATGACGTAGAGCAGTTCTAAAATAGATACTACAGAATCGAGACAACGTCCTTGCATTCAAATCTATCAAGTTCATTTTGCACATTCATGAATTAATTTTGTGTCTATCGACCACACCAGGTGTAGTCATATATGTAGAGACCGACTCAGTAACACGAGACTACTGCAATACCTACAATAGAGACTGGCTCCGCATATAATCATCAAACAGTAGTATCACAGGAAACTAGCCTCAGTATTTCGAAGACTGAGATTATCTACTCAAAATATTTGTAATACAGTTGGGCACGCTGTATGCAAGAAGTGACGAAACAAGAGAATAATTGTAAGGGAACTCGGCAATTTTGCAAGTCCCAATTGTCTCTGGTTGATAGCCAGACGTGTGCCCCATAGATGAGACTGATGTCTCATCTTACCACTGCCCCAATTTCCCCGATACTCATATGTAACAAATTACATCTATCTGTAGCATGATTCGATTGTAGCACAACCTCTTTGATCCTCAAACAGACCATATATATAGTGAAGTATAATCTAGGTAGGAGACGTGACTTCGATCTGGTCTTTGTCCTTATTTTCCAACCACTGGTAAGGGCTTCGTTACAATTTCACGATTGATCAAACTCTTGTCGAAGTTTGACTAGTAATATTTATCTCGCCATCTACGCATCGATATCATTTCTATCATGGTTATCGTAAACACATCCGCACAGTTTCATATGTCTACTTGTCTTTGAGGTGTAGTTAGACTATTCTAGGGTCAGCCTTTTGGTCCTAGCGATCACAATTTCATTTGCCCTGTATACTCAATGCAAACTGTCGTTGGCCACGAGGAGCAATGGTTCAGTCTTCAATTTTTTGCAAAACAGCCCAGAGATTATTGTGAGGACAGTAGTCAGCTTTCAGGTATCACAGATGCCGAACACATCAGACAACCTTCCTGCGTGTTATTACGTGATGCATCTAAATTTGTCTCGATCTTTAATTCAGTTCCGGAAGATGCATACTACTACTCGCACACTACTCATTAATATGGAGCCATTAAACGAGGACACTGTCTGCTCTTTATCGAGGAGCCTACTCGTTTCAAGGGCATCGTATCAACATTCACCATCCTACACCTTCTTCATGAGCCCGGTACATAAACTGGTGATCATAACACAGGGAGGAAGCCTTCAAAAGATTGTACTCTTCTCATTCATCCTACATTCTATTAAATTTTTCCCTAGTGACGTATGTGGAGACACCTGAAACATGTTCATTCTTAGGTAAATAGTTATACACTTGTATTGTACATAAGGTGTTTACCATGTAAGCCCTAAGACCAGTTGTTTCTATCTGGTCTTAGGTGCATGTACCTTCTGTATTTCCTCCTGAACGTTTAATCAACTTAGTCATTTCTATCTGGTCTTAGTTTGGTCCAGTATCTCTTGGTCTCAAAGATGTACCTGTGCATTCTAGCTGTCAAAGTAACAGTTGTCATATGCATCTACTAAACCCAAACCAATGTCGAAGTATGATACATTTCTCACTTCGTCATCTCCATTTTATCTATGTCATTGCTAAATATACTCTTCATTATTATGACCTAGACATTTACCTAGTTACTTCCACCACTGCTTAGTTACAAGTTTGGTACTTAAAACCCTTGTTAACATACTCTAGGATTGACCTTTTATTCTCGATCCTAGGTATATCCTCTATTTGTAGTACCAATTGCTGTTACTGACCTTTTATTCTTGATCCTAGTGATCGTAATAAACTATTTCATCCCTATGAATCTCGGGTTACCTGTGTACTCTCCTCTAGAACTGAACACAAGAATCTTCCAATCAATTCAACATCGACGCAGCACATTGTGCAGTAATTAACTTTCTTACGTTTTGAGGTTACATTATCAGTCTCAAGAGACCGTCGTTTGGGACAATCTCGTGACCAGAATCTGCGTTTTATTTGTAGCGATGACTAGACATGACTACGAAAAGTTTCATCAGACGTCAAAGCCAGGCTCATTTTTACCGGAAGATGAACAATTCTGATCAGACAAAAATAGCACTAACAAGTCACCGCATCTTCTCCGCAGTAAGAAGGCCTTCTGAAAACATTTTGACGGTGCTGACTACTAGTTATTTGATGTTGTGAAGAGCTCCATCTGGATGTGGCACCTGTACAGGCACCACAATCCGCCGTGATCAAGCCTGGTCCTAGCATGATTCAACGCGCGGTCAATCGCGGATGAGCACAGTGGGCATTGTCTTGTGTAGTCGAACGAACAAGGCAGCTAGCTTAAGAATCTGCACCAGGATAATCACTGTCCGCGACTGATAATGAGTAATACATTTAGAAAGTAAACAAGATTCACTCTTGGGACATTGAGCGATGAAACTAGAATAAATTAGAATGGATTAATTGAGGAAGGAACATGTATTTGCAGGCAAAGTGGCTAGAATACACAGATTACTTATAACAAGATAATGGAGATCTGGTGAGAAAATGAATGATACTTCAAGAGGAAAGCAGGTAACAATAGTAAATGCAATGCATAGGCGGTGATAGGTAATTGAAGCGCAGTATCTAGATGAAATGGGTTGTGTTAGAATGGCAAACTCGCGACGATGCCATTATTATTCTGAGACATTTTCTCGGACTCAATTGGTCAGCCTCTACAAAAATTGTACCTACACACGTCAACTGTTACCTTGAAGAATCAGATAGGAAGAACGAGTCGAGAACACCTTGTGTCAGCAAGATGGCCATTGCACTGTATCAGAAGCGTCTATACAAGTGTAGATTTCAGTTTGAGTTATAAGGATCTCCTCCCTACACCGTAAGGAATCATAACATGACAACTCACGACTGACTCTTCTGCTGACGTTTCTCTCTGCGTTCATCTCCAAGAGATAATATTTCCTTCGACTCTATCACCTTGAAAGGCCAAGTAAACCAATTTCCGCCACTTCGGTGGACAGGCAATTCCATGTCTTCAAGGAGATCATCAACAGCTTGCGGCCAGCTGTGCCAAATATATGGAAATATGCGAAGAACCAAAAAGTTGAGTAGACTCACGTCCAGAAATCCAGACTTCCCATGTAACTTGCATTGATCCATGATTCCATGCCAGGATAACGCGTCTTCATCCACATAGCACTCCGCTCCGCTTCCTCTATAGCTCCCTCAACACTATCTGGAATCCGTAATTTATCTTTGAGAAAATACGACGAGATCCAATGGGCTATAACCTCATTTGTATAGCCAAGATTGGCAGAGAACTACATTGATGAATGAATACGATCCCCTCACAACCTTGGTGTCAATCGTTACATACCAACGAGCCAGCGATTGCGAAGTCGCGGCGAAGAATATTTTTGGCTGGAACAATTCCTCTATATATGGATGTAACCCATTTTGCGTTCTCTGGATCAATTTGTGGAGCTCCACGGAGTGAGTGGTAGTCCCAGGAATAATTTATACCTCTTATAGGGGCATGTTTATTCATTCCGATTTCTTCTGCAGTTTTTTCTAAATTTGCTGAATTTGGGAACATTGCGAATTTGGTGATCAGACCCACCGGAGAAGATTTTGGACCATGACGAATCAAAACCTGTAGCCAGAATCACAACATTTGCAGCAATTGATCTTCCATTGTTGAGAAGAATTGAACCACCGTCCGGCGAGAACCCGACAACACGCGCTGGAGAAATAACTTCAATCTTCTTCGATGTAACCAGGTTATGATAGTCCTCTGGCCTGGGAATTCCAAAGTCGTTCGTGCGTACTCCCCAAAAGAGAGAGTGGGTGTTACGTAAAGGTGAATCACTGGGTAAGGCGAAGGCATCGAACTATAGAGACATGGTTATAGTGGATACTTGAAAGTTGAGGTCATTCGTTACACACTGAAATAGCCTGCAGTTTTGTCCAAAGAAAGTTAATGATCTTCCCTCCCAGTCTTGTCCCATGAAGAAAGCGCCTTCATCTGTTTTGAGCATGGAGATATAACACAAAATAAGCCGTACTCAAGACGCGTCCTTAGATAAATATGTGGTGATAGGATGCTGAGGAATCTACCACAAAGGGCATCAGCTGCTCGACCCGCAGAGATCGTGGATCCAGTTCACCTGCTCCTTCGAATGAAGTCGGGGAGAGGGGTACTACTTGCAAGGAAGCTATCGGTCGTTTCGAATATATTGCAGCACTTGAGAGTCTCTTTGGTCAGTCGGATGCATATACTAAGAAATTCATGTGTCAGAACAGAGCTGAAGGGTGACAGGGAAATGAGAGACTCTTGTGCCGACTTTCCCCCGCCGATCACGATGACCGGTGCATCTTTTGCATGAGCCCTGACGCCTTGTAAAATACGTTCTATGTTTGCTTGGAACTCGGAAGAGTGAATCACAATTCCGCGATACTGACATTGGATCGCTGACTGAGGGGAAAGATAGGTTGGGATTTTGGGTTCGCTACAGCCCTAGGAGTGAATGAGCTTATATCCAAATAGGGTCAATTTCCCAAGTTTGCAGAGAATGCCATTGCCAGAAAGGCCATCATAAGCCAGATGACTCACACCAGTAGCCACAATGATTCGGCAAAACTGCAACGTGTTTGTCTTATGGTCTTGCTTATCCTCAGTCCGCACAAGCCACTTTCCATCCTGTTGACGGGATATTTCCAATACTTCAGTGTTGAAGCTAAACTTCACTTTCGTCCTCAAAAACACGTTATAATACTCCTCCAAGTAATTGCATAAGTCGGCACCAGTGAGATGTCCTTTCCAAGCAGCAGCTTGGGATGGTGTCATTGTCATTGCAGAGAATCTGTATTCTCCATGAACACTTGGAATCGAGTTGAGCCATTTGTTTCAGATAGAAGTAAACAGTTGTCATACTTGTTTAAACGTAGATCCGGGTCTACTCTTCCCCGAGCCCAAACGCCTCTGACAGTCGCGTCACGCGTGATCACACGAATATTAGTGAAGGAATCTTGTGTGAGTACATGAGCGCTGATCAGACCAGCTGGCCCGGCACCGATAATCCCAATAGAATCAGAGAGTGTTGTATCCCAGGACATAAAGAGGAAAGGGGCTCTGATTTTGTTGTAGCGACTCAAAGTAGGCGGACACGAAGGTAGATGAGTGAGGTACAGTCCAGCCGACCACTATTTAGACTGTTTATGACATTCACCCCCATTTAATACGTTCACACAGTAATGACTCACACAGTAGACGTTCCCACCGCAACACTGAACTATCGAGAGTCATATCATCACGCGCGAATATGGGATGAATATTGGACTGCACATTCCAGATGTCAAGTCACCTGATAGTCTAGACTGTCACACAGCCATGCTGTATCACGACTAGAACACCACTTTTTTCTCACAGCATTCATGGAAACTTTCTGCAGCATTCAAGATAGATCATGCTTTGACCCCTGTTGGATGTCACCTCCGCTCTTGTCGCCAGAACTGATTTGTTCATAGTCTGTTTATAGTACAACGTAACTCTCAGACGTCACATGTATTGCGGACGACTCCTACGTACAGCACAATATAAGTCTACGTAAGATATGAATGATGACGACGTATATAAGTCTCCTTCTCAGGAATTGGTCTTCGTTATCTACTAGGGCATCATGAATATTCGTGTGATCTTCGTAGAACTTTCTTAACACACAGCTTGTTAGTCTACTGCTCAGAAAATTCTGAGTTCCCAGTCGATAAAAGAAAGCAAGTTGAATGAGATCGACAAATGAACCGACAGCCGACCTTGTTTATGATCTGAGAAGGGCTGTCCTCTCATCCATCCCTTCTTCCTCGTGTACGATCTCTCCGCTCTGTATCTCTGGCGCAACCGCATTCCCAAAATCGTCAATCCTAAGTCTGTGCTGCCGCATCTTCCACAAAATGCACAACACGAGGAGCGAGCCCTGCATAATTCCCGCAACCAGAAATGGAAACCAGCTTGTCCAATTTGTACCAGGACTGGAAGCAGCTGTCAATGGGAGTCAGCTCCATAAATAATTAGAGCACTTACCGTAACGCAATACCGAGAATCATTAAAACTGCACCAGGTGACTGCATGCACATCATTGGGATGCTCAGCGCGCCTACCAGTCTCATCTGGTACGTGTGCATCAACTGCGGCATGTATTGGATTGCTGCTAGAATCGCCGAGGTCACTCCTAGCACCGTACCCCAACTTTGCATTACAGAAGGGAGCACTGTAGGCGGCGAGGATTGAGAGTCAATGATGGAAAGAAGACATAAAGTTGTGGCACCGCAGAACAGGCTAAAATCAAACCACGGCATCAGCAATTGAAAGAGAGGAACGAGGATGATGTACAAATGTGCGAATGTGAGCCAAGCACAAAAGAGCGAGAAACGCCATTCTGAGCTGTGGACAGAAGTCTTGACATTGCACAAATCGCGCCGTGAGGAAGCTTCGACGTTGGGATCAATGTATTTCATACGGGAGGGATAAAACTTGATGTAGAGGACGAATCTACGCAGAGCAATCAGATGTACACGCAAAAAAGCAACGGACTCGAGACTCACACCATTGTAAAGCAGGACCACTGTATGAAAACTTGGAATATGCCGGCCGTTAATTCTAGACAACGTGCAAAGCCCTTAAATGCTCATCTTGAAACCCGCCGGAAGATGGTCAAGTCAAGTACTCACAATAACACTGCAGCATTTTTCCACTCCCCATTGCATCGTCACCCTGGAATGACCCCCTTTATCATCAATAGACCGTAGAATTCTCGGGCATGAGAACTCACATATTCCACATACCCGCAGCAGACGACGTACTTCCCAACAACAGAAACAAAGGATTCAGTCCCTCAGATGTCTTAGATGCTATTATTCTGTAATGCTATGGGGTAAGAAAGAACTATAGTTATAAGTTCATCATTAACTGGTAGCGGTCATACCTGAGGGGCATAGGAGATAACGAGCCCGACAATAACGATACCCGTGATAAAGTTCGTAGTCCAATCATGACTCTGAAGAATGATAAGTGAGCATGCCTCGTTAAGAAAAAGAATAAATGTACGGAAGGGCAACTCGTCGGGTCCATGGTTCAAAGAGTATCCAGGTCACATTGTTAGTGACGTCACACGGATCATGTTGTAATAGGAAGCAATGTGAAGCTGAATTCAACTTGATCACTTGAGTTGTTTTCTCCAAATATGTCATATGATCACATTTTTCGAGGAATTTCCTGATACTACTCTTTACCCGCATACCAGGTGGCAAACGGCCGCGGCACAATTTTTGTTCTTACTTTACGAATGTCCCTATTCAAATTGTTCGTTAGCTCTTCTTTTTCTGATGCTGCAATCACAGAAATTGCTCTATGCAACCTCGATGTATTTGGAAGTTTATCCCTATATTCCAATCGGTTCATAAGCATTGGAACCGTTCCACGTCGCCGCATCGGTCTATTCATACTGTATATCACGATCTTGTCCTGCAGGATGAGATAGAAACTGTATGGAAACTAGAAAAGCAGGGTGCGGTCGATTCAGTATCTGTTTAAACAACACTTGACTTCCTTGGATACGAAGGCTTCCCATCAGATGAGGCTGACAGCCTGGAGACGCTGAGGTAGGTGTTTCGGCCCTCTTTTGAGGAAATATCTTTATTTGATTCGCAACAGAAATCATCAAATTATGGCCCCCGATCTTTTTCTAGGGGCCTTCATCCCGTCAACCTCAGAAACAGGTCGTCGTTTGATTGGATACATGTTCGCCACGCTATCCCCTATACCCCGCTATACTAAGGCATCCCTCACAACCCATGTCCCTGATGCTACTACAGTTTGTGCACACACACTCTGCATTGACAGCAATTTCCGTGGAGCCTCGATCGGATTGAACTTATTTGCCGAGTTTACTGAGATGTGTCGCAAGAAAGGAAAATATGATCGAATGGTATTTATGGCAAAGGAGAGCCTTGTTCCTAAGTATGAGAGGATAGGTTTTAAGACGATTGGAAAGGCTGAAGTTGAACTTGGGAAGAGTGTGTGGTTTGAAATGTATATGTCTTTTCAATAGTTGTTACGGTATTGTGCTGACCCGCTGCTGACCCTAACTTATTTTATCGGCATGCTATTTTTTGTAGTTTCTATGATAAGAATCCGGGACTGACACACTAGCCTAAGTCTCTTCTGACATCCAAGGGATAGAACTGCTGGATTGTTTCCTCATCTTATAGCGATACAGCAAAGTTACAGAGGGTCAGCGAGGAGCTCTGAATTCCATGGTGGTCATGAGTAAAATCTCCTCCAGCACAATGCTGGAGTCCACTTGTGTATCCAGAGGAGAAAGAACACAAGCACTAATGACAGTTCCGTCGATGCGGAAGATGACTGTTAGAAAATTATTTGCGCATCTGGGTTACCAAGTCTCACAAGGCTGATTTTAGATCTTTACCTCAATTTAAACATCGGATCGGAAGAAATGAAGATCGGAAGAAAGAAATAGGTCTGGATCCTCGGACAGACTCGTCGTCCATCTAGTGTAACGACTCCGTGGGTCCATACCGTCTGTGTACACATTTGACAAACATTCTCCGTGCTCAAAATGACTTAGCGAAAACTGCTTAATCACCTGCTTCGCTTGAAATAATCTGACACGTCATTCAGATTGCTTCCGTAGAAGGAGAGCTGAAGCCCATCAGCATGAAGGAGTAACGCTACTTTTTACAGTTAGATTCTGTTTAAAAAAATAGCTAGGGTAAGAGGACAGGACGAACGTGCAGCTCACTGTTGGTGCAAACCTGAAAACCATCAAGATGGTCGTATTCCATGATAGATAAAAATTCAACCCCTCTCGTTGCTCTAGCCCCTGAGGTCACCTGTTCCAAAGTAGCTTACCCCACTGGGAAGGGATGAGTGTAGATGTGCAGACGAAGATACCACATCAGATGGGTGACGTGACGTTTTGTGACTGCAGTCGGACGTCACCTTCTACAACGCACGTTCGTCTTGGTCTCACCCGGCAGTAGCGGGTACCGGATTCCACAATTCAAGGAATAACTGAAAATCAACTCACCGGACTTTGAGGCTTCGGATCGAGGATCGGATGTACTCATAGAAGAATGTAAATTTTTTCCCTGGGGCCGGCCGACAACCAACCCTACGCGCACAGCAAAACGCAACGCAACGCCTCGAGGACAAATTTGATCTCAGATCAATTGTCAAAATACTTATAATACAGCGCCTTAAGCGCCGAGGGTGCCCCACATCTCATTTCTTTCTCATTTATTTGAACTCCGCCTTCACTTTGGCCTCCTTCTTCCCCGTTGACATGGCCCAGGATCCGAACCGAGCTTTTCCCGACTCTGAAAGTAAGACGCACTGGTCGGAGCTCGAAGAGGTCGAAGGAGAGGGTCGTCCCGCCTTTCTTTTGACCAAAGTCGAGTTGAAGTTGCTTGGAATTGCCGGGGTGTGTGTTTCCTTGATAATCTTGGCTTCTTATCTCACTCTAACACTTACATAGGTCGGGTTTTTCCTCGATGGTGCGCTTTCCAAGTTTCCAGATTCTTGTTTACTGATCCTGATGTCTTTGAAGCTTATGACTTATTCATCATCAACGTACGTTAGCTGATTATCTCTCGTCATTAAGTTGTCCTCATTGTCTTCAATAGCCTGTGGCAACAATGCTCCAGTATCGACTTTACGGTGGGGCATCACTTCCTTCTGGTCTCCAGGGCTTCATGAAGGCTGGTGCCAACATCGGTAGCGTCATTGGTCAATTCGGCTTCGGTGAGGACCTACCCTTGAGTTATATCTGTCTTGATTGATAATCCACACCTTCAGGCTATGCTGCGGATGCTCTCGGACGGAAGGCAGTTTGTACGTTTGATCTCGTTCCAACTATCTATGCCTGACACTATACTCCGCAGATGGCAAAGAATTGATGCTTATCATCCTAGCCACGATTCTGTCAATAACGACACCCACTGGTTCCATCTCTCCAGAGGGATCGCTCATTTATCTCTCCATATTCCGTATCTTGCTGGGAATCGGTGTTGGTGGTGATTATCCGATGTCCGCCACTGTCACCTCTGATCGGGCGAATCTTCGCAAGCGTGGTACCATGTTGGCCTATATCTTTGCAAATCAGGGCTGGGGTTCTTTTGTCGGTTCCTTGGTAACGATCATTGTATTGGCCTGCTACAAAAATGTGATGGAGGCTGGTAAAACGTCGAAGGTTGATGGAGGTAAATATGATCTCTTGAAGACAACACTCTAGGAGGCTAAATGGTCTATCTTAGTTTGGCGAATTGTCGTTGGCCTCTCGCTAATTCCTGCGTTTGCTACTCTCTATCACCGTCTCACATTACCTGAGTCAACGCGTTTTGAAAAAGCACAGCGTCGGCCGAATATTGAGGCTGGTGACGAGATTGCTGAGCTTAAGCGCCAGCAAGATTTAGCTCAGGTCGTCAGCTCAACTGATTCTCGCTCCAACTCACTGAAAGAAAAAGAGAAAGCCTTGCCGGTTTCTGTCACTCAAGCAGAAGTACCGACTCAGAAGAAAGCCCACTTCAAGGAATTTGCTGCATACTTTTCCGAGTGGCGACACCTCAGGCTCCTCTTGGGTACCTCGCTTTGCTGGTTTCTACTGGATATTTCTTTCTATGGTATTAATTTGAACCAGAATGTTGTCTTACAACAGATTGGATTCGACGGTTCGTCAGGCTCTCCTTGGGAACGATTGTTCAAGATCTCCACCGGCAACATAATTGTGACGGCATTGGGATTTGTCCCCGGTTATTATGTCACTGTCCTGACGATAGAAAAGCTTGGACGCAGGTGGATTCAAGTTCAAGGCTTCCTGATCACCGCTTTATTCCGTAAGTGCTCGTCTGGTTTCTTTCAATCTGATAAATTTGATACGACATCCCACCATCTTACTTAGTTGGTATTCTCGCTGGCATGTTCCATACGCTTAGCAAAGCCGCATTTATTGTCAACTTTGCTTTACTTCAATTCTTTTTCAACTTCGGGCCCAACACCACGACCTATGTAAGTCACAAATGTATTTATAGATTACTTCGTAACCTCATTGATGAATACGCTGGATAGTGTTATCCCGCAGAAGTTTTCCCCACTCGATACAAGGCCTTCGCTCATGGAATTTCAGCGGCCTGCGGCAAAGCGGGAGCTATCATTTCTGCTCTCGCTTTTAATACACTCACCGACAAGATAGGAACACCTGCCGTTCTGTGGAGTAAGTCCTAGCCCTGAGTCTCCATTTTGCGCTACCGCTCAACATCCCTCGTCAGTCTTCTTTGGTTGTAACATTGTCGGTGCCTTCGTTACTTTGCTTCTCCCTGAAGTGAAGGGTCGTGACGCAGATGTTGTCTTCGCTCAAGAGGTTGAAGGAGCGAGGAAATAAAAGTTCAGTCTAGACCTCATTTATCTGTAAGGATGGTGTAGGTTATATCTTATGACGGGGATCGAAGCTGCTTTCTCTTTCGTTACCCTCGACTTTTTGTGTGGGCCACCGCTAATGATATATTCGAACTATGTTCTTGAAGACCGGCGAAATTGAGCGAAATTGAGCACGATACGGTTGATTCGAGTCGACCGGTGTGAGGATTCATATATAATATGTGGTCCAGCAGACATTCTGACTGCAGTGCCGACTCCTCGTAATCCTGGGCCGTTTGTGGACCGGTGTGATTAATTGCGAAGTGGGTCAACCAACTTCTTAAGCAAGTGATTATGATCGTTACCATTATGGATACCTGTCAAAAATCTACCACGGATGAGCCAGTGGCGCGTTTCATCGTGGTGATGATAAATTCGAAATCATGAAACCAGGTTTGCGACAAGGAAATGCATGCATACACTTGGCCCAGGTACTTGTTTGACTTACGGCCCCTTCTCTCAGGTTTCTTACCACATTCACATAAAATCCCTCTGTAGCTCAGTTCTTTGACAGACTCACATTGTCCTTCTGAACATTATTTATTGTTCTCTCCACATCTTCTTTGGCGAACCCATCTTACTGTGGTTGCAGTTTTCCTCTTATTTGTATATGCATCTACATATTTTATCATGGTTTTCAGACAAATAAAGGATACTGCCGGGGAGATCGTGATCGGTAGTTTGTTCTTTTTGCCTTATAATTATGTGATCCCTCGGGTTTTATAATCACAAGTTGGCGTGAAGCAAGGCTCCGATAGAATTTTCCCACAAAGCGAGAGCAGATGATGAGAATGCGTTAATGCCAGTTTCGTTCTACTCCAGTGAAGGGTGTCATTAGATATGTAGCACCACTTTTCTACGTGGTGCTACCTCACTATTACAAGACCGACATAACTAGGTTGTGTTGCCCATCGGATCTTAACATACACAATAGATGGGGATTTGGTGCACTAGACTCAAAAATCCTGGCAGAAAGCTCAGTAGAGATACAGAGGCTTACTCAGTGTCACACAATCAAGGGGGAGAGAGCACGATAGAGATGTAGATATAGATCACATCTCAAATCAATAGTGTCTTCAATATCTGGAAATAGCTTCGTTTCGTGCCGAATATGTCGACGCTGTAAAAAAGCCAGTCAAATACCAAATGCAATGTTCTTGTGCACTTCACTGTGTGACAAGGATGATGTACCCTCAAAGGCTCTGATGACTTTGCTCTCTCGACTCGATATTCCTGTCGATCTCCAGTCCATGTCTATTGGAGCCATTACCTTCCGACCGATAGTCTCATAATATTGACCAGGGCCAATGCGGATATTGAGAGATCACGAGCAGGCATTGGACTGACCCCCAATTACCCGGAAGAAACGGCGCTGCTTCCAAGAGCGATTGTCGAGGATACAATCACCTGCTGATGATGTACGTAGTAGTCTTCGACCTCAGATACATGCTTGAGCGTATCCACTTTTTCGATAATGTGTACAAGTACCTCTCATGCTTGAATGATTGATCCTTCAGCAGGGGAAAGATATTGAACTATCATTCGATACAATATTCTGACAAGTCGCAAATTTTGATCGATGGCTAGCGGCGAACATTGTTCGTTGTGCAAGCATCAAAGGAGATACATGACCATGAATTACTTAGTGGCTGTTCAGATGCTCCTTGAAGATCAAATGAAGATCAAATGCTATGTTCAGAGTATCCTTAGTCTTCCCTTTCAGCCATCTATACAGCCTAATCCCGCTTCATACTAGGATAATGACCATCCCTTTTCCTAGGCATTATAGCCATCTTCTGTTTGCTTCACCTTTTGGAGGTGGCCAAGAGACTGTAAATGTTCCAGTCTGGGTTCAACCTCAGTCACCGGCATCCCCTTCATATGTGATTAACCCATATTCACCTTACAAACTTCCTTCCTCGTGGCTGTTGCCGTCCCTTTCGTCGCCAGACACGGGCATACCTCTATCTCAAATTGGTCGTCCCGCTCCTCTGATACTTGATACATGGGACCAAACCAATCTAGCGAGAAGACCCCGCGATTGGCGGGCCGGTTTTGATCCTCGGGGGTCATTTCTTTCGAGGTTCTCTTTGTTCCCCAAGAATCAATCAGATATCAAAGGTAACAATCTATTTTCTGATATCACTAGAAAATAACTTTTACTCACCATGGAATCTTAAGAATACAAAGACCCAATAAAACGTGGTCTCACTTCATCACTTGAATACGATGCTGATCAGCCTCCAGTCATGTATGACCTTCGCCACAATCCATTCGGCCCTATGAACCCCATCTTCCATGTTAGAAACGGCCACCGAAACACTTTCAATGAGCTTGACATGGCTCAATTCGCTACAATACCTACTGCGCGTTTCCTTCGTCTGTTTCATCCCAAACTCCCATGGTATATCGACATTGGACCATCCCGTCCCAATGGGATCACTGTAGGCGATATCCTACTTCAATTAAGTACCCAGCTCAGACAGCAAATTTTACCACGGCATTATTGGAATGATGCATTGAGTCAGCAGGATAGGAATGAGATAGGCAAGGCTTATATGAGACGGTCACGCCTATGGGAGTCAGATCAGAAGCGTGGTATATTATGGATTGATTTCTTATGTGATGAAGTAGTATTTGAAGGACTCGTTAGAGCCAAAGGGGGAATATGGGAAATCAGGACCAGGAATCCATATGTGTAGAAACCTGCATATGTGTAGAAATCTGCATATGTTCGGGTTATGATATTTCTTATATGTTCTTATGCGTAGTCGAATAAACTTACGTTACACCGGTAAGGGTATCGAGAGGGATCATCATTCTTCTGTTTTTCCTTGAGGACTTGCTTCAATGCTACTCCCATTGTCTCCTAGTCCCATCATTGAGGTGTCATAGCCGTTCTTCTGTAAGTATTCTCGGAACTTAGGACCCAAACATGCTTGAGGATGGTACCACTAAGCAAAATGTCTCCATCACTCACTGCTTGATCTTCCTCGATCAGACCATCATGCGTCATGGGCTTGACCCAGAAGAGAGTGATGAAAGCGCTCAAGAGCGATAGACCTAGAAGCAGATTTAGTGAATCTGAACACGTATCGAGGCCGAGAATGAAAGTCGCACCGCTAGCCACCCAAAAAGTACCTGTATTCCCTCGTATTGATTGGGGACCACCGAAAGCTATAGAGTCACCCAACTTGCTGCAATGTTACATAGACATTCGACTTTACCGTCAATCATCGCTGGGAAAGCTAGATATCATTTACAATTCAGAGCCATAATACGATTTCGTCTGTGATTTCTTACCCCAGGTTCCAACAAACGCACCAAGCTTTCCCGTTGCTGCAGCTACTCCGTAATAGTGACCTCTAACAGCTGTCGAACTTTGTTTGGCAGCAAGAAGTATTGTGCAGTTTCCAGGTCCTGTCGAGATGTTGGAATCAGGCGAAAGAAGCAAAAATACGCGTACCGACACCACCTAATGATTGAAAAATGCCGTAGATAACCTAGAAAAAACTCTTGATGAAGTATTCCATCCTCTGAAATGACCTTACTGCAAATACTGCAATGTGGTCAGCCAGTCTAGGGCCCATCAGCACCATGTATATGACCCTAATCTTGGCGACTTGCAATCTATATAATCCAGCCATCAGGAACCCAACCAGAGACTGAACAATAAGCGCTATAATCTGAGACATCTGATCTATACGTCAGCGAAATAAGGACAACTTCAGCATTTACGAGAGTCCATTTTGGGTCCAGGAAATCCAACAATAAAGCTCCTCCGATAGCTCCTAGAGAAGTCCATTATCACTTTGCTTACAAATACTCCAAGTTACATGCCTGGTACTTTCATCAGACTAAAGAGTATTGTTGTTAACCCCACAAGAACCTGATAACCAAACACTGAGATACGGACTTCATAACCACATTCCAACCAAAAATAACTGCAATGGAGTCGTTACCGCCAGTGATACTATCGACGTCGTTAGCATTGCTCTTTGACAAACGAAGAACTACTTACTTGTTGAGAATTGTCGTTGAGTAGATATCAAACTTGGAGTAAAATAACAAACAGGGATTTTTTCCTCGGTATGAGTGAACTTACTGGATAGCTGTAATGTTTTGATAAAAATGAAAGAGAGAATGTCATGGGCCACTCACACAATGAAGTCATATAAAAACCTATTTGCGACCTGATTGTCAGTCCTTATCTACTCCTGAGATACGCCATACCAGATTGCTGATATGGCACTGAGTGAAACCCAATAGCGTCTTAACACTAGTTTATAAGGAATCTTCACTCTCTTCATGGAATCCCTCTTGTATCTAGTTGGCTCATCCATGTTGAGACGCCAAAGGAATACCAATGTTGCCGGAATAGAACCTAGACCTAATGATAGCCGCCATATTGCACGAAGGTGGTCGTTGCCAAGTCTGATAGCAACGTCAATTTTGCTGTTGAACTTAAATCTTATAATTTTGGCCTACATCCAGAAAAGCACGAGAGGGACGAAAGCGGCAAATACTCCGCCAAAAGTAATCATGGCATCTTCGGGTATCTTAGTCAGTCGCTTCGGATTGTTGAAAGAAACTGACAGGTGGCCAAGGCGACCCAGCGATGTTGGGCAAACCTGTGTATATTTTCTTCCTCGGATTGCTCGGCAGCAGAGACAGAACCACAAGGATATTCAGCTCCTATTCCGATCCCGACCAGAAATCTATTTTGAAGACTTAACTGTCGTGTGATGGAAAGAAACAATCAATGATCGCACCGCATCGCACTGAGCATTGCCAACATTCCGGGTAAACTTCCATGGGCACCAGTGGATGCAGAAGATAGAAGGGCAAACAAGGCCACAATGACCGAAGCGCTCATCTGTCCCGTATCAACAGTGTCAGGCAGGGCGGAGATTCGTTGAATATCTCCCACCATGCCAAACTTTCGGCCCATCTTGTCAGAAATATAACCTTCCTCATTCAGATTAGCGCATCGCACACAGAAGCGTCGGCGTCGATGTCATAGACATACCGAACAGAAGCATTCCAACCACAGTTCCCGCGAACGTTAGACTCCTGAGTATAGTACCGAAGCTATGGGCCTCGATTCTAGCCGACCCGTAGATGCGGGTTAGCACTCGTTCAGTAGTCAGGTTATCAATCAGGTCTATGTCAAAGTTTGATCCATACGTGTATTCACTGATGGAAAAAATAAAAACGGGTAGTGATACATCCAACAGGGATAGGTTACCATTGTTGATTACACCATTGGAATACCCTTGCAAGATGTCCTAGTCAGTCAACGGAGATGCATACGAGTGAAGAAGTACCGTCGGAGAATAGTGCAGTGCCACAGCTGAACAAGTTTGGTCCAAGCTTGATGATATTTCCAAGTCGACTTACGCGAATATCAGCGAGACTCCTCTGACCCGTTCCTTGAACTTGAACATCTGCATCGTGGCTCTCAAGGAGAGCTGATGTGGGTTGTCACCCACCTATATGCTTTTCTATCGTTAATTATAGATATCGAAGCGTGTAAGTGACTACCAAGATCCACCGCTCTATTAGCCGGATGTCTGTCATTTGAGCTTCTGAAATCAGCAGAAGTACGCACGTTCCTTAGAACTAGGATATGTGCGACATGCCATTTTGACCATGCTCAGGTATTAGGTCTAGCTCAGAAAAGCACAGATTTTTGTCCGCCCATCAATTTTACTTGTAACAAACATGAGTCTACTTCCCTTCTCTGAACCCCTTGTTCCATGAGTCTACTCCTTCCATGTCTCTGGCATCCAGAACTCGGATGACGATGTCACTCTCATCAGCTTGAGGTCTGAGGCACTGTTTGGCCCTGAGGTCTGACGTTTCGCACGGCTTGTTTTTCTCATGACCATGAATCCATTTACAACGTCGTCGCCCAACTGCGACGACAATATGGATGATTTCGTGGCAGACACTCCTCTGACATCGCAGCAGCATCAGTACTGGGCAGCGATCCGATCGGCCCCCTCGGCGTCGTTCGGTCGAGGCTCGCCATGTTCAATGACCGGCCCAGTCGTGGGTCATTGATTCTGTGTCGTCTGGCAGGCAACCGAAGTCGGTCGGGGGAGGGGACTGCAGCTCGCTCCAGTCTTCTCTGCTGTGCTGTTCTCTTACGTTTTTTTCAAGACGTTACCGCTCCTATCATAATCGCAATCACCTCAGTGGCATGCTCGAGGTCGCCGTCGTCTTCCCAGGTCCCAGCAAAAACACACAAGGCTATGTGTCTCTCATGCTGATCCCTCTTGTTCATCTTGTGAACGGCCTGACCTTGGTGCTTTCCCACATCAGACCAACCCCAACCTTGCCGCTGCCCTTCATTCTAATGCCTCACGCTCCAAATATGACTTTGAACCCTGGCCAGCGACTATTGTGCGTCTACGTCTCCCTCTCTTCAGCCTGGCAATAACTCTGTTTAACTCGGACCATCCAGGTCCTATTAACAACACTGGTCAATGTCGAGGCCAAGGAAACCTCGGACTCGACATTTTTGAGGCAGAAGAAGACAAGGACAAGGACAAAACTGGTGGCCAGGTCGTCTCTCAAGTTGCGCTATCTCAATCAAACACACCGTCTACGACACTTCTCATACACGCATCAACTCTTATCGTGGTCCTGCTGTCCAGCCGTCCATCCCCAGACTTACGTGCATACCAAGTGACGTGTTCCAAGGATCGGTCGCAAGTTCAAGATCTTTGGTTTGGACTACTAGAGTGACCTCAATGATCCTACATGGGGCGTGGATGGTTCTCGCATGGGCGATGCTGCTATGCGTCCTGATCCTGAGAATCAAGGAGGCTCGGGTGTCGGCCAACGACTCGTACCTTTGAGTATCATTCTCAATTCATATCTCGTACGTCGTTCCCCATCCGTTTTGACTGGATTGTTCCCTTTGAGCTTATCCTCCAAAGCCTCTTCTTTCAACCAGTTGGCAAACAATCGATACATCTACTATAATTTTCCCTTCCGAGTATTTTTATTTGACTATGTTCGTGTTAATCAGAGAGGACCAAGATGTGATTCTCATGATTTTCCTACTGCATAAGAGGCCATCTGGAGGCTTATATTTTTTTGTGCGTTTAAAAAGGTTGATCCTGTTTTGTATGATGGTTCAGATGTCAATATGTGGCAGTAGGCAAATCAATTAAATAATGGATGATGTCACTTTGGGAACATTTTTACGTCATTTTTTCACGTGCTCACTAATTACGTCTCATGGTTCACTTTAGATCTAGATGTCACTCTGACAGAGCTGCTACGTAATATATATCAATCTCATACCTCCCCCTTCTTCTCTCTTTCAGTGCCAGGACTTTGGGGAGGACTAATAGACCTCTGCCAATTCTGAGCTTACATTACTGGACCTTTATTCACTGGATAAAAATGTAGACGATCGATCACGTTTGATCTACATCAGATATTTTTTCGTCTATCCGAGTCTGACGCAAGGACTTGATTGAATAATCTTGTGAGCTCATGAAGAGTTGGTGTTGTGTGTGTGAGAGAGACTTACCCGAGTTGTGAGAGATTGTAAGAGTTGTCCGTGTCGTTTTCTTGACTGGCCTGTTGTCGTCTCTGAACAGGTGTCTCTCACTTATTTTACCGGCTGACTGGTCCGAGAGATAATTTCTCCCTACTGCTCTGTGCGTTGCATCGGGTTACAAATGACAGCGACTGATTTCCTGACCTTTGAGTGTGTGTGTGAAGCCTCGGAAGCCCTGGTCTCCGCCACCACTGTCTCCTCCTTCATTTCCTCCCAGTCTTCTTTGGTTTTATGCCGATCCGATCCTCTCACTCACCCATTCTCCTGTACCGCTTCTGGAATGCCGTCCTGCCACTTCCTCACGGGTCTCTTCTTCTCTTTCTGAGGATACCACAGGTTTTATTTTGCGAACGAGGGATATCTGATTGGCGGGGTAAAATCAAGCTCATCCTTGGCGCGGACGTGGCACGGACGTGCGTGTTCCTCCCGCTCCTGGATGGATTGATTCCCACAAAAAAGAAACAAAAGGTCTGGATTTACACAATCGTTCCCTAGGCCATTTTTTTTGCTTTGAGAATTGAGCAACCAATACACACGAGGAAGGAGGAGAGAGGGCACGTATTTTGTTTTTCAAGGCTTGGTAGAGGTAGTATCTGGAGAGAACAAGAGAACTTCAACTTTACTAGATGAAAATGTCGATGTCTAAGCAAGCAGCTTCTAACGAGAGGGAGATACCTGACTTGAGGAATTTTCTGCCCAGCCCAGACAGGCATATCATATTCTTCTTGTGTTGGGCTCTCCCACGCTCACATTTTTAGGGATTTGTTTGTCTGAAACAGGAGTCTTTCATGTAATCATTAAACAGACCTTTAGTACTTAATCCCATGTTCGCTGCATGACTGTATGGTCAGCAGAATCAAGGACAGGTAAGCACTAGATGATGACCAGCTCTGGCTACTGCTGTGGCACGGGCAACTTCTGGAACATGCTGACAACCTTAGCTCTGCATCTTGAACCTGACATCTGCCGCCCAGATCTCGGATGCATCATGCCACATTTTCCACTCATGTGTCACTCTGCTTTTATCTTGGAAAATTCATTTGAAATTTCTTTTGAAGATGAGGGACTCATCAACAGGTGATTGAGAATGATCAAGGGGTGATATTTCACCATTGAAAATGGGGTACTCATTTTTAGCAGATGCAATTTCTCAGGGTTCATTCTTATTGATTAGCATGACATCATTTGATGTTTCCCAAGGGTGAACTTTGCATTGTTAGGTTGCATTTGTAGATCATTTGCAGATCTACCCATCATAAGATCTTGTTCTCCTTCTTCAGTTGTTGAGCCCCTCCCCTTTCAAAGAAAAGGCAAGTCAAGTTGTTTCCAAGATGAAAGCAAAGTGTGGCGCATAGAAAATGTGACATGATGCATCTGAGATCTGGGTGACAGATATCAAGTTCTCTGACAAGATGTGGATCCAAGGTCATCTCAACTCCAAGTCATGTTTAAGAAATGGCTCATTCCACAGCAGTAGTACCTCAGTTGGTCATCATCCAATTCTTCCCAATTCTTCCCTTTTTTCTGCCAATTGGGTATGAGATTGGTCCAAGTCTCAATAGATAAAACCATGACAAGGTCTGTTTAACAGCAACCTCATGCGAGAAAATCACTCAGAGTGCCAGCGTGGGAGAGCCTATTGGTCTGGGAGAAATTTGGCCATCAAAATATGTTCGTCTCATCCCTTCGAAGGCTCGGCACTCTGGGCGGAAAATCTGTCAAGTCAGACCCTTTCACAGCGCTTTCTCCCCAGATAGAAATCCTTCGCTTACACACTCTCCGTCTAGTGGAGGCGAATTCTCCTGTTCTCTCCAATATCGCTACATATTACTTACAACAGCCTTCAAAACAAATACGACCTCTCCTCGCGTTGCTTTTTTCACTGGCTACAAATGGCCTGGGCAAGGACTGGCATCTCAAACTCTGGGAATCGACTCATCCAGGTGCGGGAGGCTGTGAGGGTGAACTTGATATTCCCCTCTCCTCACTGGATATCCTCCCCGACTACGGTCCTCAACATCATGCGAGATTCGGGGACACGTTCGCCGTGTTAGGTGGAACCTCACATTTTCCGGGAGTACTGTCTTTCAATAACCGAGAATCACTGCCAAGATTTCTGCAGCCCCTGTACACATTTAATACATCTACGAGTATTCTCCCCACCCAAGTCCGCTTCGCAGCAATCACGGAGATGATACACGCGGCGTCTTTACTGCATGATGATGTTATAGACGGATCAGCGCTCCGACGGGGTGTGCCCTCGGCGCCACGCGTATTCCCGCCCAACCTCTGTGTGCTCTGCGGTCACTTCATGGCATCACTTGCTTCTATTCTTATCACACAGTTGAGGCATCCTGGAGTAACAAGAATGATGAGTAAAGTGCAAACTAATCTCATTGAAGGGGAGATGCTGCAGGCGAAGGGTTTATTTGAGGTGAATTTGAATGGCATGAAGCGACACGAAAGGTTCCATCACATGTGGAATACTTATCTACAGAAATCGTATCTCAAAACTGGTGCACTAATCGCTAGGGGCGCACGTGCTGTTGTCGTACTCGGTGGATGTGTTCCAGGTGAAATTTGGTCGGAAATTGCATATGCCTATGGCAGGAATTTTGGTATCGCCTTTCAGGTGAACATCTGTCCTTGTTGTGGCATGACAGCAATTTTGATCATTTTATAGATTGCAGATGATGTGCTGGATGTGAAATCAAGCACCAACAGTCTTGGTAAACCTGGCAATATGGATCTCTCACTTGGTCTCGTGACTGCACCGACGCTGTATGCTTGGGAGGAGTATCCAGAAATGGGTGAACTAATGGAGCGTAAATTCCAGTCCCCGGGGGATGATGAAAAGGTTGACGATGTTTATGTCTTTCCCTTTGTATTTTCTAAATGGTCACACTTCCAGGCTCTGGGTCTAATCTACCGATCATCTGCAATTTCACGATCAACAAAGCTTGCACAAGATTATGCCGATGGAGCGAAAAAAGTATTACGAGAGCTGCCTAGTTCCGCTGCTCGAGACTTGCTGGAGCTACTCGCAGACTATGCAGTCTCAAGGGACAAATAAATTGGACATGCTGGAACATTGGTACACTCGGGTGTCGATGTTTTATTGATATCTGACGACATGACCGCTTTCACGCAGCCGCTTTCACGCATATTATTTCCATCTCCTGTTTTTACCATATGTAGACGTCGATTACATGCTCTGATTCACTATCAGTAACTCGTATTGCCTAACCGCCCGACTATTTGTAACATGGTGTTGAGTATCCCCTCCCTAAGCCGAACTGTTTAAGAGTGGCCAGCGAACATGGCGTAGTGGTGAAGGCACCAGTCAACCCACTTGGTTGTAGTCCGAGTACAATGGGAAGGAGTAAGAGGAAAAAGCAATGATATTCCTACATGCAAAAGGTACAATTATATACTAGACTAAGTAATGATGGATGAGACTGGAGACTGTAATAAAATGATAATGAGTCGCTATTTAACATAAGCTCCTCCAATTGTCTCTTGTGACTGCAAGTGATGTAGAAATTGCAGGGAGCAGGAGTAGAATGTTGGAATATTGAACATAATATACATATAAATCTGCTCAGACATAACAGCCAAGTTGACAGCTACTCTACCTAGAATAATATATAAATATACTGGAGAATCCAGTGAATGATCTATCATGTATGACCAAGTTAATCCTTACCTCCATTTTCCACTGGCGTTTTATACTCCCTTTTTTGAGACACCTGGCTATTTCATACCTAGCCTCTCCTGCTGCACTGTTGATGTTGTAATGCTACTGGTAGGTGTGGTGAGGGATCAGTCATCAGTAGGGGTGGATATTGCAGTGGATCCATTGAGTGTGTTGAATAGAACTGTGATACCTGTACCTTGACATCATGGTTCTGGAGTTCTATTATCATTCTAGTGGTTCCCATCATTCACTGAGAATGTTTTATTGTTTTCAAATTTCCTTTTTCTTCCCAAGAATGTAGCTAGTAAGATGTGTATGTAAACCTAGCACAATAGATACACTCCCTCAGTTATCTACCTTGATAGGTGACTCCTGAGGTAAGAATATTACTTACTTACAGCATTCTAGTGGATACTAATATTTGTGCCATAAAACTTATGCTTCTATAGGTAATATACTTAGTCATCTACCTTGATGAATGACTCCTGAGAACTTACACTTCTATAGGTTATGGTCCCTATGCTTAAAACACCACATAATATACCATATCATTGACAACATGACTTGATCTGGAGCTAACATACTGCCTATGTTCAACAATATAGATAAATTTGATAAGACAAACTTGTAAAGGATGCTCTAGGGTGTAGCCTAGCTAGTGAGTTTATCACAAATGGTTACTTACTTGATTTGTGATTGATGAGTGATGATTCTCAAGCAGGTAGAATAAGCAACAGAAGATGTTGTTAAGTCTGAGGTCTAATCCTCAGACTATGGAGCCTTATATACATAAAAGGATAGTCTGTATACCTGGACAGAGCATCACATGTTCTACTGCTTATTGTTCTACATATGGCAGTCCTTTTGTGTCTGAAATAGTGATAGCCTAACTATAAAAGGAGCAGTTCTTGTTTGTGTTTAAGGATTGATGTGTATCTATGGGTAATAGATCAGTGTTATGCCAAACCTTGAGGTCCTTGTATCTCCACAGGATCTTATTGCCCTAAGGTTTATTTATAGTTGTCAGAAGTGTATTGAAGAGAGCTTCCATGTGCAT
>Ga0153966_100203_pt1 | contig 34410 bp, 29 predicted proteins | sample TSFL050MetaG_FD_104738 | JGI IMG/M metagenome (GOLD analysis project Ga0153966, IMG submission 104738) | Attine ant fungus gardens microbial communities from Florida, USA - TSFL050 MetaG | ecosystem: Host-associated > Fungi > Mycelium > Unclassified | place: USA: Florida, Paynes | collected... | reverse complement strand
ATCAGTGTCATGCCAAACCTTGAGGTCCTTGTATCTCCACAGGATCTTATTGCCCTAAGGTCTATTTATAGTCGTCAGAAGCGTATTGAAGAGAGCTTCCATGTGCACATGGAAGCGAATGTCCGCATTTGGCGGTTCCCGAGATATCTGCCGATCAGTGTCCAGCACTGATTAACTGATATCTCGATGAGTACTGATCACTTTGACACGTTTTGGGCATCGTTCGAAAGGTCTTCTTGAGAGCTTTCCGACGCATCTTAGACTGTGGGAATCGTGCAAGTATCCGTGGCGTTATGGCCGAATGAAGTTTGTGACAGCTAGGGGGAGGATTGAGACATTGGCAGGAGCATATTTTGGACACTGGTATCTATCATTTAGTGTACAATTTCTTCTTTACCTAGACTACTGACTATAGTTGGGGTTTGGGAGACATGCTTACAACACATGTTGGGGGTGTGTAGCTACCTTTACATAGTGCTGCCATGGCCTGCCTATGTGCTCCATGTAATAAATTGATGATTTAAAAAAAAAAAAAAACCTGAACCTTTTACACCTGAACAAGATATGATTCCTAGTTTCCACTTGACTTTTATCGTATGGACAAATTATCATTAATCTTTGTTTGTACTCTCCAATCAGAGTGTGGTTGAGGATGGTTCTTGGGGCTCCTGCGCAGCGAGACACCGATTCGCTTATGTGCTTTGGCCAGCCACTACCCTTTACATAATTTAGTTGTATCGATTTTTGGTTGTCGCACTTCGTATCTAGAAATTGTTGCCCTCTATGATAGAACATTGTCATCAACATTTCTTGCTACTCCTGATTCTGAGAGCATCGATTGTTGTTATAGAATTTTCTCCTGCTAACGCTCTAGACCTTTCAGCATCCCTGTCTACTTTGGCATGTAACGACCATTTTGCTTTACAGGGGCAATCCTAGTATTGGATTTTATTGTACACTTCTGATGTCTTCTTAATTATTCAACAACAGAGCCAAATAAAAGCCCTCTGATACCGCTTGTCAAGTTTGCAGGCCCCAGGCCCCCGAGGACGTCAATCGACTAATAACTCTCATTTTCTGATCTCACATTCGGGAGAATGCCAAAGATGTCGCAACATATACATCATCACCATCCTCAGCACCCACAATATGTTCATTATACTGGACCCCCTGGCACACAGTTCACTGTAACTCCTCAGGACACTACCAGACAGCCCCCACCTCAATTTCAGCAGCCAGTACAATCTGAACAGCAGCAGGTGCAACAAGCCACAGGAAGTACAAGTACCACCTCCATTTCGAGCGCAACAACACAAACCAGTGCTATAGTAGCTACTGGTGACTGGACCAAGGATCTTGTTCACCTAGCCAAGACAGCCGAGCTCAAGTACGTATTGTCCGACTGTGCTTTACAACCTGTTTGTCTGGTCCATGTGATTGCTGGTCAATGTCCTTTGATTCGATGAGTCAAACAGGAATTTGATCGTTCACGCTTCTTGTACTTTTCCTGGGTGGATCTAAGAATTAACCGTGGCTCAATCTGGTATTTCTTGTCAGAAAACATGCCTTGACTCTCCAGTTACATACGGCTCATATCTTATCGGCACACGCTGCTCTCGATACCAAAGGCGAAGCTATACAAGACATTCGCGAGCAGAAGAACAAGTGAGTATTAATTGCCAACTCTTCACATTGAGCCCTAGTAACTCTGCTGTTTCCAGGCTGGACAGTGAGCGAACACGACTTTTAAATGCTCTAAGAGAAGTAGGTCCGTTTTCCGTGTCCGTTAAAGTATATCCTTGAAACCGATATCGTACAGATCAACGAAGATAGAGATAAGGTATAGATCCCTGAGCCATGAAAACCAGTCTTGAACTGAAGAGACCAGGTTGATCTTATGGAAGCAACGCTTGAGAAAGAGTAAGTCGAATCATGTATCAACTTTTTTGGCGTTACCAAGTCATGAACAGATGCCATGATATCCGCTCCAAAATAAACCAACTCACAGATGGAGAGTATGCTGTTGCGAAACGAGATGTTGATAGACTACGACAAGAACTTGGACAGCTCCCACTTCCAAGCATTCAGGACACGCTAGAGGAAAAGACGACACAGTGAGCATCACCGGTGATTCAACCGACCCTGGTTTATTTCAATGCGTTTTATCCTCTTCATCTGTGCTCGTTGCTGCCTCTAAATCTTTATGCCAACGTAACAGAAAACATAACGTGAATTTGCCTCTCGTATAACCTTTCAGTTTCCTTCTACTCTCTGTTTGTTTCGTACTCCCTGTGCTAAATCCGTTTACAACAGGTATCTGAACGAGCGGCGACTCAACGGCAATGAAAGCCAGATTACAGCCGGTCTTGGAAAGCGGCCTGCATCCGAACATCCTGACGGTCAGCTGGTCTCAGGCAAACGACCGCGAGGTCGACCAAAAGGGAGCAAAAATAAGGTAAAATCAGCGGAAGTGGCTTGAGTGTTCTTGACTCCTATAGAAAGCAGCTGAGCGATGAATTGAACATGCTAAGGCGGAAGAGGGAGATAGGCTATGGGTAGAGGATCGGATCAGCAATTTAGATGCTCATGAGCTAAGTTTGTGCTGGAAAGAGGATAGTTGGGTCGTGATGGAGGGTAGAGCATGAGTTTGCTGGCAACCTCGGAGCCATCTTTCGCAGAGCATGGGGTCTGGTGAAAGAGCAAATCAGGAATAGACGTAGACCTTGGCGTCACCTAACTACGATGCATATACATTGACCAAGCTCAATTTATCAGCACTTGTAACTTATTCGGGCCTTATCCGTCATAAATTTCTTTAGGCAGTTCCTTTTTTAGACTTGTTGATAAATCATTGATAGAGAGGAATTGTCATTTGCACAGACACAGCGTCAAAGGCAATGGTTATGAATCGGTTTATCCTCTCCTAGGCTTCTACTTTTTTGATCGAATGATCGAAAAGAGTGGTGTATAAGGTTCTCTCAGTCGAGTGTAAAGATTGAATTGCGGCTTGTATTGTCAGCTACGTGCACGGGAAAGTGGTCAAGCCATAGATGTGTAGCGTTGAAAAGCGTAGATCAAATGCATGGATCGACCCTCCAAGTGTCGAGTAAGAGTACGCTGACAGCATAAATTGGTTTGCAAGAACAGACGTCACGACCTATGTGGAGCCCATCCATTTCCAAATTAGGAGGTAACGCGATGCAGTCGGAATTTTTGCGTTCATTCAAGCCATCACGATCCTAACTGAATCTATATCGCAATTTATTACGGCATCATGTCAATTGTCAATTCACTTTAGGAGGGGAAACTCCCTAACAGATGGCCTTGAGATCCACACACGACGTGCGTCATCTTGGTATTGGTAGAAAGAAGAGGACTGCTGGATGGCAGGCGACACGAACATTGGTTATTTCGACTCTGACCAGACGTAGATTCAAGCCCTGGATCTCCAACCATCCATGACACCTATTCGTTGAATCCTACATGCGCGCATTCCGTGATTAATGCGTAGGCATCACAGATCCTTGTTTCTTTCGCTCCCTACTTCAACTTAACTTCCAGATCTTAGTTACCATAAAATGATTATCACTTGCCAATGATTCGAAAATTGACGACTTCGCTGATCGTTTAGGCAAGTGCATGTTAACCACGAGCATATGTTTAGATTTACTTTTCTTCGCAAATGAGACGCGCTGGATCTGGACAAGGTCTTCTGTGTCAACTACAAACAGCGACCGCTGTGAAGGTAAGGGTCAGTCGTTCTTCATATACATTCAATATTGAATGCCGATAGTAGTTGTGACCATCACTTGGAGTGAACTGGATCTAGGCCGTTAGAGTTGAACCACCTCCTGCCCCGTCGAAACCGTGAGAATTAGTATGTCTTCATGGCTGTGACTTAGTGTATATCGACAGATCTTCGAGAATCCGCGGTTTCCTCAATTTAAGATGACCCTGAAAGTCCTTCCCAGACTTGACATATCCAGTCCCTGTGCGGAATGCCAATTCTAATCACAATGTTGCTTGCCTAATCATAGCTGCGGATACCCATTCTCAGAAACAATCCAATTAAATTTGGTTCAACGCTGGGTTCAGCATATCTCCTTTGTTAACAGCAGTCAAGTCACCTTGTCTCACAGAAACGTAGTCGTATCTCTTACCTTGGCCGAACCAACCCGTGAGCACGGTATTAGAAAGAGGAACAAAGCTGTCAAATGATCTGATCCGCAGGCTTGTTCGGCGTCTGTTCATGACTTCTGTAGCTTTTAAATGTAAATTGACACTGTCCTGAGTTCTGTAATAAGGAACAGCCAGAACCACGTCCTTTTGGATGTGTATTGAATCTCATTTCGCGGATACTCGATGTTGAGCTTTTTCTTACAATGAGTTAAAGCTTGACTGACAACTGATTCCGAAGGACGTCTTTCTTGTATTGAACAAAACGTGTTGTTCCAGGTACCCTGTGCTCTGAACTCTGAGATGTACCGGTACTGGCGCCCAGTAAGTCAGCTGGACCTCACGTTGAGAGTGCGAGTATTCTTGATCTACTGGTTAGCTAATCCATCATGGATAAATTATTTGATCCAGCCTGACAAGCTGATCATTTCTTCAGATCCTGATAACGAGCATCATAGTGGCATGCACATACGACTTGAACATTCTCATCAGTTGAATCAGTTTGCGCATGAAAGACATGTGATTTGCTCTGTTCAACGTCAGAATGACTCATTATGGGGTTGAGCGCTAGCTCGATTCAGGCATGACGTGTCCGTTGAATAAATTACCATAACCGGACGGAAGCGGCCTGTCTAGTGCGTTTACACAGCCACTACACACCCAAATATTCCTATAAATGGTAAGTTGACTTCGGTTCAAGTGTGTATGCAGTGCTGAGTCGAAAATTTCCTTTCTTGCATGTTATAGTCGGAGATAGTGAGTCTTTTCCCCTCGAATGAATCACGTCCAGTGACTGACAATGACGCATCCAAAAATTCGACAAATCACTGTCCTGTCAAGCCAAAGCGTCTGCGCTGGGAGACATTGTACTTTTGCTGGAGGTGACTCAACATGACATTTCTTTCCGGAAAACATCAAATAGACTAACTGCTGGAGGCTACGCTTTCGTTCAAGTCGATTTTTGCGTTGATTTTGCTTGAATGTAAACCATTGCGCGCAGCCACGTATAACAAGTGTCGGTTTTTGAGGTGGGTCAAATACCGTACGTTTCTTTCGGTGATCTGCCGAAGCGAACAGAGGGCAATTTACCTCAACAAGGCATAATATGCCACCACCATGCCGTCGGCAATCAATTTGATCGTCAGTTATTTTCCAAACTCAGTAAATCATTATAAATCATCACGGATCCTGAAATTCGGAAAATATAGCCTTGTTGGGAAGGAAGCCTGATAGTCACAATAAATGAGGCGAATTAGACAACGAAAATCGAGCCGCCTGAGTAGATGGAAGGTTGTACATGATGATACCAGCAGAAGTTGACTTCATATATATATTTATTTTTTAATATTCTGATAAGTGGTTGACTGAGACATCTAACAGAAACTGATTTTGGCCCAAGCCAAATCAGACTAGCCGTGCTCATAATTTTTACTCGGAAGAACAAGGGTTGATAGCAGCAAAAATAAGAATTTGTTCAGACAACAACTTGCCCAGTCTGTAGAAGAGGACTAAATAATTAATTATATCATTATGAAACAGCTGAATCAAGTCTTACTTCCTGAAAACACAGAGCTAAGGTTTTTAACCTGCACTGGGAGGCAAAAGGTCTGTTGACCAAACAGCAAGATATAACCGAGAGGAAAGTAATAAGTAAATCAAATTTGAAATAATAATAACTTCACAACACAAAGACGTAGAGTAAAAATAGATTCCACTGAAATGTCTTATAATGGCTAGTTTGTTTAAAATGTCTGACCAAAATCAAACATTGCACATTTTGACGTAGAAGATGTTTTTTTAGAACCCCAACGAATTGAGCTCTGGGGCAAAATGACCATTCGTCGAATGAACAACTTGTCATCATGATTTCAATGAAATGTCTCAGGAAAAGTGTAGTGGAATATACAATAAATCACATTTTTTGATGGGTACATCATCGGAAGACATAACTTTCTATCAACGTCAGGCGTTTGGGAAGAGTCTTATTACCAATGTGTTGACTTTCCCGATGAAGGCACCCACCAACACTCTGAAATCGACATGATACATTAACTCCGAGTCCCTCCGTCCCCACCCCACGGAATTCGAAATGATATTCCCCGCTGATGCTCATATCACGACTTGAGACAATAACTAAACACGACATATCATTGATCCTGTAGCTTCTCGAAGGGTAATTATAGGACGGGAAACCGTTTACTATGGTTATTAGTCAGGACTTCTTCTCGTTTCGTATGACGAGTACAACGGAGTTCGCATTGCTGTGGGATCCAAATTCTTTATTTACTGAATGGATTCCGACTTGAAAACCCACTTGAGTACAAGACCTCGTCAGATGTTTCCCACTAGCTTCTAGAGAACACATGAGGCCCGGTAATACTATGAAGAGCACCACTAGCAGTGAGCATCAGGATCAAGGAGATTGATTTGATGTCGAGACAGAAACACATCTCGCTCGTCTCGGTATGATGGGAACGATAGAGCAGAAACTGTGGGAGTCGTTGGGAGGGCGATGGATTGATGGATATACAATAGGAGCGACATGGGACGCGGAGAGAAGGCTGGCTGCACAAGTGGTCCACCTCTTCTTCTGGTTTCAAGAACCCAGACCAAACGCTGAAACGTGCCTTGGCGCTTTCTAGTGGTCGGGTCCTCCCAGTCTCTAGAACAAGTGCACCCCTGTCAACGAGACCCTGCAGAAGACTAAAGAGGTTTTCACTGGCCAAGTGAATAGGGAGTCACTCCTCGGAAATATCTGAGAATGGAGCAGCCCGAGAGAGAGTCACTCATTATGTCAATGTCAATCCACACACTGCGTCGTACGGAATGAAGAGCAACCTGTATTCCCCATTGTCTGCTGAGTCAGAGCTCATACAGAAGCTGATTAAGAAGCGACCGTGTATAAGGAACCAGACTGCTCAATGGGGTCTCAGCAGTTACTAGGGTATTTTATTGCCGATTATGTGATACAATGGACCTTCGGCGCAGATAGCGGGTTACAGCTTGGGGATGGAGCCGATGAGTCAGCAGCGAGCTGGTGCGCAGGTATCGGGGAGGCAGCGAACCGAGCCGGATTGGGAGTGGGGCGTGACGAGTGACAGGATCTGAGATGGGCGATCTGAGGACTCACAGCTTTGACTGTTTCCGTATCGGTTCTGTGGTGTCGAAATCGTTTATATATGAGGCGGGCCATGGGCGAGACTCACCGCCCCAGCAAACATGCACTCGACATCTCCTGTCCACCCAAACTCCCTCGTCGACCCCGCAACTCACTCCCCTGCCCTCCTCGAGCTTACTACCATCAAGCTCTCCCGTCCCGTCATCCGTATGTTTTTCCTCTTCGCTCCTTGCCACTACAGCTTACTCCTTTTCCAGAATATCTTGTCGACGCAGTCGTCGAGACAGTTGATTTCGCAATGGGACGCCCTTCTTCCTCTTCACCCCGCACACGCCGCCCGGAACATGCAAAGTTCACTACATTTGTCAAAAATGTCGTCGAGCGCGCGGAAGTCACTATCCAAACTATCCTTGCTACCCTCGTCTATATCGACAGGGCTAAGCCTCATCTCCATATTGCCCTCGAAGAATGGGCCTTGGAACGAGTCTTCCTCGGTGCCATCATCGTAGCTTCCAAGGTAAGCACATTGGCTCCACCCCTCCTTTCCGCTTCAATCGCTCATTCTCCCTTGCAGTATCTGAATGATTCCACACTCAAGAACGTTCATTGGGCACTTTGCACTGGTGTTTTTGGCAAACGTGACGTTGGTCGCATCGAGCGTGAATACCTCGATGTCCTCGACTTTGAGCTTGGCATCACAGAAGCCGACATTCTCAGCCACCACCAGGGTCTTTTAAACGCTGTGTCTCCCTCTACCATCCCCTGCCGCCCCCATCGAGTCCAATTCATTCACCCTCATACTCCGGCTACCCGAGCATCATCACATTCTTCGTCTGCTCTGGTTCCCGAGCTTTCACCCTCAAGCGACGAATCTTCCTCTGGGTCTGCATCACCTCGTACTCCGAGCACCCTCGCTTCTTCGCCTACGCACTCACATGACCCTCAACAATCTAAATCGTCATGCTCCAAGAAATCTTCCTTTTCTACATCAGCACTTCTCCGATCTTTCACTCTTCCTCTGCCTCAAGCTGCTCACCAAAGACGGGAGCACTCGCACGTGTCTGTGCGGCTGAGGTCATAGATGATCCTGGACATTCCGTCACTTAAAATCTCCTCTCTTTTGGTTGTCGCCCTTTTTCGCCAACATTTTCTCCTTTTCTTTTTGGTCATTACGCTGTCTATGCAATCGGCCGGTTTTCTATCATACATTCAATATCATGCTTTCACTCATCTAACCTGCATTCTCATTCGCACTGTCCACCTTTATACATACTTATCATCGTACGAATGTTTTTACACTCAGCATTGTCTTGCTTCATAACAATATTTTATACTCATACAACCATTCGTTCACATACTCCTGTTTGTACTCTAACAGTCTCTGATACATATTATATTGACTATTAGCTGCACTTGTAAGGATGTCTGTTATGGTGAGCCAAGGTCCAGCCGTCGATACATGGGCCCCATCGGCCGAAATCTGACTCTGCTTGTGAATTGGTCAAGGCATGACATCCGAGTATCGTGATTGATGACGAAGAAAAGGCAAGGAAGTATCTGGCGTACAAATCCATATTCGACTTCCTCTCAATGCTCAGAATTCTTTGGGAGCAAGTGTGTGTCACTATGACCAAGAGTGCTATCCTTGGTTAAGCTTTTACCAATCTCGCTTGTTTCCCGCCTCTAGCACACTTTTTGCATTGAATTCTTGACAAGGCGCAATGAGGCTTTCTCGGCTCAGCGAACATGAGTCATGTATGACTCAGTTCAGCTCGGAACTGGATTACCAACCGGCTACGATACGCGATATGACTCTGAACTCCAGGACATGTGTAGAGTGCTCATATTGAATGTAGGTCTAGTGCACCGATCACATATTATCCCTTGTTCTTATTCATGAAGAGAGGAGTCGGGGTTGAGATGGACTATTTCCAATCCACTATTATTCGGGTGTGTTGAACTTTAAAAATATTTGGAAAGTGAGATCATTCCACACAACACACAAGCTCATCTCATGACTTACAACACGGTTGATAATCAGATCCAAAAAAGTTGGAATGGCAAACTTTCCCAAAAGTCTAATGACATAGCAAAAGGAACTTATCAATCTGAGAAGAAGAAGCAAGCTTGTGCTGTATTTCCCCTCTTTTTCAACATTCAAGCTGTATGCTTGTCAGGTCTCATAATTGTCATCGATTGAAACTTTTATGGGTTTTCTGTCAAGGTTTGATGCGCGATTATCGAGAGGAGACCTTCCATAATCTCTTTTTCCGAAATGTGGGTCAGACGGAAACATTTAAAGAAACAAAGGAGTGTTGCAGCTGTCAGCATAGAAGGACCCAACACGTTTGTGAAGGTAGCTGTAGAAAGATGACCAACATTCAATCGAGCATAGCCACGTGTCTTTCAAGGGGTAGATACTTTGGTAGAGACGACTTTTCACAGGTTTGAGAACTTTCCTCTTCAGATCATCTGTCCAGTTGCCGCGCCTCGTGATTTGTATGAATGTAATCATCCACCTTAATAGCATGTCATTGAAAACAAAAAATGAGGCCACTAATTTTACATATGCATCAGATAAACTTGATTTGCAGTGACGGAGGTTGTGGACCGGCTCTCAGAACGTGATAAAAGTCCTACAATTCATGATTCAAAGAAAAAGTCCTCAGTTGCTATGGATCCGGCTTTTTCGATCTCGGAGCATAAGGTGGCCTCGGGTGTCGGTATTTACTCATCGGCCTCCGGTCCTCTCTGCATTTCATGAGACGAAAGGTGTCGGACTGTGTGCTACCCGTGAACAGAGGCTACACCTCAGTTGATTTTTTGAGTGGGACCCTACGCCTTTTCTAATTGGAATGGTTTGGTGATGGTTTGGTGGTAGCATTCGTGTAATATCCACTTTTGGAGTAGGTGAGCCCTCCTTCAAAATTTAGCCGCGGAGTCAGATGATTGTGGAATATGCACAGCCATTCAGCATGCTAACTCGAGTAGGCTGTGTTCTCTGTTCTGACATGAGTTTTTTTCTGGTGAGTAGATGTGACATTAACATTTGACGTGACCTCCACGTTCCTTCTGAGCTGACTGTCATAAGGCATGTTCTGTTAGGCCCAACAGAGACATTTCCAGAAATACATTTTGTGGCGTCATCAATGAAGGGTAAGCCCGGCACAAAATGCCGACAAAGGTCAGAATACGGCATTACGTTTCTGGAGAAGCCTGCTCAGGTATAATTTAGTCTCTGCGGCAGCTCTTCTTTCCATGACAAATGTCAGGGCTTGAAACTAGTGTACAGGAGAGTGTATGTGCCGGAAAATGATGTCAGGTCATTGAGACCTTTAGAACTACCAGAACTTTGTTTGACACTCTCGTGTGGTGTAACTAGGCATACGTCACCCTTTTTTTCAAACATGTCGGAAGTATTTATCCGTGGTTATCATATATCGATAATTGTCCCAGAAAATAGTTGGTAATTTTCAAACACGTCTCACGGAGCCGTTATGCAAACGTTTTCGGTGTGGCGTTGGATTTTGCCATGAGCGACGTTAATTTTTGTGAAATGAAATGAATTAAGGCTGTGGTTCACCAAGGCGCTGCATCAGCCCATTTATCCTATTTTATTCACATGTTTGAAGCTTTTCGGCTTTCGTCCTAGTGAATAGGTTACCTGACTTTGCCAAGTAGCACTAAAGCAATGATCTTACTGCTATGGCATCAATAAGCGCTGAAAACCGAAAAATAATTGACCTGAAAAATATTCATGCGTGCTGAGGGAACCATAATACGCGTCTTCGAGAATATGTGTTGCGCCATCCTCTCGATACAAGTGTTGTTCCTTATTTTTGCTAAATAGTCGCGGAGGACTTTGACTGCCATTACTACAAACCGCTGAATGCTGTGGTCGCCTCATTTGTCGGATCATGTAAGGTGTCTGGACAACTAAGCTCGTGTTTTCAGGGCCGCTTCATTTTTAGAGGCAAAGACATCAAACATCCTTTCATTAAGAAATATATTCCAAGGAACTATGAATATGTGCAATTATATTAAAGAAGTCGGCACGCTGGTGCTGCTTAGCGGGCCCGGGGTGCAAAATTGACCCATGATGTCGTTACTCAAAAATATTTTAGTTGTTCTCAGCGGCGCATGTGAACACTACTATCATAAATTGTCTACTGGAAATCTTGTTAACTGAATTTTTGAATCACAAGTTCTCCAACTGTGGTATGACGTCACCAATGCATTGATCGAAGAGTTGATGTCACAGTGCCTTGGCGCATCAATCTGCCTGGAGTGGTTCAGCTTGATCAGGGCAGGCGTTCAGACAATCACCGCAGTATCAAATACTCCAATCCAAACTACGGCGTTTGAGACGATGATTTCGCATCTTGACTAACTACGCCCCTGGTATAACAAGTTGATGAAACTCGGCAATCAACAGGGCGTCTTCGGCTTCAAGAGGAACATGTGACCTTTGTCCAGTTTCAAGATTTTAGTAACCTTTGTCTCCTCGGCGCCGATTTGGAGGAACGTAGTCACATTTACTTTCTGCACATATCAACTTTATTATCATTCATACTTCAATCGTTTGTTGCCTCACGACCAAACATCTCCTTTTAAGTTGGTCCACCTGAGACGGAGATCACTGATAAAGGAAAGAGAAACGTGCGACAGATACCCGAAAAGGCGTACAGGGGTTGATCAAGCTTAAGTAATATTCCCGACTTTTGAGGGCGACCGCACTCACAGGAATCAGAGATGGCTTGCTGATCCCTGATAGTCGGCCTGCTTTAACAACATGCCCTGTGAAGTGCCGCTTTTGTACAAGACCGCAAAAGTTTTCCGTTAATTGCGGATAGCTGGTAATAAAGCCCCTTGACTTTGATATCACTCAATCTGGGGTATCAAACGAGGATGTTCTATGAAAACGAACTTACCTGAAACACTGCCCCAACTACAATGAGGAGGAGGTCGCTATTTGCGGGGAATCTGATATTATCCCTAAGGTGATCCTTTTAATTTACTTAGTCATCAGACTCGTAGATCTCATTGTATTCCACAGACAAATAAAGGTTGAAAGGGAAATGTTGATAATTCTCACATAGAGTCTAGGAGAGCTATCTATGGTCTTCATATAAATATCTTTCAAATGGGCCGAAGCGAGAGACCAGAGCAATAGAGCAGAGAGCAAGAGTAGGCGATGCATTGAAATAACGGAGATCAAAAAAAATGCAGATACAAATTAATGATTCAGAGTGCTCATTAGACCTCCCGTTGGTAGCGAGAGATACCCCGATAGGTAATATCTAAGGTATGCCAAGTCGATCCTTACTGGAATCAAAGCTTAAATGGACAGGGTAGGATATTTTTAGTCACTCTCAATACGCGGAAAAATCAACATAGCTACGGAGAATTTTGATATTTGTCTGTTTTAGGCTCCAAAATGTGCGCGCATACAAATAAAGACGTATACTGAATGCAGGACACCGTGATGCACTGTTCAATGCGCATTTGTAGGCATTTGAGATGGTTCCAGGACTTGCAATGTGACTGAGTTGGGTGTACAACTGTTCTCTGGCCACAAGAGCTAAACATTGTCTTGGTATCGCGCGGAGGTCATAAAGAAAGGCAGCACACAACTCGAACTCTCAAGCGCAAAGATAATTTTTCACTACGACGACAAATAAGTGACTCTGTTGAGAAGAATAGATTACACCTATTCATGAGTCTGAAATTTCTACCATGGTGGCTCACTTGGTTAGTCTTAATGAGACTGGATGGTCAGTCTGAATTATCTCCTTTTGATATAAATCATCGTCAGTCAAGAAGATCTGTCATAGCTGCCGTATGACCACTGGGTGCTGGCGATAGGAACTCATGACTACGTATGCCATAAGAAAGTCGGTAATAAGGTGGATCATAGAATGTAACGGAACATTCAAAGATTTGAAAACCCGACAAAGTTAACTTGATACGTTGAAGATCTAAATTTGGCAACATTGGTACCTCGTCATTTGATTGGGCCAGCAAACTATTCGAGTCATGGGGGTCTAAACGGAAAAGACCTGAAATCGACAAAATTGACAAAGGAGAAAGACTATAAGTCGTCTGGAGCTCAAGCAGCGAGCTCGAGAAAATTTAGTCAGACCAGATTACGGCGAAGGAAGAATTAAAAGTTAATTCGTGTTTGGAAGTTGATTGCCCGAGTGAGGATGTCAGCAACTTTGACAAAACCCCATCCGTCCATCCGTTTCGCAATGTCTCTCGAGCTGGTCCGAGTCGCACATAAAAATTTAGAAATGGGATCAGTATTTAATAATCAACATGAGTTAAAAAGTCATTAGTCAGAATTTTTTTCAATCCATGTTCTCCTTGCAGTTATTTCACGCGTAATCTGGGCGCTCTATTAGATTCTGCCACGGGCACAATCGTCCAGTGCTGCAGTTGTTCTGCTCAGATAGGAAGCTCATTAGTGATTTCAGATGATATAGTTCCAAGGAGATGGGGACTTCATGACCGTTATTGAGTTGAGTGAACCCGTACCGCCCGCCCAGGCGGAGGATCTACAAAAAAGGTATCATTGAACTTTGAGTCAGCTCAGTAGTTGAATGATTCAGATGTTCTTCTCAAAAAATATGAAGACATCTGTGATAGTTTGATCCGGTACAGCTTACAATTAAGGGCAGGCTGCTCTAACTTAAGGTCGGTTGCTTTGAGTGTCTGTTGAACTCATTTGGTTATAAGAGTCTATTATTGGGACCCGTTCCCAACCTCATTTATTGTGAGTTCTCTGAGACAGAATGACAAGAACAATGATTTGGCTCCTGAATCTTGGGAAGTTTTTCAATGAAACGTCTCTTTTGATATCTTAACAGGGCATCCGAAACCCGATTATCAACCTTCCGACTAGATTCTGTCATTGCAATTAGACACCTTCATCAACATTGAGCCTTCCTCTCGAATTCCGGCACTCCATCAGCTCCAGTTGTTGCAGATACGTCTAACGTTCATCATGGCTAATAGACGGGTTGACTTCTTGTGAGAGCGCTTTTGCCATCAATTTCTTTCTCACAATCTTGTAGACTGTGATCCTGTACATCCTCTCTGACTCATTTGAGCAGCCCTATCTAATGTCTTCAATAACAAATCTACGATGAATATATTTAATTTCTCAGGAGGCGGCCTCACTTTCACGTCACTAATTTGAGTCCAAGTCTGCACAGGTAACCCTCAGAACATCAGGACTATTCTGAATGATAGCGCCGAGGGTTGGTTCGTAGTAACTCACTGTATGGACCCAACAGCTCTGTTTCACTAAACCATACAATGTATAGAGAGGAGGCCTAGACTCGCTGTATTAACCTATGACGAGTGATCACATGTCTAACAGAAGCAGTCGATCATCATTCAAATTCAGTCCCTAGACGTAACTGGACGCCATTTCTCTCCTTCCCTTGTTTTTATTTGCCTAAAAACGGCCTCGAATGACGAAAGATTCGGGTTCTGGTATTTATTTTCGGCATTGCTGTGACTTCAAATGCCCACAAGGGGTGTGACCTCGAACCTCCTGATGTTCTGATGCAGCCTTAGGCCTTGTACCTATAATGGCCTGATGACTATTCAGTGTCTTGTCCTTGAATGGAGCTGAATGCGGGGTAAATCTTGGCTATGGGGATGTATTGGCTTGAGTAACAGGGTGTGATGTTGCATAGGTAAACGAGTAGTCTGTTGATCTAGTTTGTGCTGCGAGAGGCAGATTTCTGATAAAGTTTTTTTCGGTGGTGGATATCAAAACAGGATTTGTAGTTGCTGCTTTTCACAAGTCGGACACGAAGCTATGACTACAAAGCATTGAAGTGGATATGATTCTTGAGGTGCTCAAATTGAAGCGCCAAACCTTCATATGTTGTCACAGGTTCTGGGGTGGAGTTGCAAGGGCCATCTTTCAGTTTACCATGATCCATGAATTGTTGAAGTAATTCCAAGACGATCGATTGTTTGATAAGATTAATAAGTAGTAAAGACCCTGTGAATCGCGACAAAGTAGGCCTTCGGAACCTAGGATGGAGTCCATATTTCATTTTGATTAAGACCCTTTACATGCTGATAGTTCGCTTTTGCTTCTGCCTCATGTGTAGTTCATCCTGCTCCAAGCATCTTCTCCTGTAGGCAGTACTCAAGGTTGTGTACTGATCGTCGACAATAGTGGTGATAATACCAAAGTGAATGTAGGTTATTCAAGTCATGGAAAATATTGTCACTACCACTGCCAGCGCTAATCATGAAACGTCACACTAGGAGGGTACGTGCCTGCCAATCGTTTACGAACCAACCCAGGGTTTCATAAAACGTTTACGCGGCCTGATTTCAGTACTTGTGGTGCCAATTCCGAGGAGTACCGGGATCCAAGGAGTTCTTGGTCATCTGGGAATCAACCAGAACCATCAGACCTGGGTGATGCAGCTTGTCGAAGTTGTCTCGTATGATCAAGTCAGCTGCAGATTGACATACACATGGCTGCTTCCAGTGTCTCGGCAGCCCCCGGAAGCTATTCATAATTACAAGCTGGCATTATTTCGGCATTTGATATGAGGTAGTACGGCCTCGGTCCTCTTTCACCTTATAGAGAGTGCGATATAAGCGTAGGTACTGAAGATGAAAAACAACCTACCGAATATGTGAATATATCGGGTGATAACAGCATTAGGAGTATCAGAGTTCTCGGTTGATTCCGATGTTGGTTTAACTAGTTCGTGAATTAAATTTGATTCTTATCCCTCGCATTTCTCCCAAGAGATTCTTGGGTTGCACTAAGGGGTGCCTGACATCATCTCAACTGTAATTCAACTGTAATCGAAACAGGATGGATTATTTTCTGGGGTTTCTCATGGATGTCATGATGCGGTTGTTAAAATTTTTGATTGAGTTGCGGAATCGAGAGTAAGCTATCATCCGTGGACTGGAAGAGTTCGATCCATTGTTCACAATCACCAATTCACACAATTCTTTCAAAACAATCAGAATCAGGATGTGATCGATCACTCTGATTCCCCTATAGCTATTGCGACATGACAGATCACAATACATTCATAACTATCGATGAAAACTCAGGCTACAGATGACCTAGCTGTAGATGGGTTGACAATGAACGTGGTGAGTGCATGTCTCATGATTACGGAAAAAGCCCTTGAAGTAATCTCTCATGAGAGATAGGATTATTAATTTATTATCAATTTGTCTCATGTGCCTTTTTTGATTCATTGTGGGTACATGAATGGGACAAGCATTTCATAGGAATCGATATTAGTAGGTTCGCTGCAAACATAAAAGAGTGGACTGCGGTTGCGACGCTAAATGATATTTCATTGATGGAGCTGGTTCATGAAGAGTAATATTGAAGCGGCAAATATGGAACCTTGTTGTCGATTGTCGAAAGACTGCGGTACTAAGACATTGGTTCCGAATCAAGTATCTGCTGATAGGTGCTGTGGTCTCACAACGCCACCCCATGATGACAGATAGGCATTTAAACTGGATGCTGTTGCAGGCGGTCAAAAAGAAGCTTTGATGAACAACCGCGCGTTCGACGTGCAGCTCTTTGGGTCAGGTCTTTGATTGTATGTAGCGAAATAAGTCAACTGATGATCTGTCTTGAATTCCGACTTTAGTGTTAAAAACCAGTAGGTTATAAAGAAGTTGCTACTACGATAACAGAAAGGATATACAACTCAGCTAAAATTCCCGTCCTTGTGGCTATCAGTAAACATAGACTGTTGTTGTGATCGATCATTGTTTTCTATTCTCTTGCTGTGGACATTTCGGGGCGCTAGGAGAAGAATTGACTGGAGAGCGGTCTTGAGTAGTCATGGGAGAATGAATGCCAGAATAGGTACTTAGTCCATCAGGTAGATTTGGCTATGATGTGTCAAATGCTAGGACAGTAGGCAAGTAGAGGGAGCTTAGGTGACTCAGAGTCAACTCAGGAAATGATTGCCTTTTTGACCGAGAACGACAAAACGTTGACGCTCTCATTACGCAGCGGTGTGACTAAACAAAGCGTAACACAGTGACATGGTAGGCTGAAAACCTTAGGTTCGCACCCATGGCGACATCGTTTGCAGCATATGCCTCGCAGTATCTCAACAGGAATGTACAGGTTGAGTCTGCGCTCTCCTCATCTCAACCCATGTTTTTCTCGTTTACTACCGACAACGAGTCTCGAGTTGGGCATGACACAGATCTCGATGACTTCGACGACCCCCACCTGCGAGAAAGCGAGGTCGGTAGTGCTGCACAGTATCATAATGGTGAGGATGAGGACCCGTATCTCCGGCTAGACGAAGATGAAGATACTGGCTTCACTTCCCAACGTCGTCGCCTCATTCGGCCCAACGATACATATTCTGCATCGAGTTCACGCCATGGTGGATGGCTTGCCCATTTGGCGGCATCCCATTTTCGATGGTCGCGGTCGCGGTCCCCTTCGCAGTCCTCAGCCTCATCAGATTCTGGACCACCTTCAGATATGTTTGCTCAGGCTGGTGTACAACGTCTGCCTCCACCTCCTTTGGCCACCAGAAAAACCGCATCACTTTCTCTGACGGAGTCTCTTCTTCCGAGGGATGGACTCACAAGACCCATTGATGTATTCAATCTTCCAGATCCGCGGCATACGCCCCGAAGTCGACGGAAATACAATGATTCTACCTGGACTGCATTGTGGCTGACAGGTGTATCGCTATGTATTTTCTTTTCAATCCTCCTCCTCTTCTTGCCCTACAATGATCGATATTTGAACAAGCATCTTCCTTACACGACCCTTCTTCACACCGTTCCGCTTTTGACAATTCTCACCGTTCTAAGTGCCGTCGTTGCATATGTACACATCTTTCTGTTGCGTATTTTCGTGAAGCCAGTCATGATCGCAACTTCTGTTTTTGTCCCAGCGACTCTTTTCATATCTGCGGTATGGGCTTTTGCAGGGAGTTTCATGTGGGACACAGAAGCAGAAGAGCCTCCAACCTGGGGCGAAACTGTTGGGTGAGTTTCTAACCTTGTAATTGAACACAAAATATCAAGAACCAAATCAATGTTGCTTGGATTAATTTCTTCTGAAGCGTTGCAATACTTTCTTTATCACCATTACTAGACTGATGACTGACCATCGATTGATTAGCCTTCGGATATTTGCATTACTACCCCTTATGCTATCAATCATCACTGCTCGACGACTCATATATCTTCCCCGCGATATACATGTAACCTCATCGACTCTGACACTCACCACATACCTTCTCATTGCAAATCCTTTCCTTCTGGCACTGTCTCCAGCAATCCTTCTCGTCTTTCTAATTGGCTCAGTTCCTTTCCTAACGTTGGTTTTCCGGCTCCTCTTGTATGGGTATGCTGGCCAAATCTTATCGGGAGGCTCTCGTATTGAAGGCCATCTTCATGCATGGGCCAATTGGGCCATATTCGGTGTTGTTATCATCTGGCTATGGAGCTGGGGTGTTGCGAGAGGGATTTTGAGAATGAGTTGTGCAAGTGTTATTGGAGCGTGGTACTTCGCTAAGTGAGTGCATCAACCGACATTTCCTGTAATCTAAGCTGATTATCTACAGTCAGGATGCTATGCCTCCGTCCCCGATGTCAACCCACACCATCCACGCTGCTGTAGTCCGTTCAACCGGTTCATCCCTGGGGACAATCTGCTTGTCTGCTTCAATTCTCACGATCATTCGTGGTTTAACCCTTCTAGCAATCTTTCTTGGTCGGCTACCTGCGTATATACCACCGAGGGCATTTTTCCTTATCAACGGAATTCGGTTGGCTGTCGGATATCTAGATGGTGTCACCATGGCATTGAGCAAATATGCTCTTGTGTATTCGGGATTGACTGGTGATGCTTTCATGCCAAGTGCTCGTCGTGCAAAGGCTTTAACTGCAAGCGTGGAGGCTAAGGTAACGCAAAGCAGAAAGAAATATAGTGCTGAAGGTGAGCTATGGGTTCTGCTGTGCTCATATGATTTATTCTCATAGGGCCTTCGTGCAGCACCTCTTACATTGTTGACTGTTGCACCGCTCACATTATCATTTCCATTCGCACTACTTACGTATCTTTTCGTCGCACATACTTTGGGCTCACCAGATTCAGCCTTAGGGGCATCAGTATTAGCTGGTACTGTGACTGCCCTTGTCGGATTATTCTGTGTCGGATTGGTGAAGGATGCAGCTGACACATTGTACGTGTGCTACTGTATCGACAAGGACATTGGCGAGATGAAAAGAGAAGAAGTCTTCATCGTGGTAGGTCGATTGATATTTCCTTTATTTGAGCCTGATCTCCATGATCTTTTCCATAGTTTGACTCCGAGGTTTGGAACAAGAATTCTTCGCGTGTGCGTCAGTTTGGTTGCTCTGCACAAGCTCTCTCATCGCAACCTGAAGAGATTTTACCGCTATCGCCACAGTCTCCACCTCATATAACAACGCAGCTATCTTCACAGCGACAGCACCGAGAGACACCTCGGCCGATTATAGAACGAGCTCCAAAACAACAATCACTTCCTTCTAAGCCTGTCTCTCCTCCTTTGTCTTCATCTGCTCCCTCAACTCAACAACATTCAACACCCTCTTCACAACCTGTGCCACCTCCACCTATGCTTGCAGATGCAGAAGACCCCGACCCATTTAAACTCAGTTATGTTGAGGAGCCTGGGGAGGTAGCATCAATTACTAAATCATCTTCACCTACACTGTCGCTACAACTCGAACTACAGCCCGAGACAAAACAGCTGTATACAGTATCATATCAAGAGCAAGAAGTTCAGCCTCAACTAGGAAGGAAATCGAGTGCAGAGTTAAACATGAAGAGTAAAGTCTGGGGTCATTATGATGAATCTTCAGATGAGGAAGAGGTTGGGCTATATAAGAAGTACATGACAGATTCATTCACCAAGACAAGATCTAAGAGCAAGGAGACTGTGGGTGAATCACATGAGCGAAGTAACAGAAGGAGCAATAGCTTGAAGGAAGAGCAGGGGTTTGGGGTCGCTAGTGGAAGCAAGAGCGAGAGTGAGAGAGGACAAGCGTCCTCACAATTTTTCCCTGGTTCTGGGTTCTTTTAGAGGTGTGCGAATGGCACATATAGAGTTACGGATCGTGTGTAAGGGGTACTGCAGCTGACTTTCAAGACTGGAGAGTATGTTCAACCGACAGGCAGTTCGGAATCTGAGAAGTGTTGACTTTCTTTAGATGCCAGCAGATTGCCATGTCAAATGTCTAACGAAATGATTCTATATATGTATGTGGTCTACTGTTCAGCTGCATTAATCCTGCACCAATTTGCAATGACCCTTTTCTTGTTTCATTTAGAGACATTCTTGCATGTAGTACAGTGCATATGGCAGTCAATGTATGTATTTTGGTCTATTGAACAATATAGCAGATGTAGCTTTGAAATTGTTTCCAATATCAGATGAGGTAAAAATTTCAGGGTGCTGAAAGGTTATAAAAAATCAGCCATATTCACAAGTAGGGCCTACTAGGGATAGGGTATGTTCCAAGGGTATACGAGAGTAGGAGTAAAGTGTAATGACAAGCTTAGTTGAGGTGACTGACTTATCACATTCAACATCATGAGAGAATGAAGAGAACTCAATAGAGTTCCTCTCACAGTGGATATTTAGAAGTTAAGTTGCCACTTGAATTGGGATGTCAAGTCACCTGACAGTTCAGTATCATCTCACCTGTCAAGTTGTTTAGACCTGTCACATAGTCACACCCTGCCACAATGCCACTAGATATAGAAGAAGACTATTCATTGACCATTTGTTCTGTGTTAGAATTAGCTACTATTATAAATATTGAATATACATGAATTTCCTTGAAGGTGGTTGAGTTCAGGTCCCTATACTACATTCTATATCATAGCCTTTGTGACATCAAATGGAATTTCCTTATTGTTATAGTCACTATCTCTCTTGATGATATTATGGACAATAGAGATGAATACATCTATCTACCTGGTCATGCACCTATTAATCCAAACTAGCTAAATATGATGAAGAATATGTTTCAGGACCAAATGTTGGAGGTAAAAAAAAGCTATTTAGCAGCAGCTAGTTATTGAAAGAGTATGCTAGGCCCAAAAGTATCATGAATCGCCCAATTCCCTCCAAGTCAATATTTATTTTCTTTTTCTTTAATTATGTAATATAGTTAGATCAGTAAATAAGGACAAACAATTGGACTTGTATAAGTAGTGTACACAATCTAGCAAGAACTCTAACAAGTTTTCTTTGTCAACTCTGATTTAGAGTAGGATTAAGGTTAAGATTACTCAACCACAACTAAAATCCTTACACTAGAATTTGTTTTCACATCCTGACACTGATTGCCTCAATCCTTGTCAAACTTACTCTCATCGCTCCCTCGGTATGTGATTAACTCAGATCATTCCCAACTTCCTTATAGCCGGGCCACAGGCTTAAGTGGACTGACTGGGAAGTTTAGACCCCAGAGGTGAATGGTTAGGACCAAACTCAGGTACTAGCCTAGACCAGACCTTACAATTAAGTGGGCTTAGTAGTTTACTTATATCACCTTTGTTATATCAACTTTGTGCTACTAGTCTATTATGATCAGTCTATACAGGAGAATAGTAGTTGCTCTTTAGGAGGCTACTTAGAGTAGGGATCTTCTTCATGAAGTGATAGTCTACCCTAGTATTAGGGTAGTAATTAGTAAGACAGTAGGCACCTGGCTGGGTGAAGATTTTGCACCCCAACAGATGTACAAGTGAGATAGGAGAAGAACATGATGAGTCCCTCAAGAAATATATAAATTCCTTTTTTTTTTTTACAACAATAACCTGTCTAGAACATAACATAATGTCTCTAGATCAATACAATCAACTTATGAGCAACATGCTCAATGAAAGGTATGCCCTTGCCAAATTAAGGGCAGAGCTAGAAGAGAGAGAGGGAAGGTTATGTAGACATTGCAGAAGGTTTGGGCATGTAGCCCAAAAGTGTAGAAGTGAGAAAGAGGAGACGAAGAAAGCAAAACCTCAGAATAGGTTTGAGATGTTGAAGAGTCAAGTAATGTAGTGTGGGATGAAGAAGATGAGAAGGCAGGAGACAGTAATAAAGGGAGTGAGATGCTTCAGATGTGGAGAGAAGGGGCACAAGAAGTAGGAGTGCCTGCAAATAAAAAAGAGAAAGAGAGAGGAGGTGGCACCACCATGTCAAGTGTGAAAGAAAGTGAAGGAGCATTGTGGAACGAGGGGGCTGCCCCCAAGAGAAGTAACAATGTGTATAGAAGGGTGGACGACACCAAGAGAGGTAGTGACCTTGGTAGAATATAGGAGATGCGATTATAAGAGGACAAAGACTCAGTAAAACAAGGGGCAGAGTTTTTTGAGCAAGGAGCAGCAGTGTAATATGTGGTGTGAAAGATGTAAGGAGGTATGGAACTGGAGAAACAGAGAAGCAGAAAGTGGAAGAGCAGAGAAACTAAAGTGCAGTATGTGTGGAGGTAGGGATGCAGTTATATGGAAGGTAGAATGGAGTGAGAAAGGGGAAATTTTCTGCCCACCCTGCAGAACAGGAAAGAAAATGCCATAGTGGAATTGGGATAGAAAGTTGGAATGGTCAGTGCCTAGGGCCCAGAAGGAGAGGGCTAGAATCACTGATCTGGAAAAAGTGGTGGGAACTGTCAATCAAAAGGCAGTGCAGAAAAGAGAAGCAAGAGAGGTGAGGTGAATGTTCAAGCTTCTATGAGAAGTGTGGATGAATGTAGGGATTGAGAGAATAGATATCCATGAAGGAAGAATAGTAAAGGCATTGTTAGATAGTGGAGCAATGTCACAGACCTCTGTGACACCAAGTCACAATCTATTGACAATCATGTGCCTAACTTTACACTTATTTACTGAGACCTTCACACTTAAGAAAAATCTCTATATTTACACCTTAGTTTTGTTCATTCACTAAGTAGAACCACTTTCAATTCAGAAAACTTATCTTAGAGTCACCAAGTCTCCAGAATCCCTAGGAGAAGGCCAGTGCAAGGGTGACCAGCCCCCTTTATAATAGTCAGATGTGTCAAGATGCCCTCCCAGAGGGTTCTACGTGACAAGCAATGGGAATGTTCATAAGTAGAGGCCTAACAAAGAAAGGAGGATATAGGCTGATCAAATTAAAACAGCCAATACAAGTAAGGAATGTGAATGGTACTGGTAATAGTTGTAATGATTAAAGCTCTGGTTGAGTGATCCTAATCTCACTTGTACTCTAAGTCAGAGTTGACAAAGAGAACTTGTTAGAGTCCTCATTAGATTTCATACACTACTTATACACATTTGACTATTTGTCCTTGTTTACTGATCCGATGATATTACATAATTAAATAAAATATAAAATAAAAATAAATATTGACTTAGGGAAATTAGGTGGCTCATGATACCATCCCCTTCTTAAGGGTCCTTATCCTAAGGACTTCTTCATAATTTGTTGTATGGGTCCCTTAGGTCACCCATATCCTGATTTTTGTCCCCCAACTCTTCCAAATACTTTCTGTCCTTTTCTATTCTTTGTTAATCTTTCTCATCTTCTTCATTTCACTTTTCAATTTTTGCTCCTTTGTAATCATCTCTTTCTTCCTCCATTCTTTTTAAGAATGGGTTTCTACTATATCTGGAAAATGGATTCTTCTTCTACTATCTCCAATTATCCTTTATTTGCTTTCAGTATTCCTAATCATATTTTTTGTTTCCCTAACCATATAGCATCTTGGCTGTATACCTTCCTGGTAATTCTCTTCTAAACATTTTACTATCCTTTTCTTCCTCTTGTTGCCTTACTTCTTTTTCTTCTTCCCTACAGTATTCCTTTTTGAATTCTTCAACCAACTCCATTGTGTTTTTTAAATTCTCTCTGCTCTCCCAAGTGTTCTTCTCTGCCGTGCATCCTTTCCATTATACTAAGTACTTATCTTTCTCTTGTACTTTCCTTTTATTCATTATCTTCTCTACTTCCCATTCTTCTTTTCTCTCAATTACCACCAGTTATGGCATCTCTTTCTTTTATCCTTTTACTTGTAACTTATACTTTCATACTCTACTAACGTTAACTACTAGGTGTATTTTAACTGTACTTGTAATGACAAGTAAGTTGTGGCGACCGTCTTATCACACTCAACATTAGAGATAAATGAAGAGAACTCGATGGAGTCTCTTAGTAGATTGTATTACCTACTTATACACAATTTCTATGTGTTTATGTGTATACTTAAGTAACTACTGAACCTTTCAGAAGATTCCATCATGTGACCAGGTCATGTGATCTTATCTTATCTTATCTCCCTTTTCTATAATTAGAATCCTTTGTCTAGTCCGTCTGAGAATAACTCTTGTTCTTCTCATCCCTTTAGCTATACTATTTTTGGTTTGGGCAGGCAATTTATGACAGTACTTGGCAATGCCAATTCTATTGCATTACTAGAAATAATTGCCTTCATTTTATAAGGTCCTACAAAGCATTCACTAAACTTTTCTGTGCATCTTCCAGCCATCTAGTACTTTAAGTCTTTTGTGCTGAGTAGCACTAAGTCACCCACTCTATACTCCTCTACTTCCTCTCTTTCCCTGTCTGTATACTGCTTCATGTCTTTCTGCATCTTTTACAGTACTGCCTTAGCTTCCTCCTGCACACTCTTCATTCTCTCTGCAAACTTTTCTGCTCCTTCATGTTTTTCTCTCTTTCTTATCTCGAATCCCATTCTTGGATCTTGTCCATTATTTGCCTTAAAGGGTGATACCTTAGTTCCTGTGTGCATCTTATTGTTGTAGGCAAATTCTGCCATACCCAGCTATTCTAGCCACTGTTCTTGTCAATGATCTATGAATCTATGGAAATACTGTTCCAACTCCTGGTTCATTTGTTCTGTCTGGCTGTCTGTTTGTGAGTGGAATGCTGTAGACAATTTTGTCTCAATCTCTAACATGTGATTCAACTCCTTCATAATTCCTGCTACAAACTATGGTCCTCTATTAGAAATTATACTATCTGGTAGTCCATATAACTTTCAGATGTTATCTATAAATAGTCGTGCTAATCCCTCTGCACTCGTTCTCTCTGTAGTGGGTATGAAATATGCCATCTTTGTAAATCTGTCTACCACTACTAAGATTGAGTCATAACCTTGTGCTAAGGGTAACTTTGTAATAAAGTCTGCACTAATATGGGTCCATGCCTTCTCTGGAATCAAATTTAGCATTAACTTTTCTGCTGGTGGTTGTGTTCAATTTTTGTTTGCTGGCAGACATCACACCCTTCTACATATTGCTTTACTTTTCTAGTGATCCCTGGCCACCAGAAGTTCCTCGTCACTAACTCTACGGTCTTCCACTATTCTTCATGTCCCCCTACAGGTATATCATGATGTAGCCTAATTACTTCTGCTCTTAATTTCTTGTCTTTGGGAACATACACCTTTCCTTCTTTCAACATCAAACTGTTTTCTTGTTACCATTCTTTATCTCTCAACATTTTCACTCCTACTCACTTCATTTCTTCTACTGCTTTTATTACTTTGTCATCTCTTGTCTCATATTTTCTCACTTTGTCTAGCAAATCTACTCTCTCTATTATGACTTCTGCTACTCTAATCCTCTTTACTTCTAACCACTCCTTCTTTACTAACATCTGTTCTTCGTTATCCTTCTCCACCCCAATCTCCCAGTCTGGTCTCCTACTCAATCCATCTGTCTTTCCCATTTTACTTCCTGAAATATGTTTCAAGATGAAGTTGAACCTCAACAAGTACAGTGCCCATCTTGCTTGTCTACAATTGAGCTTTTGATTGCTCATAAAGTACTCTAGATTCTTATGATCTGTCCAAACTTCAAATTTACTTCTGGATCCTTCCAGGAAGTACCTCCATGCCTCTAAACAGCATATTACTGCTAATATTTCTTTGTCATATATTTCATAGTTTCGCTCTGTTTCATTTAATGACTTAGAAATGTAGGCGACCAGTCTCTATTTGTTATCTTCACATTTAATAGACAACACTCCTCCTGTTGCAAAGTTAGAAGCATTGGCTTCCACTCTAAGTTTCTTATCTAAATTAGGTGCAACTAGTAGAGGTTGACTTGTGAAGACCGTTTTTAACTACTCAAATGCTTTTTGCTGCTCCACTCCCTAGTTCCACTTCTCCTCTTTCCTTATTAGGTTGTTCAAGGGTTGGGCTATTTTGGCAAAGTATTTTACAAATTACCTATAGTAGTTGGTGAGACCCAAGAATTTTCTAACATCCCTGACCATCTTAGATATAGGCCAGTTCAGTACTCCCGCTACTTTATCCTTCTCCATTTCAATCTTCCTTTGATCCATTATTACTCCCAGGAAATTCACTTTATGCATCTTCCAAGTACATTTCTCTGGTTTCATGTATAAGTCATTCTCTTCTAACCTTCTCAAGACCTCTTCCACAATCTCATTATGACCCTCCTCTATCTCTGTTTCTATCAATAGGTCATCCACAAATGCTGTCACCTTCTCTTTGTTAATCATATCTCTCAAAATCTCATTCATCATGCCTTGGTATGTGGCAGGCAAATTTGTCATTCCAAAAAACATTACTACTGGCTCATATGGCCCCATATGAGTGATGAAGGCCACTTTCCACTTGTCTTTCTCCTTAATCCTCACATTGTTGTAGCCCCACTAGAGATTCATCTTAGTGAATACTCTCTTATTTCCTATAGAGTCTACTAAGTCTGTAATTAATGGCAGAGGGTAATTGTTTTTAATTGTCTGCTTATTAAGTCTCCTGTAGTCCATAATCATGTGCTTTCCCCCATCCTTCTTGCCCACAAAAAACACCAGTGATGTCTGAGGTGACTTCAAAGGTTTAATATATCTCTTCTTTAAATGCTTGTCCATGAATTTCTGCACCTCCTCCTTTTTATTTCTAGAAAGAGGGTATACTCTTACTTTGCTTGCTCTGAAGTCATCTCTGAGATTGATTACATGATCCCATACTTTTCTGACCAGCATTCTCTTGGATTCCATCTTCCCAAACACCTTCAACCACTTATAGAACCTTTTAGGCACTGTTTCTTCTACCTTCCTGTAGTCCACTTCCATCTCCTCCTCTCTTCTCCAATCCTCTTTCTTATCCACTGCCTATCTAACAATTTTCTTCTTGTTCTCCCTGCTTTTTTTCTTTTCTTTTATCCTCACTGCTTTTCCACATAGTGGTGGACATCTTGTCATTCTTACTTCTCCTTTCTCCCAATTTATCTCTGGATTATAGGCCGCTAACCATGGTATGCCCAATATTACATCTGTTTTTCCTAACTCATAAATATCTATTTGTACTCTTTCTACATGTCTCTTATAGAACATGTTTACTTCTACTTCATGAGTAATTGCACCTCCACTGCTACCGGTGTTATGCTGGATAATTAATTTTGGCAATATAAGTGACATTCGGAACCTAATAATCATAGTAAACAGCTCTCAAGAGAGAATCAGCTCTCTAGACATAACTACTAGAAGTCTGGTTATGTACTCGAGAATGCTATCCAAGTAGTAGAGTAGTGGCCACAATCACCACTATCAGTACCTCATAACACTTTCTGGATGGTTTCATATCATATCTATAAGATGGACTCCTCCTTAGAAATGCTCTTGAGAGCGAACTCAACCTTAGAAGCATTTCCCTTGATAATGACATTACCCAATAACTGACTCCTGGTTTATAATAGGAACACCATCAGAGGTCGTACATCAGTCCTGATCAGCAATCCAAATATAAAAGAACAAGACAAGGATATACTGAGCATCATTGGGAAGGGATAGGAAAAAGAAGAACCTGAGAGATGTGAACAGGAAGCAGAAGAGAGAGGAAAGGAAGGTTTAAGAAAGAAATTAGGAGAGTTGGAAGCAAAGAGGAGTAATATCAACAACGAAGACGCATTTGAGAGTGGTCAGACCAATGTCTAAAGAACCTCTCAAGCACTCTAGAACACTTAGAACAGGCTCAAGGTTGGTCAATGAGATAAAGAAAGTTGGTAGGAAATAGACAGGGAGTATGGAGAGTAGCTATTGTATAATCAGATGTAGACTTGACTTATTATATCTGCCTTTTCAAGTAATCTGGGGGATTTCTTTCTTATCTTGTTTGTTGCATTCTGGGCTTTGTAATACTAATATAATACTCTAGTAGTATGGAGAGGTGCAAGAAGAAGAACTCTTATCTTTGCTCTTTGTTGCTCTAGAGCTGAAACTTGACTTGAGTGACTAAGAGCTCTTTTTCTCCCTTTCTTTTTATAAAACTCTATAAAACTTCCTTCAAGGGATATCCACTCTAAAGGAGGACTTGGGCATTCACTTGGACTAGGAGCTGAACCACTCGCTATGTGTTTTCGGAGTAAGTTGCCAACTATATGGTCAGTTGAGAGCAAACTTGCATGAGGACAATGTGAGATCTAGGTAAGACTGTTGTATCAATAGTGAGCCAGCCTACTAGACTAGTACCTTGGATGGTAGTGCTACAGTGTAAGAGGAACGCACACCTTTGAGATCTGACTGGTGAGAGTGCTCTCAAATGGAAACTAAAAAAATATTTTTTCTATTCTAGTGTCTAATAACAAGCTTTTACTATCTTGTGAGTCCCTCCCTTTTATATTTGATTACCTCCCCAGTGCCTACTTGATTGCACACAATTGTGGAATGACTTGGAGATTTTGACTCTCTAACTCAGTAGTACCCACTTTTGTAAGGACAGTAAAGCACATTTATATTTTTATCTGAAATCCTATTCCCTCTCTACAAATCAAATCTACACACACATTCCAAATTTCCTTTACCATCCCCATCAATGCTTTGTAGGACCTTACAAAGTGAAGGCAATCATTTCTAGCAATGCCATAGAATTAGAACTGCCTAGTATGGTTAAAACACATCCAGTAGTCAATGTTAGCAAAGTACAAAGGTACAAGTCGCAAGTAGAAGAGCAGAAGAAGGAGACGCCACAACTGGTGGTGATTGAAGAGGAAGAAGAGTGGGAAGTTGAAAAGATCATGAACAAGAGGAAAGTATGGAGAAGGGATAAATACTTGGTGTGATGGAAGGGATGTACAGCAGAAAAGGACACTTGGAAGAGTAAAGAAAATTTGAAGAATGCAATGGAGTTGGTAGAAGAGTTTGAAAAGGAATATGGTAGAGAACAAGGAGAAGAAGTAAGATGATAGGAAGCAGAAGAAGATAAGCAGACATTTAGCAGGAAAATACCAGGAAGATACATGGCAAAGTTGCTCTATGGATGGGGCAACAAGAAATATGACAAAGAGTATTAGAAGTGAATGGAGGAAAATTGGAGATGGTGGAAGAAAAATCCATTCTCTAGATATGATAGGAGCCCATTCTTGAAGAAGATGAAAGAAGAACAGAAAGAATACAAGAGAGGAAAGATAAAAGAGTGGAATGAAGAAGAGGACGAGAAAGATTGATGGAGAATAGAGGAAGATAGGAAATACTTGGAAGGGTTGGAGGATGAAAATCAGGATATGGAGGACCTAAGGGATCCATACAATGAATTATGAGAAGTCCTCAGGACGAGGACCTTTGAGAGGGAAGTAGTGTCATAAATCACCCAATTCCCTCTAAGTTAATATTTATTTTCTTTTTCTTTTTCTTTTCATTTAATTATGTAATATAGTCGGATCAGTAAATAAGAACAAACAATTAGACTTGTATAAGTAGTGTACACAATTTAGCAAGGACTCTAATAAGTTCTCTTTGTTAACTCTAACTTAAAGTAGAGTTAAGCCTGAGGTTGCTTACCAAAAGACTAAGCTCTTACACAGAGTCAATCAAGGTTGGAATGTTTATTAGATTGTTGTGCATACTATCTAATATGATTGGGTTTGTATCAAAACCACCATTATTTCCTCATACTCCCAAATTTCCATATTCCTGTTTACTAATTGCATTAAAACTGTTGGATGTGGATTTTTCAGAGAATGTGGGAGTACAGAGGGGTAGAGTGGCGATTACCTCATAATCAGTATTGCTCATTGTCATGAAAGCCAGAACTTTTTTGTTATTGGCATCCTCAGTTGTTGCTTTGTTTACAGTAGGTCTTTGTTTAGACCCTTTCTGTTGGGTATTTGTTATTGTTCCTCTAACACTGCCTCTTCATCCAAAACTGGGGGGAATTGACCTTCCTTCTCTCTATCTGGCCAATAGCATACATTGATTGTGTATCTACAATGCCTGTAGTTAGGGTTTGCACATATAACTTGCGATCTGTTTTTTGGATTATATGTATTTAATTAAAGTGCTGCAACTACACAATGTAAGTTGGCAGGTCAGTTTTGGTTTATTCTTATCTACCAGACTTGAAGCTGTGATATTGTTTCACTAACTAGAATATCCTTGTACAAGGATATAACAACAGATGTTATAAAACAGCAGGTGAGCTAGACAATCTGCAGTGGTGGTGTAAGAGGGCAAAAGAGGATTGTTTGTTAACTGCGTTAAGAATAAGGAAATAATAAGACAGCCCTCAATTACATGGTAAAGAGTTAGTGGAGAAAAGAAAGGAAAAAGGATATTAAAGAATAGATTAAATGAAGATGGCTTAGTTGTAGTTCTAAAAATAGCATAAAGATTGTAAGATTGATATAAATCCACCTGGCAAACAATCTCTCTAAAGTATCCACCTTTACACACTGTAATGAGCTCTCTAACAGATGTAGTCAGTAAACCACTTCTGGGCCTTACCACACTCAACCCATCCCTCATCTGTACCCCCACACCAAACCTTATGGGTGTGATACAGGCTAAGTAAAGGATTAGCTAGGCTTTCCAAGCCTGCTACCCTGCTGAAGGTTATCTGAGTTATCTTCACCATTAGGTTCTAGAATGAATAGGGACTTATAGTACAAGTTGTTCTAACTAGTCTCTTATCAAGATCAACTCTTATGCTCATAGAACATCACATACAATGACCTCTAGAGCTTTTGAGATGAAGACAAGAGCTAAGAAGGCTCCCTTCTCCATCACCTTCTACTCTGAGTAATATATTTAAGTTTACAAATGGAGGAGACTCAATTAGACTGAAAGAAGGAAAATCTAATGTCCTCTAGCCTCTCTCACTGCTCTCCTCTGAAATATTCCTATATAAGCACTGGTAGCACCATCTCCTGACTATGCATCATCTTCCTAAAGCTGTTCATATGGTTCTGCTCCACTACCACCTGACTTCTCAGTCTGTCCATTCCATCTCTATTAGTTGGCTTCTCCTAGCTCCAAACACGATCTAGAAATAGATCTAGTATCATATGACTACATCTTCATCTTTGATCTGCATATAGTGTTTGCTTCTAAATATTAGGCCATATGTGATAAACTCACATACCCATAATAGACTTCTAATCCATTATACTTGTTCTAAGTTCATCTAAGTCCATTCTAGATCAAGGTTAGCTAGCATTCCAGAGAAGATTCTAAAGTCCTGGTGCCCAGAAGCCCAATGAGATATTCCAACTCTAAAGACCTTGCTATCAGCTCATCTGTTTTGCCTCTTGAGGTAATAGACTATTCCAGCCCATAACAGCTTAGAAGCCATCTGGTAAGAGTACCCTGTTGGAAATCTAGGGCATGTCTGGAGCTTGTAAGAGAGTCCTAAGAGTGCATCCTAGTTAAGAAGCAGGGTTATAATGCTTATCCCATATCACAGTTTCATGGCAAATTCACTGGCAGGATAACAGTGGATTATTTTATTTCTTTTTCTTTTTTTTCTTATGTAATATTAAATATGTATGGGACATCAAGGGATCTATGGGATAAAAGTAGTTAGACAAATACTTGTAAACACATATTTATGTATAAGTAGCTGAACCAATTAGCAAGAGCTCTAATGAGTTTTCTTTGTCAATATGTGATCATAAGCTACCACAGCTGACAGTCACTATAACAGGGTCCCAGGAACTTGGGAGGGAGTTTAGGAGTATTGTTTTGAAGTTTTTGTTGGTAATATTAGCACCAAGGGCTCTTGCTTGGGACAATTTATTCTACATTATGGTGACATGACTCTGGAAATCATTACTATTCAAGAAGGTCATATTTTAGAGTTCCTGTTCTGTATTCTGTCTTACCATATCTGATGCTGTTTTGTAGTCAGATTTATAGGTTTTCCAGGCATCTGCTGCTGTCCTATTCACATCAATCCCTAGTTTGATAGAATTCTTGGTATTAAAGATAAGTAAAATTTTTGTCCTGACATTTCTGGTCTCCCATTTATCCTTTGATAAGTTTAGGGAATTCCATGGAGTCTTAGGGAGTTGTTTGGTAAGGGATTTAGTGGGTTTATTAATGGTGTCATTGAGATAACCAGATACCCCTTTTAGTACTGTAATGGACAAGATGTTGTTACTCCAAGTTGACCAGTTTGTTTCATCAAATTTATCTGTATCATTGAATATGGGTAGTATATTTGCCCTAGATGAAGTCATTGTAAATTTGGTAATATAGTATGTTGTTCAGTTTTGTGTATATGATTGTGAGCATGGGGTCCATAACCTGTAGATGTGTAAGTCTTAGGAGTTATCTATCAAGGTAAATGACTCTTTATTATCTGTAGATATGTAAGTCTACAGGGTATGTTTAATATACTAACATGAGAGGGTATACTATAGTTCTTACCTTAGGAGTCACCTATCAAGGTAGACAACTAAGGATATAATGTTACATAGAAAAGGTTAATAAGAGGAATTCAAGTTACATTACAATGGACAAGAAAGGAAATATTAAGGTAATATGAAACATATGTAATGATCTTAAGTTCAGGCAGAATAACCCTAACCCAGATCATACTCTAAGTCAGAGTTTGATAAAGAAAACTCATTAGAGTCCTTGCTAGATTGTGTGTGCTACTTATACAAGTCCAATTATTTGTACATGTTTACTGATCCAATGTTATCACATAATTAAATGAAAATAAAATGAAAAGAAAAATAAGAAAAATAGAAAGTAAAAAATAGAAAAAAAAAAGAAAGAGTCCTCGTGTCATGATTTATAACAGATATTTATATCCTACTACAATGTTTTTTGCCTTATTTGTCAAATTTCTCTTATTACTGATGGCTATTATCAGTGAATTAGTAAGCTAGAAGTTTTTTTGTCTACTGTATGCTTTTTATATCTCAGTTCTATATTTAAAGAGCTAAAGTGAATATAGTTATTTTTTGGACTATTTACAAATATTAATTGTACCCAGTTGACATTCTGACAGGTACTTAGAATATACAAGTTTTGTACTTAAAGAGCTGAGTTGACATTCTAATAAGTGTCAAAGTGCTATATTAAATATAGTATTTAATATGAACTGCATAAATAGCTAGACCCTTATTAGCAAGTAGCCTTGCTAACATTGCCCTTTTGGTGAAATAGTAAACCATACAATATGTGACTACTGGTCCATAGCACAGCTGTGATATTCCTCTTATCTACTGTACTTTTACTCTCATTATTTACAATTAAGCATTACAGTGTTGAGTTGTCAACTGTCTGGGAGCTTGAGTCAGTGAAGTCTGCAAGGACTTACAGTCTCATATTCTTTATTTTTGATATAACTTCTTTGAAGACCTTAACTAGGCCCCTTTGAAGAGGGGCAAGGAGATATCAAGTATTAACATAGGCTCAAGGCTGAAACACATATTCACCTTGTGGTCTAGAGTCTGAACATCTATCTCATGATACATATTCACCTTGTGGTCTGGAGTCTTAACACTATGCTTTACCAATGGTATCATTCTATTCCTTTCTCTACTCTAACCTCATTCTCAAGCCTTTACTTGAGTGTTGCAATCTGAGTTACTCCTTAAGGTTGTAACATCATGCATCATATCAAAGAAAGAAAATAAAATAAATACTAAGTCTATTGGGTGGTGGCTTTATAACATGGGTATCACAAATGGTCATTTACTGAGTTTGTGATTGAAGAGTTTTGGATTCTCAAGCAAGGTAGAATAAGCAACAAAAGATGTTGTTAAGTCTGAGGTCTAATCCTCAGACTATGAAGCCTTATATACAGAAAATGATGGT
>Ga0153966_100199_pt1 | contig 34908 bp, 34 predicted proteins | sample TSFL050MetaG_FD_104738 | JGI IMG/M metagenome (GOLD analysis project Ga0153966, IMG submission 104738) | Attine ant fungus gardens microbial communities from Florida, USA - TSFL050 MetaG | ecosystem: Host-associated > Fungi > Mycelium > Unclassified | place: USA: Florida, Paynes | collected... | reverse complement strand
TAGACCGTGGGAATCGTGCAAGTATCCGTGGAGTTATGGCTGAATGAAGTTTGTGACACTATTGGGAAGCATTGCAGAGAAGAGAACTGAACCTTGACCAGCCACAGGAACTTTGTTATAGCCACCAATAGTAACAAATTCATTAGAGGATTCTGCATAAGTGACAAAGTGCTCTCTGCTAGTGAACATGTGTGATGTAGCACCACAATCTAGGAGGATATCAGTGCTCAAAATGGTGTTGGTAGATGCCATGAACATTTTGCCAACTTCACATACTCCTAGGGACTGTAGCTGTTCAATAGCAAGATTAGTAGATACTCCAGGCTGAGATGAGTCTCTGTTAACTTTGGAAGTGCACTCAGGAGCCCAATGCCCCTCTTGGCCACAGACATAACATTTGGTGCCTGCAGGTTGAGTTCAAGGTTTCTTCTCTTTGTCAAGATGCTTTGCTTTCTTTCCTCTTTTTCTAGAGTCGTTCAAAGATGACAAAGGCTTGGTGAAGAGGGCTATTTGGTCAGATTTGGCTTTTTTATCCTTTTCATCAGTAAGATGATTATGTTTAGAGTAGTCATGGACAGATATGAGTTCTGCAGTGAGGACATCCAAAGTGAGGCCTTTTCCTTTATCAAGCAGATTTTGTTTGATAATGTCCCAGATATTGAAGTAAGGGAGAGAATGGAGTATAGCATGGATGATGAGTATATCCTCCAATTTGTGACCAGCTTTAGTGATGCAATGTTTCAGATTTAAAAATGACCCAATATGGTCAGACATAGAGGTGCATTCATCCCACTTTCTAAGGTAAAGCTCTTGGAAATAATAGTGCACATTAGTGTCCTGTCGTTGAGTGACATGAAACTGACGAAGGTAGTCCCACATTTTTTTGGAAGAAGTGGCAGATTGGACATGCTCATGCTGTCCATATTTAATAGCTCCTTGTATTAATCCCATAGTGGCTAGGTCAGATTCCAGCCATTGCATATGCTTGGTTCATAAATGGACCCATTCTTTGTAATTGTCAGAGCTGAGGACAGGTTTCCCAGAAGTGGCATCGATAGGAGGATTAGTGTAAGGCCTTGGATCGAGGTTGAGTAACCCTAACCCTTAACCCTCTCTTTATCGGAGATTGACAAAGAGAACTCATTAGAGTCCTCGCTAGATTGTGTACACTACTTATATATGTCCAATTATTTGTCCTTGTTTACTGATCTGACTATATTACATAATTAAAAGAAAAGAAAAGGAAAAAGAAAATAAATATTAACTTAGAGACAGAAGGTGATTCATGACAATTAGTGGAGGGAGTTGGAGGGGTAGGTCACTGGCCATTGACAATGAGCCAGAGGAGTCATGCTTGGAGGGCAGACATCATGTTGTCTGACCATGTATGGTAATTGCTTCCATTTAATTTTGGAAAATTCAGCATTGAAGACATTTCGCCAATGGATACCATAACCTAACAGATTTAAAAAGCACAGGTATGTCTTCAAAACTAAGACCAGATAGAAACAACTGGATGAATTGAATGTTCAGGAGGAAATACAGGAGGTACATGCACCTAAGACCAGATAGAAACAACTGGTCTTAGGGCTTACATGATGATCGCTTTATGTACAATACAGGTGTACTATTATTTACCTAAGAATAGACATGTTTCAGGCATTTCTGTATGTCTCTCAATCTGAAACATAATGAGACAGAGGAGGAATGACGAAAGGTAGATGGATGTTCTAGAACATACTTTGTCATGCCCGGGGTATACTCGATCCCGTTCGACCTTATCAATGTACACTAAACTAAACGCAATTTTCATGCTTCTAGCCACATTTGCCCTTTGGGACTTGATTGTGCAAGACTCCCATTGCATCACGCTTGATCTGCAGGAACCGTGTCCTTATAGCCCTAGAGATATCCAGGGTGGTGACGGTAGTTCACATCCCTGATAGGTAGGTACTTTGATAGTCAAGTATAAGCTGCACATGAACTGTAGCGTGAAAGAAGCCTTTCAATAGGAGAGGTGCCGGCATGCTACACGAGCTTACCATATTATCAGTAAAAGTTCTGGAAACTTATTAGTTGGGAAGAACACAGATATCGCTGTGTATGTCCAGCGTGATTTTGATAGTTTTCTATTATATCAACTAATTTTTCCTAAGACCGCTACCGTATGTCTGTCCAATCACGCTGAATAACCATAAAGACTTGGTTTGACTTTCTCAAGTCTTGACTTGTGAAAACAAAGTTTCTGGGAATGGAACTTGTGTTGCAGGCGGTGATACGTCAGCAATGTTGAGGATACTGTCTCCGCTGTTCTTTTCCTCTCCCATCTCTTATCGTCGGTTATCCTGATAAGTAGTCGCAACATACCTTCGCCCAGAAGACTGGGTGAAGACAGAGACAGAGACTTTTTTCTTAACTCAACAATTTATTACGCGGTGTACGAACACAGTCGCGGTAGTCTACTGACTACAAGGGACAGAGACTATCATCCTTTTTTTTTTGAACTATTCTTTTAATAAAACATCACGATCATGATCAAGAACGCTGATTGTTCCTCTCAAACCAACGAAGACGATGATTTTCTGATCAGCTCTGATTCTTCAGGGAGCTGATCCAAGAGTAAATGATTTCTTGTCAAGCTCAGGGATGGTCAAGAGCTTGGAATGGAAATGACATGGTGGACGTTTGAAATGGAATCTCATCGATTTGACAATTTATAAGGCTTACCATGTATAAGAAATACAGTGCTCAGACGTCACCCGATGTGGTAGATGGCTAGTATACCCATAAGAAACACAGTGCTGTGGCAGGTTATAAGCTGACTAGTGATAAAGGAACTCTAACACTACTCACCTCGGACGTCACTCGATGTGGTAGACAGCTGAGGGATAAAACGACTAACGTAGTTATTTAAGCGATCTGAGAGTGTTTCAGATAAGGACTAAGTCCCCGACTCGATGGTTCAAGTTCCAGTGCCAACGTCAACACCCTAGTTTCCCAAAGCCGGTCTCTACTTCTGAGGTTCTATTTTGAAATAAAATCGTTTGGAGTTGAGTTCGAATACTAGCATGTTTCTGCCCTGCTCTCTCGAGACGCAGCGTCCCCCGAGAAGGATGGGAGCAATTGAGAAGCGAAAGAAGTTTCTTCTTTTGTTCTTTGCTCAACCAAAGAAGTGGGTCTGTGTGTCTGACTCCTTGAAAGGGGTTCCAATCTTCCACCTATGATTGCACCATTTGGGATATCGTTAAGATGGCCCTTTTTGGTTGGGTGCTTCAGCTGAGTCAGATATGACGATCGACTATAGTTCAGCACTTAGCCATGTTATTCAGCTTCTAGGCTCTCACTTAATACTGGCGCATGGAACCAGCTATTGGAGAGGGGCGACTACAACATATGCAATGATTGATCACATCAGAGATATTTGTTGACCACGATGTGTATAGTGACTTGAGAAAGACACTGGGCATATAAGGTTAACATTTTGTCAAAACCCGCAGTGCACATAATGCTCTTTCTTATCTCTGCAGTACATTAAAGTGTGGATTAAAAGTAAGCAGTCTCCCGGAGCTTATCCCATATACCAAGGATTATTTGTGACTCCCTCCCCAGCTGATGACAGCTGGTTTCTGACGTCAATTATACTACTCACAGCTGCCTCCTAACCCTCCTTTTACTCCAAATTCATCTCACATTACCCAAAAATTGGAAGGTTTGTCTAGCATGCTTCTTCTGAAGAAATTTATGCTGATAATTTCAGATCTAGCTGCAGTGATAATTCAATGCCATAGGAGAAATGCTCTTTTCAGCAGCACAGGCTGATACGTTGGTTTTATACACAGGCGGCCTCTTACTTTTCCATGTAAAATTGTTTCTCTCAAGAGGAGGCTAGGCGATGCTTGTTAAGTCTAACAGTTTAATCTTAGAAACCACAGCTTGCGGTCTATTGCTTCTGGCCTTTCACATAACCTTCTCCCATAATCTCCTCTATCTCATCTTTTTCATTTTCCCATACTGGTATAGGCAGTTGGAATATGTCGCCCAGTGTCGCGTAGTTCGGACTTCCTAACCTCACAGCAGCCTTAAGCTTTCCAGGATCGGGAATCCCTCGGGTTGGGTCAAGTGTGTCCTTGCGCATGTGTATATACTTGATTGATCCAAGCACAAGGGTACTCTTTGCCTTGAGCGAATTGGGTTCCACAATGTCCACAGTCTTGAAGAGCTGTGCCATCAAAAATATCAGTATCTTTGAACGACCGCAAGACATCGTATCACAAACCTCACATTCCATAGAAAAAGCGCTTTCTCGGACACGAGGAGCTTTGACATGAAACTAGACATAACATGAGAATGATTCGACATGATTGACAAAACTATTGACACTAGGCTCTTTTGTCAGACCACTTAAAGGCCATTCGCTGACTTCGGGAGGTGCATTGATGGAAGTGGCGATGGCATTTCGGAGAAAGGGTTCACTGATTATATTGACCGTGAACTCCTTTGTCGCACAGATATTCTGGACTGTATCTTTGTGTCTTGTAGGATAATTAGTGGATGTAAAGAAAAGAACGGGGGGATCGTGTGAAACCTCCAACAACAGTCAATCAATTGTCATCAAAATTAGGTAGAGTCAAAGATTCAATACCATGTTGAAAAAACTAGGTTGAAGAAGGAAATAATTAGTAACATGAAAAGGTATATTGCAGATATCCTCACCTGAACAAAGCGAGATTTTCAATCCCATCTTCAGATATACTTGATACAAATCCAATCGGTCGAGGGATGATGCCCGAAACCAATATCTTGTACAGAAGTGCAGTCCTGCAGAAAGCGCATCAAGACAAAAAATATATTCATCGCCCAACTGACTCAGTCTTGGCAGTGTCGACAGTTTCGAAGCCACTTTCTAAACCTTGTAACCACATTCGGCCCTCTTCTGTTGCATCGACTTTCTGGCCCCACTGGAAGCCAGGATTGGGAGGTTCTGTTATCACCCGCTTCCTATTGTGATCGAACGGAGGAAGAGATCCGGAGGACATAACTCTGACTACGGTGTCAGGATAGAAGGACTGACGAGAGAATCGATAAGCAATCTTCGGCTTTATACTTCATTTGAATCAAGAAGGTCCTGATTACTCAGCATTCAACCCCTACAGAGCCTTTGTCAACTTCCGGATAAGATTAGGTCATATCCACGTGATGTACGGAACACGTCAGCTGGATCCTTCATTCTGCTATTACCAGTATGGATCAAATCATAGCAGAAATTCGAAAAATTCCTCCTGTCACCAGGTTTTTGACTGGTTCATCTCTGGTCATTTCAATACCAGTCATGATGAACATCGTCCCTCGTTACGTGATTGTTTTCCTCCCGAAGCTAGTTTTCCGGAAATTAGAGGTCAGTCTGGCTTTTGAAGCCATATGTATCGATCATATAATTGCAATTTCAGGTGTGGAGACTCTATACCAGCTTCTTCCTTGGTCGTGAGTGAAACTCGCTCTATTTGGAGCATTTATTTAATCAGAGTTTCCAGCCGGAGGCTTGGGCTATATATTTGAGCTTGTGATGCTATAGTGGGCAAGGAATTTCCTCTCAAGCTATGTCTTTCTCAATGTCTATCGCAGTCGTTCAGCCGATCAGCTCGAATCCGGTCCTTATGCTCGCCGTTCAGCTGATCTCGCTTGGCAGCTATTATTCGTTGGAGCATCTATCATTGTAAGTCAAATACGTCTCTTATCCAGCAATATAAATTCAGCACAATCACTTTATAGGGGTTAACAAGACCATTGAACACCTTTCTGTTTTCTAGACCTCTTTTGGTAGCTCTTGCCTATTTGGCTTCTTCTCTTGCACCTCCTGGAGCTCAAACCTCATTGTTCGGTCTCATTACACTTCCTATCCACTATTTGCCTTACATTATGGTTGGTATGGATTTATTGATGGGTGGGCCCACTGCAGCGGCGGAGGCTACTGCGGGAGCTGTAGTTGGACATGCTTGGTTATGGGGTGTGTGGGGAATGGCACTAGGGTCTATTGGCCCTTTGGCCAGATATGCTAGAGCACCCAAATGGTTGGAGAATTGGCTTGACGGTCCGAACAGACGGCCGCCTCAGTTTGGTACTCCCGGTGGCGGCAGCACCCGAATGGCCGCAGGAGGTGTCCATGTAGTTACACCACGAAAGGTTGAAACATCTGAATCAAACAGCGGTTATACCTGGGGTCGTGGTCAAAGACTTGGTTCTAGTTGACGATCTTACCCATCGTCAATCGTCTATGTCAGTCGTCTAGAATCATCTCTAAAACCATCTCCAGCCTCGAGTCTCCAACTTGAGAAGCCGTTGTGCGTTGACTTGGTACCAAAATCAATAAGAGATTTTGCGATTCGACAAAGCGAAATGAAAGTTCCACTGCCTTCAAACTCAGTTGTACAACTACAGTGTCTGGGGGGTTTTTTGTACAGAGCACACTTGGTATATTTTTTCGGGAAAGCAAAATTTCTGATCTACGCCATACTTTGTTTTTTGATCTTTTCCTAAAAGAGGCACAGGATGTGGGACCTGTTAGTGATCTTGCCATTTTTAAAGGATTGGGAGATGATTGATGATGACCTGAGGAGTTAAGGGTGGACTACAATTGTTGTATGTGCGCTGGCGGTTACTCATGAGGTATCAGGTTTTGCAAATCATTCTGTTAGGCTCCTATTGTTCGTAGATCACCTCATGTTAATTTTTCATGGCATATACTCAAACCTGAGCTAGTGATAATGGGAGTTACCAGTCATCGGAAAATCACTGCTACACATTTTGGTCTCGATTTTCATGGTGTGAGACAAGGTGAACGGCTTATGATGCAATAGGTCAAATAGACTACGGTCGGTTATGGTAGCCGGGAAGCCGCGAGTAGATTGCTAACAATAAGGTCCATCCTTCACGATGCTTCAGATGCTGTACCTCCTGAAGCTAAGACAGAAATAAATACATGTGCTCCAGATTTCAGTTTGATAATCGAGACCTCAAGAGCTCTCTATCGGCCACAGGGAAATTCCATAATCCAAGAATCGGACCCTTAAACAAATGTCACATGAAATTCTGATATCTTTGGCCAACGGCAGATACTTCGCATGCCAAACGTCAAAGTTGATCGATGAAATGACGTTGCACTTAGTCTCCTTCTAAGAACTCATCGAGTTATAGGCGTTCGCCGGTGGAGACGACTAACATGCCCTGATTACTTGCGATAGAGTAAGTCATAGAAGTGGAGGATAAGGTGATACTTTGAATATCCTAGCAATCATCTTCCAATGGGGACAATGGCGAAAAGCCCGCACCCAACCTCGTTCATAGTCACTATCGGACTCTTCTCTTATCGCTATCGAAGTTTAGTGAAAGGGGATCTATCCTCTTCATCGTTCCTGACCATTACCTGAGATTTCATAATTCTGCTTCACTGGACTTCATTGACGTGAGGTAGCAAATATCGCGCACCAAGGCCAACAGGATATAATGAACAGAGCCAAAGACAAGAAAGTTAGAACCGCAAGTACAATCTATCTGCGCTCAAGCAAATAGTGAGTAGGGGCTATCTCTTCTGAAATAAAAAAGGATCCTTACAAGCCACTCAGCTCCACGACGTGTGCATACAGCATGCCAACTAGTAGAAATTCTGCCCCAAGTAAGAATCCTATGAAACCTTCCGATGCTTCGAGGATCCAATCCACTCAGGTTTGTTGGTTCTATGGTCCATATCTATCGACAATCCAACTTGAATTTTCGTATAGGCCAAAGCCAGCAACAACACAGGAAGCAATTCTTTCCCCACCCGGGCACAATCTGCAGCCGCTAGCAATACAACTAGAGGTATAGTCAATCCAAGTGGTGGAACTGCCACTAGAACGGGAGGCCCTGGGACTCCAAAGGCAGCCACTGCCTCTGCAAAGACCCCCGGGGGTGTATCGCGAAAATAGAGTGCAACATACACCAGATATCTGTATCATCAATCTGAGTCTTTATTCGTTTTGGGCACAGTCCTGTTGTCTTGTGACACTTAGAGATTATCTGAGAGGTTGGCGAGACTTATTGACAAAGTACTGCCGAAACTTAAGTGCACAGAAGCGTTTTGATAAACCAGCTTACCAACAGATAACCCTTTCTGAGGGATTTGTCTCTAGAAGAACAATTCATTGCAACCCCTGGAGTGAGATATTGATGCACGAGCCAATGGATAGAAGTAATTTATGTACACAGAGCCTCCCCAAAAAGAGGAGACTATCAGGTATACAATCTCCAAGGGCCGATAATTTGGTATTATGCTCAGCTTATCTGGGTTGCATTCGAATTACAGAGACACCCTATATAAGACATGGAATCAGCACAAAGTTTTCAAGGCTTCCGAGAACCAGGATACCCAAAATTTCTCTGTATATTCAGCTTTCCGTTCTTGGCTTCCTCTTTGGACGGTTCCTTGCTAAAACAACGTACCAGAACAAAGAGGGAAGCCGAGGGTTCATCGATGCCGTAGGCATCTCTCGAGGTGTGTGCAATTCGCATCACAGATACGGAAAACAGGAGAGAAGAGTAAACATACCGACACCAATTGAGTTTCCACCATTTTTCATGACAGCCGTTAGGCCTGCAAAACATAATGCAAAACATAATTGATAACGAGTGCAGGTAGGTTACGAACGTCTATTGAATACTTCAAATAGTACCGATAATTCCCACAATCACATGCATATAGCTCCTTCCATTATCACCCTCGCTATGACCCCATGTGATACTGAATTCACAGCGATAGCTAACCAGTAACAGACAAGTCTTCGTTGAGAAAGTCCTATGAGATTTATGTAAGGTTCCATGAGTAGCAAACACTGGTCAATAAGTTACAACGCAAATGGCAATCTGATCATATCACGGAGAGTAATACAAACATACTCAAAGTTGACAATAATATATCAGATTATTACATAAAATCAATGATGGTTAATAGATTGAATCCTCGAGATCTTGCCTCAGAAAACAAAGATTGTAGAGATATGAAACTTGTCACTCAATAACATCATATATCAACCAGGGTTTCTCCCAAATTCATTGGCAATAGTCCATGATCAACGTGCAGGTTGCAAATGATGTTGCTAAGAGCGGTTGATGAGTTTCCGGCAGTGGTACCGTCATCAAACTTCCGCCAAGCTTTTGTTCGGTCTACACACGCTCCGCTAAGCGGTCCATTGAGTCACCGAGGGAAACCGTCGCGGTGGGAATGAGAATTTCGGTAAATTTCCGTTCGAGTATACACGGCCGAACTTCAATCTCCATCCGGTTTCTCACGAAAATTTGGACCCCGGCCCGTTATCTAGTGCCAGGATGGAGCGACGGGACACTCCGGCACTCCAGCGTTCCATTGTTAACTAGCCAAGAGATAACCATAGCTTCTCCATGTAGAATTCTCACAAGCTGTTCAGCATTCGACGTTTTTATCTAATGATGTACATCGTCTTCGGACATGAATTCCCATATAAGTCACAATTTACTCTGATTTTGAATTTTAATTATAGTCTTATCCTGCAAGGGACGCGATATAATGTGAATAATCCGAGGAGAGTCGGAACAATCAAAAGTATTCAGAGATAAGGACGCCGACCATGCGTATCCAGTCAGAGATAAGGACCGGGTACAAATTGTCGAATCGCCCCGCGGATAATAATTCGCCCCTCCCTCCTCCTTCAACCCGTGCTATTACTTCAAATTCATCTATTACCTTATTTTCAACGATGGTTCTTCCTCATGAGCCCGAATTTGAGCAAGTGAGGACGAAAATAAACGCATCACAGCTGAAGTTGACACAATCTTCGTTAGGCCCTCCATGAGCTGGAAACGAGTCTGCAGCCCTTCCTCGCTGCAAACCCTCGATATAAAAAAGCCCTTGAGGTCGTTCAAGTCCCCGAGCGCGTCCTGCAATTCCGCGTAGTATGGGAAAACGACCAAGGCATTCCCCAAGTCAACCGTGGTTTCCGAGTCCAGGTACGTGTTTCATTCTATTTCCATTATTTTTCTCCTCCTCATGAGGCACGATCTATAGTACAATTCCGCACTTGGTCCTTACAAGGGTGGTCTTCGCCTACACCCTTCCGTCAACCTGTCAATCCTGAAATTCCTCGGTTTTGAACAAACATTCAAGAATGCTCTTACAGGCCTAAATATGGGTGGTGGAAAAGGTGGATCTGACTTTGACCCCAAAGGAAAATCGGACAACGAGATTCGGAGGTTTTGTGTAGCTTTCATGTCTGAATTATTTAGGCATATCGGAAGCGACACTGACGTTCCTGGTAAGCTACCTTATCATCCAATTATGTTACATTCCGTGATCAAAATTTGATCCGTCCAATCGTATTTCCTTTCTGACATGCTAATGACATTTCTCAGCCGGTGACATCGGTACTGGCGCCCGTGAGATCGGATATCTCTTTGGCGCTTACAAGAAACTGAGGAATGAGTTTACTGGAATGCTCACCGGAAAGGGCCTCCATTGGGGTGGTTCCTACATCCGTCCTGAAGCCACCGGTTATGGTCTTATCTATTATGTTGAACACGTATGCTCATTCTCCTTGCCTCAACTATTTGTTTCTTATTTACCCAATAGATGATTGCCCGTGCATGCCCAGAATATAGTCTCTCGAAGCCTTCTACACTTGTGGCTATCTCGGGTTCTGGCAATGTTGCTCAATATACCGCACTCAAAGTCATCGAATTGGGTGCTACACCTCTTTCACTCTCCGATTCAAAAGGTTCCTTGATCGCTGAGAAGGGATTTACAAAGGCGGATATCGACAAAGTCGCACAGTCCAAACTTCGTGGTGAATCGCTTGAGTCGCTCGTTGGTGAGCTCGGAGAGGGTTATACCTACCATGCTGGTATGTTTCTTTCAGTATTCATCCGGAATTGAAAGTTTGAGTTGTTATTGCATCGAATTAGGCAAGCGTCCTTGGACCCTTCTCTCTGAAATTCACATCGCACTTCCTGGAGCCACCCAGAACGAGGTGTCAAAAGAGGAGGCTGAGGCTTTGATCAAGGCTGGAGTTCGTATCGTCGCTGAAGGTTCTAACATGGTCTGTTTTCCCATAACCTGTCACCTTTCCCTGCTGACTTGATTTTTTCCCGCTGATCATAGGGTTGCACGGAAGAAGCTATCGCTGTCTTTGAGGCATCTCGTCGTTCTGGTCTCAAAGGTGTCTGGTACGCCCCAGGAAAAGCCTCCAATTGTGGTGGTGTTGCTGTTTCCGGTCTCGAAATGGCACAAAACTCCCAGCGTCTCAATTGGTCAACCTCAGAAGTTGATGCAAAATTGAAAAGCATTATGGCTGACGCTTACGAGATCTGTTATAACGCGGGTGAGAAGTGGAGTGGAGAGGCTCAGATGGATGGTAGTGCATTACCAAGTTTGTTGAGTGGCGCGAATGTGGCCGGGTTCATCAAGGTTGCAGATGCAATGAGAGAGCAGGGTGATTGGTGGTAGACGATGAGACAGAAAACCCTTTAGTCATTTGTATTTTTTTGCGTGTCTTATACCCGTTGCAACTATCTGTAAAGTCATGCAATGAATTGTATATCTGTCTTTCTGCTTAAAGCCAGGCTCCTCTCAGACTTCAGATCTGACTGGAGTAGAAACCTAGACTCATTAAATCAGACATTTGATTGGGATCTTTGACCTTCTCACTACACACATCATTTTCTCCATCAATGAATGAAGAATACAAGATCAATTGCTTGTTCCCTCTGATTTCACATTGATGATTGACCCTCTTCCTCCTGACCCTCTCAAGGGTATTACTACAATGTGAACTTACTGTCTTGGAGGTGACTATTGGGTATTCCTTCAAAATGCTATAGGAAAAAATGAAGAATGTATTCTGAAAATATGTAATGATGACCATGTTTGGCTATGCTAGATGGTGAAATCAATGTTGAGCAGGCTGAGCAAGATCAGTCATTCATATATGGAATATTTATTGTGTCAATGATTACCTTGAACATTGGCTTGCACCTATCTGTTTCTATGCAGTAGATAATCTCTATCCCTCAGAACAATCAGGACAAAATGTAGTATCTAATCCCAGCCTCCATCGCATTGCAGTCATATCTCTGGCCACAACAGATGATACTTCAAATCTTGAAAGCTGGCCTCACTATATGTTCAGTTCACTACATTCAACATACTACATTTTGTCCTGATTGTTCTGAGGGATAAAGATTATCTACTGCATAGAGACAGATAGGTGCAAGCCAATTACCAACAAGGTGACACTATATTCATACCATATGAACACTCTGTTGACCAGCCTGTGACTCTCGCTCAGCCTGCTCAACACTGATGTTCCCAGCTGGTTTCCATTCCCCATCTGGCCCGACTTTCCATAGCCGAACATGGCCATCGTTACCAGCTGAGGATAATATCGTGCTACAGAAGAGCAAGGTCAAGAGCTGTCATAGTAAGACTCAAGAATACTCATACCCAGCAACATTCCACTCTACACGACTCACAGCTGATCTGAAAGCCAGTCAAATGAATACTACAGATTCACTAAAACCCATGCCCACTTACTTGTGTTCAACCTTTATCACATCAATGACGGCCCATCTTGGGTCATCACTCTCAAGATCCTGTTCGCCAATCAGCTCACTGTCGTCACCATTTTCATCCCCACTCTCCAATTCTTCACCAGGCTGGATCTTCCATATCCTCACGCTACCGTCACGACTCCCTGTTGCGATTAGATGATATGAACGGCCACATGAGGGAGCCCATGATACGGATGTAACGGATGATGTAACGAGTGGTGTATCTTGTTCTGAAGGTGAACTAGTCTGGGCCGTACTTTGAACTTGAGTCTGTGATGAAGTGGCAGGAATCTGTGAAGATGATGAACCACTGGGTTGAGCAGAAGCATCTGCAGTTGTATCTGGGAGTTCTGAGACGCTGGATTCAGAGAGGGAAGGACGTGTAGCGTGTCCTGGTGGTGGGAGAACAACTCCGGGTGCGTCTTGATCACTTGGATCAACACCTTGAGTGGTGCTCGAGGGAGATGGGTCGAGTGTTAGGAGTATCATGTAAGAACGTAAGGGGTTTAATTGAACGATCTGCGCGTTAGGAGATCAGTTTGCGAAGCCAAGAGGATGTAACGACCTCAATTGTACCTTGACCCTTCCGGATGTACCGGCACAAACGGCTAGGATCTCTCCCCAGTACCGGTCTTTACACCATGAAAGAGACCATCCTCCATCAGCTTCACGATTTCCTACGTCAGGTATTGTTCTATCATTCGCAGCATTTGTAGCGGTACTTTGTGCAAGACTTTGAGATAGAGCTTGTGCGTGATCTGCGTAGTTGGTCTTCTCTTGCCCATCACTAGCACCACCAAGGGAGGAAGAAGAGAACATTTGTGTTGGGGTCCCGACTGCCACGGTTTGGGCGCGGGAGTAGTATGTGGGTGTAGATGAGGAAGGGAGGTTTGGTACATCGATGTCTTGTAGCAATTGCCAAGTCGTAAAATTGGTTCGATCTATGCATTCGTAGATACGGAGAATATTGTCGGATGCAATTGTGGCCTGAAATGTGTCAGGCTGGTCTTACGAGGTCAAAAGGCAAACGACGTACAAGTTTGAGGCCAAAATAATGAGGAGCAAAAGCGACATCACGCATTGTCCCTTTACTTTCGGTCATAACGCTCCTCTCAATCCAACGTGAAACGGGTTGGGTCCCTCCACTACTACTAGTTGCTGCGGCTCCCCCGAGTTGAGGGTCGAGTAAAACACCGGAGGGTGCTTGTTCCCAAATCTTGGTTGTCCGGTCGAAGGAGCACGATGCAAGGATTGGTCCGAATTCAGGATGTGCCCAGCTGACTCTTGCCACCGGAGCCTCATGTGCCTGCATATGTGCAGTTGCAGAAGTAGACGAAATCCAGATACGATGTGCTTACCTTCCATTCATCCTGAGCGAACCAAGAGCCTGATACCTCGTCGAATTGCCATATTTTTATTCTGTGATCATAAATTGCGGAGGAGCAAGGAGAGTATTAGGGTAATTACCTTTGGTCAAGACTACAAGTGGCAAGGCGTAGACCGTAGAAGTCATATGACACATCTGTCACCAAGTCATCGTGTGCATGCTGTATCAATCCTGCCTGCATTATTGAAAACAAAACAAAGTAAACTCCCTCCGGATAGTATCGCACGTGACATCTACCAAGGTCTGCACTGTTGGCACACGGGTTCTGGTCGGCTAGATTTCCAGTTCAGCGTCAGAGCACAGGATATTATGCTCGTCTGACATTTCTTCGAATGTAAGGATTTCGTGCGGGGAGAGGCTGCATGATTTCCATCATACATTGAACATGCTCTCTTAGCAGAAGACAGAGAGTCCATCATACGTCGCTCCTGACGGCTGTTGCATTGGCTACATCTAGTCTAGTTGCGAAGAGCTCTGCGTTCCCAGTGGTTCGTAACCAGATATTGAAGGCGGCTCACTGATGCCGGACCACCGGTCGGCAATCACCGTCACGGCGCCGACGGCGATCAAAACTATCGAAATTTTTGGAAAAAGCGGTTGTTGCTCGGCCAGCATGTCGTTTTCTGTCTGGGCTCGCGTCGCCCGCACATGCTTCATTCGCTCCAGAATTACTTCAGGTCCTTTCATTGGCCGTTCCTATGTTCTTCTTGCTGCAAAGCCTGTCAACAATGGTATGTGCTTTATTCCAGTGTGCTGTATGTCTTATCCAGGATTCGTGCAGTACTGCTTCGGCCTATACCCTTAGCCACGCGCCAGCAGTCATCTGTGGCAACTTCAGAAGTTCAGGAAACAGAAACTCAGGCCCAGGAAACAGAGACTCAGGCCCAGGAAACAGAGACTCAGGCCCAGGAAACAGAGACTCAGGCCCAGGAAACAGACATTCAGGTCCAGGAAACGGGAACGAGCCTCCCCGAACCAGCAGGAGCTACAGAAAATGAGAACCAGTCGCCCCAATTTTCATCCCTACAAAATGAGTTGCACCCAGGCATATATCGTGCACTCACTCAAAGCCCATTCCAACTCAAGACCATGTCACCCGTTCAAGCCGCTGTACTTCCTTTAATCCCACAACTCACCCAGCCTCATGACCCTGATAATCCTTCTTCACGGGACCTTATGGTGAAAGCCAAGACTGGAACGGGCAAAACACTTGGATTCCTGATTCCTGCCGTGGAGGCTCGCTTGAAAACTCTCCAGAGGTCCAGAAAGAGTGGAAAAGATGACTCAGGTCGTTTCGGCGGTGACCGTTTTGCATCATCGCACGCAGGTATCCTCATTATCAGTCCTACGCGGGAGTTGGCGACGCAGATCGCCAACGAGGCGGTCAAGCTGGTGCAACATCTCAAGGACATCCAAGTACATTTGTTCGTGGGTGGAGAGGATAGGAGGCGTCAGTTGAGAGAATTCAATTATGGAAGGGCCGATATCATTGTCGCTACTCCTGGTCGTATGAATGATCTTTTGGAGTCGTCTGAGAAAGTGTCCGGAAGCATTGCCCATACTCAGACGGTGCGTGACCTTGTCTCGTAATTAATCAAGGCCTCTGATGAGGTTCTAGTTCATCCTTGATGAAGCTGACACGCTCTTGGACATGGGTTTCATGCCTGATATTACGAATTTACTCAAATACCTTCCCCCTTCCCCAGAACGACAAACGTTCCTTTTTTCTGCTACCCTTTCCCCTGCTATCCGCAAGGTCGCTAGCGAGTCCCTCTCGTCGAATTACAAATACATAAATTGTGTTTCAGACGATGCCCCTCCTACACACGCCCACATCCCGCAATACCACACCGTCCTTCCTTCTGCTGGAGACCAATTCCCTCATATCCTCCGTCTCCTAGCCCATGACCAATTAACCAATCCCAAAAAATCAAAAACCATCGTTTTCTTCCCCACAACAAAATTTACGGCCCTTTTTGCCGATTTTCTAAGAGTAGCCAGAAAAGATACACTTCCTGCGGGTAACCATACTTCAGTTTACGAACTGCATTCACAGAAGTCGCAGGACTCTCGGACACGAGCTTCTAATGCATTTAGGGGCGACAAGTTGGGGGCCAGCGTGCTTGTGACATCGGACGTATCGGCAAGAGGCGTTGATTATCCTGGCGTCACTCGTGTAATTCAAGTGGGCGTTCCAAAGTCCGGAGAGGTGTATGTTCATCGTGTTGGTCGAACTGGACGTGCAGGAACACAGGGACGAGGAGACCTTGTCATCCTTCCTTTCGAGCGCAAGTTCCTCTCAACTCAGATGAAACGCCTTCCATTGAAACCACTGACTGCCGAGGAACACACTTCGCAACTCCTTGAGATTGCCAAAAAACACGATGAGGATCCAAAAGATTTCTGGGGTGGTGAGATCCCCGTTGTGAAGAAACCCAGATCTACTATACGCAATCCCACTGTTTCCAAAAGCACTTTCTTCCCAGCTGAGGCTATTGTGCCTTTACTTGAAGACATTCCACGTGCGGTATCTGATCTTGTTTCTGGAGGCGAGCCACAAGTGTATGATGAAACTTTTGCCTCACTCCTCGGTTATTATGTTGGCCTTTCAGAGGAACTAGATCTATATAAATCAGAAGTTCTAGAGGCATGCCAGAAGTGGGCTGAAATGGCTTTCGGTATCCCTAAACCATATGTCTCGACAACGATGCGGGAGAAATTGGGGCTTATGGGTGAACAAAAGAGGTTGGAGCAACAAGAGAGGAAAAAGGAACAGAGGATGATGAATGATGTTCGGAAAGGTGGATTCAGATCGCCTTCGAAGTCTCCGTGGATGGGCAGAGGAAATAGGAAAGCAAGAGAGGCAAGGGAGAGAGATGATTCACATTCTTTTGACAGTGGATACAAGAGGAATTCGGACGATGGATACAGAAGGAATTCGGACGATGGATACAGGAGGAATTCGGGCGATGGATACAGAAGGAATTCGGGCGATGGATACAGAAGGAATTCGGGCGATGGATATAGAGGCAATTCAGACGATGGGTCTCGGTTTGGGGGAGAGCGTAGGAACAAGACGTTCCGTGGCAGAAGGGACGACTAGAGTTGGAGTTTGAGTTGGGTAGTAATGAACAATTTTGGGCTGGTTTTCGGGGTGGTCTGCTGGTCGAAAAAAATCTATAGACTTATGCGCTGTTTGTTACTTGTATAATTCTTCTTAATTGGGTTATTGGCAGTGCACGTAGTACTACTATTCTCGACATACCGTTTTACCACCACTTGATATATATATATTGAGCGTTATTCCTTCTGGGCGCTTGTGCTCTAGAAAAAGTTTGAGGTACTGGGGAATAGATACATCATCATTGTGGTTTGTAAGGTGCAGTTTGATGGATGGCACGAGGAGTTCATAGTACAATTGTCTCTGATGGTTTGGTTGACAGTACATTGTCTCTGATGATCCATCAAACTATAATGATGGTGAGTATAAAAATAGACTGTATAAAAGTCACATCAAGGGAAATGATAGATAACAAAGCTAAGAAATCTACAACGAACATGACATTTTCGAGAAGGAGATCCACGAATGGTGAGACTCAATGTCCGAGGACGATGACTTTCGTCTAGATCTCCTAATTGACAAAACGTGTCCCAAGGAGGAACGACGATTCTTTTTCCTCTCTACCAGTCTCTTTCGATGGGAAACGACTACGGGACACTCAACATCGCTCAGGCTTCTAAACTCTGATTCTCTGATCATCCATGCGAGGGTTAATGCTGTGTCTCTATTCACGCGAAAGGAGATGGCGATGTGGATGTGGGTGAGATCATCCATTTCAACTCCCGAGGTTTTGGCTAATGTAGATGGAGGGTAATTTTTATGATATCTTTTGAGTACGTATAGGAGTGCCCCTATGAAGAAATGGTGAGCTGTCCAGAAAGGTCGGTGTCGTCGTTTGAATGGGTCGCCGGCCAGGAACTGTGAGAGACGGTGCGAGAATATCGAAGGCGGTTTGTGTGAACTGTCGCGAGTGTTGTTGTTTTGGATCTCGTTTTCGGAATTAATGCGCCTCTCGCAGTTGCAAGTCCGAGAAACAGCAGTGAGTAGGTAGAGGACGGCGTAGGGTACGATAGAGGGTACTCGGCAGACGTGGATCACTTGTGCAATATAAAGGTCGAAAGAACTAGAGGAGAAGGGTTCGGAAGCGGTTGGACGACGGCATCGAAGAGCAGGACTTTGGGTGATTTGTTTTGCAAGGGCCATGGCTATGTGTTTGTGCCCAAAATAAGGATCAGTTGGAGTATCTTTGAGGCCTTGAGAAAGGTATTGATGAGTACTGAATGGGGAAAGTTTTTAAATGAACTTGTCAGTGTACGTTTTCGGGAGATGACTCTGGAAAGCATTATAGAAGACTTTGAACTGTGGGACCTGGAGAGCTCCATGCGGAGAGCGTGTGTTAATATAAGTGGTTTGAGCAGAAAAGGAGATTGTGAGGCCCCATTGTTTTGGTTTTTCATGTGGAGCTAGGATATGACGAAGACACATTTTTCAAGGTTTATAAATCAGGAGAAGTAGAGGAATTCAGTTTCAAAGGAGATACATTGTGGAATGAATATACGATTATACAGAGCATCGACAAAAACCAGAGCAAGAGCTTTGAGATCACAAGTCACTGCTTCATTTCATTTCAGATGAATCAAAAAGATTGGTGAACTCTCCTCTCCGCTTTGTCGAGGACCATTCTTAATGGTTAATATACCTGTTTGGTTTCTTTTCATCAACAGCAATAAATCGCTCAGCATCTTCCTTCTACGTAGAGAACAACATATCTGAAACTTGCGATCAACAGAAAGTATGCCTTGGAAGTAAATAGAGGGATACAAATGTATCGGAGAAAGACAAATCAGGGTCCAGAAGGCATTACTTAGATTATAGAGTCATTTATTAGCTTTTTTTTCTTGCTGCCTTATAATTGCATAAGCCACAATACAGGGAGCTAGAAGATGTTCTCACACCTATATGCTGGATGTTTGACTCTGTGCAACTGAAGGTGCTAAAGCATGTTGGTCAGAATGTGTATTAAATTCAGGGACTCCACATGGGAAGGACAATTGACTTGATAGGAGTTTTATACTCTGCAGGGACGCTATTAGAGCATGTGATCAGAACATGGAGGCACATGACGTTACTTAGCGCGTCTGCGTTGATTGTGACAGTCGGGCACAGTTGCCATTGACCGTCATGTCTGGTCTGCAGCCAGCATTCCTTTCGCATTCGGTGCCTACATCTCCTGCGGTATCTCGTTCCACAAAATATCATCCTGTCACTCCTCAGCGAGCGCTCCGCCAGCAATATCGTCACTCTCAGTCCTTTTACCGTTCTCCTCTCACTCCATCAACCCCATATACTCCTCTTAGTCTCCGTTCTACTGATTCTAACCACTCTTCTACCCTTACAACTCCGGATAACCATAGTCTTAGTCTCAGGAAACGTACGGCCTTCATATCTGGATCACTAGGATTATCGCGAGCAAGAAATGCCCACGACAGGGCTGCTGCAGACGTCGCAGACAGTTGGCGGTCCCGGGCCAGCGAAAATGGTATACGTGTCTCTTCTAGTGATCAGAGCCAGGAAAAACAACATTACAGTGATGATGAAGGTGCTCTTTGGCTTTTTTTCTACATATGCAGGACCTAAGTCAGCGCGTATAGCCACTCAAAACAGCGTCTCTGACTCAGAAAAGAACTCTGATATCCTTTCTTCAAAAGGTATTTGAAATCATAACCTAAGAGCGCATATATTTATCATATCCAGCGTTGCTCCCAGCTTTTCTGTCGTCACAATCGAAAAACTCATTCAACTGTGTAGTGCCGACCCGGGCTCGAGCTCATTCACAGGACTCTTATGCGTCTCTTCCTCGGACTCTGTCCCCACCCCTTTCCCGAAACACGATTATTCGTTCGCAGGCGCCTGTATCACCACTTCGTTCCCGTCAGTCACAAAAACAACCTGTGAATTTGCTGTCTACGCCACCGCCAAACAAGAATCTTGTCAAGCAGCTTAAGCTCAAGGGTAGCCTCACTGACCCAGCATACACACGGCGGCGGGAGGCTTTTGGTGTTGTATGTTGCCTTTCCAAGTTAGGGATCATCTACTTATCCTCAACAGGTTCGAACGCCGCAGAATGCCCACAACACCTTCAACTTGGGCTATTCCAATGACATGTCAATGGAGCTCTTTGATATCGATGAACACGAATATGAGCATGAAACGAATCATGACGCTGTCTATGAGGACCAGTCCTTTTCAATCAATCTGCAAGCACACCAAGCAAATACCTTTGGTCACCCAAATTACAATTACGATCCCGATCCTTTTCAGAACAGCGGAATCCAGTTTGGTTTTGGCAACAATTTGAATATTGGTGATAGTCTGGATCATCATTTTCACTCTTTTGAGCAGTCGCAGCCCCAGCAAAATTCGCATAGATATGATATCTTCCCTCATCATGTTCACAATCAGAGGGATACCTCCAGGAAATTCCAGCAAACGAATGCAGTTCCTTTTGTCAGACCAGTCCAAATTCCTATTCCATCAGGCGATCTCTCGCTTCCTGCCATCCATAAACCAATACCTCACCATCCGTCGCGCAGTGCGGCCTCCATGATCCTTCCTTTGACTTCAGATTTAATCTCCTTCGAACCCTCCAGTGCTTCCGATTGTTCTGTATGTCTTGTTAAGAGTGCTTCAAGTTTAGCTATCTTGAAACCATGTGGTCATCCCCTATGTTCCGCCTGCCTGACAAGTGCCCTCAACATTGTTGGGGAAAAGGACATGGAGTGTGCCGTCTGCAGACAAAGCGTTCAGGACTTCAAGCTTATCGTCAACCCTCAGACCAAAAGAGGTTTGGCTGCTACGGGTAGGCTTCCTGTGATCTTTCGTTTTCTTTGGTGCTTATGCTGCTTTCAGAACAAAAAGATACGATGTCTGGAAAATCCTTCTTTGACCCAATTTTTTCTTCCCCCAGTAGTTCCAATACCGTTGAAGGACCCAGCGTCCTGCCCGAGAATGACAATTTTAGTGACCTTGAATGTGGCTTTGATTTTGCAATTGATTTTTCACCTAATGAAATTCGGGCTAGCACCCCGAAGCTCGAGGATGGTACCAGTCCGGACAGCACTCCATTGATCTCTAGCATCACTTCTGAGCAGACTTCCAAGGATGGCGTCGTTCTCAGAATCGATAATGTTCCTTGGGCAAGCTTCCGATGACTGAGCCATCTTATCTCTGTACTTATGTTCTTCTCCAGGATATCACTCCATCCCAAGTTATCACATGGCTACAGCAGCCAGTAAAGCTAGTCCATGTCCTGCTTGACTGCAAAGGAAAGACACTCAGTCACGCTTACGTTGAGATCGACAACCAACAAATTGCTGGTGCCATCTTGCGCGGTGAAGCTGTTGATCCTGATGGCAGAAGGAAAGAAAGGGGCAGCGTCTTGGGACGTGGACGTCGTGCCCGTGGTGTCACTATAACGCGCAGTAGCCAAGAGGAGCTCATGGCCGAAGTGAGTTATTTTCTTGATTGATTACAACGGAACTCCTTAAATTCCTTATCAGTTATTTCCCCACTGGAGGGGTACTTTCGATGGCTCTCGGCCTTCGCTCGCTAGACTGCAAGGCGAACAGATCATTAGCGCCCTTGAAGGCGGCCTCCTCACGGAAAACGAAGTTGCAGGGCTGCTATATCTCATTCGCGAGCCTGATGTGAGTCTTGAGTGATTTTTTGATTAACGTCGTAATAAAACGGTTTCTAGTCACATTTTCTCAAAGTCCCTTCCTTGCCTTTCCATTCCCTTATCAGCATTCTCAGTAAATTCCCTGCAGACGTGGATAGCCGCGTCTTCTGGTCAGCTAGTGTGAGGGATATGTTATTTGATGTTTCTTTCGGTTCGTTTGTTCTCTCTGGTGCATAGATTGTAGCTGAGATATCATTAGCTGCTGTCGAAACCCTACTCAGCCGTCTCGGGACATTGAAGGATGAAGCTTCTGCAAAGCATGGATATAGTACGGAGCTTTTGACAAGACTGGTTCAAACTATCTCCCGATGCCAAGGTTAGGGTTCAATTAATTTATTCAGGCTCTCTGAGTCTTACTTTTCCAACAGCATTCACAGGTCCACAAATGGGAAAGCTCGCAACCTTTGCTTCATCCAATTCTATTCTTGTAACGAAAACTAATAATGAAACTGTTTCACAACAATCAACCGCACCCAACACGGCTACTATCACTCCCATCCAATCATCAACCCAGAGGTGTGCTGATGACGAGGTCAAGGACCAAAATGCCGGCGGTCAACACTTCATCGATCTCGCCCAGGAGTTTGGAGTTGAGACCAAGCTAGTGCAGGCACTAGCTCAGCGTCTTGCTATCGTTACTTGAGTCACCTCACATGCTTGCTGTTTATGCTCTACATCAATCTTGTTCATTGAACGCATTCCATTACATGTTGTAGACTCGGTCGTTTCATAATTCGCTGTCGTTGTATGTATAAGTTACTCTACGTATGACTTTCTTTGTTTGCTTCCTTTCCCCATGCGCATGGTGATACTTGTTTCGTGCTGTGCGCTCCAAGCGCTAACATCTCTACAACCCTTTTTTACATAGGTTCGCTTCACATGATGGGTTATGCACACTGCATTTTTATTTTGTGGATAGACTGTGGAATGGAACTTGATGAATGATGGTTTCAAATGGCGGGTCGTCCATGATCATTGGCATAAAAACAATAGTATATTGATAGACTTATTATTCTTTTAATTGCTCAACCCCTCGAATCAACCAAAGAAGGATAAAAAAGAATTAGGATGAACGTGATTAAACCACTGATAAGAAAAAAAGAAAGACGATTATTTTCTTTGTACGATAGTTTCGCTGCCTTGACGAACACATCCGACTATCTGAATTTGAATTGCAATTTTTGAGGTTAGAGAAGGGTTCTTGGTAAGATGATAAAAAGAAAGAGACGTACATGCACAAGCATAAGGGTCGGTGTTTTTTTAATGAGGTGAACCGAGGCCGAGGCTGAGTTTTGATTTACCTTTGACGTTTGTGTTTGTTTTTGTGTTTGTGTTTGTTTTTGAGGTTGCTTGTGAGTTTGTTTTCGGTGCTGGTGTTGGTGTTGGCGAAGAGATTGGGATGATGATGTTCTTGTTTTCGTTTGATTTACGCTGCTTGTGTTCCCATTCACCTCTTCCTCCTCCTCCTCCTCCTGCTGCTGTTGTTGTTAACCTTTGAGTCAGTGTTGCTGGTGCTGATGCCGTTGTTGTTGTTGTTAGAGGGGGATGAAGAGAAGAAGAAGCGTCTTTTTCACAACTGCTATTGACGAGATTGAAAAGACGGGATTGAGCGACTGAGAATGACGGTACACGATTCGCAACCGTACGAGTGCCACTATTTGTGACGAGACGTGAAGAACGAAGTGTAGTAGTAGATGATGATGATAGTGATAATGATAATGATGATGATGATGATGATGATGAATGATATAACGGACGACGTGATAGTGAAGGGCGAATCGTAGTTTCGGAACTGAAACTAGAACACGTGGTGTGGAAAGAAGAAGGAGGAGGTGGTGGTGGTGATGGTGAAGAGATGAGGTGTTTACGAAGAGATTGAATAGAATGTTGACGTTTCGGAGGTACGAGCATACGTGCGAGCGTTAATTCTCCTTCATCATCCGAATCATCATCATCATCATCATCATCCGAATCATCACTACTATCACCAGAAACGTCATGGGCAGATGATGACGAATCAAACAAAGAGGAACGAGGGGTAGCTAAGTATCCTGAACTCAAACCAGATGTAGGTCGGAATCGGGACATCTTTGATGAGTTGGGCAAGAAATACGGAGCTGGATGGATTTGGATTTGGGGAGTAGGAGCACGAGAACGGAGAGTGTGCCAACCATCGCCTTCGATACGTGTTCGTGCTAGACTTGGGACACGAGGTTTTCCGGCGTCTGTTTTCTTGTTTTTTGGTTTGGACGTGTTATGCTTTGAGGGATGTTGTCGTCCACGAGCCTTGTCTTCAATTTCGATATCTTCCTTCAAATAACGCTTCGGTAGTTGTCTTGTGCTAGCTCCACGACGCCCACCGGCATTTGAGCCACGGACGGCTGAAGAAGCACGGCTTGCAGGTGCACTGCAACATAGTACTTGGGCCTTTAACAGACCTTGTGAGCAGGGCGCACGGGCTTTCCCGAGTCGGGTGAAGAGTGCAGGTGGTTCAGCTGAGAAGGTATTGGTCTTGTCTGAGAGACCGGATCGACGTGGGTTGGGTTTGTGATTGTGTGCAAGAGTCATCTGAGATAAAGAGCTCCGGGTGGCTCGAAGGGTTCGTTGGTGGTAGTTAGAAGTAGTAGTGACACCTGTTGCAGCAACACCAAATATAATGGCACGGGCGACATTATCTAGCCAGTTTCTTGGTAGAGAGGGCTTGTCGGGTGGCTCACCATACACGCAGGAATTTCTCTGGAACTGGGGACAGGCATGTGGGATTGAAGGAGTGGAAACCATGTGACGGAGGTCGTTTCCTGCACGTGAAGGGTGGTGAGGAGTCCCAGGCACACGGGTGATGGATGATGGATGATAGTGGAAGGAAGAGTCTGAAGGTTTTGGAGTGGCGCTGCTTGTACGCAAGCCAGCATCGTCTGATTGGACGTGCTGTGTGCGAGTGAGACTGCTGTTGCCACCTGTGACCCAACCAGTTAGAAATCCGACCACAGCAGCGCCGACCCCTTGTTTTTTGGACGAGGAATCGGGGTCTTGGTCGTTGTCTCGGGCAGGATGGACCGGACTGTGAGAGTCGGGAGTAAAGATGCGGGTCTCCTTGTAGCCGGCCTCGCGCAGGAGATCTTCGAGGTGTTCGTAGGTCTTTGAGGTGCCGCGACGGTGCAAGGGGACTCTGCCGAGGTCTGGATAGCGGGGTCTGGGCTGCCTGGGTGGGGGCGTTGTGGGCTGGGGAGGAGAGCTGGAGGAGTTGGAGAGGGAGCCGGTGAGGCTGGGAGAGGATGCAGCGGAGCGGGCATGCATGGTGGGAGGAAAAGAAGAAAAGCGTCACATGACAAAAACTGACAGTAGAGTCAAAGTAGAGGTGCTACCAGGGTTCGAACCTGGGTTTCGGGAATCAAAATCCCGAGTGATAACCACTACACTATAGCACCGCGCCATGGTGAGGGACCAACACACAATGCCGAGTCATCGTCAGGGAGCAGTACAAAGATAAAGTACAATGTGGAGGGTCAGCACACAATGAGTCTGCGCCAGATCAAGGCCATCCTGCTGCAGATCGTCTTCCCGCCTGCGAGTCTATGGCGCAACAAGGACCTCGCCATCCTCCTCACACACTCTGCCTTTCTCCTTGCCAGATCCCTCCTCAGCATCCTCGTTGCCCGCCTCGACGGCAGAATCGTCCGCGACCTCGCAAGTCCTCTTCCCGTTCTTTGCCATTCCATCTCATCGTGTCTGTCAAGGTCAGGGCAGACCCCAAGCGCTTCCTCCGGGGTCTCGCCCTGTGGTTTCTGCTCGCAATCCCAAGCACTTTGACGAATTCCATGGTGCGCACATACGCGCAGAATCCGGCCATCCTCACTCTCCCCTAGATCCGACATCTCCAGTCTCTCCTGCACCTCAACATCCGATCGTCGCTCACACACTACATCCATGATCTCTATTTCTCACATGCACGCTACTACAGAGCCACCCACGAACATCATCTCGACGGTCTCGACCAGTACATCACCGCTGATGTCGATGCATGGGCTGCAAGCCTCGCTGCACTCTAGCAAGTTGATCATCTTCTGACCAATCCACTTCTTATTTTGTGTGTAGTGGAAACATCCTCAAACCCTCCCTCGATATCGTGCTCTTCACCTCTCAGCTATCCAGATCTCTAGGCCTTCGGGGAACCATCCTCATGTTCCTCAACTACTATGCCACATCTCGCATATTGCGGTCGGTGTCGCTTCATATCCACCATCGCCCTCTGCTCATCCTCCCTCCCCTCAGCGCCGCCACTCCCGCATTCGGCCGCCTAGCTGCCGCCGAAGCCCGACTCGAGGGTGAATATCGCCAAGGTGTCGGGCGTGTAGGCCGAGAGAGTGAACAAGTCGCGTGAGCGCTGCTTTCATCTTGTCCATCCATGGCCATTGAAATCAAAAAAGCTTTTATGATGGTGGTTCCCGCGAAAAGGATATCCTCACTCGCGCCTACCTTCGATTAATCAAACACGTCAATTCCATCTACAAGGTAATATCCGTCCTTTCATTTATTCACCTCAGGCTCCATCTGCTTCTACATATTAGATACGGATCGCCTACGAATGGACCGAGGATTATGTGATCAAGTATCTCTGGTCCGCAGCTGGATACGGCTTGATCGCTGTCCCACTTCTTTTCACCCGGACGAAGCACACCACGCTAAGAGAAGATGCTGTTGCAGATCGAACTCAAGGTCTGCACTCCCTTTGTGTGAGCGCTTCTACTGATCCTCCCAGTGTATATCTCCAATCGGAGACTGCTACTCTCCCTAGCCGACGCGGGCGGTCGATTGATGTATGCGTACAAGGATCTCCTCGAGTTCTCAGGTCTTACGACAAGACTGCATACCCTCATCTCAACCTTACACAATCTTCCAAAGGCCCCCGAAGCTCAGATCAGCGCTGATGGATCCTTTGAGATCCGGAACGTAGATATAGCGGTTCCGAATAAAGGTAGGCATCAAGGCCGCCGTGTGTGGTCTCCCCCATCAGGCTAAACCTCATTTTAGTGCACCAAACGGGGGAAGAAGAAGCATCTACATCGACGCCTACGCAACTCCTTGTGCAAGATCTTTCGTTCGTCGTAAAGCCACACCAACATCTTATGATAACTGGATCGAATGGTGTTGGGAAAACGGCCATCGCGCGTGTTCTCGCAGGGCTATGGGCACCCCGGAATACGATGACGGCGTCGGTGCATACGCCTGGCATCGAGGAATGTAGCGTGTTTGTTGTCCCACAACGAGCGTATATGGTTGTGGGGAGTTTGCTTGATCAGGTGATCTATCCGCATACGTATGAGATGTTTGTGAAAGCGGGAAGGCGTGTTGAGGAGTTGGAGGTGATTTTGGACAAGGTTTTTTTGAGGTATTTGTTGGAGAGGGAAGGGGGGTGGATGACGAAGAAGGAGTGGAAGGATGTGCTTAGTGGTGGTGAGAAGCAGAGGGTGAATATATATTTTTTTGGCTTACTCTCCCTCTACGGAAACCGTTGTTGACAATTCTAGATGAGCCTTGCGCGCGTTTTTTATCATTGTCCCAAGTATGCGATTTTGGATGAATGTACGAGTGCTGTGTCGAGTGATGTTGAAGGGAGGATGTATGAATCTCTGAAAGCGGTTGGTGTGACGCTGATTACCATTTCTTTGCGGTATGTTTTTTTGTGTGTGTATTCTGATTGTGATCTTGATTCTCGATGTAGACCGTCTTTGATGAGATATCATACTCAGTTGTTGACGCTTGATTTAGATGTGGATGCGAGCGGGACGGATTCTGGTTTTGGTCCTGTTGCTGTTCGTTCTCGGTGGACGTTGTCGAGGATAGGGGTAGGTATGGTAGAAGAGAGGATGGAGATGGATAGGGAGATGAAGAGTTTGGAGGAGAGGTTGGGGGAGGTGGGTAAGTGGGAGATGAGAGTGAAAGAGTTGGATGAGTTGTTGAAGTGTTGTTGAAGTGTGAGGGGGGGGGGGGGTTTGTTGTTGGATAGGAAAGTGATTTGTCTTGCTCGATCTTTTGTTCGAGTGTATGTTTGCTACAAAAATTACTATGGCACATTTTGAATGTGATGAACGTGGCGTGGCAGGTGTTCTTTGAAAAACTCCCCCTCCTACTTTCTCAGTATATGGTCACCCAATAATCCCAGCATACTTGATCACCAATTCAATATATGCACGAGCCACTAGACTCATTTAGTTCAAATGTATGTATGTTTGTTGCGAAAATTGACCCTCTATTACATTCCAATCACTTTCCTCTCTCTCTCACGAAAAAGGAAAGAAGGAGAAGGAGAAAAAAAAAGTTGAGAATTGAGATATGGGTTGTTTGGAACTGATGTTGGTTGGGTGAGATGAGATGGAAGTTGTTATCGTGACAGTGATGCTGTTGTTGTTGCTGTTGTTGTGCTAATGATGCGTTGCTGTTGTTCTGTTAGATCCGAGGATAAGGTCTCGGGATATGAGCTTATGTCATGATGTGTTTTAAGCGGGACACTCCCTAGGATCACAACACCGAGCTGTTTTTTTTGATGATCTATCTATCTATAGTATGATGGTGGCTGTTTTATGAATACGGATGTCAAAGTCAAGTCATCGAGTTTTTTTTTTTGAGTTTGAGTTGTGGTGTGGTGTGTTGTATGCCTCGGAGGGATCGGGATCGGGTAGGGGTAGATGAAGCTTTGAATAGATCTTCCATAGGAGTGATTGATGGCGAGAGGGAGTTTTGATGATGACGAGATGATGACGAGCGGTTGAGAAATGGAAATGGAAAAAAGTCGGTTCATCAGAATGTTATATCTGAGTCGTATTGTGAAGAGAAAAAAAGAAAAAGATCGTTGTTATAGACTAAAATTGAGGGATGGGAAGGTAAAAAAAAAAGAGGAACCATCATCGAAGTACAAAGTGTGTGTGTGCGTGGAGACTTGTGTGTGTGATAGTTGTGACTGTTTTTGAATCATGTATCATGGGGGGGTGTGATATTTCAGTCAGATTTCTCCACGGGAGTACACATTGTACAACCGACTAATATTAGCTCTGATACACACACTCTCTCGTAAAAAGCGATGTTGCATGATGCAAGATCCAAAAAAAAAAAAAAAACTTTCTCCGCCGATGCATGTATCGATACAATCCATCATGCAGTGAATCGTTTCATCTCTTCCGAGTTACGGAAAAAGAAAAAAAAAAAGGGGGGGGGGGGTTGAAGAAAGGAAGAAAGTTGATATGGCATAGTCAAAGATTCCATCCATTCATTCATTACCTCTTCTCGCGTTTGGATCAATCTTAACCTCCCTTCACTATGAACTTTTTAAACCTCAAACAAAAACGAATATAGATGACGACATGCCGGTGTGAAATGCGCGGATCTTTTTTTTTTTTTCTGAGTTCTAAACGACGATGAAACTCCGAGGAAAGAAGTGTGTGTGTTGTTTTTGTCTTTTTTTCACATACTCCTTTCAGGTTGTTACCCCTTTTTTTTTTTTCAACTCACGCGCCGAGGGAATTCGGTCTTCCAGAATCGAGATAAGATTCTCCCTCTATCTCTCTCTCTCTCTTCGACTTCGTATATAGTTTCCTTTCAAAGGGGATATAAACTTTCACTTATTTACAATGCATTCTTACATTAAAGGTTTAGAAGGAGAAACTTAATTCGCAGTTAAATGAATGACATCGTTTCTTTGGTTGCTTCAGAACAATCCAACCAGGAAAGAAGTCGAAGACCGACTAACAATAACAGCGGCTTTTCGGTAAATCACCTTCGCTTTCGTTGCCAAGTGCGGTCCGAGATCATTGTCCCCTTAGAAGGGAACAGCCTTGGGTTTTTTTGATCATCATACTTCACTTGTATACCATTCAAGCAACAAATTGTCTACCAACCAGGATCTAGGAATTCACAAGATAAGGTGCTAAGTATTACATATAACGTACACAATCGTATGCGGAAATGCCCATGCAAATCAACGTAAACAGGAGTGTTAAATTAGTATGAGAAACGTAGGATAGCCCAATATGCCGACCAGATAGAAAAAGAACACGAGAATAATGCAACCACTGCCGTCTAGTGAATGGTCATTGACCTCGCCTTGGTAGGACGAGGAGCAATGGTTTTGGGGGCACCAACGCCAACTTGAACAGCATAAGACATACTGGCCCTCCGAGAAGAAGCAACTGGGCGTTGAGAAGCACCATATTCTTGGACAGCGCTTGACAGTTGAAGTTGTTGACAAAACTCCTGCAGCTTCTTTGCAGCTCTTTTCCGCTCTTCCACCTCATCGTCTGTGGCACTATACCCAGCACTAGTGACTGAAACATCAATTCGGCTTAGCTTGTGATAAAACTCGGATCCACGCTCCGTTTTCAGGGTTAAAAACTCTTCCAAGGCAGTGCAAACGTCAACAACATCGTCCTCGTAGCACTGCATTGACAGCTTTTCGATGGGTGAGCCAGCAAGATTCGAGATCGTCTTCACAACACTGTCGAGGGGGAAGAATGGGGCAATGTGGAGTTTACGCAATTTATGCAATGGAGTCTCGGAGGACTTGGAGAAGAGTTTATCATTAGACACAGCTGTCGTGAGAGAAAATTCATCAATAGTAGGTCCGACAGCAGCCATGATTCTCTCTGTGCAAATGCGGTTAAAGTCGTCATCCTCGTGGTAACAACTTCCGAGGTCGAGGAAATGTAACCGACACGCGACGGGAGTGATGGACCAGTGTTCATCGCCAAGATGGGTATCTCGGATAGTAAGTTTCCGGAGGGAGGGGATCCGGAGTAAAGACGGGAGGCGAAGGTCTGATCCGAGGAGAGGGTGATCCGGGACGTCGTCATCGCCACGGACAAGGGGGATGTAGGGTACACCTCGGAGTTCAGGTGCATGTAGCTCTGAACGGGTGATGCGATCGAGAGAGAGATCTTGGAGGTTTTTGCAGGACGCAGCGATAGCAACGACGAGGCGTTCGCTCCTGGACACAACACTGTGAGTAAAGAGAGGGGATCATTGGTTAAGTACGAAAGACTTGCAAGGGAGAAGTTTGTTCTGAGGCAGCGTTTGTAATGGAGAGTTGTTTTAAGTTTGCGAGGAAGGGAAAAGGCGAGATGACCGAAGGGTGAAGAGAACCGGCAACATGGAGCGTCAGAGCGGCGAGACGGGGACAGGCAGACAGAAGAGCAATGACAGCGTCTGAGCGCTCTCGGAGACAGGGGTGGGTTTGGAGAAACAGGTCGTCATGGGTGGTGAGCTCAAGGGTTTCAATGCTGGCACAATAGCTGCGGGGCACGTTCTGAAGGAAACGAACAAGAGAAGAAAAGCTGGGAAGGTTTATGGACTAGAAAAGAGTGAGGACTAGACAAGCAGCGATGGTAAGAACATACTCTGAAGCGAGCAGGAACACAGGCACGGTAGGAGGCGAGGCAGGACTGAGCAAGGGCGTCGACATCGTCGGGGGCGAGATCTGCAATTACCTGGAGCTTGAGCTCGGTGGGGAGAGAAAGCCAACACGCCATTGCAGGCTCTGCCAATCGCTCATCGCCTTTTATTCCATGTCCAAAAAAAAACATACCTGGTGTGTCTCTGTTTGTCCGATGCTGTGCACACACCGTGCTCTCCGCACCTCGGCGGAAATCTTCTAGCTCCTTAGTTCCGTAGCCGTCTCACTCATCTCATCACTCTCCCCCAGCCGTCTCTGCTCCCCTGCCGTCCATCTCGGGCGCTAGTTACCCGACGCCCTCGGTGGCAGTCTACGACTCCTCTACGACTTATTGATCTTGTCACACGCTGTGGTCGGTCGGTCTTCTCGGGAGACAGAGCGGCGCATGTCCGCGTTCAGAGGACTTGGAGCAAAAGACATTGCTATCTGTCAACGATTGCATTCAGAGTTTCCAATGAATAGCTTGTGTCTGCGAAGCAGAGAGCCCCTAACGCCTGGTCGGCGCATAACAAGATCATTAACATTACCAACTGATCTGTAATGATTATGTAATGCTTTGGCGGTTTTTTGCCCATGTTGCCAAGCAATCTGGCATTGAGAATCTTCCTAATATTGACCGCCACAAATGGATGAAGAGAGACATCGTCCCGGTCTGCGCGGAATGTTCTCTCCTTTTGATTTTCATGACAATATCCGACTTTGCATGAGTCTGATTGACCTCACAAGTGTCCCTGAGTAAATCATCGGCCGTCATGGGTGTGTCAGTGAATTCCCGCCCACGTGGTAAGTCCTATCTACATCTCCTGTACGAACACAGATCTTTTCCTTTTCTGACAACAAATGCCCCATAATCAAATCAACAAAGGGATGCACGTAGCTTTTGTAACATATACTGCCTCGTGCAATATCAGGGAAGAAACCAACCTTGGTTCAAACACCATTGTTTTGCCTATGGAAGGGTGATACGAGTAATTTTGATGGGTTCCAAACTTAATCTGTGTGTGGTCATACAGTTGTATTGTAATAGTAGTTAATACTTTGTTTCTAAGAGCCTGATTATGACTAGTTACAAAGACTGATTTAATTGAGTTGCAAGGGCTGCCAGTGCCATGACCAGTTGTCCTAATAGATCCAAGTTGGTTAAACATACTTTTGGAGTAGTTTTCTGTTATCTTTTGATAGCAAGTTTTGTCCAATAATTACTTTCATTGATTTGTTATTCTTTACTGGTGTCATTACTTATCAATCATACAGTTGACTTGAATGAGATGAATGCTGAGATCTAGTATGAGATATAGGAAATAACTTATACTTTGATAGCCCAACTCTATGCAGCTATGATATCTGCCTTGTTAGGTGTTATACATAGGGACTGAGTCAATCTATGACAAGAGGTTTATGGGGGATAGGTAAAGAACAATATAGCTATGCAATGATAGTAATGTCATGATTTAACATGAACATAATGACATTTCAGAGTTTGACAAAGAGAACTCATTGAAGTTCCCAATAATATTTATACACTACTGTGAGGGTGGCAGTTGGGCTACCTGTATAGTATCTGTAAGGATGACCAGAGTAGAGATGACTCCAGGAGAATCCTTAGAGAATAGGATGGGGCTCCTGGAAGGATATTCTAGGTTATATATTTTATTTCAGTGAGATGAATAAGCAACCTATTAGAACATAAAGTCTCAGTCTGAAGTATGCAGAACTGAATCCATTGATGTACCTATTAGAACACAAAGTCTAACTACATTAGCATGGTATATAGAATAGAATAGAAAAATATTTACCTCAGTCTGAAGTATGCAGAACTAAGGTATAAGAAAAGTCTGTGCTGGTAGACATACTCATTGATCAAGATCTAATAATAAAAAGAAAAAGAGATGAAATAATAGTCTATAGATGTCATGGATCGCCTTTTCTCTCTAAGTCAATATTTATTTTTCTTTTGCTTTTCTTTTTTTCTAATTATATAATATCATCAGATAAGTAAATAAGAACAAATAATTGGACTTGTATAAGTAGTGTACACCAAATAACAGGAACTCTAACAAGTTCTCTTTGTCAACTCTAACTTAGAGTAGAGTTAAGCCTAAGGTCACTTACCAAAGACTAAGCTCTTACAATAGAGAACATATTCAACAATATACTATTACAGTCCATACATTGTTATATTAGATTAGCAAACTCACAACAATGCTATCTTTGGTATTAAGTCTTTTTTAGACACATCTCTTATTATTTTTATTAGTACTATCAATGCACTTAGTAATTTGATACTACTCTTGTGTTACTTTAAGTGCTGAAGTTATTCTTATAGGTTATGTACCTTGCACCATTACATTGCTGAAAGGAACTTATATATCAGAACAAAAACATATCTAACACTGCAAATGATATACTACCTATGTTCATGCCTAAATTGGATGTGTTTGGGGCAAACTGGGCTATTTTTGTACTCTATTTTTAGATGGTGATCCAAGGAAATGGGCTGTAGAAGCATTTTGATAGTAGCTCACCTTGTTTAGTATTGTTTTCTCCTATGCAGTCCTCACCTATATAATGAAATGGCAGATGAGCTGAAGAATCCATGGCAGCAGAATATTTTATTTCTTTTTCTTTTTCATTTATTATATAATAATTTGAAGTGCACAAGACACTGTGACTCAAAAGGAGTCCACGAGATAATTCAAGTAGACAAATACTAGTAAACATGTATTTGTGTATAAGTAGCAATAATAGGGATAAGTAAAGGAGGATTTGTGTAGTGTGTGTGAAGATAGAAATATAAGTGTGCTTTACTGTTCTTACAAAAGTGGGTACTACCAAGTCAGAGAATCAAAATCTCCAAGTTGTTCCACAATTGTGTGCAATTGAGTAGGCACTGGGGAGGTAATCAAATATAAAAGAGAGGGGCTCACAAGATAGTAAAAGCTTGTTAATTAGACACTAGAATAAAGGAAATCTTTTTAGTTTCTGCTCGAGAACACTCTCACCGGTTGGATCTCAAAGGTGTGCATTCCTCTCACACCATAGCACTATTATCCAAGGTACTAGTCTAGTAGGCTGGCTTGCCGTCGATACAGCAGTCCTATCTAGATCTCATGTTGCCCTCATGCAAGCTCACTCTCAACTGACCATACAGTTGGTAACTTACTCTGAAAACACATAGTGAGCAGTTTAGCTCCTAGTTCAAGTGAATACCCAAGTCCTTCTTTAGAGTGGGTATCCCTTGAGGGAAGTTTTATAGAGTTTTATAAAAAGAAAGAGAGAAAAAGAGCTCTTAGTCACTCAAGTCGAGTTTCAGCTCTAGAGCAACAAAGAACAAAGATGGGTGTTATAGAATGGCAGGCGAGCTAGACAATCCGCAGCGGTGGATTATTTTATTTCTTTTTCTTTTCTTTTCTAATAATTATGTAATAATAACTATGTGTGGGACATTATGACTCAAAAGAGATGCGCAGGATAAAATAGTTTAGACAAATACTTGTAAACACATATTCGTGTATAAGTAGCCAAACCAATTAGCGGGAACTCTAACGAGTTCTCTTTGTCAAACTCTGACTTAGAGTGCGAGTGAGGTTAGGGTTACTCAACCACAACTTCAATCGTTACAATGGGGGTTCTTCTTCCTATGCCTCTCTGTGCTACTAGAGTATTATATT
>Ga0153966_100198_pt1 | contig 34987 bp, 44 predicted proteins | sample TSFL050MetaG_FD_104738 | JGI IMG/M metagenome (GOLD analysis project Ga0153966, IMG submission 104738) | Attine ant fungus gardens microbial communities from Florida, USA - TSFL050 MetaG | ecosystem: Host-associated > Fungi > Mycelium > Unclassified | place: USA: Florida, Paynes | collected... | reverse complement strand
TGCTTAATTCTGGACACAAGAGCCAAGGTGGCCAGATCTGTGTAGGTGATGAAACTTAGAGAGAGAGAGAGAAGCACTAACTGTTTGCAGCCATTGTTTTTGAGATTTCTCAGTCGGCTGCGGGCTATTATTCGCAAGTGATGTTAACTCTTGTAAGGACTTGTTTTCAAGTACAATGGTTTTGAGTGGTTTAGGGTAAGAGCTCAGAATCGAGCTGGTCAAGTTTTGCTCTGAGTGCAGTTATGATCGTAGACTGGCAATAACGTGTTTTCCTATTTCGGTGCAACGAAAGGTCAGCACTCCATACCACAAGTTCTCACTATAATATGTTGAATGACTTGGATACAAGTCTTCCTTAGGCACGGAACTCACTACCTTTACTCAGCTGCGACCATATTTGTTGCATAGTGGAGATCAACAGACACTCAATGATGCAACCGTAGAAAGAATACAGTGAACTTCGGTCGATGTACTCTGGCTGGAAGGACTATACGAGCCTGAGTCTCCTGGCCTATGAGTACCACCTGAAGCACTATCCTGACCTTGCCTGGCAGTGCTTGGCTATTACGGTCGATCCTGTAACAAAGTAGATGTCTGCACACCGACTGGAACTTCTCTTGGGGATCCGATTCTAGCTCAAATCCTGGACATTTGATGATGGCAGTGATGAATTTCTTCATGGGGTCCTTATATCTCATGGCCTACTCAGGATAGCAATATTTTGCTGCATACTCTTTGTGCACTCGTCACTCACAGCTTACGATGCATATAAGCTAAGTAATGGGACGAGGAGTAGGGTCTCAGAGATGAATATAACATGGTATCTGGTACATCTTTGGTGGTGCAACCTTGCTTCGAAAATTTCTCCTTTGCGTCGTGAAAATTCACATCCCTATATCTATTTGTCTTCCTATTTCTATCCAGATTTCTAGAGTGTCAGAACTATCGTATGGGTCCGCCAGAATAGGACCGAGAATTATCAATAGTGAAAGAAGCTCTCGCCGGGCCGACGAACAAAACTTTCTCGCCTCTTGACACGACTTTCCGAACTATCGATAGGGCCTATACCGGAGTACAGAAGCAGTAGTATTGCCAAAATTTACCCTCATCCGCTGGTCATATGTCCTTCAAGTCAGATGCGGAGACCCAACACCTTGAGAATTCTTTATCCTTGATCAGCACCAGGCCATAGAAGAGGTCTTCAAATGCCTGTGGGAAAGGAAAGAACTTCTTTATTTATGGAGTGTGAGAGAAAGCCCTTCGAACCCAGTCAACTTGTTCCCGCTAATCGTGGTCACTCTGCCCTCGAAGTCTACATTGTTTTCTTTCGCGGCCAATAAAAATCTAGGTGACTGAGAATGTGCTTTTGACAACAACTCCATTCAGAAGAAAAGAGGAAAATCTCCGCATCATGATTCTCCACTGATTTATTCCCTCCTTCTCGGTGCCCGCCCCTCAGATTACACATGGCATGGTGATCATATGCCTGACTCTTGGCTTGTCAGAAGTCCTAGAGAAGCGAAATCAAAGCAACTAATTCAAACGACGGCTTGCCAGATGGCAGTTGCAGCTACACGGACAAATTCTGGAGAAATTCTCCGGTCCACCTTACAGGAAAAACAATTATGAAATGCATATATAAACCTTCGAATGTCCCCATTGTGTCCCTTGGCATTCCGTGTCTCTTATCGTTCTGTGTCCTCGATTCTGACTGGATATTATCGATGATCAAAACGGGGTGGTCACTCTTTACAGGTGCAATACTGGGGTTGGTCGCGTCGGTGAATGCTCAGACAATCTCCGTCAGCTCGACCGCGAGCCACCCTATCCCGACGACTCTATGTGAGTTTCTAGTTCACTTTTTGTTGTTTTCTCCAATCAAATCTCATCCGCAGGGGGGTATATGTTTGAGGTATCTAGATATAATCCTCCTTTGGTTACACAGCGCTGAAGTTCATCCTACTGTCCATCTAGGATATCAGTGTAAGTCCATTCATTTCCAGCATTTTGAAACGCTTTGGTCATGATGTTCAAATTTCAGCATGTAAGTTGGTCTGCGATGCAAAAATGCTCTGTTTCAAATATTCAGACATAGAGTGGTGATGGTGGTCTTTATGGTGAATGTAGGTAAAACCCTCAAATGGGGGCAGAGCAGATAACTAACATAGTATCAGTGCTCCAAAACAGAGCCTTTCAACTCGTAACTCCGGGCTCCAGTGGTGCACTGAACTCGTGGTCTGCTATCAACGGAGCCACGATCAGTGTCATTCGGGAGAGCACCCCCATTTCCACTGCCCTTCCGAATGCTCTTCATGTTGTCATTCCTACAGGACGCAGTGGAGGTGTTGGTTTCGCAAACGCTGGTTATTCAGGTACTTATCATCGAGTATGAAGATGAATTTGATGTTAAATGTCTTCATAGGTATTGCAGTGACTTCTGGAACTACATATACGGGCTCTTTCTTCTATCGTTTCCCCGCTTCTTCAAGCTTTAGAGGTTCTGCCACAGTATCTCTGCAATCCTCTTCTGGTTCGACTCTCGGGAGTACTACCGTCTCGCTATCTGGAGCACAAACATCTTGGTTACAAGTCAACTTTAGCATTCGAGCTGGAAGTACTCCTGGAGACCTGAACAACCGCTTCGTTGTAACTCTAGACGGTGGAAGTGCGGCTGGTCAAACAATTAACTTTGGACTGCTCTCTCTTTTCCCGCCTACATTCAAGAATCGTCAGAATGGAATGAGGAACGACATAGCGTCTGCATTGGCAGAAATGGGTCCTTCTTTCTGGAGGTTCCCTGGTGGAAATAACTTGGAGGGTGGCACTGTCGACCAGAGATGGCAATGGAACGCGACTGTCGGGCCTCTACAAAACCGCGCCGGACGTCAAGGTGACTGGGGATACATTAACACCGAGTACGTTGGTGGTATCTTCAGGAAAATTTTGGATTCCGATTCTTTACAGTGGTCTTGGTCTCCTCGAATATCTTCTTTGGTGTGAGGACTTGGGCATGGAACCTATTATGGCTGTTTGGTCAGGTAGGTAGAATTTATGTCCATCCAAGATCACGACTTCACTGTACTTGAAGGATTCGCACTTGGAGGCACTAGTGTAGCTCAGAACCAGCTCGGGCCCTACATCCAGCAAGCAATTGATCAGGTTCGACAATTGGATATTCGCTGTTCTTGGGTTGAATACAAATGTAGATCAATTTTGTGATTGGAGACAGTAATACGGTGCCAGGTATGTAGTATGTCATCTCATTCCATGGACGCTTGGCTGAGGTGGTACTTGAGGCCGTCTAAGGGCTTCACTTGGGCATCCGGATCCATTCAAGCTGACCTATGTTGAAATCGGAAATGAGGTGAAATACATGTTTTCTAAGAATGATCGAATATTTATTTGGTTGTAGGACTCCTTCGCTGCTAATACCTATACTTTCCGGTGGACTACCTTCGTAAATGCACTCAAGAATGCTTTCCCTCAGCTTCGTGAGTCTAATACGCAGATCAATGAAGCGCGCCTGATGTCATTTTTTTCATGAAACTTGAGATTTTATTGCAACCACTAACGTCAACAGCCCCATCCTGACCCCAAAGCCGACAGAATATGATGTTCATGTCTATCAGACACCCAGTATGTATGCCATTCAAGCTAGATGTATTGGTATACTTATCAGACATCAGCTTGGTTCGCGCAAAATTCCTTCTTCTATGATAGTTTTGCTGTACGTGGTCAATCAATATTAAGAAGAATCTACTGAGTATATCCAGAGGGACGGTACCCATTACTTTGAGGTAAGTTGAGACAAAAGTCCCCATAATTCCCCATGGATCAGAGACCATTAGGGTGAATACGCAGCCATCTCAACGAACCCAAACGACATCTTCGGTCCCCCTTCTGATGGTCGTCTTACTTTCCCGACAGTACAGAGTAGGTCGCTCAAATGTGATAACAAGTCTTGTATTAACGTCTGCAGGTGCTGCTGGCGAGGCTGCTTTTATGACGGGATTAGAGCGCAACAGTGACATTGTGTATGCTCTACCGCATTTTTTTGGATCTTGAATTGACCGCCCTCTCAGATTTGCTGCATCCTATGCACCTCTTCTGGGTGTAAGTAGCTTACAGATCTGGTTTGCGCTCGGCGTCTCACAAGTTTGCATTAGCATGTCACCAATAACCAATGGGTAAGGTTCTGACTCTGATCGAGAAATGCCCTTATTGATTTTACAAGACTCCCAATCTTCTTGCTTTCGAGTGAGTGTTGCATCTCCCTCTACGCATTACCATTCATATGTCTCTGTCAGTGCCGGAAATGTCTACCGGTCGACCAGTTTCTACGTTCAAAAACTCTTCAGTCTAAACCGTGGTGACCAGTATATCCCGAGCACTTTGCCTTCGAGTACTGGAACTGTCTTTTGGAGTGTCGTTCGCAAGACATCTACCGGCCAACTAATCATCAAGGTCATCATTTTTCTAAAAACATTTATCATCTTTGCTGACAATTGTGTCGGGTAGATTTCCAATACGGGTAGCAGTGCAGCTCGCCTCACCTTTAATTTGGCGTTCAATAATGTAGCGACAAGTGGAACTGCACAAGTTCTTACCGGCAATCCCACCAGTAGCAACACTGCACAGAACCCCAACCTTATCACGCCTCAAACCAGCAACATCAGCACTGGGAAATCATTCACATACAATGCACCAGCTGTCAGTGTCAATGTTTTGACCTTTAGTGCCTCCTAAAATGTTTCCGCTTTCTTCTGAATGAGATCTCTTGTAAATATATTTTGAGATGAATGGAGTGACTTGTTGGAGTGAACTTCTGATGTGATCATGTAAAGCGTTGCACCCTCATAGATCCCACTCTGAATTCCAAACAGCTTCATTCACTATATTATTCCAGTCCGACATCATATTTAGTACATCAAATTCACGTGGAAAGGAGATTCAGCAGCTAGATACGAGAGATCATCAGCAAAGCATCAGCAAAGGTAGCAGATTACATGTACTACAAAAATGTGCGTGAAGGGCAGTGAGGTGAGAGAGCAAATATAACAAACATATACACAAGTGGTGTTCACAGCTCTTAGGTCCTGGCCTACAGATGAAGTGTTATGTTCGATGCGCCGCACGGCATTTCCTCATTTATGATATCCCTCTACCAGCCATGATCTTCTCTCGTGCCAGTCGCATTGTTTCTCTCAATTCAGGGCTCTCCCACACATTCTCGTCCTCTCTTGTAATCGTCTGCGTTCGTTTCGGGGTTGTAGGTGAGTGGTTTGAACCATTCCAGGAACCATAAAAGGGATTCTGGGCCCGGGTACGTTTCGTTACGCGGCGAGGGGAACCTAATCTTCTCATTGATGATGCAGAGTGATGGTAATCGTTTTCTTCTTCCCAAGCACTACTGCCATCATCAACCTCATCTTCTTTTGCATCACTCATGACTACCACTTCTCTGCTCAGCGCTCGCTTTCCCTCCTCGATCAGCTGTGCCAGCCTATCCTGAATCCGATTCATCTGTGAATTTCGTCAGCCTCAGTGATAAAGAGAGCATCCGAAACATACTTGATCATCGCCATCATTTTCTCTATCTTGTCCAAAATCAGGCTCAGCATGTGCGTAGCTACTCCGTACAACACATTCAGGACTGAGGGCGGGTTGAGGCAGAGGGACGCGACTTCTCTGTATTTTCTTCCCACTGCGATGGACAATCTTTCTACGTGGCGTTGTTGGTGTTGTTGTTGTTGCTGCTATAATACCGCTGCCGGCAGAGGCAAGAGACAGTTGGGATGCAGGTTCAATGGGGTACGAAACAAGTGACCATTCACGTTCCTGATAAGGTGGTGGAGGTGGAAGGGATGATCCATTTTCAGAATCAGAACTGGCGGGATCTACCGCTTCGATTACGTGAGTCTCTTTGCCACGATCTCGCCAACTTGAGAAAGCGGACACAGTATCAATTCTCTAACATGAACAAATCAGGGAATGAAGAAAGAAGAGACTCACAGCCGGTAAACAGTAAGCCCAACCGCCGTTCCGATAAGTGCAGCATTGACCGCAGTTGAGACAATGGAACCGGCTAAGCCACGACGCTTCTTGCAAGGGGGGTAAAAATCTATAAGATAAAAAATGTCTTTAATCAGCATAATTGTTCAGGGAGATATGGTGATATTGATAAGTGACTGGTTGTTGTAGAATGAAGAGTTAGAAGTGGAATCAGATACACTGAAAATAACGGGCAAGGAGGCAAAAAAAAACAGAAAAATACAGGAACCAGGTAAACAGAAGTTCTTTCCAGAAGTCAGCCTGCGGCCGTTTAAGAGACCCGAGGACTACGCCTACAACACGTGTAGGGAGCATGGAAAGCACCAGCCCTGCTGCAACGCATGGCAGGAGGAAGCATCAAGTCCATAGCTCAAGAACTTAGCAAACGAAATACAGCACACCTTCGTTATGCACATCCGACACACCCACAAATTCTTTCGAGGGAGGACTATGATAGCCACTCGTAGCTATAGACGATTGACTGTCAATGGTTTCAGTAAGCTCCGAGTCCCAGCCGCGCTTTAAATTCTTCGGTCTGGACGGGGGAGAGGAAAATGAGGATGTTGGCAAGGCCGTCGATCTATCCCCTGATAGCTTGCCATTCTGTATATCGAGATATTCACGGGATACCTGGAGAACCTGCGGGCAGGATGATGGTCGGAAATGGCGTGAATAACCTGAATAAAAAGGATTTGGGAGACCGGGGACAGAAAAAGTAAAGGTAAAGGGGAAAGAACCTATCATGATATGGATTGACACGGAATAGCAGTTGGATGTCGACAGTATGTATCAATGTCACGTGACATACCATCTTTGTCATTTAGATTGTTCTTTTAGTCATCGTTCTCTCACCCCGCTCACATGCACCAAGACATAAATCCATGAGAGCTCACAAAATCTTTCTTTCACATCCCATTCATCATGGTCCTTCAACTCTACGGCTCCCCTTTCTCTACCGCCACGAAACGTGTTGCCATGGTGCTTCACGAAAAAAAGATCCCTTTTGAGTTCCAGGAGGTGGTTCTTGCTAAGAAGGAGCACAAGTCTCCCGAGTATATGGCTAAGCAGCCATTTGGACAAGTACCTTACATCGTAAGTGGTTTGAGCACATTATATCACGAAGTTGACCATACAAGGTCGACGATGAAATGATTTTGTATGAAAGTCGTGCTATTAGTCGATATCTGGATGCCAAGGAACCTCACTCGGGGACAAGCCTTATCCCACAAGGTTTAATCAAGCAGGCCGCTTTTGAACAAGCAGCTTCTACAGAACAATCGAACTTTGACGCATTTGCTGCACCTCTCGTCTATGAGCGTGTCATCAAGAAGTAAGCCATCATCGATCTTCCTATCCGGTTAGGAGCTGATGAGCTTAGACGCAACAACATCCCGGTTGACGAAGCAAAGGCCAATCAACTTCAGGAAAAGCTAGCAGAAAAATTAAACGTTTATGAGCAGATTTTGTCGACGCAGTCATACCTTGCGGGTGATGTAAGTTTCTTCTACCATCAACAAACAAACTTACTAAATGATTCATAGGAGATAACTTTAGCAGATATCTTTCATCTTCCTTATGGTGCCCTCCTCCCGGCTGCTGGAGTTCATTTTATCCAAGAGCGACCTCATGTCAATGCATGGTTCACTAAATTAACGAACCGTGAGAGTTGGCAGGCTGTCAAAGACGGGGTGAAGAGTGTCGCTCAGTTTTAAACAAGACAGAATTAGTATTCGTTTAAACCACAGAGGAAAAGAAAGAATATGACTGATAAAGTGCCTCATCCAAAAACCCCTGAAGTTGTCCAATCACTACTGAGATTTCTGCAATTTCTGAGTATCCTTGTGGAAAGCATTGCAATTAGCACAACGTGAAATTAGAGGCGTTGGTTGTGCTGTTCTACTCAACCGCTTAGTGGGCATGATGTTTATACAGCCCTGGATCTGGTTCTGACCACCTCCAAGTCAGATTGAGTTTATCTCATTCTTCCATTTATAAAGCTGGATCCAATCTTGAGATACGGAAAGACACTAAGAGTATTTCTAGGTCCCTTTGATGATTCAGATCCACTATCACTGGATTGAAAGTAAATTGTCTTAGAAAATGAGCCAAGAATGGTTTGATGGATCAGCAGTTTTCTGTGTAAATCACAAAAATCAAACCGATTTGTGCCTTCTCTGGAAAATGGAGAGAAAAATTGATGATTTTAGAGTTATATACTGCTAGAACTGAAGTTGTTTTCCATCAAACTGAGTCCGCAAAATGGGACTGGAGATCGTGCGACCACGGATATCAGACGACCTGCCTTGATCTCCTGGATTTATGAACAGTTCCAGACCTCTCTAGCGAATTTTTCAAGCTCTTTATGGTTTGAACAATATCTGCTGCCATCTTGGAATTCTCTGCCTCAAAATCATATCGTTTCGTTGTACCTCCGCCACGCGTGAGAACCAATTTGAATACGGAGGAAGACTTGGATGATTGTTGACAATCTACAATAGTTTTGATGTGATAAGAGGATGTGCGACCACTATCAAAAACGTTTTTAGCTTTGTTGCTCGAGGGCATAATCTGTATGTGGAAAGAAAGGTTATGGAGATCCCCTCAAAAATAACAGGTACGACATACGTGTACCCATTCGCCATCAACAGCGAGCGTTCGTGGTTGTCGAGCAACAAGCATTGGTATCTTGCGGTAGACAGTGAATTTCTGTGTGGTTCTGAGTATCAATAACGAAAGAACAGAGAAATCTGACCTTGTATGCAGCTGTGTAGTCTACAGTCGTTGTATACTGTGTCTCTGGCATATCAGCATTTTTGAAAATAGAAGCTGGGGTGGTTCTTAGTTGACAAGCCAGCACTCTCTATGATAGAAACACACCATTCGGATCTGTAGTCCTGCCAACACCCCTCACAATATTCCCTCCCAGCGAAGGTAAAATACTTCTCTTGACTAGTAACAATTCCCTCTTGCCCTGCAAACTTGCAACAGTCCGATCAAGGGGAATAAGAATACTTCTATCAGCCAAGAGTAGCGCGTATTCTTTCGGGTCAGCCAGTTTTCGTTTACGACAAACCATTTCCAGGGCCTCTTGCATATACATCCCCGCGGACCTATAATATGCAGGTTCATGCGATGCAGACAAAGACAGAAGAAAATGCGAGCTCACACTGGAATGGTTGTCGATACATGTCCAGCGTCAGCCATGTCAACACGAACTCGCAAGAAAATCTGTGGGCCGTGACTACTTGATGGACCAAGGGATGTTGAGATAGGTGCAGATGCGCTGGGTCCCCAACTTGCGGTCAAGATGCTGGATGTGCCGATGGCAGAGGGAGCTACTGCATTCAGAGGGATAAGCTTGTTCTCGGATTGTTTCTTGACGGTCTTGGTCGATCGTTGGATCTTAGTTTCATACTCACGGTTCAATTGGACTGTAATATCCAGGTCAGACTGACGGCTTTTCAAACTACAGTAATTGGCGCACTTTGAGTAGGTGAGGCAACAAGAACGACATATGCGTCTGCATTGAATTTGATAATTTTACCAAGTCGATCGGGCGCTAGATGAGAAATCCATTCAATGATAAAACAACATCTTGCAGTGGAAAAAACACACGAGGAAAATCATCGTCTACTTCCCCATCATCTTCCGCAAGTCTAAGGATCCATCCACAGGCAGATACCTTGTCATCCCATCTGGAATCAGAAGGTCCACTCAAACCTTCGTCCAGCTTGGGCAACCATCCCTCTTCCCAATATGTCCACAAAGCAAACCCAATGACCTCTTCAACTGTAGCATCTCTGGAGATGGTGAGATCCATAGGCTTTCCAACAGGCCATTTTGCGTGAGGAAAATAGACAGACACAACAGTTGACACTGGTGCACTTCGCCCAGAGACAGAAGCATATGTTTCTGTGAAGGGATTGGATGATTTACCACCATTAAGCATTCTTGACAAGGCAGATTGTTGAGACTTAATGGGAAGAACTTTCTTATGGATGAAGAGATCGTCAGAAGCGAGTTGTTTACTGGGACCACGTAAAGCAGGGAGACCACCACGGGAGATCTTGTGTACGAGCTCGTCATTGTCGCTAGTACTGGCAACAGGCGTTAACATCTTATCAGTTGAAAGTAAATCGCTGCGGGGTTGAGGGCCGGCATGATCGGCTTCGGAGACAGGGCTTAAGCGGGGTCGCAGGGAGATATTGGCATTGAGGGATAAAGGCGCTGAAGAGATTGACATAGAGTTGGTGCCTGCTGAGAGGACAGAAATGTCGTCAGAAAGATCAGAGTTCATGGCTGTACGAGATGCAGCAAAGTCACTGTATAAGAGAGTTAGATAATTTGACAGAGGCCAAGACCAGACCTACGGATCGAATTCATCTGCCTCGTCGACCGTATCGTGTACTCTTTGACTACAAAAATCACTATCATCCAAGGACTCATGGCTGGAATGAGGCTGGAGCTCGTCTTCGGAGGAAGATAAGGTGAATGGTTGGGGCGGCAATGGCGGTGCATGAGCGGGGTCGAGTTCAAGACGTGCAGCCATCCGCACTCTTCGTCTTCTCTCCATTTCAGCAGCACCTTTAAACTTAGGGACAAATTGCACGACCTTCTGTACTGGGGCTTCTTCATTTGCAGATGGAGCCTCAACCGTGACCTCGAGCTTCGACGATAAGGTCTCTGTCACGATCTTTGTAAGATGCGAAGGTACGTTTGCCTCTTCTGTTTTGGACCAGTCCACTGCAGCGGTGGTTTCCTTGGTGATGATGGACGAGGACGAGGCAGGTTCCTGAGCAAGTGATGAAGCCGAAATAGAATGCTGCAAGACAGCCACTTGGACGCCAGACTTTGATAATCGGTTAGAAGTCGAAGCTCGCTTTCCATGAACGCGAAGTCCTAGACCGCCGGATTTGCCTGCCATGACGGTTTGGGTATATTTCAGCTTGGCACCTGGAAAACCGGTGGGGCGTTCGGGCTCATCGGGACTGACTATGGGGCTTTGAGGCATGTTGAGTTCAGGCCATCTATCAGAGTCTGCGAGGGTTGCATGTGTGATGTAGGGATTGGAGGTGTAGGAGGAGTCAAAGGCGATAATTCTGGGTCCGTAAAGGTCGTCAACCTCCTTGAGGTATGACAGACGAATGTTATGTGTGAGATAGCTGCAAAAAATCGGTAAATATGTCTGGAACAGGAGCTATGGAGCACTTGCTCGGTGTCGCTGACGATAGACATTGTCAACAAATCACTTATTAACGATTATCACTTCTCTCGTCAAATTCTCACGCGGAGTCTGCTTAAGCATGATCATGTATTCGACGTGTTCTTTGAATCCCATAGAGAACGAAGCCGTCGTTGCGGAGGCATTGAAACTCAATCCAAGTATGTCAAGACTTGCGAAATCCGGCATGAGATTTGCCTCAAAGCATTCCAGCTTGTGGATGTTTCGTCAATGTTGCCTGAATTAAAACGGCGATCTGGGCTCACAAAATGGCGATTATGTATCGACAAGAGCTCGATGAATACATACGAGACTTATCAGGAATACCAGATCTGAACTTGACACTAATCTCAATGATGCCTGACAGACCAGATTGACATTGGTTTTGAATCAACTGCCGAAAAAGTCGCCAGCCAAGGAACTCTGAGATTATTTCAGTGCGTTAATGCCGGAGATACATTTTACACTGTATACGGACCAGATGCTCTCTTCGTTGCGCAACATGTCTTTTATACGAAATCTGCAGTGAGCAAGGAGAATTGTATATGAACTGACCTTTGAGAGGGGCTTAGAATCCTCTCAACTGTGGTACCATATAATTGCACAATGTATCTCTTATTCCAGAACTGTTCAAGTACTTCTAACTTTCTGTTCCATGATGGATGTGACAGTGATCTTGTGCTTCCTTCCAAGCATCTAAAAGGAGGACCATGATTCAGATGTAAACCATACATTCTGGTTTGGGCACCCACACAGTGATGCTGCATCACAGTTGGTAAATTGTTTCTGAGGAGGCCAAAATAGCACGTTATAAACAGAATATATTTGATCTGTGTTGGGTTTCCTTGGCTGTGTGGATTTTGCCACTGAATTTCCACTGTACTGAATTTCCACTGTGAAGGAACATCCTTGATCTTGAAATATGTGCTTATTGCAGTATCAGCTCATTATCCAAGTCGATCAGATCCGCTGTGTGGCGACATAATTACTCAGCCCCTGCCTCCTCCACCTCAGTTGTCAAAGCAAATATTCTCAGCCAAACACAGAGCAAGTTTCTTAAGGGACAAATCTTTTGTTTTGACGAATCACCCTCAGCGCTTTCACGTTCGGCTGCACAATGGAAAGAGTGTAGCCACGAACAACGACGTTTCGAAAGATGGTCCGCGAGAACTCTCCGCTCCGTCCATAGGCAAAAGATTTACTGGCCAGAAATGAATCATTTCCAAATAAGTGTATCCTGGGACCCGATTACCATTATCCCACCAATTTCGACGGTGATCGACATGGAGGCAGTAGTTTTTAATACTTTTGCCCTTGTCTACATATTAACAATTATGAGGTATCCATCGCATCGCTAACAGTAATCTCCTCTTCTACAACAAATTTCCTTACATCCTCCTTGGTCCATGCTGTCGTTCCCCTCCTAAACTTGTACTCCCGTTCCTTCGGAGGTCGCACAGTGCTTCTGTCTACTTGCAGGTTGATGTTACGAAGCATCTCCGTGTTCTCAGCGGTGATGATGCATGCATCGACATTGGATCCGGAGCCAAGATCATTGAAGATACCTGCCGAGATGGCATTAAAGACGAGATCCAGGGCCTCTTGTCGCTGTGAATGTCTGCATGAGGACGGTCATACGATAAACCCTGGACACTGACATACACTCATGTTGGTCTTCCATCCGCTTTCAAAAACAGCCATTGCAGCCAAGCTACCGGAACCCATCGTCACGTACGGAAGTTTGTCCGTTGAACCGTGGGGATGTATGGTGAAAAGATGAGGTCCTGTTGGATCAACACCTCCAAGAACCAGTGCAGCTCCAATGTGACCTTGGTATCTGAAAAGCATCTGCTTGAGCATAGTCATTGCCGTAACGACGCGCGGCTTCCGGCCAGAAGAAAGAGTATGAAGTTCCATGTTGGATGAAATTAAAGCAGTTGTGAATTCAGTGTCTGCAGCTGTTCCTGCGCCGCAGCAGCGAATAGATTCTGTGATGTAATGGATCTAATGTTCAATGGTCAGTCGACTGTAATGAAGAGGGTTGGGAAAAGGAACCTTCTCGCAGTTTTTGTCGGCAACGATATCCCCTTCTGTAGCTCGTGTATCTGCACCGAGGATGATTCCATCTCTGAAAAGGCATCCAACAATGGTGGTTCCTGTACTAGTGGCTTTGGGCAGCGGGAGACCCTTGTCGGCTAGGAAGTTATTCCTGGGCTGTTATTCAGAATTTTACTGGCGGTATTAGATGCACTTTCAAACCTGATCTGGTTTGAGAAATCAAAGCCAGGGGAACGGTACACAGTAGATTCAAGCATTGTGGATGGAGCAAGGACGAGGACACGTATTCTGCAGTCATGTGATGCATGCCCTGATAAGATCAGAGTCTAATTAGAGCTTTCCCTGCTATGTCTCTCCAGACTACCATATCGCCTCATAATCAGCAACCCCTGGTGTCCAGGTCATATCCAGCACAGGGTGAGCTCGATGTACTTATCAAAAAAGCTCGTGAGGCGCAAAAAGCATGGAGCAATCTGCCCCTGAAGGAGCGCGTGGCAATTGGTTATCGCTTCATGGTTAGAGGCAGCACTCCAAATGTGAGGTCATTGTATTCATGACATGTACAGGAAGAGTTCCAGAAGATGTCTAGCGAGATTACTCAAGAACTCACCTTTCAGATGGGTCGGTGGGTACCCTCTTATCCCAGACCTATGATGAGATGTTTAACTAGTGAATGCAGACCGATATCTCAAGTTGCAGGCGAAGTCCGTGGGTTGCGAGAGAGAGCAGATTATATGCTTTCGATCGCGGAATCGCAGCTTGCTGATGTATCATTGCAAGATACGGATAAGCCTGGTTTCAGGCGGTACATTAAGCGTGTTCCCCTTGGTGTTGTGTTGGTAATTGCACCATGGAAGTAAGTCATAGACAATCCTCAAGATATCCAAGCTCACATAACATAGCTTTCCGTATCTTGTCACTGTAAATTCTGTCCTCCCGGCTATCATAGCTGGAAATGCTGTACTCCTAAAGCCCTCTCCCCAAACGCCACTAACAGGAGAAAGATTTGCGTTGGCACTTACGAGGGCTGGTGTTCCAGAAAATATTATACAGGTTGTCCACTTGCCGCCCAATTTAACGACCTACGTGGTTCAACACCCTTCTGTAGACTTTGTGTCTTTTACAGGAAGCGTTCCTGGAGGGAGGTCTGTGGCTGAGTCCGCAGCTACAGCAACTGGGTTCACTGGGGTCGCGCTAGAGGTAGGATTTTCTCGCTTGAAAGTGATGCCATAGACTTGATAATAACCTTTGTTCAGCTTGGAGGAAAGGATCCAGCCTATGTTCGATCGGATGCAGATATCACTTACACTGTAGCTGAGCTTGTAGATGGTGAGTATTGGGGTATGATGTGCCATCAGATCCAAGGTCTGATCATGCCTTAGGTGCCTATTTCAACTCTGGTCAGAGTTGTTGTGCAGTAGAGGTGTGTTCAGTATACTATATATACTATTGGAGATTGCTTGTGGTTGACATGAATTGAAATTTCCAGCGAATATACGTTCATGAAACAGTCTATGATGAATTTGTTTCTCGTTTTATTGATTTGGTCAAGGTTTGCCTGCATGACAGCCGCTGAAGGCAATAGATTGCTCTAACATCAGCTCGTTAGCACTATAAACTTGGAGACCCGACAATGAAAGAGACAACTTTAGGCCCCGTTGTGAGCTTGGCAAGTGCAGAAAGAATTCGTAAACAGGTGGCCGATGCTAGTAAATCACGAATCTACTACTATTTGTGTGTTGTATTTAAAATCGACGTCCAGTTCAGGCAGGGGCAAAGGCATTGATTCCGGAAAATTTGTATCCCATTGCACAAGCGTATGTCCCCACCATACTATATTGCCTGTCTCTGACACTTCAATGAGTGGGACGACCTATGTAGCGCCTCAAGTTCTGGTCGATGTCAATCACGGTGAGTGCAATCCAAAAGCTAGCAAAGTTCTCTTTGACAGGAGCTTCTTTGCTAGAAATGGACGTTATGACGGTACAAGTTCCAATTAAAAAAGCATGGATCTTGATTTGACTCGATTCCAGGAAGAAACGTTTGGACCGGTCGTTGGTATACAGAAGGTTGCTTCGGACGAGGAGGCTATTGAACTAATGAATGACTCTGCCTATGGATTGACTGCATCTGTCTGGACGAACGCAGAGAAAAATCTTCACTCAGAAGAAGATTTCTTGCGCATCGCAGAGGAGTTGGACACAGGGACAGTGTTCTTGAACAGGTGAACTTCATCTACAGTGATATTAATAATTTACTAAGACATAATAGGTGTGATTATCTCGACCCCGCTCTAGCTTGGACTGGTGTCAAGAATAGCGGAAGAGGTGTAAGTTTGAGCAAGTTTGGTAAGCATTGTTCCAGCCTGTGTGCAAGTCGGTCATTGATGTGTGTTTAGGCTACGATCAGTTGACGAGAGCCAAGTCTTTCCACATGAAGATCAAGACCACACAGTAGCACGAAGTCACTTAAAAACAGTCCTATAATATAGATACCTCGTAGGAGGTGACCGTAGAATGACAGAGGGAGAATGTTGCCAAGAAAGTAGCCCACTGATCAACGAATCCAATATAATTTGAGTAGAGTATGAATGAACAGTCTATCCTCGAACCGACGTCTTTCCACCATTTTCCTTCTCCCAATCAGCTACCTCTTCTTTTATTTTCGTCACAATCTGCTCAGCTTCGACGGTCTGACCAAATGCCTCGACAAATTGCCCTTCAGGATCCATCAAGTACACAAAGATTGAATGATCAACGAGGTAATCTCCTTTGGGATCGGCATTTGGTGGTGTCGAGAAGTAAACGCGGTAGGCCTTGCAAGCAGCCCTGGTGACATCGTAAGGACCAACTAGGCCAACAAAGGATGGATGAAAATCGGCTAGGTAGCGACTAATGCGCTCTGGCGTATCGCGTGCTGGATCGACTGAAATGAATATTGGAAGGAAAATTTTGCCGAGCTCAGTTTCTAAGTGAACATCAATTGAGAGAGAGCAGTAGATGTCTGAACTACGCACCGACTTTGTTCAGAACAGAGCCTATTTTGTCTAGTTCTGCAGGGCAGATATCGGGGCAATTGGTAAACCCGAAGTATACCAGTGACCATTTTCCCAGCATGTTTTTCTCGGTAAAGGGTTCCCCGCTTGATGAGGTTAGTGAGAGAGGTCCGCCGACGTTTGGTCGCCCATATTGTCTACCGCTGCGCTCTTTTTCTGTAAAAAGAGTGATTCATCAAAAGAGAATGAAATTTTAATCAATTACAGACCTCGTTCTTCTAGTAACATTTGCTTTTCATGTCGGAAGTAAAAGAAAAGACCAACACCCGTAGCTATGAAGAGCGCAGCAGATGTAGGTGTGAAAACCTATCATGAAGGTATATGAATGATAAATGAGTTGGTGACTATCGCGCACTCGCGAGAAAAGTTCACCTGCTCACCCCGACGGCATCCCTCTCTCGCTGCGACTGGGATTGTCTCGGCAAAGATTGAGATAGATTCCGTTGCCCGAGACAAGAAATTTTTGACCCATTCAGAAGGAGTTGCCTACCCAATTGTATCCGTCCGGGGAGGAGATTTGTAGCGCGCCGGCAGAACATACCAAAATAATGACGAATCCAGACGAAATTGTCACGTTTTTGTGATATCGTTCGAAGTTGCACTGCCACTGATTTCGTCTGATCGTTCTCAAAAAACAATGGGCAGAAATAAGGTGTGTATCATCAACCTCTTTCATTCGTGACCCCCTTATGATATGACCAACAAAAGGGGGGACGCCGTCCGCCTCCCACAGATGATCGGACAAATCTCATTGAGAAAGTTGACATGGTTAACGAGCGGTTCTTCTCGTATTACAGGGCGCAAAACCTCATCCCCGAAGAGGAATGGCAGCCATTTCTGGAAACTATACGCAGCCATCTGCCAACAACTTTCCGCGTATCCGGCAGCCGACAGTGCGTATATGTAGTCTCGGCTTGTTGGTGACAAAGCTTACCGCAGACAGGACGGCCAATACCCTTAATACTACCATTCGTGACGTCTATGTTCCCGCATTGAGTGATGTAGAATTTGAAGGGCAACGAATTTCACCCCCGATGTCTCTCTCGTGGTATGTCACTCTTGAATCGAGTGATCTTGAAAACACTCAGTGTGAAAAGGTACCCAGATGGACTGGCATGGCAGTTTAATGTTCCGAAAAAAGTTTTGCGAAAACAACCCGAATTCAAGAAGTTTCATTCATTCCTTGTTTTTGAAACAGAGACTGTATGTTCCAATCAGAGAATTGTTTCGAGAGGTTCATTCAACTTGTTCAGGGGAATATCTCGAGACAGGAGGCTGTGAGTATGTTGCCTCCCTTGTTTTTGGGCGTTCAACCGCATCACAGAGTGAGCTGTACTTTGTTCTCCAAAATTTTCGAAGCTGATAAAGTCAAGGTAATGGATATGTGTGCTGCACCCGGCTCTAAGGTAGCTAGCTAGCCGTCTTCTAGCTCAGCTCCAAATTCTAACTTTCTTGATAACGAATAGACGGCACAATTGCTAGAAGCTTTGCACGCTCAAGATACAATCACCTCTTCCTCAATACCTCCTGGCCTACTTATTGCTAATGACAGCGATCACAAACGCACGCATCTCCTCATACATCAGTCTGCCCGCTTGCCAAGCCCTGCCCTCATGGTTACGAATCTCGACGCTTCGAATTATCCGGCCATCAGAATAGCCCAACCAACGAAAACAGGTGGTTCCAATTCGACTCCGTTGTATTTCGACCGTATACTCTGCGACGTTCCCTGTAGTGGAGATGGGACCATAAGGAAAAATATTGGTATCTGGAAAACCTGGCAGCCTGGGGATGGGAATGGCTTGCATGGGTATGTGGTTACCTATTTTTTCGTTTGAAAATGCTGATTTTATCTTAGCCTGCAGGTACGAATTCTTCAGCGGGCAATGAGTCTGCTGAAGCATGATGGTCGTATCGTGTATTCGACGTGTTCTTTGAATCCCATAGAGAACGAAGCCGTTATTGCGGAGGCATTGAAACTCAATCCGGGTATGTCAAGACTTGGGAAATCCGGGAGAATACTTTGACATTATTTGCCTCGTAGCATTTCAGCTTGTGGATGTTTCGTCAATGTTGCCTGAATTAAAACGGCGATCTGGGCTCACAAAATGGCGACCATGTGTTGACAAGAACTCGATGAAAACATACGAGACCTATCAGGAATACCAGAATTCTGAACTTGACACTAATCTCAAAACAAAATTGACTGAGGGACATTTCCCTCCCCAAGATGTCGAATCTCTAAATTTGCCCTTTTGGTATTTGCAAATAATACTTGATGGCTTCCTGAGCTGCTGACCTCTCAAGCCTGCGCATACATCCTCACTTACAGGACTCAGGTGGCTTCTTTGTCGCCGTTTTGGAGAAGACAAATCAAACACCTGCACAAGATCCGCAGCAAAGGTTCATTCATTTTCATCTTGAAATCGAGATACTGAGAGTGTTGAGTAGAAAACGCGACGCAAACAATACAAGTGAAGCTACCCAATCGAAGCGGCCTCGATTGGAAGGACTAATGGTCGAGCATCCAGCCGTGACGCCGGCCAACTCTTTTGAAGTAGACACACCAATACATGATATTGCGATGGGACCTCAATCAGGACAAGACTCGACAAAGATTTCAGCTTCTGGTGAGGCAAATAACGGAGAAAAAATTCAGGTCGTTAAATCATCCGGGACAGAATCGTTTAAGGAGAATCCCTATACTTTCCTGTCCTCAACTGACCAAATTCTGGTGTCGTGCATGTACGTCTTTTCCTCGTTGAGCTCTTACATCAGCTGATGCTTGTTTGCAGAGAGCGGCTGAAATTGAGTTCCAACTTTCCTGCTTCGAATATCCTCGTTCGTAACCCTGAGGGAGAGCCTTCACGGTCACTCTATCTCACCAACGATCTGGTCAAGAATCTCATCCAACATAATGATTACGCTCGCATCCGGCTTACGTTCGCAGGAACAAAGATACTCACAAAGCAGGAAGGTGGCAAGGGAACCGATGCCCAATTCCGTGTTCTGGGCGAGGGTTTACCTATCGTTCTACCCTATATAAATCTCGAATTGATAGTCACAGGAGACTTGAGAACATTGAAGATTCTAATTGAATCTTATTACCCGCTGTGTACAAGTTTTGATGACCCATTCAAATCTGCTGTTGAAGCAAAAGGTCAGTTGATTCTTGACCTTTCTTGATATGTTTGTCACCAACTAGATTCCTAGTGAATGGCACGGTTATTGTCAAGTTTCCTCCAGGGAAGTTCAAAGATGGATCATTGTCAGCGAACTCCTTTTTTTGTCTTAATCACTTAGTCATTTGGTATGTTCTAGGTTGACTCATGAGCTCGTTCTTCCGCTCTGGAAGTCCAACGTTTCAGTTTGCCTGATGATCGATAAAAAAGCTAAAAGGTAAATCTTCCTTTGTTGACAACTAATTGAAGTTCTTAACCCCGCGTTTTCAGTGCCCTGAGCCTGAGGTTATTTGGCGAGGATCTTTCTGTCGCCGGAAAGAAGAAAAGTGGTTGTGCAAGTGAGGAGAGTGGAACAAGTGCCAACCAAGGAATCTCATCAATACCATTACAATGACATTGATACAAAGTTTGAGCGTCAAGTAATTCTTTATCATGTGACCAAAGCCTTGTACTTTACAGCTCAGTCTCAGTCTCAGTTTCGACTCTAACTCTCGACCACTGACTGAAAAAATGTATGACAAAAAAACTGCAACGAGCAATAGTGCAGGTGTGATTCAAATCTTAACTCAGTGTTGCTGTTTGTGATGCCTGACAGACCAGACGATTGACATTGGTTTTCTCGACTTTTTCAATCAACTGCCGAAAAAGTCGCCAGCTACAGGAACCCTGAGATTATTTCAACGCGTTAATGCTGGAGATACATTTTACGCTGCATACGGACCAGATGCTCTCTTCGTTGCGCAATATGTCTTTCACACGAAATCTGTAATCAAGTACCTCGGCGCTGGAACGCGAAGATTGGAAAGTGTGACATTGAAAGTGTCAGTCGCTCAGACTCTTTTGCGAGAGGCTCTTACGTCAAAACAATTACGTGTCGAGATCTATGAACCAGAAGGTGGTCAAGGGAAGAAATCTCCAAACTTTGAGCTGACCAAAGAGGTACGGTGGCTGCTCTTTTGGGCCATTGGATTACAATGACTTGTTCTCTCTCTTTAAGGCTTCACCTGGCAATCTCCAAGCTGTCGAGGACTTACTCTTTGTGGATTCTGACATTCTTTCTGCTCCTATTGTCATGTCTATTCAACTTGCGAGCCTTCCTGTTTCGAACACTGGGACAAAATCAAAGAACAAAGCCATCGGAGTCGCTTTTGCGGATACGAGTGTTCATGAACTAGGTGTTGCTGACTTTATTGACAACGACATTTTTTCCAATACGGAAGTGCGTCCTCGAACACGAAAAAAGGGTCAAACTGAGTGCTGTCCTAGTCACTGATCATCCAACTTTCTGTCAAAGAAGCCATAATTCCCACAAGTACAATATCTGGAACGACGGACCGCGATATCGACTTGAACAAACTTAAAGGAGTATTAGACCGCTGTGGGGTGGTCATCACTGAACGCAGGCCAAGTAAGCCTCTTCGCTCTAAATTGACTCTCACACCATCAATGCATCACTTCAAGGCGAGTTCAGGTCCAAAAATATTGCTGAAGACCTTCCTCGATTGTTGCAGTCCATTTCCCGGCCTTCTACCGTTGATTCATCAATTGCAATCCGTGAGAGAGCCTTTCGGACGCGTGTCGTCTTTTATGGTCATTGATCCGTCTCATAGCTCAACTTTCATTGCCGGTGGCACCAGCTGCACTGTCGGCTCTGATTCAATATCTTCAACTTCTCGCGGATGATTCTAGTTACGGAGCCTACAAGCTACGGACGCACGATCTTTCACAGTACATGAAGCTTGATGCAAGTGCGTTGAAAGCGCTGAATCTGACGGAAAATACTGCCAGTAGAGTACGTGGCATTCACATTTGAGTACCTAGGCTCAGACTCGAAAAGGGGTCTGCTACCAAAGATACGACTTTACTTGGTCTCCTCAACAAATGCAAAACGTCTCAGGGAACTCGGTTGTTAGGAGCTTGGCTTAAGCAGCCTCTAGTAAACCTACACGAAATTCGTATGTTGATTTTCTCCACTGTAATAGACTACTGATCTCTGCTTCAGGCAAACGACAAAGTCTTGTTGAAATTTTCGTTGAAGATGCCAGTGCTCGCCGCATCCTTCAGGTTTGTCCCTGACCGTCGACCATGGGCAATGTATTGACATGCGATAGGATGACTTTCTTAAGTTCATGCCGGATCTTCACCGTCTGAACAAACGGTTCAAGAAGAGTAATGCAAGTCTTCAGGATGTTGTTCGGGTCTATCAAGTCGTGGTGAAGGTACGTTCTCCATCTCCTGTCCCCAGGAACCAGTTATCGAAATTTGAAGCTTCCGAACATGGTTCAATCGCTCGAGAACGTGCAAGCAGCTGACGAAGAGGGAATAGAACTGATTCAAGACGCGTATCTCACCGCTCTAAGGGTGAGCACCGATTTTGATAAAATGAATCTTCACCGAGTTTCGATAGGAATATATTTTGCACATGGATAAATATAGCGAAATGGTCGAGGCGACGCTTGATCTCGAGGAGTTGGATAGACATAATTATGTCATCAAGCCTGACTACGATAATCAGCTTTCGGAGCTGGCGAAAAGCTTGCGCAAAATTAGGGATGGTCTAGACAATGAACATACATCAGTAGGAGAAGAGCTTAGCATGGAGTTGGATAAGAAACTACATCTGGAAAACCATCAAGTTTATGGCTATTGTTTCAGAGTGACGAAGTCGGTTAGTGATTGCTATGTCGATTCTCATCCACACAATTAATATTCTAAATACCAGGATGCAAAAAATTTATCCAAGCAGTACATTGAACTGGGGACCAACAAGGGTGGCGTCTACTTCGTTACCAAAACACTGAAACGCCTAGCAGAGGACTACAAAGACTTAAATCAAAGCTATTTTCGAACACAGGAGAAATTAGAGAAAGAAGTAATCGCTATTGCAGGTAATCAGGGGATTTCCCGGAATGGATTTTTCTAACATCTGTTACTCAATAGCAACATACGCCCCTATCCTTGAAACCCTGGATAGTATCATTGCGCATTTGGACGTGGTATTGAGGTGTGTATCTGATATGCCAACATCTCGGTTGCTCTGATATGGTTCATCAGTTTTGCTCACGTTTCCGCAAATGCGCTGATTCCATATGTCAAACCAAATCTATTTGAGAAGGGTAGGTCTTATTCATTGACTTATCAAACATCCTCGCTCATGTGACCCATAAGGATCGGGGAATCTCATCTTACATGAAGCGCGACACCCGTGTCTTGAGGTTCAAGACGAGGTCAACTTCATTCCTAATGATGTTGAGATGATCAAAAGTGAGTAATCTTTCCTCGTCGAGCTGCTGACGCTTACGACATTAAGGCCAAAGTGAATTTCAGATCATCAGTATGCACACTATCGTTCCATTCGGCTTCTAGGATCCTCTGACTATTGTATCAGCGGGCCCTAACATGGGTGGGAAGTCAACGTATATCCGACAGGTGTGTCCTAATGCCATATCGTTCCCGAATTCATTGAGTAAACATATCAGGTTGGAGTAATTGCACTCATGGCACAGATTGGATGCTTTGTTCCGTGTGAAGCTGCTGAACTCCCCGTTTTCGACTCGATTCTGTGCAGAGTTGGAGCCGGTGATAGTCAGCTCAAAGGCGTCTCGACGTTCATGGCGGAGATGCTTGAAACAGCCACTATATTACGTGTAGGTTCAGCTGATTGCTATATGTCCATATGCTAATTGTTTGTAGTCTGCGACACAAGATTCCTTAATCATCATTGATGAACTTGGCCGAGGTATACCTCTGTGTTTCGTGCTGCTTGACAATGTCTCAACCATGTTCAGGGACCTCTACCTACGATGGCTTTGGTTTAGCTTGGGCCATATCAGAGTAAGCTTATCATTGGCTGGCATCATTCCGTTCTCATTCCTATCAGACACATTGCAACCCGAATCCGTGCATTCTGCCTGTTTGCAACACATTTTCACGAACTCACTGCCCTGGATCAGCAAGTTCAACATGTGAAGAATTTACATGTTGTCGCTCATGTTTCAGGCAGTGAGACAAATTCTCATGACCGGGATATTGCCTTGTTGTACAAGGTTGAACATGGTATGGTATGATCTTAACGAACGATATGAAATTAGGCTGAATAAACACAAGGGGTCTCTGATCAAAGCTTCGGTATACACGTTGCAAAGCTTGCTAATTTCCCATCACATGTAGTACAGGTATGTTTATCATTACACGAAGTATATCACAGCTTAGGTAATTGAATAGCTGGCAAAGCGAAAAGCTGACCAGTTGGAAGATTTTGGTAGAGGTACAACCTCAGATTTACTGGCCAAGATTGTAGCTTTCTAACCAGGTTTTCTAGATAAACAAAATGCTATAAATATTTCTCAAGATGTTGTTGATGATGGACTCAAGATTATAGAAGAAATGTTATATGATTGGGCTGATAGAGAAAATACATTTATGCTAGACGAAGAACAGCCTGCAACATTGGTTCAGCAACTTAAAGCCTATCATTCTCAAATTCAGAATAATATATGGCTTAGTTCTTTGATAGAGTCACTATAATATTATAATTTCAAATTCTTCATTGTTTTGTTTAACTTTCTCTTATAGTTTATATTGTTTTGAGTGATAGGCTTTTGTAATGGCTTGAGATTCAGTTATCAGAAAAGATTATTCACTGACATTTTAATACTATTCCAATACTACATATATAATAAATGTGTATAATGCCATGGAGTAGTGTTAGAGGTAGTAGAGTGATCTGTATGAGTTAAATCTAAATAGAAAGAAAAAAAACTATATACTCTGAAGTCCAAGATATAGTACTTGAGGCTTTGGGTATGAAGCCCTAACTCTAAATATCAGACAAATAAACTCAGACATCACAAGATAAAATGGATGACTTGTTGTATATTTACCTATTAAACAAATAAGCTAAGTACATCAGTAAGTTATAGTAGTATTAGCAAGTAAAGTGAATATCTCACCTTAGATATCACAAGACAAAATAAACAACTGAGAAAGGAAAAATATTACAATAGTTATTAAGTAGGTCAATAAGACTAAGTGTGACATATACCATATCAATAAGTACCTTGAGTATACCAAACTAAGATATAAGTACTATTCCAGTCTAGTAATAATGTAGTAGAAACTCTTAGTATGATTAAAAAGGTTACTAGACCTGTTCAACACTTCCCCTGGTCTAGTATACTCTTGGTAATAAGTTGCAACTGTAACTCTGTGGTAAATTGACAAATTTTCTCCTAAGGTAGGGGTTTTGTAAAGAAATTAGTAATGTTTTCAAAAGATGGTATGTATTGAAAGCTAACATTTCCTATTACAAATAGTCACTTACTGATTGGTGATTAGTGAGTGGTAGTTCTCAAAGATTTGAAGTGCAAGATAGAATAAGCAACAAAAGATATTGTTAAGTCTGAGGTCTAATCCTCAGACTAGGGAGCCTTATATATATGAATGGAATAGTGTTATATTCCAGAATTTTATATTTCTTTTCCTTTTTTTAAATTTTAATTATTCTTTTCTTTTATTTAATTAATTATCATTATTATTCTCCTTTTTATAATAGATCTCCTAGTCCATTACATCTTCTGTAATTACATTGTAGTCCATGTTCTATGCACATTTTCTTTCTCAGATTTTGTATATATACCACATAGTTATAGTATAGTTCTCCAGTTTGTAAATTAACATTATTAGTATCTATTCTCTCTTACTATATCTCCTTTCTAGCTTATCCTTTGACAACTCCATTACTCTGAAGTTAGTGACCAACACAGTGACAGAAGATTGGAATGCAACACATAAGTTGAAGCTAAAGTCATTCTCTCTATCATTATTAAATATAATCTCCAGACATTACTTGGCAATACTCTAGATTTTACATTCTTTTTTATTTCTTTGTTAGTATACTTGTAATTAAGTTCTAAATATATCTTTTCATGAGCTTTTGGAATCAAAGCAAGAAATTCATTATTCTCTTTCAATTTTGTGTCTTTTCTAATGTATTTCCTTAGAAAGCATGGCATGAATATATTGAAAAGTTCTGGTTCAGGAATATTTATCAGATTCATAAAGAAATGGACTAAGCTTGTGTTCAGAGAAATTTATTAAAGGCTTAAGCTCAGGCTAAAGCTAAGGCTGAATATAATAGGGTGAAGGCCTTAAGGAGATGACATCAGAAGGCATTACATGGTTTGAATATGAACAATGGTACTACCACTAGGTCAAGACTTAATTCTCCTGAATTGTGTGAACTTCCCTGATACTCTGTGCCTTTGCTAGACAACATTCTGGATTCAAATTCTGGAGAAAAGAAACTATATTCAATACTCAGAGGTCATGTATGTCACAAACTTCATTTGGCCATAACTCTACAAATACTTGCACAATTCACACGGTCTAAAATGCATCTGAAAGCCTTTAAGAAGACCTTTCTAACGATGCCCAATGTTATGAATCATGACATAAGAACTTTTCTTTTCTATTTTTACTTTCTATTTTTAGAATGGACTTATATAATCAGGGAAGTCACATTGATGTCACATAATCACCATGGAAAAGTAGTGCACAGACCAAGTAGAATAGATATAAATAGTGTACTCAAATCCAGTGGAGACTCTAATGAGTTCTCTTTGTCTACTCTGACTTAGAGTTGGGATTTGCCTACCTAAGTTACTTGGGTGACTATTTCTTACACTAGAACTCATTTTCACATCCAGACATCAATCACCTCAATCCCTGTCACACTTACTCTCATCGCTCCCTCAGTGTGTGATCAACTCAGATCACTCCCAACCTTTCTATAGCTGGGCCACAGGCTTAAGTGGACTGACCAGGAAGTTTAGACCCTGGAGGTGGACTGTGGACACTATACCTGAGTGCACACATAGACCAGACCTGATAACAGGTAGTGCTTAGTAGATTACTTGTAAACTTTTCACTTTATCAGCCTTGTGCTGCTAGTTCATTGTAACTAGTACACACAGAGGAACATTGTCGCATCCTTAAGAAGACAATTAGAGTAGGGATCTTCCCTGAGAAGTGATAGTGTAACCTTAGTATTAGGGCAGTAGTCAGTAAGGCAGTAGGCACCTGGCTGGGTGAATATTTTGTGCACCAGTAGACATAAGTAGTCAGTCAATAGTCAGCCGAAGAAGAGAGGTCAGTAACTAGCAACAATAAAACCCTTTTCATACACAAATACAACCCACCCTTCCAAAGAAAATAACACCATGTCTTTAGAAGTGTACAACCAAACTATGAGCAGTCTGCTCAAACAACAGCAAGTACTTGCCAAGCTAAGAAAAGAGTTGAAAGGAAAAGAGAGAAGGAAGTGTTGGAAATGTCAGCAGTTTGGCCACTTGGCCAAGAACTGTAGGAGCAAGGGAAGAAGGGATGAAAAGAAGAAGGAAGGAGGAAATAGATTCGAGGTGTTGACAAACAGAGTAATGCAATGTGGAGTGAGAGAAGTGAGGAGACAAGAGATAGTGGAAAACAAGATACAATGCTTCAAGTGTGGGGAGGAAGGACACAAGAAGTGGGAGTGTCCAAAAATGAGAGATACAAAGAGAAAAAAGGAAGAAGCACCAGCACCAGAAGTGTGGAGAAAGGTGCAAGAACATAGTAGAACAAAGAGACTGTCCCCAAGAGGAGCAGCGATGAGTATGGTAGGATAGACAATGAGGAGAGAGGTAGTAACCTTTGTAGAATGTAGAGAATGCAACTACAAAGGAACAAAGACTTAGAAAAACAGGGGGCAGGGTTTCCTGGAGAAGGAGCAATTGAGCAATATGTGGTGTGGAAGCTGCAAAAAAGCCTGGAATTGGAGAGAAGAGGAGGCAAAAGATGGTAGAGCAGAAAGAGTGAAGTGTAGTGCATGTGGAGGCAAAGATGCAGTAGTAGGAAGAGAGGTAGAAAGAAATGAGAGAGGAGAAGTGTTCTGTCTGCCCTGTAGGACAGGAAAGAAAGTACCATGATAGAACTGGGGTGGAAGGTTAGAATGATCAGTGTCTAGGGCCCAGAAGGGAAGGGCTGGAATTACTAATCTGGAGAAAGTAGCAGGAGCTGTCAATCAGAAGACAATGTAGAAGGGGCAGAGAGAAGTCAGAAGGACATTGAGAGGGTTACGAGAGGTGTGGATGAGCATAGGAGTAGAAAAGATAGACACCTATAAGGAAGTAACAGTGAAAGCATTGCTAGACAGTGGAGCAACAGGGCTCTTTATGAGCAAAAGATGTGCACAGAGAGGAGGCTTCAGATTGATAAAGTTAGACAAGCCAATACAAGTGAGAAATATAGATGGGACAGAAAATAGTGGAGGAGCAATTACCCATGAAGTGAAAGTAAACATATACTTCAAAGGGCATGTGGAGAGAGTTTGGATGGACATATGTGACTTGGAAAAGACGGAGGTGATATTGGGCATGCCCTGGTTACAAACATACAACCCAGAGATTGACTGGAAAAAAGGAGAGGTCAAGATGACAAGATGTCCACCTATTTGTGGATGATATATGGGCAAGAAAGAAATGGGCCCAGAAATAAAGAGAAGGAGGCAAGGGAAGAAGGAGACACAAGGAGATGAAATAGAAAGGATCAGATGGGCAGTAGATGAAAAGGAAGAAGAGAGGAAGAAATGGAGTTGGACTACAGAAAAGTGGAAGCAATGGTTCCTCAGAGGTTCCATCAATGGTTGAAAGTATTTGGAAAAGTAGAATTAAAAAAAATGCCGATGAGAAAGATTTGGGATCATGCTATAGATCTCAAGAAGGATTTCAAGGCTAGCAAAGCTAGGGTGTATCCATTGTCTAAAAATGAACGAGAAGAGGTTCAACAGTTTATAGACGATCATCTAAGAAAAGGGTATATCAGACTATCAAAGTCACCACAAACTTCTCCAGTATTCTTTGTAGGAAAGAAAGATAGTGGAAAACACATGGTGATAAACTACAGGAGGTTAAACAAGCAGATGGTTAAGAACAACTATCCTCTGCCATTAATCATAGACTTAGTAGATAGCATAGGCAATAAGAAACTATTTACAAAAATAGATCTCCAGTGGGGTTACAACAACGTACAGATAAAGAAAAGAGATGAGTGGAAAGTGGCCTTTACTACACATGTAGGGTCATTCGAGCCTATGGTAATGTTCTTTGGAATGACAAACTCACCAGCAACATTTCAGGGGATGATGAATGAGATTATGAAGGATCTCATAAATGAAGGGAAGGTGGCAGTATTTGTAGATGATGTATTGGTGGGAACAGATAGCAAGGAAGGACATAATGAAATTGTGAAAGAAGTGTTGAAGAGACTAGAGGAGAACAACTTGTATGTGAAACCAGAAAAGTGTACATGGAAAACAAACAAAGTAAACTTTTTGGGAGTAGTAATGGGTCAAGGAAAAATTGAGATAGAAGAAAAAAAGGTGGAGGGAGTACTGAGTTGGTCGGTGCCAAAAACGGTCAGAGATATTAGAAATTAGGACTTTCCAATTACTATAGGCAGTTTATGAGAAACTTTACAGCAATTGCAAAGCCTTTGAACATGTTAACATGAAAGGAAGAGAAGTGAAAGTGGGAGGAACCTCAACAAAAAGCATTCGAACAGATGAAGGAGATATTTACCACAAGACCTTTACTAGTAGCACCAGACTTAGACAAGGAGTTTAGAGTAGAAGTAGATGCTTCTAACTTTGCTACTGGAGGAGTACTCTCCATTAAATGTGAGGATGGCAAATGGCAACCAGTCGCGTATATTTCTAAGTCATTAAATAAAACAGAATGCAACTATGAAATACATGACAAAGAAATGTTAGCAGTGATAAGGTGTTTGGAAGCCTGGAGGCACTTCCTAGAGGGTGCAAAGAGAAAGTTTGAGATTTGGTTGGACCATAAAAATCTAGAATACTTTATGAGTAACCAAAAGTTAAATAGATGACAAGCAAGATGGGCACTCTATTTATCTAGATTTGACTTCATTTTAAAACATATACCAGGAGGAAAAATAGGAAAGGCAAATGGACTAAGTAGGAGACCAGATTGGGAGGTAGGAGTAAAGAAAGATAATGAGGAGTAGACACTGGTAAAAAGGGAGTAGCTAGAAGTTAGAGCAATGGAAGTATCAGAAATAGTGATTGAAGGAGTGAACATCTTGGACAAAATCAGAAGAAGTGAGGCAAAAGATGATGAAGTCATCAAAGCAGTAGAAGAGATGAAGAATGAAGAGAACATGAAGGACTAATGCTCAAGGAGGAAAAGGTATACGTACTTAAGGATGAATTGCTGAGAGCAGAAATAATCAGGCTACACCATGACACACCTGTAGGAGGACATGGAGGACAGTAGAAGACAACAGAGTTGGTGACTAGAAATTTCTGATGGCCAGGAGTGAGTCGAGAAGTAAAGTGATATATAGAGGGCTGTGATGCATACTAACGTAATAAGAATTGGACACAAGCACCTGCTAGCAAACTAATACCAAATTCTATTTCAGAGAAGCTATGGAGTCATATATCAGCAGATTTCATCACCAAGCTGTCTTTAGCTCAGGGATATGACTCAATCTTAGTGGTTGTTGATAGATTAACAAAAATGGCATATTTTATTTCAACTACAGAGAAAACAACAGCAGGAGAACTGGCACAATTATTCAGGGATAATGTCTGGAAGTTAAATGGCTTGCCAGAAAACATAATCTCAGATAGAGGACTGCAATTTGCAGCAGGAGTAATGAGGGAGCTTAATGCTATGTTGGGAATAGACAACAAGTTGTCAACAGCATTCTACCCACAGACAGATGGTCAGACAGAAAGAATGAACCAAAAATTGGAACAATATCTTAGAATGTTCATTGATCATCAACAGGAGCAATGGCTGGAATGGCTGGGTACGGCAGAATTTACCTACAACAATAAGGTGTACACAGGAACTAAGGTGTCACCTTTCAAGGCAAATAATGGACAAGACCCTAGAATGGGATTTGAGCTTAGAAAGAAGGGGAAGTTTGAGGAAGCCAATAAATTTGTGAAAAGAATGCAGAAAATACAAGGAAAAGCCAAAGCGGCACTGGTTAAAGCACAAGAAAATATGAAGAAATATGCAGACAGACATAAGGGAGAAGCAAAGGAGTATCGAGTAGGAGACATCCCTTCTTTCCCTCTAACCACTACCATGGTTAAGTCGAATATTCCCAATAAACCTTTCGCTTTCAGAGCTTATTCCCCTGACCCCCAGGCTATCCCTCCTAGTGTTAGTGAGTCCCCAGACTCACTTAACTTATTCTCTCACTCCAGCTCTAGAGCTAGCAAACACGTTCACCACAGAGGATGCTTGCACAAATGTTGCATTGTCAGACGCTCCTCTGGGAGTATCTCTGCTGCTGAGGACTCAAGGAAAACATCTCCTGAGCCTTTCTCTTCCTCTTCCTCTAAAGAGAGCGATGAGGACAACGGCCCTAAGACACCTACTGCCTCTAGGACCACCAAAGGCAAGCTCTCTTCTTATAGAATTACCTCTCTGCAGTTCCCTGCTGCTCCTTCTTTCTTTGCTCCTCAAGGGAGCACACAGGCTATGAGTTGGGATGACCAAGTAGCTGCTGAAGAGAGCAGAGGCCTTGTCTCTGGGGTGGTCTCTACCCCCCAAGCCCCTTTGTCAACCAGTTTGATGTCTCATGGCTCAAACCATGGAACAGCTGAGTCAGGCTCCCAATTGGGAGGTGGCAGTGCAGAGCCAGGCACCTGTAACATAATAGGTGACAGTGACATACCCATTACTAGTGACAGTAACAACTTACATCATATGTCACAGTCTGTGACAAGTAACATTGTCACATATGATGTCACACATGACTATGACCTGTAGGATGGTGAATACTATGTCACATTATTGTCTGGTCACCCTGGCTATATTGAGAACGATGCCAGAGTTATTGTCTCTTCTGTAATGTGCATCACACACTTCATTCAGAAGCATTCAATTGAAGGCCGCTCCATTGAGCAATTTCCTCCTATATTGGGAATAGACTCTATTATATGGCAGCTATTCCAAACTGTGTTTGCTTCAGAGTGAGATCGCTTTAAGATCTCATCTACTTCTGATGCTCTCTCTCTTGTGGAGGCAATGAGGATCCTGTATGGTCCTAGTGTACCCAAAGAGCTGTCTCCAAATGTAGAGATAGCAGTTGATGAACCAGTGGTAGAGGAAGTGCTCTTTATCACTGTGACCGCTAAAAGACACAAGGGCAAGGACAAAGCTCTGCCCTTTACTAACCCTCAGACTTCCTCCCAGAACGCTCTCCCACTCTCTGCCATGGTCTCAAGAGCCCCTCTGCCACAGCCAGCCAAGAAAGCTGCTACAAAGCCCACCCATATCCAAACCTTCCTATGGAGAAGGTTTTGGCTATGCACCAGTCTGGATTTGGTGCAAGTGCCCCTCCCAGTAGAGGAGGCACTTCTTACTCTAGTGCCTTAAGGGCACCCAAAATGACCACACATGGGCCCACAAGGTGCCAGGTGTTGATCCCACTTGATGCTCCCAGTGCTGAGATTGTTGTGGCTAATGCTGCTATGACAGTAGAGTCCTGTAACAGAGGCTTAGTTGAGGCTCGCTCTAAGTTGAGAGTTGAGTCTATGTGTAAGGCATGGGACAGGGTCTCCATATCTACCAACTTTGTTGCATCAACAGCAGAGTTGGAGGTGATCAAGCAGTGGCTTAAGAAAGTCACTGGCTTAAATTCGACTGTTGTGGTGGAGCCTTGTCTGCCACAGTCCAAGTCTTTCTTGAAGATCTTGGATATCCCTTACTAGGACAACAACTCTTTACTTTCCATTACTCAGGTCCAGGTAGAGGCTGTCATTGCTAGTACTCCTGTTTTTAAAGGAGTAGTGCTTGCTTCTCACCCTTGCATTATGAAGGCGTTACCAAGTTCAGACATGTCTATGATTTGAATTGACATTTGGGACTCTCAAAAGGGAACCAAGGGCAAGACCCTTATTAACCACTCATTTAATTTTGGGCAACACACAGCTATAGTCTGGGGGACTGCAATGCACCCTGGGGTTGCCCAGTGCCAGTAGTTGCAGCACTGGGGTCATCTAACCCATGCCTGTCATGCTCAAGGTGCTAAGTACCAGAAATGTAGTGGCTCACACAGAGTGGAAAACCACAGATCTATAGCTTGGTGCTGCAAGGCCAATTCCAAGTCCAACCCTTCTAAAGAGGCTATGGCAGATGGTGCTCCCTGCCCTTACACCTTCAAGTGTATAAACTACAAGGGTGAGCACTCTGCCAATGACCCCAAGTGTCCTTTCTGGTATCACTACTTTGACAAGCAGTGGTACTCTAACAAAGCTGCTGAGCTGTGCACAAGTCATGCCAGCAACAGCAACATTCAATGCCCTAAAATGGGCAACCTCTGATCATGTGTAGTACAACCAAACTACGTATTTATTCGCAGAATGTTCGCAAGAACTATGCGCTGGTTGATACTTTTCTTGAGTCCTAAAAGGACCACTTTGACATCTTCTTTGTGCAGGAACCACCCTGGAACTTTATTTGATATGCTCCATCTACTACTTCTCTAGAAGGAAACAAGGTAGTAGGCGCTCCTATTTACCCTGACTGGATCCAGGTGGTCCATATTCTCAAGGACTCTGAGGCTGTTCCTTGGGTCATGGCTTTTATTCATTTTCATCTCTCCAAACTTTACTTTGCTTTAAGGAGAGATGTGATTGATCACAGGGACATTCTACTGCTTTAACAGGGAAGAATGCCACTTTCTCATGAATGTCTATTTGGACGACCGCTACTCAGCTGTCAAGTTTATGCTGGACTAAGTTATTGACATCCCCAACTTGTTGTACATGGATGGGGACTTCAACGTCAGAGATGCAGAGTAGGACCCATTAGTCTCCTCTCATCCTGCAGCTGGCCAGGCCTTGATGGACCTGGCTGACTCTCTTAGTCTTGTATGCTCACTGCCAGCACTTCCTGTCCCTACTCATTATTCAGACACTGACGGTCATGCTAACTCAGTCATAGACTTTATCTTCCTAGATATGAGCAGTGCTCAGATCTCACACTGCATTGAGCCTGACCTCAGATTATCCTCAGATCACGTTTTTTTACTAGTCAATCTTCCTATCTCACCAGAGAACATTCATCTGCATCGAAAGGCCCTCAAACGCAACAGTGAAGAGGAAAACACCTTCCTATTGGCAGTAAACATGGGACTTCGTGCTTTCAACTTCTCTGGCCTGGACTCTACAGCAAGTCTGGACTTACTTGCTCAAGCTATCTCACAGGTATTCTCTTGTGCTTGAGGTTAATGCTAGGAACATCACAGTCACCAGTTGATCTAAGGAGTGGTGGAACGATAAGTGTAAATGGGTACTTGAGCTATATAGACACACAAGAGCCAAAGAGGACTGGCATGTATTTTGCTCTTCCACTAGACGTGCTAAATGATCTTTCTTTGACAACAGGATTGCAGAGATTGCATCTACCAACAAACGTCCCTGGGACCTCATGAGTTGGATCAAGCAGTGTAAGTTACCCGCAGTGGAGGCCATTTAATACCAAGGCCTCCCTTGCAACTCTCTCCCTGACTTGTGGCATGCTCTTCACTCATCTTATAATGCTGCAGCTAACCACCCTGTTGAATTGTCTGTTCTAGATGATATCCCCTCCCTGGCCACTCAGTCATAGGTTTTATTCTCTTTGCTAGAGTTACATGAGTCCCTTAAGGCCTGTTCTAACATCTCTGCTCTAGGTCCTGATCATATCACCTGGCATTACCTCAAGTACATTCTAGCCAACAATATCTGTGCAGCTAGCATTCTCTCTCTAGCCAACTCCTGTATTACCTTGCAATACTGGCCTCAGTACTTCAAGGAGTCGGTCTCTGTCATTATTCCCAAGCCAGGTAAACTGGCTTACGACACTCCTAAGGCCTTTTGTCCCATAGTCCTACTCAACACACTTAGCAAACTCATTGAGAAGATGATTGCTAGGCAACTTCAGTTTGACGCTGTCAAGTATGGCGTTCTACATCCCAACCAACTTGGTGATATCTTTCAGCGATTTACTAAGGATGCTGGTCTCTTTCTTACTCACTTGGTCTACTCTGGCTGGGCCAAGAGCCTCAAGACTAGTGTGGTGGCATTTGACATTGCACAATTCTTCCCTTCACTGAATCACAGTATGCTCACTATGATTCTGCAACACTCCGGCTTTGCAGACTGCTTGGCTAGCTTTTTCTCTGACTATCTAGTAAGTAGATCGACCCAGTACTCCTGGAATTCTTTTCTCTCCAATGCCTGTGATACAGATGTTGGTGTGGGGCTTGGCTTGGCTCTCTCTTCTATCCTCTCAGTGCTCTATATTGCGCCTCTTCTTCACCTCTTCAAATGACAGGCTCAGGCCCTCAACTTAG
>Ga0153966_100193_pt1 | contig 35645 bp, 41 predicted proteins | sample TSFL050MetaG_FD_104738 | JGI IMG/M metagenome (GOLD analysis project Ga0153966, IMG submission 104738) | Attine ant fungus gardens microbial communities from Florida, USA - TSFL050 MetaG | ecosystem: Host-associated > Fungi > Mycelium > Unclassified | place: USA: Florida, Paynes | collected... | reverse complement strand
TGATCATGTGACCTCTTTGATTATGTAAGTTTGTTCTAAAAATAGAAAGAAAAAAAGAAAGAGTCCTTGTATTATGATTCATGATAAAAGAGGACCAAGGGTGAAAAGTATAATACTCAGACATTATTTGGTGTAGTAGACAGCTGAGAGAGAAAGCATTAAAACACAACATTTATATGAGTATGAACTATGACATAGGCTTATCTGCTAGATAACATCATTTATTTGGCAGTTCACTTCCACAAAAAGACTACTACCCTGCGATGTATTGTTACAGTTGTGCTATGGACCAGTAGTCACATACTGTATAGTTTACCATTCTACCAAAAGAACAACATTAGCAAGACTACTTGCTAATGAGAGTCCAGCTATCTATGCAGTTCATTAAACAAGTATTTTGTTATACTTCCATGGCACTATTTAGTAGTCACTTTTTTGTGACATGTATATTGTAAATGCACTTTCTACACTACTCAAGCATAAGGCAAAAGAAACACAGGTATCAAAGAAAAGAAGAACTAATTATAGAAAAAGAAAAGACCTAGCTTTCAACATATGTATACCAGCTGACTCCACTCTAAGACCACAAATTATGCTCTATAGCTAGTATTCTTCATTGTGTACCTATCACAAAAGATCACTTATTAGTTTGTGATTGGAGAAATAGCTCTTCAAGAGCTTTAAAAGATAGAGTAGTTTAAGCAACAAAAGATGTTGTTAAGTCTGAGGTCTAATCCTCAGACTAGAAAGCCTTATATATATGAATGGGATAGTCTGTACATTTGGACAGAGCATCACATGTCTATTGCCTATTGTTCTACATATAGCAGTCCTTTTGTGTCTGAAATAGTGATAACCTAACCATAAAAGGAGCAGTCCTTGTTTGTGTTCAAGGATTGATGTGTATTTATAGATAATAGATCAGTGTCATGCCAAACCTTGAGGTCCTTGTATTTCTACAGGATCTTATTGCCCTAAGGTCTATTTATAGTCATCAGAAATGTATTGAAGAGAGCTTCCATGTGCATATAGAAGCAAGTGTCTGCATTTGGCAGTTCCCAAGATATTTGCTGATCAGTGTCCGACACTAATTAATTGATATCTCAGTGAGTACTAATTGCTTTGACACATTTTGGGCATCGCTTGAAAGGTCTTCTTGAGGGCTTTCAGACGCATCTTAGACTGTAAGAATCATGCAAGTATTCATGGAAATATGGCCAAATGAAGTTTGTGACAAATAGTAAATACTTGTAGTAAACGTTGGTAGAGATAACCTCAGCTCACACTCTAGGTCAGAGTTGACAAAGAGAACTTGTTAGAGTCCTTGCTAATTGGTCTAGCTATTTATACGCAAATCGGTATTTACTAGTATTTGTCTACTCGAATTATCCTACAGACTCCTTTTGAGTCATAGTGTCCCATGCACTTCAAACTATTACATAATAAATGAAAATGAAAAAGAAATAAAATAATCCACTGCCGCGGATGTCCCAGCTCACCTGTCGTTTCATTACAATACTATAGGTATACTAAGCAAAGAGTTCTTGACTGAAAACATAAAGCATTCTCATCTCAGAGTTACAGAATGAGACTAAGGTGTATAAAAGATCAATTAATGATAAAATGTCATGAACTGGCCTAGTCCAAAGATTATATGACTAGAGGGATAGAAAGAACAGGAACTCTTTTCTAATAGATTAGATAAAGGATACTAAAAATATAATGAGAGATAAGATCAGATAAGATAAGAGGTCACATGATGGAATGTTCTGGAAGGATCATGGGAAATTACTTAAGTGTATACATAGATAAATAACTTTTGTGTATAAGTAGGTAGAGCAATTCACAGAGAAACTCTATTGAGTTCTCTTTGTTCTCTTATAACATTAAGTGTGATAAGTCAGTCATCTCAACTAGCCTATCATTACATAAAAGTCCATATTATATAATATGTGAGCTAGAAATAAACTATATCTAAAAAAACATAAACACAATACTGGATTATTCAATCTGAACCTTGAAGTAATTTCATTTACTCACAAATCATAGTTTTACTTCATTTCTGCTCTGACACTATCATTCTGGACATCATCTGTGACAATCCTTATATTCCACTAGAATACTTTCACAACACCTTAGTTATCATACTACTAGATGATTACTGAGGTGAATAAACTAGGATATAGTTCTTGGCTGATATCAATGTATTAGACCTACTTTATAAAAGGTGTTTAGTTGTTGTACCACTAGACAATTACTGAAACTTACTTTATAAAAATAAGTTAGGTAAATGGTAGTTTCAATCACATATATAAATGACTGTTAAAAAGCCATTCTTCTCTTGTGTTGATCTCCAAGTTATAAAGGCATAGCCTCTTGTTGCAGCCCATGTGTTAATTTATTTGAATGATTTTTGTTGAGAGTCAAAATAATTCATCTGAGAAGGTTTGGCTCATTCTGATTTTTTTGCTTATACTATAATTAAAAGTTTGCCCATCTGACATAATCACAGACCGTGTCTCAGTTAGCCACTGCCGGAACTGATATCATATTCACCCCATCACACTTGCCATTCCATCAGAATCTCCATGTCTCTTATCTAATTCACCATGCCTGAATTACCAGGTATATTAACTTGCACTCAAATGTTGCGATTTATTAAATAATGGTGTTCTTCCAGAGGTGGAGCGAGCGACGCGGTTGCTCAATGAATTCGGTGCTGGCAAGATGATTGCCAAAGTTGACACTAAAGAAGACGTCCTCGTGTACTCTGGCATTACCCACACCGACTTCGTGAGCTCAGACTCCAATTCTCTTGACGTGATACATACAGAAACATGATAGGCCAAAACTCTGACTGGACGTAAGTTGATCATGACACACAGATATGGTTTGTGGCGCCCTGCGAGATGATGAGCAGCCTGGACTTTATCTATTCCACAGGAAAGGTGTTCTATATGGAGCTAGACGGTGCTGGAGAACACCCTGTCATGCATTTCGGCATGACCGGGATGCTTCATGTACAGGCTCTTCTCAGTTGTACATATTATCACAAACCTGATCCCAGTATCTGTTCAATATCTAGGTTAGAAATCAGTCACCAATCCACTACAGAGAAACTCCTAATGTTTCTGATACTGAGTGGCCGCCGCGGTGGATGAAGGTATGAGATACACCTCAAGTTCTAGACAGGTCTCAATCCAGCAGTTCATCTTGCACTTCATAGATTCCAAAACTGGCCAAACCACCGAGATTGCATTCAGAGATGCCCGAAGACTGGGCCGTATTCGTCTATGCGCATCTCCACTTTCTGACCCGCCAATTTCTGGATTAGGATTCGACCCAATTCACTCGATGCCACCCCTAGCAGAGTTTTCCAACATGATCAGCAAGCGTAAAGGAACAACTATCAAGGCTCTGCTATTAGATCAGTCTTTTAGTGCTGGCATTGGAAACTGGGTTGCGGGTAAGGAATTCACTTCTCTGATACTGGAAATCGTTTTTGATGGTTTATTGGAAGATGAAGTATTATATCATGCTGGTATACACCCTGAGCAACGATGTTACACCCTCAACGAAGGACAGCTCCAACTTCTTCACGAGAAGATCAAATACGTCTGTGCAACAGCGATATCTTTCAATGCAGATGATAGCAAGTTTCCCGATAACTGGCTTTTCAGACATCGTTGGGTAGGCAATCTGATATAAACCCATCGGCACTATCATTTATCATCTACCAGGGCAAGGGGAGAACTCAACAAAAAGCCCTTCAACTAGTGAGTGCTCATGTCCTTTGAGCGCCCAAATCTGATGGACCAAGCCATCTGGGGAGCCTGCAACGATCAAGTGGATAACAGTTGGCGGCCGAACTTCGGCATACGTAGTAGAAATCCAAAAGGTCTTGTCAATAGACCAAGTAAGAATGTATGAGGTAGGTGGTTGCCTTCTAGAACAATTCACATTGACAGATACAAACCACAAGGAGTCTAAATTGGGGGGAGCATACCAAGGAAATCTGCGTTCTGCTACAAACCGAAAACGTCATACTGCACCAGAAGCAGAACTGTCCCATCGGTCTTCAAGACGCTCATCAGGCCATCCAGAGAAAGGTGTCTAGAGATAGATCGAGCAGCATAGAAAGATGATTGCTGATTGTACAATATTGTTTCGTCTGATATTATCTTCAGTCACTCAGTCTCCTCACCGTCATCATCGTCATCATCGTTGTATTCTTCTGCTTCATTGTCAATGAAGTCATTGGATGATCCGTCATCGTCATCATCTTCGCTACCATCATCTTCATCGTTATTTTCTCCATCTTCGTCTTTATCCTCGCTGTCACCTCCGAGCTCAACATTTTCCATACTACCTTCTTCATCGCCTATCTCGAGTTCCACGTCGGTTCGAGCATTTTCACCATCACTTGCATCACTCTCGCCTTCGACATAGTGCATCACGTTTGATTCTTGTACTCTTGACATAGGCTTGCCATCCTTTGGTGCCATCAAAGAACGCATTTCAATTTGCGAAAGGACCATGTCTAATTTACCACTCAGTGAGAGGAGCCTTTCTTGTAGAGCCAATCGGGCAGTGAGAGTGGCATGAAGACCTGAAAGTCGAGCTACAAGGTCCGGAATCTATCGATAGTAAAGAGATAAGGGTTTCATTATCATTGCGAACGGATGCTCACCGTCATGAGATGGCCCGTATGAATGGTTAAGACTGTCTTTATCCAGGTCACCAATGTCATGCCGCGTTGAGCGTTTGCCCCAGCCCCTCCACCTTTCATGTTGTGGACTCGTGCACCCCTCCCCAGCCTCTCGACGCAAGCATTCAGTAGGGGTATAGCAAGCTGGGGAGGTAATCTTTTAACGGTGTTGCGTATTAGGTCGACGTTGGAATGTGCCAGACAGGTCTCTGTGAGCTTCGTATCAGAAGAATGCAAAGCTTGAATTAGGGTCCTCGTGAGAGAATTTGCAGGAACAATGCCAAGCCTTTTCCTTGACTTTATTTTCATCGACTGAGATTTTGTTGGGTTATCCTTCCCATCTTCGCTATCAGAAGATCGGTGTGCGCTGGCATCGACTACAGTAGCCAACCGTTGACCAAGGGAGAGTTCTGCGTGACCAACTCTAAGGTCACTGTCTCGGACTGTGGCTTCGTCCATGTTTTCATCGTGACCCAGCTCTATCCCCGAACCAATCGCAACGGATGATTCATCGTATCTTTTGTTCATAATAAGCTAACGTGCCCCTGCAATGAATATGACGACCTGGAACGGAGGAACACACCACTCACAGGTTGTGTACTGTTGTGAATTTAAATTAATTGGTTGAGATAACACTCGAAGTCCAGTTGAGAGCTTGTTTTGAAGGAAGAAATACTGCCAATGCAGCACGCAGAGAATGTAGTTTTGTAAGTATTCACCTGTAGAAGTATGAGTGCCGAGCACTCGGAGACCTAAATATTTGGTCCAAGTACAAATTCTCGTGGTAACGAAAAAGTGTCACGTCACAACTGGTGATGCACTTGTGATGACTTATGCTCAATGTATGGTAGAAACAACTATTTGAATGGCATTTTTTGTGAAAGCACCAATCTAAGTATGTCTTCGTGGTATGTCCTAACTTCCAAGTGGAATGTAGATATTGTGCTGTGTACATAATCACATCTCTATTATTACATAATACTTCGTGGAAGCAGGGAGGCGGGCCGACTGCAAAGCCCATAAGAGGTAGTCATTAACAGTATCACAGCTTTCTCTTCATCCTCTTCCACAAACCACTATCAACTCCTTTGCCTCGCTACTATACCCACTGTATCCTTTTCGTCGAGGCATATACCACTATCCATTTCTTTTCGTGTGTTTCCCTTATGAACTATATTCAGGTAGGCCTTTTGCCTTCACTATCATCATACTGCTGACACCTTCACAGCTGGAGAAACTAGGTCAGCTAACTTCACTTGAAGCACACGTATCCAACTCATCTTGACTTAAGGTGAGGGTACCTATGCCAACGTGTTCAAGGTGAGTTGTCTCAGTCGTGTATCATGTCTTCCTTCACCATTGTCTAGGGTCGATCTCGTACAACGAACGAGATAGTGGCACTCAAAGAAATTCATTTGGATGCAGAAGAAGGAACTCCCTCTACTGCGATCCGTGAGATATCTTTGATGAAAGAACTGAAGCATACCAACATTGTTCGCCTTCACGATGTCATCCATAGCGAAACAAAACTTGTTCTCATTTTCGAGTTCTGCGAGCAGGACCTGAAAAAGTACATGGATCAACATGGCGATCGTGGCGCTCTAGATCCCAAAGTCGTCAGAAGCTTCATGTTCCAACTTCTGAAGGGAACCGCCTTTTGCCACGAAAATCAAGTTTTGCATCGAGATCTCAAACCCCAGAATCTACTTATCAATCGCAAAGGGGAGCTCAAGTTAGGTGATTTTGGCTTAGCAAGAGCTTTTGGCGTTCCAGTCAATACATTTTCTAACGAAGTGAGCATCCAATTCGTAATATGCATCGGCTATCAATCACACTTCACTGTACAGGTGGTGACCCTGTGGTATCGAGCTCCTGACGTGCTTCTTGGATCAAGGACGTATAGTACATCAATCGACGTTTGGTCTTGCGGTTGCATTTTCGCTGAGATGATTTCGGGAGTTCCTCTCTTCCGCGGTCGAGACAATCAGGACCAATTACTTCATATCATGCGCATTATTGGCACTCCTTCCGATGAGCGATTCGCCAAAATTTTGAAGGACTCCGTCAGTTGATATCTGTTCGTTCTTTTCATGACATTACTTAAATAGATTGATTAGCCTGAAATCACTATTAAGCAATATCCAAGGTATCCAAAAATGAATTTAGCCCAATTACTCCCGAGAGCGGAACCCCTAGGTATGTCATAGTTTACACTTCTTGAACGCTCAATCGAATGCTTTTCAGCCATCGACCTCTTAGAGAAACTGCTCAAGTTTGATCCGGCAGAGCGTTTGTCGGCCTCGCAAGCTCTTTCTCACCCTTATTTTACTAGTGTTGCCAACCCTGCCGCCTACAATCCTACTCCAGGTGCCATGGGTCCCCCATCATATAACTTCCCCCACCCTCATGGTCATCAAGCCCAGCAACATTTACAACAACAAATGCAATATGGGCGCCAGCCCATGATGTATCCTCCACAGGTGCAACAAGTGCCGATGCCTCACCAAATTCAGGGTGCTTCAACTCGTGTTCATTCACAGGCGATGAATCCCCAGACATTCAATCCTGCAACTAATGTACCATACCCTGCGCCCTACCCAACGCGTTGAATGCAACAATGGTTCAATTTGTCATCAACTCGGGTTTATATGTAGAATAGTCATGGTCATGTTCACTCCGTTTAATTAAACATCCTGGTAGCGAGAGCAACCAAGGTACGAATCATCTCGACAAAACTTGATAAACTATGGTCTCTTTAGCACCCTCACCCTGAAAGCTGGAATCAAAGCAATAGTAAATGTGTAAGTGTGTAGCAAAGCTTCTTCTGAGAGCATATAAAAGTAGAGTGAATTAAAAACTCGAAACAGGAAGGCGATTAGGAGAACAGTTGTGAAGTGCTATATCCTTGACCGAACATAGAAAGAATAGCAAGAAGGTCGTCTTGAGAAAACGTGTCACGTGTGGCACACACCATTAACCACATAGGACTTACTTTTCTTCAAGGGTTTACTGAAGAAAGCATTCATTCCAGCACTCAAACACAACTGTTTTGTGGCCTCTTGGCAATCGGCGCTAAGAGCAACGACTAAATTTAACCCGTCAGATCATAAATCAAATCTGTGATGGTGTTGACTACCTGGGAGATAGACAGAAGTTTTCCGCTTATTTTCAAGCAAACGTAGTCGTTTAGCAGCTTCAACGCCATCACAGATAGGCATATCTGAAGTGATGATGGAGAAGAGGAGATGTCCAATATATTTGTACTCACGATGGTCAAAAAGTGCCAAACTGTAGTAACCTGGTTCATGCTTCTCCCATTCTAAAATGTCGGTCATAATATAGCAGATCTGGAGAAAATGTGCTTGCCGGATATAGCCTCCTCTCCGTTGCTTGTGGCAGTAACTTTGAGATCATGTCTCTCAAGTTGCTTCGCCAAGAGATTCTGGGCAATCGGATTATCTGAAGTGAATATAGTTGGATAGATTTTCTTCACCAGTGATATAGGTATATCTACCTTCCGCGATCAGAACATTCCCGTAAAGCATCCGCTGAGCAGAAAGGGCATCTTCAGCAGCCTTCATGAGGTCGGATACATGGATGGGTGTCAACTTGTTGGGAAGGTTCTTCAACTGTGCCAAAACCTGCAACATACGACATTTCCTTGGAGGCTTTGTCAGCCTGAATATGAGGGGGTGCTTATCACTAGTGGGAACGGCAAGTTGTCCAGTATGACTGATAGTGGGAGTATAGAAGTGAATGACCCTAGTTCCTTTCAAGGACAGTTCATCCAAGATACGGGCGAGATCTTCGGCTGCCCCTTCGATCCGATCATCTGAGATGATGAAATCCAACGTAACACCACTTGTAGCGTATGCTCGTATTCTGGACTGAAGTTCTTTCCTATCCGTCGTGGTATGGACGCGGAACTGCTCAAGAACCGTCTTCAGAAATTTAATTGTCGCCTCGGAAGACGAAAACACTAATATCTCCAAGCGCCTCGTCCGATTGAGGTTCAATTTTAGTTGATGAAGCTCCAAATTGGCCTGCTAGAGTTCAGGGCTTGGCGATTGTTAACACGGAAGTCGACTCACCTTGCGCGTATCGTCCGAAGTATACTGCTTGACAGGGATGGTGAACCAAAATTGAGATCCAATATTGAGCGTAGAGTTGACTCCTATTGAACCTCCCATAAGCTTGACCAATTGCCTGGAGATCGAGAGCCCCAAGCCAGTTCCGCCAAAACGACGAGTTGAAGAGTTCTACCAAGTAATCAATTAATGTCACAACCGTTTTAATCGGACGCACATCTGCTTGCTGAAAAGGGACAAAAAGTAGGTCGACATCTGTAGCTGACAAACCGATCCCAGTATCACTATTAAGTCACGATTGAGGTCATGTACAAGAGCGGCAACAAATCGACTGACAGTATATCAAACTTGAGCAATGCCATTGTGTCTGACGAGCCCGTACTTGGAATTTGCACCGACTGCTCTGCAGAACAATTAACACGGACATAGCCGCTAGCTGTGAATTTGACAGCATTTCCAATAAGGTTCATTAAAACTTTGGCAAGGGTCAGGTTTTTGACAAGTAGAAGACGTGCAAAATCACCTTGGCGGATACGAGCGTAATCGGCATACACCCCTACCAATACGTTGAATTAGTTTGTATGCTCTGGGGTGACCATGGTCCTCTCGACGTACAATCTGGAACATTAGGTTCAATGTTAAAAGATAGATCGAGCTTCTCTGTTGCCATTGGTAGTAATAACTCCATGCAATCCTAACGTGAGATTAAATGCTGTGGTACTCTGGTACGTAACAATGATATGATACTCACTGCAATGATATTCTACCGCAAGATGATCAGTTGAGCTTACAGAATGAAAGATGTACACACCTCTACAAGAAAACCACTCGGCTCCAGCTTTACGGCTTTATACGTTGAGTGATATGATCGGGCTCATCAGAAATTTGTATTGTTCAGATTGTTTTCATGGCTGACCTGAGGCTTCCAGTTTGCTATAGTCGAGGATTGAGTCGATAATCTGTCAAAAATTAACATCAAAGTGTGCGGATGGGAAAACTCAAAATGCCTTCAAAAGCAATTCACAAGACTGCTTCGCAGTTTGAACAATTTCGTTCTGTCCTGGGTTGAGTTCTGTCCCAGAAAGAAGATCAAGCAGTCCATAGAATGAACTTCGATTGACTGAGTAACCTTGTACCTTTCGAAATAAAATCTTGGTGCCCACCTGAAAGGAGTCCGTAACTCATGGCTCATTGAAGCTAAGAAATTGCTTTTGATCTACGACGGATGTGAACAAAGGTTGAAGAGACGGAATTTGATGCATGCCTTTGTAGCTTTCAAAGCATCTTCCCTACTTCGACGGGCGTCTTCCAAGAACTCTCGCTGAGCAGCAATCATTTTCAGATTCTCTCGCGTCCCAGCCTGTACAGATCTGAAGAGAAGAGCGTTTGCAATGCTAATACTCGCTTGTTGACATAGAAGTGTAATCATTGTCACCGTTTTGTTGGAAAACGGATATTTTGAAGCGAAATAAATGGCTCCAAAGGTCTGACCTCTATTGCTGAAGATCGGAAGGCAAAGAACAGATTTGTACGATGTTTGCCCTGCTTCTGACGAGAAACGGGAGTCACTCGACGCATCATCATAATGTATCTTCTCCTTTGAATTAATGGCTATACCTATAGGATGAGCAGAAGTAAAGATGCCAAAATAGAGATGTCACCATGCTGTATGATCGCCTTTTGTAGGGGGTCGCTAATGGTCCGCATCGATTTTAAGTACCTAGATCATCCGTATCAGAAGACTGTTTTCAGGCTTGCACATGCGAAGGATGCTCACTCATGAACTTGACAATTGTCTGGGGGTTGCATGCTCGTAGCGACGACGTAGTCTCCCGCCTCTCGGGCAATTACAACTGTAAGTTTGCTTGAATCCTTACTAAAAGAAAAGGCCATTCTTCCACCAGACGTACCGCACGTGTTCTGTGATCGAGATATCTCTATGAAATTGATTCAGTGCTGGTATAGGATATATATAAGCATAATTACCGGTGGCGATTTCTGTTAATCGTTGTAAGGCTATCAAGTTCGTTTATTTGCAAGTCAACATTATCATAAATTAATATTAATCACCTGACGACAGGTTAATGTCACTGGAAATATCCGTGCTCCATTTCAGGATGGACGCGAGGTCGGGTGCAGACAGACTAGGCTCCAGTCCATGTGGGTCAATCCTACTGTGCTTGACAGTTTCTGGGACATCGACAATTCCGTCTGACGATGTTTCCGTTTGGACTCCGACGTCAACTGTAAATAGAGACTTTTTGAATATCTGCTGTGGTTTGGTCCCAACAATACTCGTCATGTAATTTCTATAAAACTTAAATCTTGACCGAATAACACAAGGAGACACCCACACAATGCCTCTAGCACCCCATTGCGCTTGCCGCGCGATTCCTCGTCGCTGTAGTTCTTGACCGAGGCCGTCGATTCCACATCTCAAGTAATGCGACCCTTGCTTTCAGACGATGAGAGGCTGTATATATGAAAAGCTGATGCCATACCAAGAAAAGACCCCATCCCTCTTCCAAAAGCCACTCGCTTTCCATAGCTAGCCTAGAGCGAGCCTCAGATGTGAAATGAAAAAAGAGGCCACAAGGGCGGACCTGATAGCAAGGTCATATAGTCGAAATGCGCTTGGGTCACCGAGCAGCGACGATAATTCAGCCTCCTGTCGTAAGTTAAGCCGTCCATTAGGTAAGTGTCATGGACGAAGGCGCACCACAAGGGTGATCCAAGCGCTTGCATTGACAGGACTCGGGGATACCCATCTGTTGTGTGCATGGTCAATGTGATCAGATGGTCTATCAGAAATTGTGATTACCTTTTGAGGTATGCCTGATTGTCCTGCACCTGCTCCAGATATTGCGCTCGGGATTTTGCAGAGATACCTCGCCGTATACAGAAGATCAGGGCCAGGCTGTGGAAGAATAGAGCATACCGGATGTGTCTGTGGGTGAATATCAGGCTTGATTCGGGAGCAAAACTATTTGAGGTCTTGTATTTGGGATGGATGTCGCGTGTCTTGTAGAGAGAGAAACCTAGTTTTGCAGCCTCTTCTATAAAACCGACGCAGAAATAACTGACAAGCTAAATGCGGAACCTTCAGCCGTAGGATAAAATATCTGGTCGTGTATGACTTGACCTTGAATGAATTGTACCTGTAGTAGTTAGTGAACAGTCTGACGATAAATTACTTTGGCATACCAGTTCATGATTAAAGCGGCATTGCTTGAAGTTTCATGAATTTGACCAAAAAAATCCTTCTCAACAAAGCCATCGACATCAAAAAGCGTAACAAGGTTATTAGATTCGGTGTAGCCGCCATACACACGAATGCAGTTGATCATACCTGTCTTTCAATGAGTCTCGACAGTTGACGACTCGCTGCGTTAGACTCACCCATGACCAAGATACCAAATTCTCTCTGAAGAAGGCACAGGTCAACATCGGCCGCCACCTGAATTATTGAGATCTTGTTATTTGAGACAATATGGACCGTACCTCGTCGGCAGCGACCACCAAGTCCGAGACTGAAGTAATCAGATTAGAACATACAGAGTCCTGATGAAGCCTCACGATGATCACAAATGTACAGTCTGATGCACATACTATGAATCTTCGCAAGACAAGTGTATAGCCTGCATATGTTCAGTAATACATCCCGGAAATTCGAAAAAACTTACCTATCCCCCGCTGTTTCGCCATATCGAACAGCCTCGCCCAGGAGCTCAAGATGTGATCCTAGGTGCACCTGGTCGAAACCAGCAATGAGACCACAAAAGAGGACCCGAACACGACTGAAGAGGGTTGAATGAGTAGTTGTGGGGCCATGAAGAGAGTCAAACCATTTCTCTGATATGGATCCATGCTTGTCCGCGATTTTCAAGGTCAATCTCCCTAAGTCAGTGGCGAAACGATATAAACCTCTGCGCTCTGCTGCAGCTGGTAAAGCCCAAAAGAAACCGAGCGCCGTTCCGGCGGACATGCCATGGCTAGCGGGCCGGATTATTCTGCCTGATTATTTGAGTACGACAGACACCCACCGTAGCGCCAGTTGAATGCACTGTATATGGCCATGAGACCCAAGGGAAAAATAAGGGAAGAGAGATCACACCGTAAGTCCAATCATGTCCATTAGTACAAGAGGTACGGAGCTTCGATAGGCATTAATGCCTTAAACAAGTGAGGATTAAGAATGATGAAACATGTGGGATGCGTACCAGCGTCATTCAGAAGCGCAATAGCAAGCTCAATTTTAGGATCACTTGAACGAGGAATAGAGAGAATTTCATCGAATCCAATGGAAAGAATTTCGTTCCTAATTTGCTCAAACATCGTGTCAGTTTCTCGCCTTGTTGGTGCGGGGTTGAGGTTAACACCGAGAATCTTGAGAGCCAAGAGGGTATCGTTGAATGCTTCCTGGAAGCAACCCCGCAGCCAAAAATTTCTAGATCGCCTTTGAAGCATCGCACATTTGTCTCCGACCTTATCAGTGTGCTCCAAGCATTCTGCAACGATCTCATCAGAGGCCTCAAGATCACCTAATCAGAGTTCAACCTAGAATTCAAGATGTAACATCGAGGAGTGACCTTTCCACTGGAAAAGCCTGCAATTGATTGAGTAAAACTGTAATCCTCCCAGTAGACTGTGACGCACGATGCTAGACGATGGAGAACGGTATACACCCGTAAGGGATCTTCCGTCCATGGATCCTGACGAAAAAGGGTACGAGCACTAATAAATGATTGCATCGCGATCTATGAAGCAAACTTGAGTGAGAGATAATCCAACCAAGAACTCAGATACCTCATGAGCGCCTCTATCCCAGGCTGATTCACCAGCATCAACAAGAATGTCAAGCAATTCGTCTCTTTGGGAATGTTCATGCAAAAGCGGTAGACACCTCAATGAGAAACATATTGATATGCTACCAATTGTCTCGAAACCAGACACATACCTTTTGGCATGTTCCGCCACACGGTAAACATCGATGGTAGTTTCATGGAGCATCATGAGAATGATCTAGGCAGGAAAATCATAAATAAAAATCCGCCTAAAGGCTAACAACGTACACGAAACGACATCTTAGCAATGTTCTCTGGGGGTAGTGTCTCAGCTTCAGCCTGTGCAGCCTGTCGATATCGATCATGAGCAAAACTACACATATCCCTTGCCCTTTGAATGAGCCATCCTTCGGAAAGGGCAATCTGCAAGCTTTGCATCGAGGTATGGGTGACGCTGGCTCCTGCCTCTCGGAAATGTGTCACAGCCTTGTAGAGGTCCCACTTGTTGTCTGGTTCTTCTTCATTACCGCTCCCTCCTTTATCTTCCCAGTCCATCATAAAAGCTACTTCCGTGACTTTGAATCTGAAATGATGTCAGAAGTTGCTCAGAACGATTATTATTTTCGTACTTACGTTTCACCGAAGAAGATTGCCCAAGTCAAATATTTCCTGACTTCAGCCGGTAGTTCGCGCAGATGTCGACGAAGGAACGTCAAGTCTGTCGGATCAGATATCTTTTGATTGATCATGCTCTCCTCCACTGCTTTCATATCATAACTGTTGATGTGGTGAGGTTAGGAAATTATTTTGAATGATATATTCATACACCCAGTAATTTTGGCTCCAGTCAAACGAAATCTAGAGGGAGAAATCAGTGAAATGGGATTAACACTTTCAATGGCGATCATACGTGGCGCTGTCGTTGTAATGTCGTTAAGATACTCCGAACAGAGAAAGCATTGCCACAGGATGCCTGATGGATAAAACTTGAGAGTGGCGCGCAGTCTTGCTTAGTCCTGTGTAAAGTCTTTGAAACCAAAGTTGATATTGCTGAAAAAGACAAGGGCTCGACGTTAATCCAGGTTGAGTGAGCTCTTGAAGAAAACATTCGTTTGACACGCTCCACGAGCTCACTGTATGTCATGTCAACATTTAGCTACATGGCATAAGAAGCGAAGTCACATTTTATCAGAGCGGAGGGTGATGAATATCAACTATACTCCCCTTTTAACGATTATATGGACTGATGATGATGAAATTCACCATTCGGCTCCGAGAGTTTACCAGGGTGGAAACAAGATCCAGAGTCCTAGCAAGAACTCAAGCGACACAGAAGTTGAAAAAAAAAAATTGCGCACGATTGATCAGCTTCATGTAAATCATCCAAAAAAAGGGCAAAGAGCCGGGTCTCAGCGATGACAGCAAAAACGTGTTCAACCAAAGATTGGAATCTTGCTCGTAACTCGGGAGTCGCGAGACGTTCTTCTGGAGGATCACTAGGAACATCAGAACCCATCAAGACATCTCGAAGTTCAGGAGTTCCTTGGTAGAGAAGGGGCACATTACATATCTGAGGGCCGAGTCGCTCCTTGAAAATTGTGACGAAACGTTGGAGATCGGTATGGAATACCATCAATTGGCGGAGGACAGATGACAGACACCCTAACTTAAAGGGAGTCAGAGAGCAGTGGGAAGGGATACAGTTATTCCTACTAATGCAGCAAAAGGAGCAGAATCTACATTCTGGAATTTAGCCTGACCCCACAAACCGTGAGCTGCAATCAAATATCTATTTTAAGTCTGATACAAAAGGAACAAAATAAGCTCACATCGCCACTTGGCTTGATTCGCCAGTATCATGGAACTTTTCCCAATCCTGAAGAAGTCCATAAATAGCATTCACTTGAGACCAAGATGCTCACCCTGGAGGTCCACACACAAGGACAACCTGTGCCTTTGACACCCTTGTCCTACCACGAAATGCCGCCCGTTGAAGCTCTCTCCCAGAAGATGGACTCCCTGGTAAGTTCAAGGAGCTATCAAGTGCAGGGTTTGTGTCATCAAGAACAGTATCGCAACTAGTTGATTCGCTTCGGGATGACATGGAATCACAATTATCATCGTAGGTGTTAGTCACAACGTTCAATGAGTTCAAAGAAGACTTAGCCCATATGGGAGTAGAAGAGAAATGACGCGAAAAGCTTATTGATACATTTCGAACTGACATCAATTTTGAACTTGGCATCGGTATAAAGATGTGATGATACATACTGACGCCCCGTATGATGTCCAATTCCCTATCCCTCCCGAACTGATTACTCTATGAGCTCAGGGTTCCTGAACATGGCGACGTATACTCACCAGAGTAATGGGAATTGTAAATTCCTTGCATGTAACATGTTAGCGCCGTTGGAGAAACTAGTTGGTCCACAAACCATGAATCGATCTTGAGTTGCGATATCAAATAGAGGAATAAGCTATAGGATGTTTGAGATGAGAACGACCAGAAATTAATTCACGCCAGATACCTCGGGTTGCTGTTCTGCGGGACAAGATATCGTCGCAAGAAGACGCCTCTGGCATTCGAGAAGATCTGCCTTGAGACCATGGGCACTCTGATATCGCAAATCTGGACCTTTTGCCAGCAACTGGGATCAGTGTTAGACGAAATTATTCAGGGAAACTCATAAGTAAATTTGATACTACAGCATACCTTGTCGACGACATTAGCAAGTACTTGGGGGATATCTCGCCGGACTTCATGGACTGGCATAGGTCGCTTTTGTACAATGGCATGCAACAATTCAAGAGGTCCTCCCTCAAATGGCATTTGTCCACGCCCAACTAAGAGAGTCCAGAAGAGAATTCCAAGTGAATACAAATCCGTTCTATGATCCTGAGTCATAGTTTCTATGCTGCCTGTCTGTTCAGGAGCAAGATAACAGAGCGCCTCTTTGACCTTCAACTTCTGAACTTCTTCATTTGTTGATAAGACAAGCAGTGAGGGCGAGCCAAAATTCTCCAGCGATATGGCTCGATTCCCGAAATGGACAAAGCGCACAGAACCGGAATGGGAATTCAAGTGATAAGCATTTCCACGAACTAATCAATGAACATGAGCAGCGATAAGGTAATCAAAATCGAAGATCACCTTCTCTGTGGACAATACCTTCTCTGAAGAAGATAAGCGAACAGATGCCGGTCAAAACAATGCACCTACCTGTGTAAGACCTCAAGACAATACGTAGCCTGTATTGCGAACCTTGAGATAATCAGGAAAAAACAAGTGACAAGGTATACAAGGGCTCACTCAAGAAATGAAGCCAAGTCCATTATATCATAATCTGCCATGTCATCCTCGACCTCAAGTCTTTCCTCGAAAGTAGTCGGTCCGCCCATCATCTCATCGTCAGGTAATGATACAGGTCGTGTGCGAGCAGTGTCAACAAGTAGCAAATCATTGACCTTGTTGGCAGGAAGGTACCGCCCTAATAGGTTTGGTCCCGGATGAGACAATATTAGAACAACGCAATCTCCGTGTTCGTGTGGTATTTTCAAGTAGTCCAACATCCGGAAAGAGGCACTATTGCCTTCGGAGGTCCCCGCAAACTTTCCAAGTCTATCATGGACATTAATTATATTAGTAAGAATAAAGACAAAGACATACATATGTGCTTCCCTCTCTAAACACATTGAAGCATTAGACTGTGCAGGTACAATCTTTGCTAATACACGTGAGCCATCTTTGAGGCTATTTCCTTCGGCTAAAATCGTCATTCCACCCGTATCATGCCATGGTGTGGCCTAGGACTGGATTTAAGGATTTCCAAGATGTATTGTTAACGAGGCAAACCTTCTCGAATGTATAACCTGAAACAGAAAGTACGTTGTCTCTGAAGTAGGTGTTGGGATAAGGAAGCTGGCCAGGTCTTCGGCGCATAATGCTTGTAACCTAGGTGCTGGGTCGAACACGGTATAAATGTAACGAGATGTTAAGCTTCACACGCTTCACACATTCATAATTCCGGCAAACATTGACGTCATAGATTTCATCATTGTTTAAGAAATCTCTTATAATTAAACGAACAATTCCAAATACCATTACAACCATTTCAAGATCACAACAAGGTAGGGAGTACGTTAATAAGTCTACGATGTCACTGTACTAGTATTAACTTTTTGACAGAATGAGATTAGGAAATACATACTATAGCTGGCAGGGTCGATGTCATTGGGCAACTCGGAGATAATAGCTTCAAACCTAGCTTGAATTGTAGACATGACTTCTTGGTCGACATCCGAGGTAACGAAGGTGATAGCGAGACCCTTAGTGCCAAAGCGGCCAGCACGGCTAGTTTAACCTTTTAAGTCAAACAATCAGTCCAGAGTCACACTATTACGTACCCAACGCGGTGTAAATAAGTGTCTGCATCGGGCGGACAATCGTAATTGACAACGATGTTAACACGTTCAACATCAATCCCACGACCAAAAATATCTGTAGCTACAAGAATCCGTTTTTCGAAGGCTTTGAAGGCTGTATATCGATTGATACTGCATCAAAATGTCAAAGGACAGATCATTTTCACCACTGAGATCAGCTCACCGTTCCTCTTGCGCAAGACCAGAATGAATGCAAATACTTGGGAAGTTACAAGACACGAGCAGCTTGTCCAACTCGATACAGCGGGCAACGGACTTAACAAAGATGACAACCTATATTCCATCAATGACCAGCGGAGAAAGATCAACAGAGTGACGACAAACTTGGTTAAACTCTAAAGTATCGAGTAAGTCGTTGAGCTTCCTGTTCTTTTGCACTTCCTCCAACTTCACGTAGTGTTGTTGCAATCCGTGAAGCGTGAGTTTAGTTTCATCATCGACGAAAATTTCTAAGGGCTATGCAACAAGGCAAATTATTCAAGCGAACGTCGAAAAAAAATCATCCATACATTGGCCATAAACTTCTTGCATGTAACCCGAATCTCCTTTGCCAAAGTTGCAGAAAACATCATAACTTGTTTATGATGAGGGGTTGCACGAAAGATTTCTTGAACGTCACGACGCATGTCTGGGAGGCGATGTTGCAATTAGATGATCTGGATGCAAAACAATTTCAAGGAAAGTAAAAAGCAGAAGAACCAAAGTTGCATCGGGTCATTGCAGGCTTCTATAGCGATCGGTGGAAGAGTGGCCTTGGTCATTGCTTCAGTGCCCGTATTCTCCCTGCCTTACACGTTTGCGAGCGGTCCTCCGGAACATCACAATCCCAGATAAACCAGCTCCTCAAGATAACACCCATATAGCAATAAAATGCCGGTGATGGAGATGAACTCAAAAAAGATCCAGGCGGTCGATACAGCAGATGAATGAATGAAGTGGATATGAAAGCCCCAAACTCGACTAACCAAGCTGTTCAAGCATTTTGTCACACTCATCAAGCACGAAGTGTTTCACACGATGGGCGTCCAGGGCATTCTCGAGGATGAGTGCACGAAGTCGACCAGGAGTTCCGACAGCAATGTGAGGGCATTTGCTTCGGTCACGAAGGACCTCAATGTCTTTAGTAACAGGGGTGCCACCATAGAAGGTGTTGACGCGGACATCGGGCATATACTTGGCAAAACGAGTATACTCGTTTTTGATTTGAAAGGCGAGTTCACGTGTGTGGCAAAGGACTATTACGGAGACTTCGCCATTGACAGGCTCCAATTGTTGGAGTGTCGCAAGAACGAAAACTGCGGTTTTTCCATGTCCAGACTTTGCCTGACACAGAACGTCCATTCCAAGAACAGCCTGAGGAATGCATTCCTGTTGAACTAAACAAAATCAGGTAAATTTCATCAGTTTTAATTTGAGGAGAATAACCTTCAGAGGGGTGCTCAAAACCAAGGTCGCTGATAGCACGCAGAAGTTCTGGCTTCAACAAGAAGTCTCTAACACATAACGCGTAAGCAAGGTGGAGCTTGTTTTTTTAGAGTACCTACTTAAAGCCCGTTGAGTGAATGCCAGAGAATGTCTTTTTGTCCTTGTCACCCTCTCCGCCAGTAGATGTTGTTGCTGGGGCACCATTAGTCGTTGCGGCTGCAGTGCCCGTGTTTGGTACAAGATCATGCTCATCCTCGTAGTCGATGAGATCTTCGTTGTCGTGAGCGCTCATTGTAAGAAAGTGGAGTGTAGAAAAGAGGAGTCAACAGCAAGAGGAAGGTGAGAAAGGTTTGACGGCACAAGGTCGTATTTGTATTTGGTCTCACAGTTCTAACCAAATACAATACTCGCACGGGCCCAATACCAGAACAACAAGCTACGAGGAGGTTTGTTATCCGTGTATGTGCTTTGAGGATTTCAAAGCTCGATTTCTTTTAATCTATGCATGAGATTGCCTTTATCATTTAATGGAAAAGCAATGAGAACACAAGTACATTGCGTGCCATGCCTGAATCATATATCGTAAGGCAGATTTACCTTAATCTGATTCAGGACAGCATGATAAGGTAAATTTTGTCGGACGTTGAATGCCTCCTGACTTCCAGTAGTCACTGGGCTCATACGTCAGAGGCCTTTGCAAGGCCTTTACATTGTTTGCGGAGTGGATCCATCAAAGCTGAGTACCTATGAATCTAAATGCATAGTTTATGTCCATCACCATAGGGCATGGAAGAGCACTTTAAATTGATCATTGTATTACAATTGGTCCGTTACTAGAAATTGTTGTTGGATATAGATTCGAAGATAAACACTTGCCGCAGATTACTTCATCTAGGCCGATACCCGATATCGCCGACGACATTGCGCTATGCAGACAGTTCAAATAGCATTGACAAGTACGTTGTCAACGGACCAGATAGGCTTATAAGTAGCATAGTCGAACGTTGAACCGTACATTTCTTCGCCAAGGTCACTTTTATTGGTAGAAGAAAAGGATGACTACTGACTATCCGTTCTGGTGCGAACTACTCAACAAGATCTCAGTCCATTTGAACAGGTTAGGAGGTTGGAACGTTCAACCTAACTCTGCAATGCTAATTACTATGTACAGGAGTTTCTGGATTGAGTAAGACTGCACGCTGTGCAGTCCACTCACTTCAATCACTAACATTTACCAATGGCTGGGTCGTGTACTCATTTGCTCGATGTTGTCAAAATGTATGCCCAATATCGATTTTCTTTTCGACTAGAATTATTCAGATGGATGCAAAGCCTCTCTCAGTATCTTCATCACCCTCAACCATGTTATTCGCTCCTCCATCACCCAGTCTGGCTTGGGAAAATTATATGCCTTCTTTTGTTCATTCCTTTAATACTAATTTTTGTTAGTGCGTTGTCTATGTGGCAAATGACCTACTCCTTGGGCTGCATCAGGAGTTATGAAAAGATCAAGTAGTGTCTCTCACACAATGGCAAGCCTTCAGCATTAAAATTATTATTTGCTGTAGGTTTCGCTGATGCACTAGGTAATCCTTCAGGTGCATTGTTTACGGATCGTTTAAATGCCAAACTATTCTTGTCTGACCTCATCCGCGAGCCAGGCAAACAGTGTAACTACCCGAACACTTTTAAAGCATTTTCAGGTTTGAAGGTGTTCGAGGTCTAGGATTGGTCTAAACATGGTAGGCGCTGGTGGTGTACACTGCAATTCATCTCTGAGCAGGCAGGGGCTGTCCTCATGAATGTGAGAGTGTAGACTGCAAGTGGTAGTTACAGCCCATAGCCTTTGAAGGGTATCTCCAGTCGGCTCGTAAGTCCATCGATGCGCGCTGCCTTGAATTAATTACTGCTATAGCTATGATTAAGTCACACCACCTTACCCTTCGATTACGAGCTAAAAAAACAATCTACTTGCGAGTTGTTTGGTTGGGGCCGTCGTATCTGGTCTGATTACGAGCCGTTAACGGTCTCCATTCAATTCGGCAGCTATATGTTCACCCGCGGACGTGCTGAGGTCGCGCGTGATGGCCTTCTTTCTCGTTCATGATCTCGAAGTCATCCGATACTCCGGGTTTCCCTAGTTTTAATTTGTTCCTTCTGAGAGGAAGGTTCTGGATTTCTTTTCAAGGGATGAGACCATACTTTCGTTTACCTTGCGCCGAACACGGTACTTCTTTTCATTTTCCTTGAGGCGATTAATTTCCTTTTTACGACCCTTCTAAAGGCTGATTAGGCACCCTGAGCAACTTAAGAAGGCATTCGGGAGTATGAACCCTTAGAATCGACGTCCAGATATCTTGTGTTTCAACCAATTAGAGTATTTTGATATTCGTATTTATGAGGACATTTAGATGATCACCTATGGACTTTGCACGAATTCCATCGATAATCAAGTACAAACCATTCATGTAGCAGTGTAGACAATAATCTTGTCAAGATCAGCGGCATAAGCTAGGATCACAGTGAGAATTTAAACCCATTGAAAAATTCATAACATACAATTCTGGTTTGCCGAAAATGTGATGGAGTTGACCCCATTTCGTAGGTTCAACTTAACCGGAACTGAGAGGATGACATGCCCACCACCAGTGTTTGGCTGATCAACAACAACAAAAGGACCACCATTGACACTGCAGGACCGACTCAACTATCAACGACGGGTCAAAAGTCGGAACGTACCTAATCGTAGTATTCCTCCACGTTGAGTCACCTGTGCATTACGTGAGCTCGAATCTTGGATTATAGAAACTGTCTTTACCATTGGCATAGTACAACGAGACCCATTGATCACCGCCTTTACCCTCGACGCCATTGATAGTGAGAGATCCACCATTGCCTTGATTTATGGTCCGTCATTTTCAAATGAGCTTGTTTCTTTTGGATAGCTCACCAAGCCAGCCAACAGCACTCCCACCGGAGAAGGACGTATCAGTTAATAATTGAGCTGCTCCACTAAGAGTACCAGACTCGGCCTCATAACTCGTGCCCATAGCAGCATTGAACGTATCTGCAGACAAATCAACGCTCCATACATCGGCAGCTACGATTTGAGGTTTTCCAGTATCCCAGGTCATGGGGAACCACATGTATCTGCTACTACCTAGCAAGGACGGTCTCCAGCGGTCACTCATGTAAATTGCAAAATTTGAGCTCAACAACATGTCAAATGCGTTCTGGGAGAAGTAAGTACGAGTTGCAGCGGGGGCTATATCTGCTTGTGCCGACCAGGGACCTGAGAGTGACTGAAAATAGTAATAAGTATACCTCAGCCACTTTGTACTTCAGGAAACTCACAGAAGCAGAGAAAAATTTGTTCGGGTTCGGGTCCCACCCCGTTGTGTGCGACGCAAAGAGATAATAAACCTGTCAATTCATGAAAAGGTAATATAGAGGACCAAAGGAATTCTTCACTAACCCCATTGCGCTTTATAATTCCAGGAGATTCCAGTGTTGACCCTACGTCAGTAAATAAGCAGCCTCTAACACAACGAAAGGTATGGACTTACCAGATAAGACGCTGACCTGAGATACAACGTTCAAATAACCTGAGTCGAGCCTGGAGATCTTGAAATTTTGATTGTTGTCAGAGGCGTACAGGAGGTATACGGTCTGTGCAGCTATGCAGACAATAAGCTGTGGTTTTCTCGATGGAATAAATGAGATATTACAGTCATCTAAAAACAGACATCGGTAATCAATGAATACCAGGCTCGGTAGATTACTAACCATCTTGATACAGTCCCATGTCTCGTGAGTCTGCGCCAAGTGGCTTGAAACTAGACTTGTAGGTGTAGGGGCCACACGGGCTTGACGCAGTAGCCACCCCAACTTGGGCAGCTCCGTAACTGACCACGGTTCATCCCATACTTATCAGCAGAAGAGATTGCACGTACTTCGAGGTGTCGGAATGAAACCACATCACATACTGGTTGGTCTGAATGCGGATATGAGATGATCACGACATGAATATTCTAAGGCTGAGATCTCACCGACTTGTTGAAGACAACTAAAGGGAACGAATACATGAACAAACGATCATCTGTACGTCATCGTACAGACCTTTGGGACGTTCTACAATGTTCGAGGTAGATATGCTGGTGCCAGGGATGGGAGTCAATGCATCATTTTGGCGTGTCCACGAAACCAGATCGAAAGACTGAATATGTATGAGATACGGACACTTTGACGAGAATTGCATACCGAGTAACAGGAAACTGCTTTAAACAGCACACTGTTGTGTGACTTATCTTCACCGAACCAATAGAACAAGGACCCAGCCTGACTGTTTGAGTGCCACAGAAAGAAACTGCCAATGAATAATGCGCACTTTGAGAAACCCACCACCATGGGCCTGGATAACATTTCCACTAGTATCGGTCCATGTCGCACCAGGAACAATGACGGCTCCGAGGGCGCAAGAGACATAAATGGCTGCAATGATCAAGGAGGTTTGTAGCTGCATTGATTGTTGTCTTTTCTTTCTCAAAGAGTGTATGATATATTACCCGCATATATATATTACCCACTCACTCTGAGCGCGAGAATCAACGGGCCAGCCCCGGCCCAGAATACTCATGTGGTATGGTCAGGAGTCCTTCTTCTTCTTACTTTTCCTAGACAACCTCAGGTCTATCCGAGCATCCTCCGAAGTGATACGGGTCCACAGGATTAAGCAAGACAGATTCACATCGTTCATAGATTCGATAGATTCAAAATCGGTGGAAAAGCGACGCCCAAAACAAAATTATCTGAATTATGTCGGAATTTGACGGTCCGCTGCAGCTTCCATACGAAGGATAGCTAAGGATAGCCCTGACGCGAGAGGCAAGGGCTAGAAGATTGTATCTTGTGAGATCGTGACAGTTGCATGATAGAAGACAGCTATGACCCCGAGGTCGGTGATTACTCGGAAGTTGTATGATTGCTCAGGACATGTCTGAATTTGGTCTCTGGAAGATATTTCTGTGTAGCTCAAGGCCTCGCTTACGTCCACTCAACATCCAGGGAACCATCCCAAAATATTTCCACATACTTCATAAAGCACTAAATCACAGCAGTTGGGTTGCCTACTTGTTACCTAAGCAGAAAAGTGCATCGCCAACCTTCAACCTTCATCCTCATGGAGACATTTCAACTCTTATCCAGTGGAGGAGTTTGTTTCAACAAAACTAAGTATGAGAAGGATGTCAGCTTATTCACTGTATGCCTCGTTTAACAGGAGTACTTTTAGTGATTAATTTCCCTCGACTTCAGAAAATAAAACGCATGACTAGTCAAGTTGACACATCGAATGAGTTGCCAGCAGAGCTAGACTTCTTCAAGTATGCTCGTACTGGTACAGGTAAACGTAAACAGAAGAGTTTATTGCCTGAACAATCTTTGGAAAAGAGGAGGAGAGTTGATGGGGAGGACGAGGCGGCCAAGAATATCATAGAAGACGATGCAAAGGAACTCACGGATATTGAAAGGCCGCAGGAGAGACACAAGGTTACTTCAAAAGGCAGCCACATTCCTGAAGCTGTCGATACTTTCGAATCTCTCTATAAAGAGTATAACGTACCGCCCCACGTCTACCAAAACCTTTCAAAAAGTGGATACAATTACCCGACGAGTATCCAATCCCATGCAGTCCCGGTGTTATTGAAAGTGCGTTTCTCTTCTGATCATCATCTGAGCTTTGTCGACTAAGGTCAGATTAGTCCCGCGATCTTGCTGCCATCTCACCCACAGGTACTGGGAAAACCCTTTCCTATTTGCTTCCGCTGGTGGCAGCTCTGCAAGCACCTATAACAAGCATCAAGGATAAGACAGACTCAGGATTACGTGCTTTGGTGATTGCACCGACACGGGAGCTTGCACATCAGATTCACAACGAATGCTTGAGGTTGACCTACGGTCGGAAGTGGCGGATCATGTTGTTTAGTAAGGCCACAGCTGCCACTCTAGCAGATAAGAATGTAAGGGACAAAGTTGGTAAGTTGACTGCCTTTATCTTACGTCCGTTGAGTTCTTTGAGCTGTGCAGACATTATCATCAGTACTCCTCTCCGATTAGTTGTATCGTTACAAGCAGGTACTCTTGATTTGAAAAAGTAAGTCGTCACGAAAAACTTTGTAGTATCGGATGATGTATCCTTGTCCAGTGTTCGCCATCTGATACTGGACGAGGCCGATCGTCTCCTGGATGCCGAATTCCTGCTGCAAACGCAAGAAATCATAACAGCTTGTTCTCATCCTAGTATCCAGAAGGCCGTATTCAGCGCTACTCTGCCGGCTGCCGTGGAGAAGACTGCAATGGAGATGATGCGAGATCCCGTTCGCATTGTTGTTGGTCTCAAGTCAGTTTTCAGCCCCAACTCGAAGCATTTTTCTGAGTTTTTCCAAGGGATGCTCCACTGCCTCTCATTCAACAGAGCCTGACCTATGTTGCTGACGATCAATCCAAGCTGCCTAGTCTGCTTACTTATTTGGCTAGACCTTACAATCCTCCCGTCCTCGTCTTCACATCTACACAAACGCGTGCATCTTCGTTAGCAGAGGAATTGACATTCAACGGAGTATCCAACGTTGATTGTCTCCATGCTGGTATGACGAAAAAAGAGCGTGATGATGCAGTGAGTCGTATGCGCCAGGGACAAAGCTGGATCCTCGTAAGTACAGAGGTCATGGCTCGTGGTATGGATTTTAAGGGAGTCCGAGAAGTCATCAATTATGATTTCCCAACCAGTGTACAGAGTTATGTGCATCGTATTGGTGCGTGATCTCTTCATTGGTTGAGTAGTTTCCTCATAGTCGAGAAGGTCGTACGGGCAGAGCTGGTCGAGAAGGCAAGGCAGTCACATTTTTCACTGATGAGGATGCTCCATTCCTCAAATCGTAAGCAGTAACTTGGAATATCGCCATACTCGTCTCATAATCTTTGCAGCATCGCTAATGTTATGTTGCAAGCCGGTCAGACTGTACCAGACTGGATCACGAAGCTACCGAAACCTTCCAAAATGAAACGGAAAACGATGGGCAAGATGAAACGCCCGGAACTCGTCAACGAGGTCCGAAAGATTGGCCGTCAAGGTACAATTAAAAAGTGGTAGGGTTAATTACATGCTCTTCTCCCTACCGACCAGATCTAGGGATATGATTGCTGGCTCCAAGCGCCGGAAGGTCAAAACAGCTGCTGAGGCCACCCGGTGGAGCCTCGAAAGGAAACAGGAAGTAGATGGGGATAATCTTTTGTAGCCATCCTGGCAACGTCCCGGCTTCAACTATTTCTTTACCTTCACTATTCAGTCCGAGCTCGTTTGTTGGAAGATTTTTTGACCTCATCTATTTGGATGTGTCCTTGTCGTAGTTGACCCCTCAACCATTGAATACAATCGTCCTTGGTACCTTCGGGGTGCTCAAGCTGCCATTCAATGATCTTGTCACGAATTTCAGCCAGCCATGGACCGGGTGTTGTTGCGTTAAGAGCTACTAGAGTTTCATGTCCCTTTCGTAGATACTAAGACAGGATGTGTCGGGCTTAGAAACGCCACCTACATTCAATATATGCGCCATTTCAGCCACCCCCCGGAGCTTCATATCTTGTACTTTTCGAGCGAAATCATTATATCGCTTCATAATACGAGCTGCTTGCTCATCTATCACAAATGAAGGTTAACGAGTGACACAAGCGTACAATGCGAGAAGAACTGACAATCAAGGTCATCATTTTCGGCATTGTAGAATGTCACTAACTCTTGCACAAGTGAGAACAAAAACGAGCTTGTCCAGTGAGACCCCGTTGCCGAGTTATGCACGGATTTTTCTCGCAGTAACAAACCTATGCTTTGTCAAAATCGAAAGAACCATTAGCTCAAGAGCATGCATACCTATCCCAACTCGCTCTGAGACAGGGTGTAGTTCGGCTGGTTCATGGATAGAGCGACTTATAATGTCTGTCGCATTAAATAATAAAGGTATGCCATCTAGAAAATGGGACTGTGTGCCTAGCTTCAACGAATCACGGATGATGAGACCAACAAGTAGTCGATCCTTTTTCTTGTCAAGGTAAGTAAGACCCTTGTATGGAGTCAATGAAGCAGCGAGGAAGAGGCGAGGAAGACATGTTGTGTCCTCATCTAATGCTTGATAAAACAAAGGATGCAGATCGGGCAAGTTGATGTTGGAGGCCTGGTTCCGGCTTTTGAGAAGATAATTTAGGATTGAAGCAGCAGACAGGGCAATACAAGGCGCAGTTGATTGAGCGGGTATAACTATTGGAAAATGTTCGGGTATGACAGAATATATGGAATCGTATAGGGAGAGGCTGCAAATGAGTTCAATGGAACGAAGAGGATCACGACCTGAAGGATTGTCAGAACAAGAGTTTAAATGGCTGATGACAAAAACCTTTCAACATTTTTGACAACTCATCGCCTACTCGTTCTCGAGCCACTTTGTTTACAATAGCTTCCTAAGAAACGAATGGGTTCCCTGATTCATCTACATGAATCAATCTTACCTGGATTACAGGATCTTTTGCGGCTTTTTCAATTTCTGGAACAATGTCAAAACCAAGACGACTGGCGAATCTTATGCAACGAAGGACACGTAAGGGATCATCAAGAAAGGTTTCGCGAGGAGGTAATGGTGTTCGGATGACACCGTTGCGAATATCCTCCAGACCCTGAAAACCCCTTTGAGCAATGTATATCTATATGTCTGCGTCGGCCTTACCTGACCTGTGAAATCCTCTACCTCGCGTGAATGGACATTATAGAACAGTGCATTTATAGTCAGGTCTCTCCTTAAAGCGTCCTGAAGAGGTGTACCGAAGGACTGAGTTTCGTGCATTAGACGATCTACCAAAAAAGATTCATCACACTCACAACTTCCGTCGGAATGCGACTGTCACTTGCATACTCTTCGCTCCTCAGGTTTACTAGATCAATACCAAGTCCGAAAACTTTGAAAGTGGCTGTCTCGAGGTGCTTCGATTGTTCTGGGTTTTGAGCAATCTTGCCGATGGTACCGGTCTCCACACCTTTCTCCTTTGCATAAGCAGCCAAACCCTCAGCAAAAGGAAATCCCATCACATTATCGAGTGCGATGTCGATATCATTGCTTTGAGAGCCAAGTAACTGTTGTGATATAATTCAGACAGCTGGGAACGCATCTTGGCTAGATATCTTACCTTGTCACGAGGCCAACCTCCTGCTATTCTACAAACGGTCCTTGGCGATGAGTTCTCCGAGTTCTTTGGCGCATCCGTTACGTAGTTGTCGAGCAGGTTGCAGATCTGATCCTCTGCATCGGTGAGCTGGATGCTCATCTGTGAAGGAATGGGGATCCTGTTAACAGGAAATTTCGGAAGAGACATTGTTGCTTGGCGTCTGGAAAAGTGCCGAAGTGTTTTGTTGCCCTTGAGAGTGTAGCGGAGGCTGAACATTCAATGATGTAAAAAGGTGTCCGAAAATAATCCAGTCCTATATCACCAAGCATTCTACTTCTCCATGCCGAGATCGCAGGGCTTGACTTAGACTTATGCTGGCCCGTTCAAAATGATCTTATTGAGAGCCTTGTCAAGTGGTCTGGTCAACAAAACCACATCCAACGTGAATCACGCGATGACAAAAACCAGAGGACACAAACCAGCCATTGACTCCAGTAAGCGTTCGACTCGGTCTTCCAGAATCTCCCACATATCTTACTGGAGTAGATTCATCCTTCCAAAAATCATCTGGACTAGATTTAATGGATACGTTACAAAGATCATTCATGTTGAATACGGGAATTGCCGCTACTTTCCCGCATTCCCAGGACGTTGGACTTCTGGCTAAGTGCATCCGACTTAATTTCAAGAACGTCAGTTCTTTCTCCTCTGCTGCCCTTGATTCCCAAATTTTCCCTTCTCTCGCTTGACTGCTGTACTAATGGGAAATATCTCAAGTTGTTGCGATTCTTGCTGTGAGTCTCTAGAATCCATTATGATCCAATAATTCATGCCGTTCAGTCCAGGGGCGCAGATCTCGACAGTATGAACCACTTCTCTTAGAAAACGAGCGCGAAGCAGTAGCAGACTTACTGCAATATCTCGAAAGCATGTTCTACATTTATTTCTGACTGGACTTTGTAACTCATCCTAATCGTCAGACCGTGCTACCACCAACTTCTTCTCCGGCGATCCCCTCTCAGCACTCACCACACTCTCTTTCTCTGACAATGTCGACCTTCAACGGAGTGCAGCCCTTGCATTTGCCGAGATAACAGAGAAAGAAGTTCGTCCTGTCGGCAGGGATACACTAGATCCCATTTTGTTTCTTCTCAGCAGCCACGATGCTGAAGTCCAGAGGGCAGCAAGCGCCGCGTTGGGTAATCTGGCAGTCAACAGTAAGTTGAGACGGTTTCTCCTTAGATATTTCTTCTAAGTTTTGGCAGCCGATAACAAGCTCCTCATTGTCAAACTTGGTGGTCTGGAACCATTGATACGTCAAATGTTGAGCCCCAATGTCGAAGTCCAGTGTAACGCCGTTGGTTGTGTAACCAACTTGGCAACTCATGGTGATTCTATTTACGCAATGGACCTGCAAATACGCATTGACTTCATTTCCAGACGACAACAAGTCCAAGATTGCCAAGTCTGGTGCTTTGGTACCCCTTACTCGCTTAGCACGTTCGAAAGATATGCGTGTGCAGAGAAATGCGACAGGCGCACTACTGAACATGACACACTCAGGTCGGTTCTTTTGATGACTTTGCTGTACGGAGTTAATCAGCACCTGTGGCATCAGATGAGAATCGGCAGCAGCTAGTTAATGCAGGCGCCATTCCTGTCTTAGTGAATCTTTTGAATTCTCCCGACACCGACGTTCAATACTATTGCACCACAGCTCTCAGTAACATTGCCGTAGATGGTAGGTCAGATGTCATTTCCATCATGACAGACTAATCGTTGGTTTCGCAGCTAGCAACCGCAAGAAGCTAGCTCAGAGCGAGCCTAAGCTCATTAGCAGCCTCGTTCAGCTTATGGACAGCCCCAGCCTTAAGGTTCAGTGTCAAGCAGCGCTCGCTCTTCGTAACTTGGCTAGCGACGGTAAAGGGCTACTAATTTTTCGAGGAAGATAAACTAATAATGATTGATTTAGAGAAGTACCAGCTTGAAATCGTGAAGTGTGAGGGCTTACAGGCCCTCTTACGTTTGTTGCAGTCCACTTATTTGCCTTTGATTCTCTCATCGGCTGCTTGTGTTCGCAATGTCTCCATTCATCCACAGAACGAGTCGCCTATCATTGAATCCGGCTTCCTCCAGCCTCTAATCAACCTTCTCTCTTTTAAGGAAAATGAAGAAGTTCAATGTCACGCCATTTCGACTTTGCGTAACTTGGCTGCGAGCTCTGAAAAGAATAAAGGAGCGATTGTCAAGGCTGGAGCAATACAAACCATCAAAGAACTAGTTCTGGATGTCCCTGTAGGAGTTCAGAGCGAAATGACGGCCTGCGTTGCTGTTTTAGCACTCAGTGGTGAGTTTGCACTCGAGACATCACGCTGTTACGTCTCATGCAACTACTAGATGAACTCAAGAGCCAACTCCTGGAGATGGGTGTCCTGGAATTTCTGATTCCTCTAACTAATTCTCCTAGCGGAGAGGTCCAAGGCAATGCCGCCGCCGCAATCGGCAATTTGTCATCGAAAGACAACCGTATTGCCAATGACGATTATTCTCACTTCAACGACGTCTGGGAGAAGCCTGACGGTGGCATGCATGACTATCTCCATCGATTCCTTATAAACCCTGACGGAACCTTTCAGCATATAGCCGTATGGACAATTGTTCAATTACTGGAATCTGGAGGTAAGTGCTCTTCAAATCGTCCGCAACTCTATGATATGTCCTGAACTCGTGATAAGATCCCCAGCTAATTAGCAGTATACGAAATTCTGCGAAAGTCATTCCTTTCGTTCGTACACTATCTCATTCACGAACGTCCACACCTGCTTCGTCAGTGGGCACGCCCCATTCTCACCGTTCAGTTACCCAATCACAAGATGACGATGCTCTACTGGGACAGCAAGAAATAGTTGTTCTCGCTCGTCGCATCTTGGAATATGTAGAGGGTGACGAAGGTTTTGCTTCTTCCAGTGTTGGCGGGTCTCATGTACAGCCTGGGTCGTCAATCGGTAGCTCCCAACGTGACCACGAGGAGCTCAGACGTAGCGTGCGAGAGGCATTTACTCCAGGCTCTCATCGTTGAATCAATTTTTCCTCACACTTCTCTGTCCTTTTCTACTTCTCTTGATTTAAAGGACGATTCTTTTCTGTATGTCTCTTGTTTTCCAACAGGGCAATGCGCTCTTTTCCCGCCGTTCTTTCTTTGGCCCTGAGTATAATTATTGGTTTTGTTTTGGATGTTGATCAATTTTTGTATGGGCTTTTGAGTATGCGTTTTCCTGGTAACTTTTGTATGATCTCAGAATGACCTATCGTAATATCAACGCAGTACGAGCGTTAATTCCAGTACTGTGACTTCCAAATGTCCTCGAGGCCGAATAACTGGGGGACGATTACAATGTGCTGCAGCTGATTTCCGATCAAGGTCAAGAGTTTGACCATCGGTCAGATTTCTGGCCTGCAGCACTGTAAAAGCGTGTCTATCCGACGCAAACCCAGATCGGCCCAGCCAAGAGTAGACGGCTGAGCGTTGGATATCTCGAACCATCGGATTAGTGAAGTGAATCCGTGCCCGAGACCTGTCATTGGAAAGGCTCCCACGTGGATCTAAGTTTGCCTCGCGTTGTTTGTTCCACTACCTCACGCTGTTTTGTATTCATCCCCTTTTCCTCATCTTTCACAACACCCTGACTTGTTTTGACAAGGCTGAGCCTTGTTGATTCTCTTTTTAACTTTTTCCAGCCCTCTTGCCCAACGACTACTCAGCCGTTTGCTTGACGCACGCTGCTGTTCTCGCCGTACGGACCGCCCTAGATTTGTTTTCTTTTGTCTATCTATTCGTTTCTCCAAGGATCATACGACTTGCGAAGTCCAATAATTATGCACCTATTCAAAACGCTTCCACTATCCTTTCTTCTTGGTGTAGTGGATCACACGACTCCAGCTAAAGCCGATTTTATCCCAAGTGCCTTGCAGAGGGCGCAACGTTTTGCCGTAGAGCATACTCATAACTTCGCGAGAGACCTCCGAATTGCGTTTGGCCGAGTTTCCGTGTCTAGAATCAGCACTTACTCCGGTACGACATCACAGCGTGTGGTGTATTGCAAGCCCAAGCAGGTCCCGTTTGGTACCAATCCGGGGGCCGGAGGCAATAACGAGACGAATACCAGTCCGGTTGGTTCAAGTGGCTATCCAATGACCTCGGCAACTACCAGCCCCAACCCTTCTACCCCTACTTCAACAATTCCCTTACCAGATTCGCCTTGGAAGCTTTCACAGTCTTATGTGCGTTCTTTTTTTGTGCTCGAGGTGGTGTAATTTTTAATGGATGGTCTTAGTCTGGTAATAGCTTCTTTGATGGATGGGACTTCTTTCAAGGTAGCGATCCGACAAATGGTGCGTTATCGCAATCGTTTGTCCCCATGCATCGTTCAATATCATTTGACATATCCAGGAATTGTGAACTATATTGACCAGAATACTGCCGTGAGTCGATCAATTTGTGCGTCGCGAGTTTATCAAACGACACTGCACAGCAATCCAGTGGCCTCCTCGAAGTGAATAGTAATGGAAATGCTGTCATGAGGGTCGAGACTACGTCGAAGGTATTTAATACACGGAATAGCGTACGTATCACAACCAAGCATCAATATAATGGTGGGCTTGTCATCATGGATTCTATTCACATGCCGACTGGGTGTGGCACTTGGCCGTGAGTATTTGAGCTTGCACAGGTTATTAGTAAAATTAATGTTGAATGGAGTGCTTTCTGGTCCAATGGACCGAATTGGCCTGCTGGGGGGGAGATTGACATTGTGGAAGGGGTGAATGATTACACGAATAACCAGGCCACGATACACACTACCCCTGGTTGCTCCATTCCAACTACAAACAAGGATGTGTTGTCAATATCAGGCAATGTAATTGGTCTTACGGACTGCGCTGCTGCGAACACCGGAAATCAAGGGTGTGGTATCCGCGCATCGCAGTCCAACTCTTTTGGAGCGGCATTTAATTCCAATGGCGGAGGGACTTATGCCAGTGGGTATTCCTGCATGGTTAGGTGCTCTCAGGCTGATTCAGCACCAGTGAGATGGGACACGACCGGGATAGCAGTTTACTTCTTCCCTCGGGGATCCGAACCAGTGGATATTGTCACCCAGAAACCACAGCCGGACTCATGGGGCCCTGCGATGGCACGATGGCCAGCGACTTCCTGTGATCCTTTCCAGTTTTTTAAGAACCATAGCACTATTTTTGATACGACTTTATGGTATGTAATTGCTGCTCTTCTTGGATTCCACTGACAGTGGTCCACTAGTGGGGACTGGGCTTCCGGTGTCTGGTCTTCGTCTGGGGTACCTGGACAAGAACTGAGTTGTGCCCAGAGGACTGGTTTTGCCAGTTGTGAAGACTTTGTGAGAGCCAGTGGATCCTCATTTAAAGAAGCATGTAAGTTGCTCATACTCTTTTCCATGTTAACCGTGACCGACCATTGTCTTGAGACTGGGAGGTGAAGAGTGTCGAGATATACCACTTCCGGGATTAGATATCAATGAGATTATTGATTTGCTACAAGGTGTCACGTTTTTCAATGACTAATTGATGAATCATGTTGTATAGCTAATTGATGCATTGACAAAATATAAGTCATCTAGAAACATTTGGTCAGGTTGACACGTACGCGTTAATTTCCTCGTGGCTTGTCTGTCACTTCGAGACTTATCATCATAATTTCTGGAGCTATGGCTCCTACCGACCTCAATCTTTACACCCCGTCAGCTATTGGGACAACTATCATAAATGCTTTCACAGAAGATCGCGCTACTCAGGAAAGCTTCGGCAACCTTGCGCCACACCGCAACCTTGCTTCCACGATATTGTTTTTGATCAAGTTTCGATGGTTTGTCCAATTATCCATCGTATATCTCCTTCAAATGGCAACAGAAGAACATATTGCACAAATAGAGATTTTGCATTAGAGGCGCCGGAAACTTGAGGTCAACGATATGCGGAAGTAAAGAGATTGCGCAAGCTTACCATCGCTGAGGAAGAAGACATAAGATACTTGATTCGAGGGGAGAAAATTCGAGAGGTATATATTTCCTCGACTAAAGCTTCAGACGCATTTATAACGATAGATTACCTGAGGTGACAAATGCACTGCAGTTGACTGTTCGGTCCAGCAGCCCCCACGCACATGATACATATTATAGGGTGAGCTCCAGGTTTGCGTTTCATGGGTATTCTATGCGTTGACTCTTGTGGCCTTAGGATGCGCTAGGGGTGGTTGTAGAACTTCCTGCCTCTGCTAAGCTGCTGGAGAAGGAAGGATTATTTATCGCCTCGGTCTAGTGATGGACGACATTCAGCATCATGAGTCACAAAGAAGGGATGTTGCTTTCAGCTCTTGTACGTTCGTTCCTCGTTGCCATACCTTTGTAGGTCAGTGAGCCAAATTTAGTCACCGTAACGTAGAAGGGACCGAGGCGAGAAAAAAGATCATGGGTTGATCGTGGACAAGACTCCGAGATTCGCGTGGACTGACCCCTCGTAGTGTGCGGATTTGAGTGCAGCCGGTGTAGACGCCTGTCCCCCTAGCTGTCTGCTGGCGGTGACATTTCAATTTGCAATCACGTCACCTGCTTCACCTAATATGCCTGCGCTTGACTGAAAAACTCCACCATGCCTCCGCCAATCCATCCACCTCTCTCGACTCTACGCCTCGCAGCTCTTACTGTCGCCTGCGTATGGTCTATCATTGCCTCTGCTTTTGGTTTCTCGTTCTCCTCGCTCACCTGACCATGCACTGACATCAATCTAGCCATAGATGCCTACGTCAAGTCTCGCCGCGATCAGCATCTAGTCAGTGCTCTAGCACCCCAAGGTGCAGTAGCTAACCTTGAGGATGGTGGTGCGTTCATTTTGCCCATACTCAGTCATCACCTACAACAATTATCCAGATGTTTTCAGTTCTGGCGTGGTCATTCT
>Ga0153966_100191_pt1 | contig 36449 bp, 54 predicted proteins | sample TSFL050MetaG_FD_104738 | JGI IMG/M metagenome (GOLD analysis project Ga0153966, IMG submission 104738) | Attine ant fungus gardens microbial communities from Florida, USA - TSFL050 MetaG | ecosystem: Host-associated > Fungi > Mycelium > Unclassified | place: USA: Florida, Paynes | collected... | reverse complement strand
TTCAGGGGGAAAGTATAGTACATATTAAAATATATTTGTGTCGATCCCTGAGACGGACGACCCACGGGCCGAGTGTGTTTGGCGGTGTAGACGGCGTTTACGTGGTTGGATCTGAGATACAATAAGAAATTGAGGTTGCGACGAGTGGACCACCATGGACTCGTACCACCACCAGCACCCACAGTGGGACTATCTCCCTGCCCCCGACTCCGGCCCCTTCCACGGCCTCCACCCACCGACCTTCGCCGCCGAACACACACCGTCTCCCGACACCCGCCTCCAAGTCTCCGCCCCTCTCCCCCGAAAACGTTCCGCCTCCGCCGCAGTCTCCCTCGGCCATCCCGACAGCTCCGGCTACGACAAGCCGTCCCCCGTCAATATCTCCGAGGACCATGACGTCCGCAGCCCTGTCGACGGCAGTAGCACCAGCGGCGCGGAGGACTCGCTTACATACGCCACAACCACCTCGGCCATCCCGTCGGCCCCGTCCTCTGCCACGGCCACCATCCCCGCGTTCGGCAAGCCCCTTACCACCAACAATTTCGTTACAAAGCTCTACCAGTCAGTCGTTTTTTTACCTTCTACAGCGTCTCTTACGTACGTCCTTCAGGATGATCAATGACCCAAAGGCTGCCCAATTTATTGTCTGGACAGACCTCGGCACATCCTTCGTCGTCTCCAACATCGGCGAATTCAGTAGGACTATCCTTGGCTCCCATTTCAAGCACAACAATGTGAGTCCCATCCGCTGCCTCGTGGCCGCTCCATCCTCACCTCCCCCAGTTCTCTAGCTTTGTACGTCAACTCAACATGTATGGGTTTCATAAGATCAACCGCGTACGTATCTTCTGTCTTGTCGCATCCAACGCCTTTCATGCTCATCTAGACTCCTCGTGCCCAGCGCACCTCCACCCACGCTCAAGCTTGGGAGTTTTCTCACCACAAGTTTCTCCGTGGCCGCCCTGATCTTCTTGATCATATCAAACGAAAAGCACTCGAACCAGATCCTACCATCAAGCACCGTGTGGAACTCCCCGGCGAGGTAAATCTCCCTGATAGCATTTGACTTCATGCTACCGTTCTGACCTTGTCTTTCCATTAGGTCGCCGCACAGATAGGCGCCGTCCGTGGTGACTACCAGCATCTATGGGAACATTTCTGTCTCGAGCGCAAGAGCAATGAACGCCTTTCCTGTATCGTCCACAGATTATGGGACGTCGTACAACAGGCTTTTCCTGGATCCAGTAAGAAAACTCCCTTTCTTTTCTTCCTCAGCTGACTCCCACCAGTACCCCCATCCCCAAATGACATCTTCGGATCTGTCTTGACTAATCCCAATATCTATGTCACTTCCCCTACCTCGACTTCAGAAAAATATCCCTCGCCACTGTCTATCAACTTCAATCCGTCCTTGCATTCTGTACTGAGCCCGGGTTCCAGCCCCACTGCCACTGACTTTCCGCATTCCCACCCACATTATCCTACTCACCCTTCGCTTTCTCTACAACACAACTTTCAGCAGGTAGTCTACGCTTCCAGCGGTCAGGCGGCCACTTCGGCTTCACGTCTGACTGATGCAGCCGATACCACCAGTCCTTCTCCCTCTCCCATGCAGGGCATCTATGAAAATGGACACTCGGCAGGGTGTGGCAATGATGTCAACAGCAACATGGGTTCCAGAGGCGCTGTTATTGGTATTAAACGGCAGAGATTATCCGTCAATGAACCGTCTGCCATGTCAACGCTGCACGACTCAGGCGTGAATGTAAATATGAATGGATACCATCATTTACAGCCCCAGGGTCACTCCGGTCAGTACACATCTATGGCCCATTCGCATCACGTACATCATTTGGCGGGAGACGGATCAACCGTTTCATCACCTAGTACTACCACTGCTCCTTCATCGTTTCTTGGCCACCTTCAGGGCATCACAGTTGCTGGTGGTGCACATGCAGGACTTAGATCCGGACTCGTAAACAGCGTTGGTGGAGTCAAGCGGTCTAGCCGAGCCCGGAGCGACAGTGCACCCTTAGGTCCCCCTGCTTACACTTCAAATGCAGCTCCTGGTGGAGCAAGTTTTAACGTTGGGCCCAGCTGGTTAGCAGGGAGACCAAGGAGTGGGAGCGGGTTGGTGACTCTCAATCGATCGGGTATTGGCCTCGGAAGGAATATGGGTAATATGACCGGTTTGGCTAATTTCAACACATCAGGTGTGAATACCTCTGGTACTCCTAGTCAGTCTTTTCTACCGGGACCGCATAATGCAGATGCTATGCAGGTTATGAACACTTCATAAGTTCTATCAAATACAAAGTCAGTTGCGCCAGTGATGATGTTATATCCTGTATTGCTGATTCTTCCTGCTCCTTTTTTTCATGTAGACATGTGATGGAGTCGTCAATTTTTTTTTTCCTGGTTTACCTCTCTCCATATCCCACTTGCTTCATCTTATCCGCATTTTCGTGCACATATACCCTGTCTCTATAGCACGTGTATTCCCTCCCCCCATCCTAGGTTCCAGGCATCTCCAGTTTTTCGATTCATCTTTACATCATCATCTTTCCCGTTGCATATACCTGTTGTCGGCATTTAATCTCCTCGAATTCGGAGGGATAGATTGTCCGTCAATGACAAGAGACCTATTCAAAAGTCGACTCACCTTGTGTCTGTTGTTCTGATCTTTGTGCTTTTTACACTGTTTTCCATCTTTCGAATCGTTTCTTTTACTTGATTTGGTCGTTGCAGTTTTTCACCGCCAGGCTTTTCCATTTGGAATTCTTTCTTTCAGGCCTGGTTATGCTGCATTTGTTTCTTTTGTTTTGTGGCACACTTGATGTCGTTGCTGTCTCATTCTTTCCTGTACACCCAAGATCTTCTTTTTGCATCGTAGATGGATGTCTCATCTTTCTTTTATCGGATCAATCTCTCGAATGTTTTAGGTATGATTTCACCATCCTATCTGACATCTATCTTTGCTTTGGCATTCATGCGTTTGAATCAAAAATTGTAGATCTTTCCATGTACATAGACAGTATATGTATACAAAGAAACTTCATTCGACAGTGTCTCTCGAAGCAACTTTTTGGATGTAGGAAGGAAGGAATTCGGGTATTAGTTATTCAAGTTGGACAGCGAACGGATCATCATTTGGGTCAGTCTTCCTTTCGTATTCCAGAATTTCGGCGATAAGCTCGGCAACAGCCGCCCCATACTCTTCTTCGATCAATGCGAAGATCCCATCTGTACCCGCACTCACACCAGAGGTAGTCCATAATTTCACTATGTGCATGTGCTCTGGTCCACTTCTTCCGTTGGAATCCGCACTCAAAGGTAAGGAGAGATCCGTCCTAACCCATCTTGCTTTAGGTTCCCAAATAACATGTTCCAATTCTTCTTTGGTGCGTCGGAAGAGGTTTTTGTTGGTAGTAGCGTGTACACCATCTAGTGTACCTTTTTTCCCATCGGATAACTTAGATCTGCCAAGGAGGACTGAACCTGTGCATACAGTGAAGATGCCTTTAAGGTTTTTGACACTAGCAGGGGAGGAGAAGAAATTATTCAGGTAGGCAACGACGGGTTTCCAACCTGATTCGTCGATACTGTTGTCGTTGCCGACATTGGATCGAGTACCTATACCACCGGGGATGAAGAGGATGTCAATGGGATGAGAAGGAGGTGAGGTATAGGTATGCGTTGGACAAATTTTTTGCTCGAATGGGACCAAAGTTGGATCATGATCATTGCTATCGTGATGAAGAGTTGGGAAAGTGGAAACAGGAGCAAGAGTTGTGGAGAGAATGGAAAGACGAAGAGGAAGAGAAGGGTATTGACGTTTGATTGTATTGAGAGCATCAAAAGGACCGAAAACGTCAAGCGCTTGGAAAGAGGGGAAGAGGAGGAGGGCAAAGTGAAGAGGGACGTCGGCTGTTTTTGTTCAAGAGATAAGAGGGGAGGAGGAGGATCAGAGTTAGCTGATGGGTGAAGTACAAGTGTACAATGTGCTTTTGCTTACCTGCTGGTTTGGCGAGAGCTGGTGGACTTGACATGTTCTTCGGGAATTTGATTTGTGCTGGTTAGTAAATCGAGAAAGATGAGGAATTCGATTATCGATGGATGGAAGAGTGACGGCATATATATATATATGCTGATTATTACCAAGTAGGCTTCATTCATATCATCGATGGTCTGTGAGAGAAGACACGAGTCATCCTGACGACTTGCTTGGTTGGTTTATTATGATTTGACTTGTAGATTGAATGTTTGTAATTTGTGATCACACATTTGGTCTTGGCGATATCAAAAAAATTAATGGAGAAATCGCTTTGTTTTCCAAGACTGGTCCAATTTAAATGTTATATTTATAATTTAATATTACATAATAAAATGATAATTGATCTATATTCGGAATTTAATAAGAACATTTACAATTCCATTCCTCAACTGATTAACCTTGGTCGTCTTATCATCAATAATAATTTTGAACGTGAAATTTCCTAACATAGAACTCTACCATGAGCCTGTTTCTCTGTCCAAGCATCTATTTTTTTCCACCAGTTTAGAATTAAATCATTATGTTTCTTTGATGACCCCTTGTACAAACTTGCTGCTTGGCATACTCTCCCCTGACAACAAAGCTAGGAGTGGAGCCCACCAGGGGTAGGGTATACCCCTAGGGTCCCTAGGGGTAAGGGTAAAGGTAAGGGTAAGAGTAAGGGTGGGGTAAGGGTAGCAAAAGTCTACCCTTGACTCAACCCTTGACCTAATAGTAAGGGTAGTTAACTCTCAACCCTCAGGGTAGAGATATACAAAAACTATGATGACAATACTATAGAGTAGGGCGAGCATAGTATTCTTAACCGTACAATGGAATTCGCAATTAGAACTCATTCGTGAAAGGCAGCGCAAATTATTTTGATACATCAACTCGCGCAGTGGATGGTGTCGATAATGGGTTGAGAAATAAGAGGGTCGAGGTCTGGGTTGTAATAAAAGGTGACGGGGCAAGCAGGAAATATTGTTGAGAAGAAATATTGAGCTGAAGGCCGGTCGACGCAAGTGTGAGATGGCGTTGAGGCTGTTGATAGTATTTGTTGCAACATCATCTACAGATAACCAATCAGCATTATTGTGCAAGGTAGAACGGAGTAATTTACACAAGAAGTGCTTCAAGATAACATTCTTGTCAGTTATTCCACCCTGCGAGGATTTGCCAACTTGAACACCCTCACCCATCTTCCAATTTCCGTCTCCTCATGCCAACAGTGCAGAGAATACTGCGGTTCGCACTTGAGGTCTTCGTTCCAAATACTTGACCATCTAGAGCCGGAGTGAGTGCTGACAAAATTTCATTATCTACTTGAACTGCAGGATCCACTACTTTGACACTTGTATCCAAATCACGGTTATTAGCTGCAAGCTTGAGGTCAACAAGGAACTCTGGGAAGCTACGAAGGCAAATCTGCCGCAATGTCTGTAGCCATCTCGAAGCTCGTTCTTGTCGTCGAGATATTCAGAACCTCGCCTCGATAAAACTTCCTCCCATGGGTACTGCTGTTGAAGGAGAGCGTTGTAGACTGAGAGGGCAAAGAAATTATGTTTCTGTAGCAACTTTTTGACGAGTGTGGTCAACTGACTGAGCACTATTCCGAAGAGGTAGACCCTGATTTTGTCAGAAATGACAGTTTCTTCAGAAGCTTTTATCAGAGGAATAGACACATTCATATAACATGCCTCAGCCACGGTCAAGAGGTCTCGACCCATTGACCAAACTCCAATCCAGTCGAAATGGGGTCCGTCGTGTCGGCTCACTTAACGAGCCTTTATAAAGGGGGCCACGCCTTCGATGTACACATATACTAGTTCAATTTCTGCTGTTTCATCGTCCATTCTGCTCCTATATCGTGGGAAAAGGCAGTTGCGGATGGCGTCGAGGTTGGCGATTTCGAGAGACATCGTGAGAGGGAGGTTGGGTGGGACTCGCGGTCGGCATAAGCGCCCAGGTCGGAGGTTTGGTGTGGTCTGCAGGTGGCGATGAGGGCGGGAGGGATGTAGTGGCCAGGACCAGTGAGGGTATCTATCACATGGTTGATACCCGTGGTGTACCCGTATTCTGCGTTGTTTACCCGTCCCTTTACATACGGGTGACCCGTGTTTTGATGGGGGTAGACATAACTGCGGGTACGGGCGGTGACGTGACTACCCGAGAGTAGGAATCATTCCATTATGTAATCCCAGTTGACAGTCCAGGCTCTGGAATCTACGATATGATATAGAACGATGTCCAGCACACTTAGAATTTTCGTTGTCTCACCCGACGTCCATGCAGAACGACGAATTGAATCCTACTGGACTGTCCAGCTGCTCAAGGTGTGAGTTTGTTTTCATTATATAAATTGGCCATTGACACCATTCCCACAAAGGATAAACTTGAAGTTATTACGGGGATTCCAGCGCAAAATCAACTTATCTTTCTCCTCGAATCGGAGAGCAGTACCGTTCCTCTTGCTCAATTAACTGATCACTCGAGGGAACTTTCACAATATGGATTACGCGATTGGCAAGTTCTCAAGGTCAGGAATTACGCCCTTACGGCGCTAAATGAGGCTGATCAGATCAGGTTGAGGACTCCAATCCATCAGTATCGTTTACTGGTCGACTTTCCGATGTCTCCCAGGTAGAAAAATTTGAACTGAGCTACGCAGAGTATGCGAAGCGTCAAGGTACAAGAATCAATGACATGAGCTGCTGGTTACTGAGACACATGATAGACAGCATACTTGCATACAAAATGAGGAACAAAGTAGGCAGATTTGCGGATGCAGAGGAAAAAGAGGATTTATCACCACCGCCAACGATTAATATTTCGATCGGGGAGCGGTGCGAAGTTGAGTCAACGGAACCAGGTTTGAAAAAACGTGGGACCGTCCGGTTCGCGGGCCAGACGAAATTTGGAAAAGGTACATGGATAGGTATCGAGTATGACGAGCCCTTTGGAAAAAATGACGGATCGTAGGTATCTTATTTCTCTGGATGTTTGTTCGGGTGCTGATTTGCAGACAAACAGGGTACAAGGCGAACGTTACTTTGATTGTCAACAGAATTACGGCGTCTTCGTGCGACCTGAAAAAGTAACAGTAGGTGACTTTCCTGTGGAAGCGATCAACTTAGACGAGGACGAAGAGATGTAGCGAAACAATGGCTGCCATTTGTATCACGAAAATGTGCTTCAGCACCGTATGCTACCACACATACATCTGGACCCTTGTATGTGCCTCAACCTGCTGCCTTTTGGGTCCAGGACCGCGTTTCAATATCAGTATTAGTTTGCTTATTGCGGTATATAAATCTAGAATCATCATGAAGTGCCTTGAAGTGCACGTGGTATAACAAGTTTGGTTTTGTTGGTATATCAGGACGCGTGTTCCTTTGACCCAGAACTTATTCCACAACAATAACCACTATTATGGCTGATCCCAGCGGTGCACCTCCCCAGCCTGGTCCAGATGATACTTCGACCGCAATTCTTAGGCCGAAGAAGTCGTGAGTAGCCCATCAAACCCTCAGGTGTTGGATATCAATTTTGAACGACTTTTCACAGTCCAAATCGTCTCATCGTAGACGAGGCCACAAATGATGATAACTCTGGTAAGCTCAGGTTGACTCGATTGAAGTCGGATATATCATAATGTGTTCCAGTTGCAACTCTCAACCCAGGAACAATGGAGACACTTGGTCTTTTCCGTGGAGATACTATCATTGTTCGGTACTTATCTATGTGACTTCGGTGCTCCTAGTTGTCGCTGACAATTTCCACTTTCTCAGAGGAAAGAAGAGGAGGGATACTGTTCTTATCTGCCTGAGCTCTGATGACGTCGAGGATGGCCGAATTCAAATGAACAAGGTTGCTCGGAATAATCTCCGTGTTAAACTGGGTGATCTCGTCAATGTACATCAATGTCTCGATATTAAATACGGTAAACGTGTTCACATCCTTCCTTTCGACGACTCTATCGAAGGCCTCAGCGGGAATATTTTTGATGTCTATCTAAAACCTTACTTCCTCGAAGGTACGCGTAATCAGATTTGGCGCAGTTTCCATGAGCTGATATAATGGTATCACAGCATACCGACCCGTTCGCAAAGGCGATACCTTTCTCGTCCGTGGTGGTATGCGTACCGTCGAGTTCAAGGTCATTGAGACCGACCCAGCAGAATTCTGTATAGTTGCTCAGGACACCGTCATCCATACCGGTGAGTGTTGTTTGTGACGTGTTTATCTACCCCGTTCACTCTCTGACCTCATGTTATAGAGGGAGACGCTGTCAAACGTGAGGACGAAGAATCAAATCTTGCTGACGTTGGCTATGATGACATTGGTGGTTGTCGAAAACAGATGGCTCAGATTCGTGAACTGGTCGAATTACCCCTTCGCCACCCACAACTCTTTAAATCAATCGGTATCAAACCTCCTCGTGGTCTCCTGTTGTTCGGTCCTCCTGGTACTGGTAAAACATTGATGGCCCGCGCTGTTGCAAATGAAACCGGCGCTTTTTTCTTTTTGATTAATGGACCTGAAATCATGAGTAAGATGGCTGGTGAATCAGAGAGCAACCTACGGAAGGCATTCGAAGAAGCTGAAAAAAACTCGCCCGCTATTATTTTCATTGACGAAATTGACTCCATTGCACCCAAGCGTGAAAAAGTATATAGTTGCCTTTCGTATGCGTGATTATGACTCTGACGTTCGTTGTTTAGACTAATGGTGAAGTCGAACGCCGTGTTGTGTCTCAACTCCTTACTCTCATGGATGGCCTCAAGGCTCGCTCTAATGTCGTCGTGATGGCTGCTACTAACAGGCCTAATTCTATTGATCCTGCTCTTCGACGATTTGGTCGTTTCGATCGTGAGATCGATATCGGTATACCTGACCCTACTGGCCGTCTGGAAATCCTCCGTATTCATACAAAGAATATGAAGTTAGCTGAGGATGTCGATCTTGAGAAGGTATGTAGCTGTCATCTATGTTTCGAATTTTGGATTCCATTAGTTCGTCTTAGATTGCGAGTGATACCCATGGTTATGTCGGCTCCGATATCGCTTCGCTGTGTTCAGAAGCTGCCATGCAACAGATCCGTGAAAAGATGGACTTGATCGACCTTGACGAAGACACCATTGACGCAGAAGTTCTTGACTCTCTCGGGGTCACAATGGAGAACTTCCGATTTGCCCTTGGAACTTCGAATCCTTCCGCTCTCCGCGAAACTGTTGTCGAGGTCCCCACTGTCACTTGGGACGATATCGGTGGTTTGGACAAAGTCAAATTGGAACTCCAGGAGACAGTCCAATATCCTGTCGAGCACCCCGAGAAGTTCCTCAAATATGGAATGTCGCCGTCAAAGGGTGTCTTGTTCTACGGGCCTCCTGGTACTGGTAAGACTTTGCTTGCGAAGGCTATTGCCAACGAGTGTAATGCCAACTTCATCAGCATCAAGGTTTGCGATTCTGAGTTTCCTTGTCATTAGCCTGATGCTAACAAATGATTAGGGGCCTGAATTACTCACCATGTGGTTCGGTGAATCAGAAGCTAACGTTCGTGACGTTTTCGACAAAGCTCGTGCTGCTGCTCCTTGTGTTATGTTTTTCGATGAGCTAGATTCCATTGCGAAGGCTCGTGGGAGTTCGTCGGGTGATGCTGGAGGCGCCGGCGATCGTGTGTTGAATCAGATTCTCACCGAGATGGACGGCATGAATCAGAAGAAGAATGTTTTCATCATCGGAGCTACTAACAGACCGGATCAAATTGACCCTGCCCTCCTTCGTCCTGGTCGTCTTGATCAGCTCATTTACATTCCTCTCCCTGACGAGAACTCACGCGTCTCGATCTTGCAAGCATGTCTCAAGAAGTCGCCGGTATCACCGGACGTTGACCTCACCTTCTTGGCTAAAATGACCCACGGATTTTCTGGTGCTGATTTGACAGAAATATGCCAACGATCGGCTAAGCTTGCAATCCGTGAGTCAATTGAAGCTGACATCCGCATCAAACGGGAGAGAGCTGCTCGTGAAGAGGTTGGAGAAGTGGTCATGGATGAAGAGGAGGAAGATCCCGTTCCTATGATCACAAGGTTCGTCACGACTTGACTGTTCTATCGTGGCATTTTACTGACTGTTCCTATAGGGAGCACTTTGAAGAGGCAATGAAGTTTGCTCGGCGTTCTGTCCAAGACTCTGACATCAGACGATACGAAATGTTTTCCCAGGTAAGTTGGTTCTATCGGCTCTCAAAGTCTGAAGCCAGCACTTACAACTACCGATTTTTAGAATCTCCAACAAACGCGTGGTTTTGGTAACAACTTCAGGTTCCCCGAAACTGGTCAGTCATCAATGGGGGGAGCATCATCGGCCCCTGGCAATGCTGGCTTCCAAGAAGAGGCAGATGACGATCTGTACGCGTAGTTTCTGGCTTGTAGTTCTTCTATCTTCCTTTTGCTGCCATTGTTTCGTGTATAATATATCAAGGACCTCAGCATGAGTAATAGATGGCATTCGTCGCCAACCAACACCATTCGAGGAATAATTATCACTTCCCACCAAGCGAGTTCATAGGCTGTGAATGGTGTGTTTCTCGAGAGAATTGACTAAGAAAATAGTAATCTCCATATGAGTCGGTCTTCACGAGCGTAAGCTGGCTACCATATTATGCAGATTCCAGGTAACTTCATCGCACTCATTAGTCAAGTAATCATACAAGGGTGTAGTGAAGCATCATTTGATCTCAGTGAGCTCGGAAGGCAAGCGGAAAGTGTATACTGACAAGTTGTAAAGCTACTTGATAGAAAAATATAGCGGGTTGTATAACGTCTGAGATGGTAGTTTTTGGAGTGACGCGTAAAATAGTGGTAGAAACTTCTGTGGATGGTTCCAAGAGGACTTCTCACAGCTACTCGTCTGTACCTATTTACGATGGGCGACCCTGCCAAAAGACTCAATTACTTATTGATGGATCTGCATGGGATATCTCAAGCCAGTCTATATGAGCAAGTGTAGAGACTGCGGAGGTTCCTGGTAGAGATGTCAGCTGTAAATGGGTCAAATATTATATGGCGAGGGGGTGGGCAGGAGATAAATATGAGACAGTGAAAGCCGGAGACCCTGTATCTTGTAAGTCGTAAAAAATGGACTTTACCAATAACATGGGTTTCTACGGTCAGGTCTTCTCGGATGCCCTTTATTGAATGCAGGATAACATGTAGAAGACAGCGATAGCAAATCTTTTACATGCATAGTCGTTCATGGGTCACTTTATATAGACCTCCCTCTCTGTAGGATATGAATATAATTGTAGGAACATTACATAGCCACAAATGAACTGAATGCATGACCTGGACAGGGTTGCAGAAGGCTATTGGATATCACCCACTCCTAAAAAAGACTGTCGACTAGAAATTGGCTCGAGAGTCCATACCATCCCCGAATTCATGGCCCTTGCACGTTGTCATATTCGGACATCGCATTGGGGCTGAGGGAATGCGCTTGACTTAAAAATGACCTGGGAATATATTTCGATAAGAACAAAGGAGAAGCGAATTTCTCAGACATCCAAATGGAGATGTTGTTGATGGCGTTCCACGTCTTGATTCTGGTTCTATTTCATCCCTCAGATGGCCACAAAACCCGCAACCTCTCCTCATTCATCTACCAGTTCATTGCGGACGCATCTTTCAACTAGTATCAAGTGTGTATTTGTATGAGTTATTAATTTACAGTGACCAACTGACTGTTTGGCTCTACGTTGCTGCGTTGATGGAATTGACATTGTTAGTTTTGTGCCGACGAACATACCGAGGAAGAGGAGGTTACAGTTATTGGCTGTTGCGTTATGGTCGTGTATGATCATTCTGATGAGTTGTCTATTCTTTTATCTCTGGTACGTTTCTATCTAAACTTGGTTCTAGCAAGTGCTAGGCCTCTCTCATTTCTCTAATCTGAGCTTGCACCTTGTTTCTTCACCTTATTTTTGCGCATATTCTCTTACTTATCATGGCTCCAGTTCATTTCCACAGTTATGGCCATTCCTTTTGATATACTGGATATGGATAAATTATTTTGATCCGGCTCCCGAGAGAGGACGAAGGACTCAGCAGTGGGTGAGGAGGAACAGGTTCTGGATGTACTTCGCAGAATATTACCCTATCTCGTGAGTTTCTTTTTCTGCATGTACTTAATCTCTCAATGAAATTGCTATTAGCCTTATCAAGGTTCGTCTCCTGCAAATAGACGCTTTTGAGTGTTCATATCTTGAGTGCATCCAGGAAATGGATCTGCCTCCGGATCGGCCATATGTATTTGGATACCATCCCCACGGTGCGCTGCGGCAGAAGAATGTTTGTATCTGGCCCCAACTCACCTCATAATATAGGCATCGTAGGCATGTATGTAAATCTTTATCCCAAATGGGTAAAGCATTGATTTGAAATGCCAAGGGGGGCGTTAGCAACGTTCGCAACAGAAGGTGCGAGTTTATTCCACTTCCGATATGAAGCAATGTCATTCTCTTTGTAATAGCGACGGGTTTCTCGGAACTGTTCCCTGGCATCACGCCACACCTTCTAACGCTCGCTAGCAACTTCAAAATTCCATTCTACCGTGACTTGCTCATGGCTATGGGGATATACAGTGTTAGCAAGGCATCATGTTCGAACATTTTGAAGGCAGGACCTGGGTCGTCAATAACGATTGTCGTAGGAGGTGCAACAGAAAGTTTAAGTGCACATCCTGGGACTGTTAATTTAACTTTAAGAAAGCGGTGTGTTCTTGCCTTTTGTGAAGAATAACTGGCAGATTGATCGGATCGAATAGATTAGGGTTTATCAAGGTTGCTATTCAGCACGGGTAGGTGGTGGCGTTACTCTTGAGTCCACAAACATTGATCGGTCACTGACCGGCGTTCGACTTCAGAGCCGATCTGGTACCCGTGTTCTCATTTGGAGAAAATGATGTGCGTTTCAAATCCGCCACTGGGAATCAAAAGAAGTCATTCTTTCAATTTAGATATATGAGCAGATGCCAAATGAGAAAGGTACAACTGTATATGCCCTTCAAAAAAAGTTCCAATCGATATTTGGCTTCACGCTGCCACTGTTCCACGGTCGTGGACTACTCAATTGTGCGTTTCCGCTGTCAAATGTATAATCATCCTGACGGAAGCTACCAGACAATCTCGGATTATTGCCCTATCGGCGGCGAATTGTTGTTGTTAGTGAGTGTCCGGTCCTGTTTTCCTTGAACAGAATGAACAACTGTAGTTGGACACCCCATATCTGTGAAACAACATGACAAACCGACGACAGAAGAAGTTCGTGCAATACAAGAACAATATATAGCTCAACTTACTCGGTACAGTTACCCATTATTCAGCCTTTGATTGACTCATGTGAGCGCTCGCATAGTATTTGGGATACCTACAAAAACGAGCATGCGAAAGCGCGTCTAAGAGAGTTACAGATTGTGGATTGAGTCTTCTTCAGTCTTTGCAATATCGTCAACTTTTCTGTCAACCTGGTTATAGCGATCCCACTCTTTTTCTGGCGAGTTGTTTACTTACTTAGAGAACAACTAAATATAACAGAGTTTACCTTCCATATAAATAGTCTTTGGACAATTTTGACAGACTTCTCTACAAACTAACAGGCGCTGGTATTCTCGAATTGGTGTACCTCTTTCTGACTTGTTTTCAGTTCCAAACCTCAACCACATGCTGGATTCGAGCTCTCCTCACTTCTCGAGTTTCGATCGGTCAAATGAGAGGTCGGACACATTTTATACATCCCCCACACTGCAAGATCTTGAAATTTATTTGACACGTCTGCGTATGTTCTACAAGGCAGATAATCGTATTTATTTGCCCTGACTGGGCGGGCATACATCCATCGACTCCTATTGGATGTGCAGGTTACCTGTCTTCTCCTTGAAATTGTCGTGACTAGAAGAGTCTTTGTAGCGAGAAACAATGGGAGGCGCCCAGCCCCTCTCCTCTCTGATTGGAAGTTCAAAAGATTGGTTACATTAGATTTATGCTTTCCGAAATAATCTTTCACCGCACGGCTCTGGGAGACTTTTTTGACGGGGGTTTCATAAGTGCTTTTTCCCCCTCAAACAAATCTGTCGTGGGACGTCTCAATATCATTGCATCCGGTTTAATGAGGATTTTTTCGTTAATAACGAGCTTTCCTTGTATCGGCTAGGTTAGGCTGCGAGAAAGCTCTTGTTACTCCCACTCTACTCTCCAGAGTCTGCCCAGGAAAATAGGAACTAGAAAGTGAGATTATAAATAACTCAGGAGGCGCCAAAACTCTTTGATTTTCTTACTCAAGTGTTCATTCCCCTTCAAAGCACCATCACCTTCTACCGTTCCTGTGTGGCTGTTTGTCTTGTATAGGGGTGCACACTCATGTCATCAAGAGGTTTGGGGTATTCTCATATTAGAGAAAGATTCTTCACAAGATAGAGACGGAAAGGGATATCGTGGGCAAAAAGAAGGTGCGTTCAGCACGCATCCGACCGTTACTGGGAGTGTATGGTGATTTTATTATTTGATTCAAATCCAAATGGCTAGATTGAGCCAGCAAAATGAGGATATAGTCGACTGCTGAGTGCTACAGTCAAGATCTTGTTCTTGACTGGATCACAAAATTCGATCTTCCCGGGAGTCCATCGTATCTGACCACGAAGTTGAAATTATGTAGTCATGAGGCCTAAGATAAACTGGTCGAGAATATCCTAGTTCTTTATATAATTTGATAGATAGCTTGTACTATGTACAATTGTCAAATCAAGAATGATTGTCGATTCTCAAAGAGGGAACTGATAATTCAAAGGTCTAATGAAGGTGAAATGAAAGTGTGTAAAAATAGTAATGAATGTATGGAAGCATGTACACAGGAGAGATGCCGCAGATAAATGGAATTCCTAGTGGCCATCATGGCTGCGTCGCAAAGGATGGACGAACTCCGCGAAGCTGTTTACGAGAGGACGGGACACGGCAAACGGGACAACGGCGCTGATTTGCGAGTGCTCCAATGATGCACCTGTGGTTCATGAAAAAAAATCATCAATCGGTCCGTATAAAAGTCTATTTTGTTACCTATCGCAAAATAAGTGCCCACACACAGTGACAACACCTTGTTGGGGGAATTCACGGCAGAGTGGACAGATGAGTTGAGCGCTGGGCAAATCCAATCGTTCTTCGACACCATCCGGCCTTTGCCGCTGTGCAGGCCAACCAGCATACACATAACCTGATTCCGCTATATCACCGGAGACGAGAAGGGTATGTTCACAAAGCATACTCTTGTCTTCCATTGAAGCGCCAGAAAGAAGTCGTGATCCTGATCGCATAGCACAACCGTTCCCAATCTTGAGCCTGTTCAAAGCAAAAATGCCACGAGAGTTGATATGAGCTACGACTGAGCTGTCATCTATATTGACATCGTCTCCAATCTGAGCACGAATATAAGCAGAGTTCAGCTGCACATACTTAACACCGACTCACTTCTACCAGGTCAGGTTCCGTCATCAGCCCGCTTATTCCTCCGGCAAAGAGGGCACAGTTTTTCCCGATGGTTGCGCCAAGTGCACGATAGAACCAAACAATGTAAGCTGAACCGTTGAGATAGCCAAGAATGCCTCCGGCACCAAAGCCCTTGTATAGAAGCCGGCATAGGGAAAGATGAAGTTGCCAGCGTTGACAGTAGTCGCTCTTGTCCCATTCATATCGCCCTTCCTGACGTCCACCGATGACAAGCCACTTGGTCGCAATAGCCCATAAAATGACTAGGAAGGCTTGCAGGTTAAGCACGATGATAAAACAGATGACAATGAGCATGTAGAGAACACCTTCGCGGTACCAGGCGGGTCGAAATATGTTCCGATGGCCGAGTGTCAGATGAAGATGACGGAGGAGTACAGCAGCAGCGACGGGGCCGATTGACCAATAAGTAGCAGAGACGGCCGCGATTATGACGTTAGAGATGACGATGAGCCAATATGGGAATACCCAATAATTCGCCTGGCCTTCATAAAATGCACGACCAAATGGACTGCTTTTGATGTTCTTTTCATCAAACTCCTTTTCACCTCTTCCAAAACAGATAGGTTCGCCATTATCTGACAGAAGGGTGAATAAATAATGTGATGTTTAGGAGAGTCACGCGTACCGCATCCCATCCAGGTTGAGCCGTCTTCGTAAACTGTATCCCGCTTTCCAAGAGCACCAGATCCCATTACTGTGCGCCGTCCAACGTGACATCCTGGGAGTAACACAACTCTATCTGCAATCATTGCTGAGGTACATTCAGTTAAAGAGGAAATTTGCACCGGACAGTCACGCACCTCCACTGCTAATGACGACCTTTTTGGAACCTAAACGATCATTCGTAATAACCTCGGAACGAGAACCAAACACGACATCATCTCCAATCTCAAGAAGCTCAGGGTCCTCGCAAACAATACCAGACCCCGGCCAGTAGATACGTTTCCCGATTTTCGCCCCCATGGCGCGATAAATAACCTGCGATCAATCAGAATAACCGGAGTACCTCCGGACGTTATAAACTTACAGAAGTCATCTCATAGTGGGGACCAAGGATGGCAAATACCTTGTGTAGGGTATCTTGCCCAAGGAGCATATTCGCCACATGTCGTCGTAAAAGCATTATTTGAGTATATTTTTCCGCTGCACAATCTCGATTGAGTCCAAGGAGACGCTTGGCAACGATACCAAGGACAATCTGAATCATAGGTTGACAAATTGCCCGGACAACGCGAGAGAAAGTATGATATGCGATCCGTCGAGGGTCTGCGAACCACCATACCACCGCCTGTAAGGCATTAAGACCAACTGACGAAAACTGCACCTCCTTGATCATAAGCCAGAGACAGAAGAACCAGGGTATATCTGAAGAATAGTCAGAGACAAGTCAGCCTGAAGCAAAGTCTTGAATTTACACGAGATTCCGAGCACAAGAATGACGATAGGTCCGCCAAGGAATAATTGGAGCAACCAATGAGGCTTGGGACAGAGGCCGCGATTATATGCGGCATAAGACTTGGATATAGATTGATCGTGAGAGGAGGCGTGAGGGCCATAGACCGTACTGTCTGGTATGCAGGCGCCAGGGGCAATGCTTGTATAGGTGTTGATTACAACGCATCTACCGAGCGTAATACTCTGAAGGCGGAAAAACCCCTCTCGTTCTACGCAGAATGGCCTTATATGGGATCTATCAATCCGACAGCCATCATGAATCGTCAACAGGTCATATTCGCCAAGTCTTGCCTTGGAGTCAATCGAGACGTTGGCACCAATTTTAGCGCCCAATAGTCGATAGTATAAAATTGTCAGTAAAGGGTGCATGGAAAAGATACCCTTTCCGGAAGCACTATTGGGCATGAAGTAAGGGATTTGAGAGGAAATCATGGATGTTAGATACAAACCGAATACTTTGCTCCACTATCCAACATCGTAGGTAGTACGTGGACCACCTAGGTAAGGATGGGTCGAAGTCTCATGCCGACAAGAAATTCACGCACATGCGATAGGTTCCCTCCTTGTATCTTCCTATGACAACCCATTTGAATAGTATCGCAGCCACTGGAGCGACAATCCTGACAACTAATCTTGATGCCACGATAGCTGCTAGAAGCGTTCCCAGCTTGATCCAAAAGCCACCTTTGAGGAACTGCGCAGCATAAGAGAGAGTTAAGAGCAAGAGTGACCCTGTGATATATCAGAGTCTGTGCAGTTAGCAGCATCGATGGCTTACAAGTCAATGCCGCTTTGAGGGGATAGAAGAAAAGAAGAGGCATCGATTGCACAATCAAACAGAGCGGGTGGTTTTGACCACGAGCTTTCTTTTTTTCAAAGACCTGGTACTCTTGATCGTAATCGTACTCGAATCCGAAGGCTGTTAAGGAAGTTGAGGCAGAAAGGTTGCGAGGAGACGACTTCTCGTCAATCGAGATGAAAGAAGTGCCCTTGGACGTGTCGGCATCAACAAGACAGGCCATCCCAGCAATGGTGCAGTTATTGAAAAGAGCAGAAACCCCAACTTGTGCCCCTGTTTCTTTGCGAATCTGGTATGCCAGTTTACCCAGAAGAAGGGAAGTACCTCCAAGAAGGAAAAAGTCTGACTGAGCCGTTATGTTTGCAGGATCTATTGAAAGCATCTCAGCGATAAGGTCTCGTATGTGTTGCTCCGTTTTCGACATGGAAGATGCATTGAGCAGAGCCGATTTTCGCTTTGCTTCTTCAAAAGTGGCTTCGCCAGATTTGAAACGCGTGAGAGGGTTATGAAGAAGGTAGATATTCTCCGGTACAAGGTACCCATCAACCTCCTTGGCAATTATGGCCCCGAGTTGCTTCGAATCCATGGGGCATCTCGAATCCACGCTAAGATATAACTCAACAGACCCATCCACACATATATTGAAGGCGAAGTCATTGACTTCATCCATTCTCTCAAGCACTCTCTCCAACTCATGAGAAGAAAGTGAAACGTGAGAGCATTGAATTCTTTGTGAAAGAGGTGCTTTGGGGGATGGTACTTCAGCTTCAAAGTGACGCTGGGATACAGGAATGTGATCGTTGAGTTGAGGAAGTCCAAGCCGTTTTGCAAGGTTGATGCGGACAGCTTTGCCAGTGCTAGATGGAGAGTTCATTCAGGCTCTTCGTAGATATATGGAGATTACACACATATTTTTGGGGAGATCGTCCATGTAGACAATCACCGATGGCCATTTGGTTGGGTGGAGGTGGTTCCTTATTTAGTTTTCGGAGTCAATTACCCTATTCTCCGCGAGAAGCTTAATCTCACCGAAGGCAATCTTGGAGCTGATGAATGCCTATTCTTGGGTAGCCGGGATTGCAAACCACAATTATGCCGATAGCTTCTTGTAGGACACTATGTTCGATGGAAAATGCCAGAGTACACTACATTAAGTGAGTTGATGTTCAAAAGCGATACCCAGGGAAAGATCCGACCTTGACACGATCCCTAGCCACTGTCACAATTGCCTCCTCTATCTCGAACGGCGAAATCACTTCACCTCCTTTGTTGATGATTTCTTTTGATCGACCAGTTACGTATAAATATCTGCTCGCCTCTGTCAACCCTTGTGAATCTAGTTCTGAATCAGAGCATACCCGTCAACGTCCATATATCCCATATCTCCAGTATCAAACCATCCTTCGGATGAAAAGCAAGAAGTGTCCAGAGGTATATTCCGATCTGGTGAGACCTCATAACCAGAAAATGTAGGGAAACCGCGAACTGCAATGGTGCCCATCTGTCCTTGGGGCAGCTCTAGTTCCATGTTACTTGGGTCACGGATCGAAATTTCCGGACCACAAGCAACCCCCGAGCACCCGGAACGCTCAAGTCGGTATTCTTGAGGAGGAGAAGCAATAGGCATACACCTGGAAAGCAAAGGAAAGCAAACAGAGTAATATATCGTGGTCACATACAGAGAGTGGAGAGTCAACCTACTCTGTCATGCCATATGACGGAAGTATGGTTGCATTTCCAAAGGTTTTTCCCATTTCGATAGCCAACGACGGCAAAAGTCCTCCAGCTGCATTACAGATCATGCGAATGCGCAAATCGCGTGCAGGATTGATATGAGTTGGTTGAGAAGCGAGGATAGCATGGTGCACCGTTGGTGCTCCATAATACCTATTCAAGACTGAGTCCCTTCCGATGTCCAAAAGACTGATCACTTACCAAGTTGCACCAAGCTGTGCTACAGTCCAAAACTCGAGTGCATCAAACCCACCGCAGACAATTGTGCTTCCACCAGAGAGAATGGGGGCGCACAGATTTCTTATGAAACCCCCAACATGGAAGAGTGGCATCATATTCACTGGTTACGCTCAGTTTCGGTTGTGTCAATGACTCATGGCTTACTCTAATACTCACGATTAACATCACGCTCCCGCAGAGCCCAGGAGTGAACGACTGCCATGGCTCCGACAACCAACACACGAAGAGAGTAGGGAACAACCTTTTTCTTGCCACTAGTTCCAGACGTTTGAAGAACAAGCGATAAATCGTCCATGGCATGAAGTTGTGACGGTTGGCTGGGAAAAATAGATCGTCTATTCAAACATGCCATATCAAATAGGCCAGCAGGACCGTCGGATCGTGCCTCAAACAGAACCACGTCACAACCAAGTTCTTCTTGTAACATTGCGAGCTCAAGACGCTCTATGAAATCCTTCGAGGACACGATCACCTTTATCCCGAGTCTCTTGACATCCTCACGAAGCTCACTTGAAGTACATGAAGCGTTGACTGGCGCACAAGTATGATAACAAGCGATGGATAACATTGCAACAGCGTTTAGTGGACCGTTTGGGAGAGCCACAAGGACACGATCATTGGGACCTATGGATATATGCGTTGGGGAGTGGGGCAGGACAAAATTTGAGATAAATGAGCGCAAATGTTCGTGCGTAAGAACACGCCGAGAGGCATCCGGCGCAAAGACAGCAGGATTTTGAGTTGAACAAAGACAGTCCAAGAGGGTAGTTATGCGTGGAGATCCAGCAAGGCAGTCAGCCACCCAACGGCCCAGGGCGAGCTGCTTTGGTGGCGCTGGTGAACGTAGAAAAGAAAGAGGAACCGACATGACGCAAGACCAGAGGGGCACCTTTAGAAAGGCGGGAAACAGAAAGAAGGTGGGTAGTAGTAATGAAGGAGTGAGGATATAGTTGGAGAAAAAGCTGATAAAACAGCGTTGAATAAAAGGAAGGAATCAATCGATCAGCTGTAAACGTGGGATCTGAGATGACGACACGATTCTGAAACTTCTGAGACTGAATAAGTCTTCTAGTGCAGGAGTGTCACCAACCAGCTAGTGAACTCCATGTGGCCATAATTTTCGACCATCCTGAGTGGACCCTTTCTAAGTTGAATGAACCGCGGAAGTCGACATCGCCTAGCACTGCGATATAATCAAACTCAATCTTCATACACCATCCAGATGGCTAGCGAATATCCCTTCTTAAAGTTTGATTATACGGTTCAATCCAGTAATGTGAACAAGAGAGCTTAAGAACTTTCGAGGAGACTTGGTTGGCTAGATGTTGTCTAGCCTTCTATGGACGAATCAAGGTGATATCCGGGATTTGTTGTGACGGAGACGAATAGCTGACGATTTTCCACCGAAGACCATACAATGATTTTTTCCCAGGATAGCATTCAAAGACAATGGGAGTCTGAAATATCAATTTTGTCTGTCAATTGCTCCTATCGAACAAGAGAAGCTTCGAGTGAAGTTGTAGATGAAGTATCTCATCGTGAGACATTGACAAGAAAGAAAACAACTACTACCAGGTAGAGAGGTGAGTTTTTGGTTTCTATAATGCTGCACGGGACGCGCGGGTGACATAGTGATGTCACCTCTAGGGATTATTCTTGGTCCGAGGAAATCTGAGACATGTGATATGAGTTTCATACTACACTCCTCTATTCCTACATGAAATCACCCATTTGTATGTCCATTTGGTGGAAAAGGATAAGCGGTGATCCTACCAGCCCCTGTGGGCCTCTTCGGTGCAGATGCTGTTTTCCACACTAGCCCTTGGGCTGACATCATCTTTCGGAAATATATCACACTAGCAAGTCGACCGATCCTCGGAATGGCTTCCTCTAAATTCTGCTTACGTGCATAGATGCGTGCCAAGTCTAGAAAATCATGATCGGATGCGCAGTCATCTTCTGGAGTGGTTTGCAGGTCGCTGGTGCATATGATCTTATCTAAACATTCAGGGAGGGGGATATTTTCCAACAGACTAACTTCATTTTTCGAGACCTCCTACCCATCCCCAGAAGTAAACCGCGGAGGAAGGTATTTTCAGCTATGCATTCAAAAACTCATCAAACACCCGACAGTTGTGGAGTGCTGCACATGTGGAGCAAAAGAATCTAATGTCAAGCTCCCTGACATCTTTCCCAAGGAAAAGATCAAGTTCGATTATCCGCCAGCCAAGTATTTACGCTGGAGAACACGCTGGAGAACGTGGATTAGTACCGAATGTCAATGCTGGTGGAGCCACTACTTGACTCGTGCTCGTCCATAAACTACGGCTCTAGTTCGTTCTCCGGGATCACATTTCTTGAGGGAATCGTAATCATACCAGACTAAGGACTCCCGTGAATGAGCGACAAATGCAGACTGTGCAATAGAATACGCCGATGCCTTGACATCAAATGTCGCCTTGTCTGTTGTGTTATCCCAAGGAATGACAGGTTGATATCCAATCAAAAGCTACTGTGATGTTAAACGAGCATGTCAAACAGGAGACGTCACTAACCGTGTCTGGATATTTAACTGGTCGTCTAAACATGACTTGAATGGATTTAAGTATGAAGGAAGTCCCCTGCGCTTTGAGCATAGCTTGGGCCTTTTCAGGACCCCCTAATTCGTTACCCAACGAAGACATCCATTTAGTGCGCGCCTACAAGTGTGTTTTGGTGTCCATCTGATCAACTAACAGTGGAAGTTGCTTACGGACTCGAAGAATCGCGCTCAGGAAAGAATGGAACCTTTCCTAAGTTCACATGTCTTCTGTACTGTAGGATGATGCTCACCGTAGCGAACATTATTCACATGTCTGTCTACACATTAGCGTACTTGTAGAATAACAACAGAGGCGGCTTACTGAAATACATCCTGATCTCCCCAGACGATGTGTTGCTCCCAGAATGAAAGGGGGTCAAATCCCTCATTTTTCAGCTCCTCCTTAGCCTTCATGAGCAAATCCGAAGAGTTCAGAGCCGCAGCATCGGATCCATAAGCGTGTGGGGGAGAATCCTCAGCTTCTGGCCCTTGTGTGCCGGGCAGTATGAAGTATGGTGAAGTTGGATCACGAAATGCAGCTTGCAGCTCCTGTGCGTACAAACATTATGACGGTTAGAAATGGATCGGGCTCCTATTATACTCAGAAGAACGCACAGAGATGGACGTTGTTTTTGAACGACATGCTACGCTTCTCAGTCTTCGCAGTGACACAAGTGGCACACTCTGTCGATACGGAGAAAACATAAAATTCACCAATATCTACGAAGGTCAAAAAACAATGAAAAGTTTGAGAAAATACGAGGTTTCGTGTGTAGAGATCGCGTGCGTCACAAATTGGAGGCAACAAGCGTCACACAACTTACAGGGAAAAAAATCCCAACGAATGTCGCGAAAATATCTTTCTTGGACATCATGTATCTGTATCACAATCTGATGAGAGATATTTGAATTGATCATAATTTGACTTGGTCTGTTTACCCGTCCACTATGACTATCTGGTCTATTTCTTTATGAGGTATGATCTTCTCCGTACCGCTCCTGTGTTATGTGTGCTGGTTCATGCCGCTTCATATTTGATTGGCCGGGGTTGCGCAGTCAATGTCGGCTTGTATGTTAATGAGCACGACTCGATGCTGCGGATCTCCTGTGGTGGTTCTGCTGAGTCGGAGGTCCTGCTGTGGATAGAAATGTAATCTACTTCGTGTGTAAAGCTGCGGTCAGGCCGGAGGCCAGCTAAGTTCTACCGAGAACATTGTTCACTTCACCAGTGGATTTCCCACCCTGAAAACTACTCCTGATTCACAGATTGAGACAACGGCTGGCATGATGGCTGACAAGAGTGCAGACTGAAACCAAAGACAAAAGTATATAATCCCAGGCCGTCTGAAACCGTTCTCAGTTTCTCCTTCTTTCTTACCTTTTGGTCCTGGTGACTTCACATACTATCACACACTCCCTCTCTCTCTGCGACTGGTCGCGATAAAAAAATCTTATATAAACTCAAATCAATTATCATGGTCGCTGTCTCTTCCCGTTTCGCCGTTCTTGCAACTCTCTGTGCTGTCGCTTCTGTCTCCTATACACCACTGGCAGCGGGTGCAGTGGCTCTGGAGGCTCGCCACTCCGACAAGAAGATTGCCGAGAGCCTCCCCAAGCAGCCGGTCATCCCCCTGCCTCACAAGTTGAGTAAAACCACAGCCAAGAATGTTGCAAAGCATAGTGCCGTGGAACATGGCCGCACGCACAAGAACAAGAAAGAACGAGAGGTAAGTGACAGATATGCATATAACTGGTGAAGGGTACTGATTCGAATGCAGGAACCTGTGGAACAGTCTGTTCACCTCATTCAGTTCCCTGTCAGATCTGCACACAGCCTTTACCAGCGACACCACGATGACGATGATTGTCCAGACAAAGTTGTGGTGAATGGAGACAGGGACCACGTTCACCTATCTTGCCACCATGACCATGATCACCATGATCACCACGATCATGACCATCCCGACGAGATAATTGTGAATGGAGACCGAGATCACGTCCGCGCCCGTCGTGAGGATATTCAGTCTCGCTCACCACGTCATGCACGCCCTCTCTTGAAACGTCAGAGCGATGGCAGTGACGGGGGCTCAACATCAAATGGGCCGATCGGAACAGTAGTGGTCCAGGTAAGTAGCAGGCTCGCTGCGGAAACTGCTGGCTGACATGTGGCACTAGGGTCGGGACCCATCAAATAGTCAACCCATACGATATGGAGAATTCTTCGCTGAAAATCAGGGGGCAATCAAAGTATCGAAAACCAATCATACGTCTTTCAGAATGGTCGATTCAAATTCTACATCCCAATCCAACGGACCAAGGGATCATGGAGTGTTCCTCGAAGCATTAATTCCTGGAAGTTCAGATCGACTGTGCTGTACATACGATGCAAATCCTTCCAGCTCGATGCCAATGCACTTGAATAGCTGTCAGGGAGCTGATAATGGAGGTGATGGGCACTCGAGTCAAACGTTCAGTTACGACGCTGCGACGGGTCGCATAGGGCTGATTTGGAGCGGTCCATCTAACCAGACAACGGCCCAGACATCAAATTCGACGGTAGCAAGGAGAAACGATGCTCAAACTGGCAGCGGAGGCGGCGTGGATTTAATTTGGCTTCCCTCTCAGAATGCTACAGCTCGGGTGGAGGCAACGTCGAGCGGAGTCCAAACTCAGACCGTCACCGTCACTGTTATTGCAGAAATGGGAACCGGATCAGTGTCAGCTACTTCTGCTGCTCGAGGGGCATCTACAACGAGCTCGTCTTTGTCGGATGGTTCTTCTTCAACGCAGGTTAGTGCAAGCTCAGATATGGTCACTCAGACTCAGACACCGACGACAAAATCTACCGGAGAGGCACCGTCAAGTACGGCAAGTGAACTGAAGATCGAAGTTTCTCCTGGCGACGCGTCTTCGACTGGTCCAGCGACACCATCGTCGGCGTCGGCGTCGGCTGATGCTACTCCATCTGACCCTTCGATTGCGACGGGTTCAGGAGCGTCTTGGGGTGTGCCCGTGCGGGACGGCGAGGTCATCGATCCCATTCTGCAGTCTCGACACATGTAATGTAGTTGTGTGAATGATAAACGATTTGACAAAAAATTCCCACCAGGAACGGTTGTTAGTGATCGACATGAAAATTGATGGTAACATGTTTGTCAGCTGCTTCTTTGTCTTCTCAGTCTTTCTCGTTCCTTTGCTCACCACATTCCTTTGTCTCTGTACTTATGATTGCTCATGGTTCTTATCATCATAAACAATCTGCGAAGGCTTTTTTCGCCAATGTCAAGAAAAGATTCAACCCCCTTGGGATACCGGATGTAATTGACCCCCGTACGCCTTCCCACTGTTCACTTCGCGCTTGCTGATACATAGTGTATCAAACAAGTCCCAGGTATTGAGCACCACGATGGGCCTCGTCTTCAGTCCTCTGAAATTTCAGATCCTACGGACATAGATCCCATAATACCAGTTATTCCAGCCACTCCGACAACAGTCTCGCCGTCACTTATAGCACCCAACTCCACGCTTGTCCTCCCTCAGATGAGCACGTCCTCCGCACTTCCGATTGCAGTTCCAACGGTGTGGTCCCTATTTGGAAAAAACCCTCGATATCTGTGCTGATGGGCAGGATGGATAGGTTTCGACCGTCAGCTCGGCCATCAGCTCGATTCTCAACTCGGCCATCAGCTCGACCATTAGCGCGACTCCCAGTTCGACTGTCAGCTCGGCTAGCAGTAGCAATGTTGCAATCGGGCTGACTCCTGAAACAGCAGTTAATCTCTCGATCTCTTCCACTGTTCCTAGTGCTTCATCATCTTCGGACTCTTCTGACTCTGGGGTCGGTGCAGGGGCTATTGTGGGTGGTATTGGCGCAGGTATTATCGCTGTCGCTGTGGTCGGGTTTGCAGTTGCCTTCTTCGTTGTAAGTGTATCTGCTCGACAAAATCTTTGCGCACTCGTTAAATCCATTTCGCCAGCGTCGCGCGCGTAAACACGAGGTGGATGATGCTACCCGTTTTGACGTTCGTGGCTTCCGGCGCTCTGCGCTCATACTCCCAGACCCGCCTACCCCTGAACATGTCGTGAGTGATGGGTATAATCCTCCTCCGATGATGCAACGAAATCATGAGACCTTTACACCGGCTTCTCCGTGGGCTTATTTCGGAAGTAATATGGCAGGCCATGGAATGCACAAACAACATCAGGGTGTCTCTGATCACGTTTTGAACTCTGCCCCGCAAACTCAAGCCTTTGCCACAGCATCTGGTCAACATTTTGAGCGGAATCCCATTGCACCAGTGCCTCTTCCTTCACCTCACGGTCAATCTGCTTCCGGTATCCCGGTCCTCTCGAGGCATCCTTCAAACGACTTACCACGGAGGCAAACGAATTGTCAAGTTGCTGACCTTCGTCAAACCTTCACCACTCCGCACACAGCGAGAAATGCACCCATTCCGACTGATGACTATGTGGACTTGAGTCGTTCTAGTGTTTCTCCTTTTCAAGCTGCCCAGTATGCAGAGATTTCCCGTCGTCTGAATTATTCGAGCTCGACTTCGTTATCGACTATGATTTCTCCGGCTCAAATTTACGCCATTCAACAAAAGGAATTGCCTCCAGTTCCTACTGTTATGCCCATGCGTGAGTCGTCGATTCCTGTTGTTGATACTATAAGGGCCTCTCCTTTCGACGATCAGGAGCCGTCATCCCCGCTCTCTTCTCAGGAGAATTTTGAGGATCAAGCTGTTGCTGCCCCCGTTGCTCCTTCTGCAACTGAGCCGGTGCCTCTTTCCTCTGCTGTGACATCTACTACTCTCACGACTGCAAATGAGGTTCCCACACTTAGTGTTCAGACGATGCACCTCCCGGCCTACTCTTCCGACTCTAGTTCCCAGGAAGTGCTTGAATTTCCTGTCCCACCCTCTCCGGCGATTTCCTATTTCTCTCGTTATCGTACCGATTCCCTCCCGCATGTTTTACCTGAGATCAAGATCCAGCAGCGCTCGTCTATTTCGTCGTACATTCCTGGGAACTCAACGTTGAGTAGTACTAGATATAACAGTGGGATGGTGGGGGCAAGCGAAGATGGTATTCCTTCTGTGGGCTTGCCATCTCTTGGCCTCAAGTCGGAAGGTCGATTTGTTTATACGCCTAGTCCGTTGGCTAGTGGTTTTGCTGTTCCCACGCCGGCGATGGAGGAGCACGAGGCGCAAGCAACTACATTGAAAGATAGCCGTCTTGGTGTTGATGCTGCTTCTTCCGTTTCTGTCGAGCTGAGGAATTCAGAACCCAAGAGGCCGGAAACTGTTTACAACCCCGATGATGTGTATGGTGGAATTTAGGTTTGTGTGTTTTCATCTCATTTCATCTCTCTCTTTTTTTTTTCCTTGCCCGCTGCGTGAGCCATGCGATCTGTGATCTGCTCCTCCTAACGTGGATTTATTTGCTTATGCTGGGGACTGGTTTTCCCGTGCGGTTTATTTTATTTTTTCTTTTGAAACAGTGTGAGGCTTTTTCGTTTTGCTATCTGTTTTCTATGTGATTATCTTTATTTGGTTTCTATGTCTTTTTCAGTGCTTTTTGTGGTGTGTCGACTAACTGACTGTTGTACTTTACGGTTTATGGCCCTTTTTACCTGTGGTGAAGGGCTTGAATTTGGTTTCATGTGTGTGATGACGATCTATGGTAGCTGAGATATGACTTGTTGCCAAGGGATGTGCCATGATTCTGCCTCAGGTCAGGAGACGAGGCCATAATTTCATATACCCAGAAGTGGTTATTCTCCTAAATGATGTACATCACGTGCGCCTTGTGAGTGCCTTGTGAGTTCCCACGGACTGTTTTCTCCATCCTCCCGTTTTTTTCTACGCTAGGCCACGACATTCCGCTCATTTATCTGCCCCTCATTTCTATCATGGTTTCCCAACACAGAATTTTTGCTCGTCGAGTGAGACGCCAACAGAGTCCCGTTGATCCTGAGATGCCGTCCAGCGGGTCCAGTGGAGGACCAGAAGCCAGCGGCGGGACTGGATCTGGCAGCAACGGCGGCCTCAGCACCACCGTCAATGCTCCTTCGCCTCCAACCCCAACCCCAACCCCTGTCCCTCAGCCTTCTTGTAAGTCCTGTCCTGCGTTTTTCCTCCCTGTGAGCTCATCTCTGCAGCCTCCAATAATCAGGCTCCGAGTGGTGGTGGCGCTCACACTTTCCTCCTCTCAACCTCTACCTCCACCACCCCCGACTCTACATCCGCTCCCCAATCTACGTCCACAACTAGCAGTAGTGCTCTGTCTACTACGGGAACTACTTCTTCTACTTCTACCGATTCGTCCTCTGCTGTTGACTCGCTTACTACTTCCTTGTCCTCGTCCTCTTCCATCGCAGATACGACGAGCTCTACTGTGTGTTGTTCCCGCATCTTCGATTTGCCGCTGTGACTCACGGTTTCTCTTGCATCAGTCTACCAGTACTGTGGTTCTCACCGCTCCCGCTGTGATTGTCACTTCTTCGATTGGGGCGTCTTCTCATTCGTCCCTCTCTATCGGCACCCTCTCGGTTACTCATTCTGCTACCGCCTCAGCTGCCCCTTCCGGAGGAGTCAAGGTTGGGGCCGTTGTGGGAGGTATCATTGGCACTCTCGTGGGACTTGCTATTCTTGGAATGGCGTCTTCTTTCATTCTCGTGAGTTGGTTTTGATCATTGCTGCAAGCATTGTTGACGCTTGGTTTTTCTATTCTCTTTTTCCTAGCGCCGTATTCGCAAGCGAAACCGTCGCGACACCATCATCATCGACGACGACGAATTTGGCAACTCCCAGTTCGCTCCCGCAGGTCATACCGGATTCCGTGGCAACGATATTCTTGAACCTCCCAGTATGGTCGAAAGCCGTCATAGTTTCGCCCCCTCCGTCACCAGTGGTCCGGGCATGGCTGGTCACGGTGCTTTCCAAGGCGGGGCTGCGTACAATTCCAATGTCCCTGGTAACGCCGCCACTGGACACGGAGCAGGTACTACAGGAGTTGTTTCAAATCGTGTTATGCAAGAACGTCCCAAGTATACTTATGGTCAGCACAACGAAGAAGAGGTGGATGAGGTAGCACATGGCATTTATAGCTCCCAGCCTCAGCCTCAGGTCTCCTACAATCCCGAGGTCTATGGTTCTTATGCTGCTTACAACGGCCACAGCACTGGCTACCAAGAGGTCACGAGGGAATACCAAGGTCAACAACAGGATGATTACAATGCCCACTCTGGATATGGTGTTGCCGTTGCTGACCCCGGCCCGTCAGCTTCATCGGGGGCGCACCCTTCCAGTTCACGTGACCAGGCTACTTTGACCGGGAACAGGGGTCAGAATACTAACAGCGTCGCCGTCCAAGACGATGATGTGTACGGTGGTATCTAGATTGTCCTCTCCTATTCTATCAAGGTCACCATCGCATACGATTTTTTCCCTCCTGGTTATTTGTGATTTGTGAAATATCTTGGATCTGTTCTATGCTTCCTTATCATCCATTCAACCCCCATCCCCCAATCTTCTTTCTTCGTTGACATTTTTTTTCCTCCGAAAGCGCTTGCGCTTGTGTCCGTTTTCGGCCGGTGCCCGGCCTTTCCTCCTTGGGCCACATTCTGTCTTTTGGGGCTCGCAATGAGTTTTTTGTTTTGGAAGTAATTGTGTATCCTTCTCCCCCCCTTGCCTCCGCACCCTCTGTTTCTCGATGTGAACATCGCGTCTTTCGTGGATCGTGGATTATTCCCCTCCCCCTCTTGTGTTCCTTCGTTATCAACCATGATCTTTTCTCGCACTTTGGAGGTCTACGATTGCTCCTATCGATTATACACGAATTGCTACGAGTACTCAAAGGATCGACAAAGAGAGTGTTATGTTTTTTTTTCCAGAAAGTGAGAGCGCCGCTTACTCGAATAACCGCCTGTTGTGGGTTCATTATATAGTCCGTTATTTTTCTCTCTCGTCGTCGTTGCTCAGCGCTATGTATAACTGGGGTGGATTTGATTTTTACCTACCTCTGGTGGAGATACCGCACAAAGGCAAAAGAAACGGTGCTGATTTCGTTTGATTTTGATATATATGAATATTTTCTTGGTTATATATGTGGATGTATCTTCTTTTTTCTTTTTTTTCTTCCTTTCTTTTTTCCCTTTTGATTTAACGTCGATAGGAAAAAATGTATTTCAGGATACCCTTTTTTTTTTTTGCTTTGACTGGTTATTTATTTATTTGTGTACTGGGGTAGTGAATGGTGATAATTTCTTTTTTTTTTGGTGAATTGAGAGGAATTCAAGCTGTTGGTTATCTCTCATTATCAATGCTTGAGGTTTTTGTAGGATTCCGGAATCGATGACCTGATGTGGGGATGTGAGAACCTACATTTTGGAATTATAAATTGGTCCCCTGGACGCGGGGTGTGCGTGAGAGAGAGCTGCCAGCTTAATCGGTTCGCTCGTGATTGATTGAACGCGCTGACCACCTGTTCTTGATCGAAGGCGGATGAACCCCGAAACTTTCAACTGAAATCTGATTGAATTAGTAATTTACTGAAATTAGATGATCAGAAAGCCTATTATTACAAATACGATAAAGAGAAATTCGTCGATTCTTCATACTGAGATGCTCGTTCTCGCCAACAACTCGTCTTCAATCTCGCTAGCGATGGATTCATACGACGGCGGTGCTCCTCCTCCAGCAAGCTCAGGTTCAGCAAGCGAAGCAGAACAAGATTGTTCATCGACCCTTCTTGCCTTGTTCTTCTTCTTGAACCACCTCTTTTTCTGTTGCGATCTCGCTACTTCACCACCGTCCACCGCTACAAGCTCAGATTCATCGTTCTGTCTCTTCTTTACCTTGAAAAAAAGATCTCGTAATCCTTTCTTCTTCTGTTCACTCATGTTCGTGATCACGTCCTCAATCAAAGCTCTGTCTACTCCATCTCTCGGTCGTAAAGAATATTCAGGTAATCCTCTCCCAGCGGCTTCATTAAATTCATCCGGGAGTAATGGTTCCCTATCCTCCTCCTCCTGCTCCTCACTAAACCATATCCCATTGTCGATATCACGCTGACGTTGACGTAAACGCTTCCTTCTTTCTTTTTCTCTTGCTCTCCTCTCTCTCTCGATCTCTCGCCACAATCTTCGGATTTCTCGGCGATCTTCTGGGGTGATACCCAGTTGTCGCTCGACTTCTTTCCTAGTTTTCCTTCTCTGGTATGCTTTGTAACATTCATCAACGACGAAAACAGTCACCGCCACGCCTAGCATGACGGTAAGTGTGATCGGGTCGGCCATCGGAGGGTGTGTGTGTGTATGGGGATTATATTAACTGGATCAGCTTTATTAATAAGTTTCTCGGTTGTTTCGTTATTCCTGAAAAGAAAAAAAAATTTGCTCGAGGTTGAGCTTGAGAGAGAGAAAATCTGTTTCACCCTCCCACTTTTACCTAGTTGAAGGGTGTCAGAGGTTATGTATGTGGTCATCGTTCGACCTCGCATAAGCAAGCACCTGAATCAAGTGGGGTAATTTTAGACATGCTCCCTCTCGATATGTTGCCATGATCGTGATCATACCACCGCCCAGCATTATATATGTATGTGTATATGTATGCACGAGTCAAGAAATCGACTATCACAGACAGAAAGTCAATACAGGATAACACTAACTAAAAATAAAGATGTATCTTAAGTTTATCAATCAGAGTCATAAGCTCGAAACTGAGCCGGAGGATCATAAATAACGGTATGCAGATGTAATGTCCAGAGGACACCATTTTAAAAAAACGAGGAAAAAAAAACAGAAACACGACAGCAGACGTTTTCACCGATGCACTAGCGAGCAAACAAAATTGGATTATCAGGCAATGCGAAGAAGAAAAAGACACCAAATACGAACGAATGATAAAAAAAAGAAGCTTTAAACAAACCTATTTAAAAAAAAATCTCAATCAGAAATGAGGAAACATCCCTCTTCTTTGACATCCTGATTCTGAGCGACAACCTCGTTAACTTCCTTTTGCAGATTCGCTAGAACACTCCGCATGTCCATTAAGCTCGGCCGTTTGGGCATAAATAACGGGAAATCACGATCCGAGCTGTTCTGAGAAGCCCTAGGCGAAGAGGAAGATCCACTTCCGTTTGATGATGAGGCGGTTAAGCCCAAATTTAGAGCGCAATTGGGGATATCTATTGACGTCGGTTTACGTGTAAGAGATGGCATAATGCGGGCAGTCTTCTCAAGGAAGGGGAATGGTTGCGAGTGTTGAAGTGCTGGTTCCTGGGACTGGACCTTCCTTCTCCTCTCCCCAACTTTCCATATAACATCTTTAAGTTCCTCTACGACATCTCCACCGGGTCCCCACTTCTCATCATATCCTCCTTCATGGCCACCAATGTCATGAATCGTAGGTGAGGACTCGAGTCTCTTACCTAAGTCCGAAGCCGATTCACGTCGTGCCTTGATGAGTTTGATACGCTCCTCACGGTTCAGTTTGGCTCTGGGGCGTATAGTCGTTGTAGATATAATAGATGTATCAGCTTCAAATACTTGCTCAGGATTAACGTGAGCGGGTGGTAAGTCCTCGACTGCCGTGCTCAGCAGGAGCTCCTGCGTGGCATCATCTGTCTTCGACCCTTCATCGGCATCAACAACTGACACAATATCCTTTATTCCATCTTCCGAGCGAGATGGAGATATCACATTGTCGACTTTGTCGCTTTCTTCACTAAGTGAGTCGTGTCCGAGTCCGGGGGTACCTTCTGAACACTCGCCTTCGGGGTCCAGTATTTGAGGCAGCTTTACTATGTCTAAAAGTTGATTTCGACCTCGTTCGCATTCTCTCAAAGCAAAACCAAGTTCTCGCCTTGATTTTTCATATGCCCGGAGTGCAGGATGATCACCGGTCTCCATTTCTCCTTCATAACATGATGGAGGGGAGGGAAACATCTCATCGGAATCATGAAGTGCAGCCACACATTCGTCTAGATACTCTCTTGCGTCCTTCAAGGCACTTTGCATCGCAGCGACATGTCCCATGAATCTACTCAATTGACTCGGCATGGGTGCAAATGAAATCAAACTAGTGCTTCCCAACTTGGGAGGGGTCATCTCGCACAGCCGTCTTTTCTTCCCCTCTGCTTCCTTCTCAAGGACCATTTTCCTGATTTCTGGGCTGGCAATCGCACTAGTGCCGCTGTCCATCGAACACCTTGGTGTTGGTGTTTGGTCTCTTAATCGTATTGCCTCTGCTTCTCTCAGTGCTGCACATAACCTAGATGTGGCGTCGCTGAGAGCGCTTATGAGTAGTTCCATTATGCTTTGAACATCACCCCAATACGTGTCTTCGGTTTCCGAAGTAATAGAGCCGATGGAACTCCCGCAACAAAACATTGAAGCAACCTTGGGGGTAGAGACCGAGACAGTATCCTCCTCGCAAAATCTCAAAGCAAGTAGATGAGCACAAGCATATCTCTTAGCTCCCAAGGCAGCATGCAATACATTCCGTAATGCCGAGGTTGAAAGAAGCTGTCTAGGGGAGTGGATCGTTGTGTACCGAGGAGAGGATATGAAACCAGATCGAGGACTGGTAGGATTTCTAGAATAGTTTGCAAAGGGTCGAGAACGAGGCGGCGAGGAAATTAGCGAAAAGGATTCTGGTCGTGAGAGATCTTTAATTGGTTTTGCCTTTCTGTTTCGGTGGAGCTGGAAAACAGCAGCTCCAAAACTCGTTGTTTCAACCTCCTTTCCCTCTATCTCGTCGGGATCGTGTGACTGGTCACAGGAAGAATCAGTGGAAGACGGATTCAATCCATTGTGCTTGTCTTCCAAAACAGGTGGGAGAGGTCCCAAGGGTGTGGATGCAGCAGGGGCACTGAGCGATGTTAACTCTGATATTGATAACCTAGGAAGGGGGGACAAGTCGGATCGGTATCTTATCCTTCGTTTGGTGATGGGGGTCATGGGAGGAGAAGAAAATGGATTATTGCTGTGCGATCCATTCCAGGTCTTACGTTTCTGATCTGTAAATTCTGTCATAACTGTTGAAGGAGAAGGAGAAGTAGGGATTGACGATGGTCGCATTCGTCGCTCCTGAGAGAATGGAGATGAAGATGACTTGGACGCACGAGCGTCATGAAGATAGAGGTCCTGTTTTTGTGGTGGAGGGGCGTACATCTCAGATAGCTGGGATAGGTCTGAGGGAGATGTGAGCGCCGAAAGGAGGTGACGGACATTGTCACATTGAGTCTGCGTGCTCTGTAGTGTTGAGTGTAGTGCGACACGCAGAGAGGAAGTCGGCGTTATGTAGGACGGTAGCATAGAGCTGATGGTGCACTCGTCTTTTTCAATAATCATGATCACCTCCTGAATGATGGCCTCCCAGTTGGTGTTGGTCAGAATCAGCTCGTCGAGAGTTTCCAAACACTATCACGGTATGCTTTCCTGTCAGAATGAACCTCCAAGGTGACAGATATAAACGCACAGGAGTCAGATCAAGCAGCCTTGTGGCCTGACTTCGCACCCGCAAGTAGTAGATTCCCGCAAGACCAATCCACAAAGTCAATATCGCCGATCTGATCAGCCCAGCACTAAGAAGGGCAGCAAAAAGGACAACGAAACTTGAAAGCAATCCGCATCGAGCCTTATCAACTTGTGCCTCACCAATAATAGAATCGGAAGGGCATGGCCCAGGGAGGTTATGAACTTGTGAAAAGTCACTAAGCGCGCGACTATGGGGCAAATTGTCTGGTATCGAGTGTTGCTGAGTGCAAGTTTGACCATTCACATGCGGCACAGATAGCTCAGGAGAGAGGAGAGAGGATGAAATGACTTTATACTTGAAGCGTTCAACAAAAGGATTTGTAGGTTTTGTGAGCTGTGCCGTTGTGATGATTGCTTCTATGCTCTGTAGGCAAGCGGTTAGTCAGGAGACAATGGATGCAATTTGGGTAAATAAGGGCTTCTTAAGAGCTCCCAACCAAATATTATAACCTGAGACTGACATTGAGTAAGGAGATTAGAAGCTGGGGCCTCCACTCCCATTCCGGGTCATCCAGATCCTCGTATAAATCATCGTCCTCTAATAAAGATGGTGCAGAAAGCGGCTCGATTTCGAGTGCCAAAGTAGCGGTCGAACCAGGCATAACTTCCAGACCCTCGCCAGCTTCTGTGGTAACATGAGTCCACCTGCAAGGGAACATATGATCTCGAGCATACCGCACAGGTAATGTTTTAGTGGGTGTTCGTCGAACACCGCTTGTGCCATTTCATGCGTATTAAATACAGCAAATTTGTGAAAAAAACAGATAGAAAGAGCGGACAAACGTTCCCTATCACGCCTGAGGTTTGATTATGTAAGCAGTTGGTAGTGACATTGTCAGCCTCGGATTAGTACAGGAACCGTCACAAACCTATGACCAGGGCGTCAAGGCTTGAAGCGGAGGGGGCTGTATCATTCAAAAGGTTATAGAAATTGCTTCCCTCCATACAACATGTCACGTGATGATTCCTCTGACCTAAAAAGCAGAACCTTGACAATGGCCAACGTGGGGATCGAACCCAAGACCTTCGCGTTATTAGCACGACGCTCTAACCAACTGAGCTAGTCGGCCCATTCATATACTTTATTACATAAGTGTTTCACTGGTTGTGATGTCATAAGATATGTTTTGGTCACGGACCGCGTGACATGAACTGTCTGCAAAGCCGCATCGACTCCTTCAGCAAGCCTGTGAGAGTCCAAAACTCTGCCAACACAGGCCCTGTGAAAAAGCTGAAATGGCCCCATCCTCCTTCATACATCGCCAATCCCCTCTCCCTCGCCGAGGCTGGCTTTTATTTCGACCCCAGCTACGACGAACGAGATAATGTCACTTGTTTTGTCTGTGGCAAGGAGCTCGCTGGATGGGACGACGACGACGATCCCTTTGATATTCACTGGAAAAAGTCCGCAAAGGCCTGTCCTTGGGCTGTTGTCAGATGCGCCTTGAAGGCTGATCTCGACTCTTCTGGCCGGTGAGCTGCAGTTTCGCCCTCATACGTCCAC
>Ga0153966_100189_pt1 | contig 36693 bp, 35 predicted proteins | sample TSFL050MetaG_FD_104738 | JGI IMG/M metagenome (GOLD analysis project Ga0153966, IMG submission 104738) | Attine ant fungus gardens microbial communities from Florida, USA - TSFL050 MetaG | ecosystem: Host-associated > Fungi > Mycelium > Unclassified | place: USA: Florida, Paynes | collected... | reverse complement strand
CCTACTCGATTGCACATAATTGTGGAACAACTTGGAGATTTTAATTCTCTGACTTAGTAGTATCCACTTTTGTAAGGACAGTAAAGCACACTTATATTTCTATCTACACACACATTACAAAATCCCCCTTTACCTATCCCCATCAATGTCCTGTCATTGGCCATGCCAGATCTCAGCTGGTACCTGTCTGGGTTGTCTTGCAGTTGGTATAAAGTTTCTTATATAAGTAATTGTCTGTACCACTTCAGTCCAGTACTTAATAGGTAGGCCTGATTCTGCTAGGATAGTTCTGGCTCCATCAAGCAAGGTTCACATTGTTTTTTCTGCTGTTCCATTTTGTTGATGAGCATAAAGGGTTGTGAATTCAAAAATCAGTCCTTGTATAATCCAGTATTCTTCCCATAGATTGTTAAACTACTCTCTTCCCATATCTAGTTGAACTTGCTTTAATTTCTTCTTTGTCTGTCATTCTGCTTCTGCTTGATAGGCCTTAAGTATCTTTAGAGTAGTGTCTGCTGACTTCAAATTTATGAAAAAGACTATTTTGTAGGATGAAAAACCATCAATTATAGCCATAAAATAATTTGTGCCTCCTGCTGATTGGACTTGGACTGGTCCCCAAATGTCAATGTGAATGTGTTCTAGCACCTCAGTCTCCCTTGTCATATTGGTATAGAATGGCCTAGTAGTGTGCTTCCCAAAGACACAGTCTTCACATAGTCCTCCTAGTTTTAGATCTCCATAAGTGTTAACTCCATCAACTGCATTCGATTGAATCATGGCACGAATAACTTCTTCACCTACATGTCCTAGACGATGGTGTCAAGTTGCAAAACTAGTTGGTTTTTGTGAGCATTGAGTAATATTGGCATAGATGAGGGCATCTTCAATGTTGACCATATATAATTGGCCAAAATGGGTTACAGAAATTATCTCTGTTCCATCTACTGACCCTATGCTAGCTCTAGTTTTGTCAAAGATGACACTTGCTCCTCTGGAGCCCAGCTTTGATATGGAGATTAAGTTTGACCTTAGTTTGGGGGCATAGATAACATTATCAAGAGTGATGGTTTTCTGTTCCCTATTGACATAAGTCTGTAGTTTTATGGTTCTCTTCTCCAGTATTCTGAATGTTGAATCTTTACCTGCAGACAGTCCTATAAATAGATAATTCAAGAGGATATAGGTTGTAAACAGGGTTTTGTCAGCAAAGCAGTGGTCACTAGCTCCAGAGTCGATCAGGATAGGTATGTCAAGTTTATTACTAGAGGTTGCTTGAAACATAACCAAATATTTGCTAGACATTTCCCTACCCTTCTCCGCCCCCTTAGCAATTTCTTCTTGATTTATGGGTTTATTAGAGCTAAGGGGTGGGTTTAAGTTAGGGTTTTGGAGGTTGGTAAAGGTGTGTACCTCGAAGTTCGTGTTTTTGACCATTAATACATAGACTTGTTCATTCTCTTGATTAGCAGTGGCTATATTTGCCATTGTCTATGGTTTGTATCCTCCTTGATGTGTACTTATTGCTGATCCCTTGATCCCCTCTTTTTTTTCCAAAGCCAGGAGGAAACTGGCCCTCTTTGCCACTACCTGGCCAGTAACATATGTTGATGGTGTGACCACGGCGGTTACAATTTGGATTTGTGCAGGTGAGTTGATTTCTATCTCATCTAGAAGGGTTTGTTGCATGGAGAGCAGTAACATTCTGAGATGTATTTGATGGTCGGTTTCTACTAATTCTCAGCCACTAGGTCTGGAGCTGGGAAATAACCTCATTAACAGAAATGTCCTTTTGAATGGATGCTACAACAGGGTCCCATGAGCATGGTAATGAATTTAGGACAATCACAATGAAACTGTTGTCAGTGATATCGGCACCTAAGGATCTAGTATGAGTAAGTCTATAGCGTAGATTGGTGATATGGTTGGGAAAGTTATCATTGTTGGTATAGATGAGGTTTCTCAATTCTTGTTCCACATTTAGTTTAGCTACTTCTAAGGCAATCTCATATGAAGATATGTATGATTCCTATACTTCGGCTACACTTCCTGATGTATTGATACCAAGACCAGCAGGTCCTTTGGTATTGAATATAAGTAGCATTTTTGTCCACACGTTTCTAGCTTTCCATTCAGCAGTTGATAGATTTGGTGAGTTCCATGGTGTTTTGGACTGTGGTAAGGTTGTTGGGAGTGGTGCTGTGGGTTTTGGAGATTATGTTGTAGTAGTTGGATTTTTAATAGAGCCGTCAAGATATCCAGTTGCACCTTTAAGTTCTGCTATCATCAGGATGTTGTCTTTCCATAAGGCCCAGTTAGTGCCATCAAACTTCTCAGAGTCAGCAAGGATCATTGGTGGGGTTGTTCCTGTAGTTGACATTTCTGTGGTGTTCTGTGGTATTCTATGTGCAGTGTTTCAAAAGAAGGCGGGGCCCTATAACCTAATAAAGTGACATTCTAAGATACATGATGAGTATAAGAGATTAGTGATGAAACGGATAATACTGACCTCAGTGTCTCCTCTTCAGTAGACGACTGAGGTTCATGGTTAGATGGCTATACTATTTAACCAGTCAGGAAAGTAACTAACTTCACCGCTGTCTAGTTTCCTTAGCCTACTCCTTATTGCTTAGCTCCCAACCTGTCCGATCCAAGCCTAATACCCAAAATCCTCTTTTAAGCTCTAGTAAGTGTATCGGTTCCGTCTAACACTAGTGATTCTAATATACTTTAATCTATTCCGACGTTACCTGCGCTATCAATTTTTGGAGATTAGGGCCTCTATTAAATTTACAATTCCAGTCAGACAAACACAGGCTAAGGAGAAAAACGGGAGGAAGAAAGACAAAGACGAGAGGAGGAAGAGAGAAAAGAAATAACAAGTGAGACGAAAAGGATAGTGGGAGCAGATTCCATTGTGCACAGGTGAGGCCTTGCGCCTTCGTGTTTATACTCCGAGTGGGGAGACGGGATAGGGGTGTATTCTTGTGTCATTGGTTGTTTTTGGGGAGTTGTGGGGGTTTCCTGGGTGGTGTGAGTGCGAACGCCACAGGGATGGATGTGAGGAATTTGATGAGATCGCCCAAGGTAGTGAAACACGTTCCTTTGTGAATCTGGAACACTCCGTTAGGATGTGAGTTCCGGTTTTGAGGTCTGACTCGTCGCACGGGCATGTGACTGGCTCGTCGGGGTGGAATATCACCCTGCATTCGTCCTTTTGTATTCTTGAATCGTCAGATCCACGTAAAACCGAATTTGCTTAAATACCATTTTCCCATGTCAAATGACAAAAAGGTTTCATTTTTCTGCCAGGTCGTCTCAGAAAGTTCTTGTTCTTGTTCCTCAGTGGAACAAAGGAACAAATGAATAGGTATATTTGTAGTTTTAGCGAAATGTATAATATAGTTTCTTCATTTCAACAACCCCGCTATAGAATATACAGTCTCCATGCAAATAAAAACTGTACCAACAGAACAAGCCAGATATGAACCTGAATTCTCAATGCCGATGAAGGGGTTAGACGTTGGTCGATAGGTAAATCACTTTGAGTGGGCTCTGACACTGCTGTCCTCGACTTCGACGTTCTCGTTTCAAAAGGAGCGGATTCAGAAGAGACTGCGATAACTTAATCAACGAACAAATAGAAGAAATCAGGCACAAGCCCAAAGACATACAAGGAAAGCTTCCGCTACCAGCTCTTGCAGAATTTACAGCCATTTTCAATCTTTCTCCTGCATTCTGAGGAACCGTCGAGAGAAAGCCAATTCTCGCAGGGTCTCTGGAAGGATACTCAAGGTCTCCAAAATAAAATGCTGATATAACGCTACGAGCTGGTTATGAAATCCGGGTCGCCACAGCAATCTGATGCAAAGCGCACCTCTTCAGAAAAGGTGTACCTAAACTCCAGCTGAACAGGTAGCCTCCGACGGCAGGAGGATCAGTGGCCGCCACGTTAGATATACAGCGAGCGACGGAATTGCTGCGCTCTTGAAGCAGGAAATCTCGTGGATCGACTGGAAAGGGCTTTCCACCGATTGAGAACGTGAGATTATGGGGTTCAGCGCAAGGAAAACTAGTTCCTATTCGACGATTTATTTCTTGGACCACATCTTCTGGACCTCTGATTATAGAGTTTCCCTTGGCGAGGTTTGTCAGTATGTACACCTGAATCCAGGACTGATTTCACTAACCGTATCAACATGCGCTGACAGTGAGATATTAAAAGTAGATAAGTTGGAGCGAGGTAATAAGTTCCCGTCTAGATAGACACCGTCGATTGGGATTTCCCATGCAATAGGATATGTCTATATGCACTCGCAGATTTGTCAGGTGATCGTGGAACATGAATAGACAACCGACTTCACCAGGAGAATCCAATGGTGCAGGTAAGCCGCCTTGATCCTGGGTATACCCACGCACAGGAACCCAAGTCATGGCATCGCGTTGGATGCCTGGAGGAAGTCCGCCGATGCTCAGTTGGCCAGCATTCCCGCCGATCTCGATTGTATCTCTCTGAAGGGTGACGACGAATATTGGATCAATCTCTTTCGCGGCAATTAACCGTCCAAGAAATGGTGCAGTATCGAGATAGGAACGAAAAATCTTATCCGAGAGGGTTTCGATATCACGAACAGGATTCTGAACTGTATGCGCTGAATATGCATCCAGAAAGTTCAAATCCGGAAAATGCGCATGTCTAGATCCTGATATCGAGGTTAATAAGTATTGATGATTCCTAGGTGTATACCTCGGCGTTAAACCTGATGTTGCATTGGTCTTAAGATAATGGTTTTCAAATAGAGTATTCCATAGCACACTGAACAATCAGCCAATTGGAACGAAGGACCAAACTAGTTTGCATACCTATTAACCGGAAAACCAAGTCCTAGGATGCCAGAAGCGCCAGATTCGATCACCCCGGCATTAGTTTTGTTAATCAAGGCATATTGTTGCTCTGATACTTGAAACTCAGCCAGACCTACATCGCCGCTTGCAATGACTCCATCTGCGTAGGTGGCGGTACCTGAATCGCCATAAAGTAAAGATACATCAAGACCTGTAGAGTTCACGTCGGAGTGGGGGTCTAGTGGTACGCCAGGACCGCAGACAGCGCCACAGAAATCTCCAACGACCCATAAATCCGACGATCCAGTGTCTATCTTTATCATCAGATCAAGGTGACACAGAGGCGTCAGTTACTAACCGATAACGACCGGTGTATATGCCCCACCAATGTCAACAAGAACGTTGTATGATCTTGGACGAAGTCAGCGATTGGGATCAAAAGTGTCAACCATGATACTAACATATCAAGATAATCTCCTAAGCCAGCGAAGCCCGGTTTCCCTCCTTCTGCCAAAGGAGCGCGTCGTGAATTCAGAATGAGTGGTAGGTGAAGCCGTCTTTGTGAGAGGTGATTATGCAGTGGATCTTGACTGGCTACTTGTGCAAAGGTGTGACAGAAGACCAATAGTAATGACCATAATTTGATCCAGTTTACTGTGCTCATTGGCTACTGGCAAGCTTTGAGTTCTAGGCATGATGTCCTTTGATGTCATAGCAGACTTCCGGTTGATCATCTAATTTGTAGATATTTCAACATATCATATGAATACTATGCAAAGCTTTATGCTAAGCATTAATGGGGTAGTGGTAACCTGGGTCGTTGCCATCTGTTAATGCTCGACCCGCCGGGGGTTCGATTCCCCCTTAATGCATCATAATAATTAAGTTATTCTTTATATTTTTTATTCTTTATCCAATTGTAGCCTAATTTTTTATCTTTATAATCTTGGGAGGTGTCACCTATATCTGTTGACATGTGGCTCATTGCACTAATATATCTGTCATGACTTGGCAAAATAGCTAAGTTATTATTCATTATTTTTTTCTATTTTATTTTATTTTATTAGATATATAAGATAAAAGAGTGTAATAAGGAAATGTAGGATATTAGCATAGGATTAGAGTTATTGTCATGTATAAGTAAGTAACCAAATCTAATGAGAACTCCATCAAGCTTTTCTTATCAACTCATATAAGAAATATTTATATTACAAACTTCATTTGGCCATATCTCCACAAATAATTGCACAATTCTCACAGTCTAAGTTGCATCTGAAAGCCCTCAAGAAGACCTTTCAAACGATGCCAAAAGTATGTCAAGGCAATCAGTACTCATCAAGATATCAATTAATCAGTGCCAGACACTGATCAGCAGATATCTCAGGAACTACCAAATGCAGATGTTCACTTCCATGTGTACATGGAAGCTCTCTTTAATATGCTTCTGACAACCATAAATAGACCTTAAAGCAATAAGATCCTGTAGAGATACAAGGACTACTTCTTTTATGGTTAAGTTATTACTATTATAGTCACAAAAGAACTGCCATATGTAGAACAATAGGTAGTAGACATGTGATGCTCTGTCCAGGTGCACAGACCATCCCATTCATGTATATAAGACTCCTCTAGTCTGAGAATTAAACCTCAGACTTAACAATATCTTTTACTACCTTGCTTGAAAATCACCAACTCATCAATTACAAATCTAGTAAGTGACCATTTGTGATGTCACAAAAAAGTGACTACTAAATAGTGCTATGTATAATAAAACAGCAGATGAGCTAGAGCATCTATAATAGTGGATTATTTTATTTCTTTTTTATTTTTATTTATTATGTAATAGTGTAAAGTGCATGGTGTCATGCTGGACAATTAATTTTGGCAATATAAGTGACATTCGGAACATAATAATCATAATAAATGACTCTCAAGAGAGAATTGACTTCCCAGACATAACCACTAGAGATCTGGTTATATACTCAAGAACGCTATCCAAGTAGCAAAGTAGTAGCTACAATCACCACTATCAGTATCTCATAATGCCTTCTGGATGGTCTCATATCATATCTATAAGATGGACTCCTCTCTAGAAGTGCTCTTGAGAGCAAAATTGACCTTAGAAACATTTCCCTTGATAATGACGTTACCCAATAACTGACCTCTGGTTTATAATAGGAATACCATTAGAGGCTGCACATTAGTCCTGATTGGCAATCCAAATATAGAAGAACAAGACAAGGATACACCAAAAGTCATCAGAAAGAGATAAAAAGAAGAAGGACCTGAGAGATGTGAACAGGAAACAGGAGAAAGAGTAGAGGAAGGTTTAGAAGAGAAATTAGGAGAGTTGAAAGTAAAGAGAAGTGACATTGATGACAAAGATGCACTTGAGAGCAGTCAGACCAATGTCCAAAGAACCTCTCAAGTACCCTAGAACACTTAGAACAGGCTCAAGGTCAGCTGATAAGATAAAAAAAGTTGGTAGGAAATGGATAGGGAATACAGAGAGCAGCTATTGCATGATCGGATACGGGCTTGACTCATTCTACCTGCCTTTTTAAGTAATCTGGAGGATTTTTTTCTTATCTTGTTTGTTGCATTCTGGACTTTGTAATACTAATATAATACTCTAGTAGCATGGAGAGAAAAAAAAAGAAGAATCCTCATTTCTGTTCTTCGTTGCTTTAGAGCTGAAACTTGACTTGAGTGACTAAGAGCTCTTTTTCTCTCTTTCTTTTTTTATAAAAACTTTATAAAACTTCTCTCAAAGAATACCCACTCTAAAGGAGGACTTGGGCATTCACTTGGACTAGGAGCTAAACCACTTGCTATGTGTTTTTGGAGTAAGTTACCAACTATATGGTCAGTTGAAAGTGAGCTTGTATAAGGGCAACGTGAGATCTAGGTAGGACTGCTGTATTGATGGTGAGCCAGCCTACTAGACTAGTACCTTGGACAGTAGTGCTATGGTATGAGAGGAACACACACCTTTGAGATCCAACCAGTGAGAGTGCTCTCGAGTGGAAACTAAAAACATTTCTTTTATTCTAGTGTCTAATAACAAGTGTCTACTATCCCATGAACCCCTCCCTTTTATATTTGATTACCTTCCTAGTGCCTACTCAATTGCACACAATTGTGGAATGACTTAGAGATTTTGATTCTCTGACTCGGTAGTACTCACTTTTGTAAGGACAGTAAAGCACATTTCTATTCTTATTCAAAACCCCATTCTCCCCTCTACAAAGCAAATCCTTAAATTATCTTTACTACCCACCCCCATCACTGCCATCTTTCCCTTATTAATCATGTCTCTCAAAATTTCATTCATCATACCTTAGAATGTGGCAGGCAAATTTGTTATCCCAAAAAACATCACCACCAGCTCATATAACCTTATATGAGTAGTGATAGCTGCCTTCCACTCATCCCCTTCTTTTATCCTTACATTGTTATAATCCCATCAAAGATCTATCTTAGTAAATACTCTCTTATTACCCATAAAGTCTACTAAATCTGTAATAAGCAGCAATAGATAGTTGTTTTTGATCATCTGCTTATTGAGTCTTCTATAGTCCATAACCATGCACTTTCCTCTATCCTTCTTGCCTACAAAGAATACTGGCAAAGTTTGGGGCGACTTAAAAGGTCTAATGTACCCCTTCTTTAAATGCTCATCAACAAACTTCTGTACCTCCTCCTTTTCATTTCTAGAAAGAGGATATACTCTTGCTTTATTTGCTCTAAAGTCATTTCTGAGATCGATTGTATGATCCCATACCTTTTGAACTCCACCTTCCTAAATACTTTCAACTACTTATGGAACCTCTTAGGTACTGTTTCCTCTGCTTTTCTATGGTCCGCTTCTATCTCTTCCTCTCTTCCCCAATCCTCTTTCTTGTCCATTGCCCATTTAACAATTTTCTTCTCATCTTCTTTTATCTCTTTCTTTCCCTTTATTTTTACTGCTTTTCCACATAATAGTGGGCATCTTGTCATTCTAGCTTCTCCCTTCTCCCAATCTATTTCTGGATTATGGGCCGTCAACCATGGTATACCCAAAATGACATTTGTCTTTCCTAACTCGCATACATCCATTCAAACTCTCTTTACATGTCCCTTGTAGAACATGTTTACTTCTACTTTATGAGTGATTACACCTCCACTATTGCCAGTGCCATCCACATTTCTCACTTGTATTGGCTGTTTTAACTTAATCAGCCTATATTCTCTCTTCTCAGCTAGACTTCTACTCATGAACATCTTTATTGCTCCACTATCAAGTAATATCTTCACCGTTCTTCCTTCATGAGTATCTATCTTTTTGATACCCACATTCATCCATACTTCTCTTAGAGACTTAAATATTTGCCTCATGTTTTTTGCTTCCCTTCTTTGTACTATCTTTTGATTGACAGTTCCTGCCACTTTCTCTGGATCAGTGATTCCAGCCCTCCCCTTCTGGGCCTTAGGCACTGACCATTTCAACTCTTTACCCCAATTCCACCATGGTACTTTTTTTCCCATCCTACAGGGTAGACAGAAAGTCTCTCCTTTTGTATTCATTTCCACCTTCTATATCACTATATCCTTGCCTTCATACATACTGCACTTCACTCTTTTGGCCCTTCCGCTTTCTGCTTCTCTATCTCTTCAATTCCACACCTCTTTATACCTTTCATACTTAGTTGCTCCTTGTTCAAGAAACCTTGTTCTTGGTTCTCTTGAGTTTTTGTCCCCTTGTAGTCACATCCTCTACATTCTATAAGGGTAACCACCTCCTGTCTTGTCATCTACCCCTTCATGCTCATTGCTGCTTCTCTTGGAGGCAGTCCCTTTGTCCCATAGTGCTCCTTCACCTTCTCCCACACTCCTTGTGGTGGTACCACTTCCTTCCTCTTTCTTTCTTTTGTCTTTGGACACTCCCACTTCTTGTGTTCTTTTTCTCCATACTTAAAACATCTCACTTCTACCTCTACTTTCTCCTATCTCCTCAGCTCTTTCACTCTACACTGCATTACATGACTCTTCAACACTTCAAATCTATTCCCTATAACTGTCTTCTTCTTTTGCTTTTCTCTGCTCCTACACTTCTGGGCAAGATGCCCAAACCTTCTACAGCATCTACACAATCTCCCTTTTCTCCCTTCTAATTCTACCTTTAATTTGGCAAGAGCATGCCTTTCATTGAGCATGTTGCTCATGAGTTGATTGTATTGGAAAAAGAAATAAAATAATCCACCACTGTGGATTGTCTAGCTCATTTGCTGTTTTATAGCAAAGAAGACTAACAAAGAATAGAGGAAGATAGGAAATATTTGGAGGAACTAAAGGATGAAAATGAAGATATGGGTGACCTAAGGAACCCATATAATGAGCTATGAGAAGTCCTTGGAATGAGAAACCTTGAGAGGGAGATAGTATCATGAATTGTGACATAAGGACTTTTTTTTCTATTTTTCCTTTCTATTTTTAGAATGGACTTACATAATCAAAGAAGTCGCATGGGAGGTCACATGACATGTCACATTGATGTCATATGATCACTATAGGAAAGTAGTGCACAGACTAAGTAGAATAGGTATAAGTAGTGTACTCAAATCCAGCAGAGACTCTAACAAGTTTTCTTTGTCAACTCTGATTTAGAGTGTGAGCCTAAGCTATCTCAATAGATGTTCACTACAAAAGTAGTAGAACAAATAGTGGGAACTCTAACAAGTTCTCTTTGTCAAACTCTGACTTAGAGTGTGAGTGAGGTTAAGGTTACTCAACCAAGACTTCAATTGTTATATCAAGGATTGATAAGTATTTATGAATAATAGATCAGTGTCATATCAAACCTTGAGGTCCTTATCTTATTGCTCTGAGGTCTATTTATAGTTGTCAGAAGCATATTGAAGAGAGCTTCCATGTGCATGTCGAAGCAAATGTCTGTGTTTGGTAATTCCCAAGATATCAGCCAATCAGTATCCAGCATTGATTAACTAATATCTCAATGAGTACTGATTGCTTTAACACATTTTGGGCATCGTTTGAAAGGTCTTCTTAAGGGCTTCCAGAAGCATCTAAGACTGTGGAAAGTGTGTAAGTATTCATGGAGATATGGCTAAATGAAGTTTGTAACAGATTTCTAACAGGGCATTAGAGTTATTATTTTTTTCCATATGATATGTTGGGGTATTGCTGGCATTGTTGGCTGGCTGGGTGTCTCTTGCAAGTTCTGGGTGTGAATAGATGGATGCTATACCTATGCTCATATGGTGAAGACTAAAAGTATATATTGTTGAGTCCTTGGGGGCATATATACTTGTATGGAGGCCTTCTTCAACAATATCCATCTGTTTTGCCCAAGTGCCATTGTGGGCCTCCATTTCAGGTTACATATTTGACTGATGATATTGCACTGCTTTGGGAGCAAGTAGATTGGGGTCTGACCAGCTCACTGGTATAGTTTATCTGAGGGTTTTCCCCTCCAGGCATGCTGGCTTCTAGTGGTATTTGGACTGTGCATTGGTTAGTTGGTTTGTAGTTTTGGTTCACAGGAACAGGTGTATTTGCAAATTCTCTACAACGCACTGCCATCAGTGACGGTGGGGTGTGAGAAAGAAGCGATGCACGATATGGTTGTGCTTTTGTCCGAAAATGGAGAAATAAACAAGTAAAAATAGAAATGAAACTCACCTCATCAACATGTTAACCTTTAATGGATGACTTACTCCGGGGCCACTATTTAAGCTCAACATTAATCGAACTTCTCCCCCACTCTTTTCTGAAAACTGCCTCTGCTCCAAGTTCAAAGAACATATATACTGCCACTCAGGATGGACGGCGTCGCGCGCTACCGAGTTGGGAGATGTGAAAACGGATCTGAACGAGGCGGTGGCCCTTCCCGAATGTCTGAAAAACCTCCAGAGCTTTCTAATCCTCTGCCAGATCATACTCCAGGAATGCCAGATAGAGCAGGACTGAAGAGGTTTGCCAATAGGTTTTTGAGGAAGGGGAAGAGGAAAATTGGGATTTTTGAGAGCTTGTACAACATTGCAAGTTCATCGTGTACGTGTCATTCTCCACGAGGCTGAAGGTCCGTCTGGCAGATGCTGATGTTCACTCACTTTGGGCTTAAAATAGTCTTGAATCTATGTGTCATATTCATTCCTGTCTCCTGGGTTCTTTACTTCAAGGAAGGAGACCATTATCCCCTTATCTTCGCCTGTAAGATTTGCAGTTCTTCAGTCAGGTCGATACTCTGAAAAGGGGATCAAGTTTCCTTCCTAGCTATTATGCCTCTTGAGCGGCTATTCGATTACTGTGGTGAACAAATGGCGTTCTACTGTGGCAAGGATCTTAGCGATCTGATCATCATTACTTTAAATAAGTACGTTTCACTCCTGCTCCTGTTTCAGCACAGCACCTCATCAGAAGAGTCTAGTATCGTCGAGGCGACACTCGCTATAATTTTATTGGTCAAGAATCAGTAGGCATGAAACCGTTTCTGGTCAGTGAAAGGCTCAATCCAAGGTATCCTCGTTAGATATCGAATTCTCCAAGCCACGATCATTGGCGTCATCGTCCTACACCTCCTCTTAATTCCAGGAACGGCGTTCATTGCAGGCGGTGCACGCATCATGTCGCAAGACCTCACGCCTCATATAAACGAACTCAACCATGTCCTTTTGACGATGGGGTGGGTCGCATTCCTTATTGAGTTTATAAAGGAGTTGATGAACGCTCTGCTTTGGTATTTTTAGTGTCTTGACACTTGTCCTCCCTGCAGCATTCTTTGCAGCGCTCGATCGTGATGTAGATGTTTTAGGGATAGCTAATGGAACACAACCGCCGGCATTGTTGTCAGATGACATGAGAGGTCGCTTCCTGACATTCAGCCGTGGGATGGCTATTATTCTGCTCCTCATGTAACTTGGATCACTTCTATCGGTAACAATGTTGACATAATCACAGGTACATCTGTTCTCGTTTCTATATTCATGACCCTCCGGGTGAAGGAAATGCTTTCCTACCTCACGCAGAGTTACCAGCTGCTATCCGGGAACATGAGGAGAAACTAGAACATGAGGAGCCTGAGGTCAATCAATGGGTCAATATTGTTGTCATTGTCATCTCTGTTGGGCTCATGGCTGTCACGGCTCAGTTCGTATGTTGTCAAAGTACTTCGCTTCTTTCTGTGGTGCTTACAGACCACATTTAGCTCGTTGAAAGTACCGAAAATGTTACACACCAATTACACGTGCCCGAGGAGTACGTATCATATTGATTCGGAATGATTCGAACATATTGATCATCTTTGCAGATGGCTTGGTTTGGTTCTTCTTCCCCTTGTCTCTTTTGCTGCAGATGGAGCAATTGCTATCCTTTATTTCCTCCGCTCTATATATCACCACTACTTCCACACGCCTATTGAGCCCATTTCTCTTGCCAGAGCACGTGCAATTGACCTCAGCGTCCAGTTTGCCCTTTTCTGGATGCCAGTCTTCGTGTTAGTTGCATGGTGGTCTCATAAGCCCCTCAGCCTGCTGTTCGATCTTTTCGAAGTAGCTGTGCTGGTGGGATCTATTTTCCTTGTGAACTACGTGACTGCTGACGGGAAAACAAACTGGGCAGAAGGATGCGCTATGGTTGGGTTTTACGCAATTATTGTGAGTGTCACAGTTTCTATTCTTCCTTGTATTTGTGTACCCATATCTATAGGCATTGACTGCCTGGTTCTATCCTGGTCAACCTGAGATCAAAATACTTTCACAGCCGGGGACGATCGCTAGTGTTTTAGCCCAAGGTCAGGGTACGACTGGCGGTGGTGGACATTAGAATCTCTGAACGTCGAGGGGTGTTACAGTTCGCAATGCTGCTGCATGTCTGTTATGATTTAATCAAGTTGTCATTTCAAATACTATATTTCTTTTGTAACAGTATCATCACTTATGATGCTTGTTCGTTGGCTAGGTGGACGGGACCTGAACGTCTAGTCATGTCAGGCCCTCAATCTTCGGTAAACAGCTCTTCCAGCACTTTCACTGTGGGTTATCTCAGAGTTGAGTAGTCAGATATGATGCTAGTTTGATTTACCTGTACAACGCAGCTACTTGGCTTGACGTGACTAAATGTCACCTTCACTCGATAAGTGGCATCACTATCGTTAGTTATTTTGACAACCCGTGAATGGGAGCTATTACGCTTCAAGGTGAGAGTCCTTTGTTCCAAAGCATGAATTGTTAAGACGTGAACTCTGACCGTATTCTAGCGCTCGTAGTCAGAAGTGGACCATGCCAATAGATAGATATTGTTCACCGGATGCAAAATATCACTGTTTTGTGCGTTAGAAACCTCCAACAACGATGACTTGTCGTCAACATCGTCGGTACAATAATCTTCAATGAAGAGGTCCGCAAACTCTTCACTAGAACATGTCATCCGTAACCGATGTCGCCCTTCAACGCATCCAGATGTCACACGGATGCATTGTGAGCTACGACGAGGTATAGTGACATCAATAGAACGCGATGCCATGGTAAGAAGCAGCAAGAAAGAACAGAATTCGCATGGGTATATAAGTATACACTGTGAGAATCAAATTCCGTGTGATCGACGTACCACGTGCTCATGAAACTTTGTGCAAGATTGATGCAAGATTGATGTATGTATATCTGTAGATCAATCAGACACCCGAAGCGAACAATCATCACATGAACGCCCTCGTGTGACAGATGCGCATGAGCGTGGGAGAAAATAACGAAAATGTCGTCAGATAAGACACGGCCGATCCATGAACACGTCCACGCCGGATCTTTCTTGTTTTCTCTTTCTGCTCTTAAGGTGTATTCTACGAATATTTTTTGATTACCTTTGCTCTAGTCTCGATTGCGATCCCCTGAATGAACACCATGTCGGCAAGTTCGGGTTTGCTACCGGAAAACGCAACAGCTGGTTTCCATCGAAACCCACATTCGGTCAGAGTTGATAATGTATCGAAAAGCAGTAAATATATGCTATATTGTATTTTAAAAGGAGTGCTCATACTGGTTCCTTCCAACTACAGGCACCCAGGAAGTTATCGCCCTCTTCAGTGCCTTGGTTGGTGCGTCCATTATTCATCGGACAAGTAATATTTTTATGCATATAACGCTCAGGCCAGATACGTAGCTTTCATGAGATACGAGATGCTCTAGGAACCCATCTGGAAATAGCATTTTTCAATCGCGATGCGGCCACGTATGATCGTTTTACTTATGTTCTGTATCTTACTTCTTGAATGATTGATATCAGGAAGGCACTCTGCATGACCGGCTATAACATTGGCGGGGCATTTCTGTAAGTGTATTCACTGATGACGATGATGACTGGACCATGCCGCATATATGTCGCTTATTCCATTCCGACTCATAATAGCGCCGTCACTCCGATCACTTCCCATATCCCAAATCATCGTAGCAGACCCTCTATTGACGATAGGAGGAACCTTTATGTTCTTGGCCTTCCTTTCGCTCTCACAAAGTGAGTCTCAGCCGGTCACTGACTTGATTATCCACTCACTAGGTATAAGGAACGAGTTCGCTGCCTTGTTCTCTCGCTATGGAACTGTTTCCCATTGTGTCATCTTAGCGACAGTTGATAATTCATCCCGTCGTCGTGGATTTATTGTGATGTCTACCCACGAAGAGGCCAAATTGGCGATGTCAGAATTAACGCGCACCCAAATTAAGTTAGTGTCCAGTCGTACTTTAAGTAATGGAACTGGGCTGATCGGACTCGGTGAGGTCAGGGGTCACACAGTAGATGTGTCCTGGGCTGTCGTTCAACGTTCGCAAGGTGAATACTGGATCTAGTAAACTTTCTCGAATGCACTGAAGAAAAAATAGGATTTCTTGATGGGGGAGATAGGACTATGTTACTCGACTCTCGTCCTATTGCTGCAACTTCTAGGAATGAGACTGGCCTTGACTGTCCTAAAGAAACATCGGTCGCATCTCTTGATAATTTGGATCCAGGTTTTGGCTCCTACACGGCTACTCCTGACCCTGCGGCGACATTGCTTGTCTCGAAGCTCCCTGTTATTTTGTTCTCACAGATCCACGATTTGGAACCGCTCTTCTATCCTTTCGGTCCTCTTACAAAACTACAAGTAGCCGGAATGGGACTTAACGGTACACTCTCTGTCTTGGTCCAGTATCAATCAACATCAGCTGCTCAAGAAGCTAAGGAAGCTCTGCACGGCCAGACCTATGTTAACAATCAAATCGAGGTCCAGTTTCTTCGACCGCTGACAACACCGTTTGACTTTCCTCTGGCATCGCGTGTCTTGTCTCCTTTAGAAAAAAATCGTACTATCAAACCAATACCTTCGACTAATTTAGACGCTCCAGAAATATGCCGCTCCCTTAAACCATTTGATTCACAGGGAATTTCTGACCTCCTCAATTTTGATAAGCCCTCTTTGCTCGCGACACCAAGTTTCAATTCCACGTTCCACAACCACAATGGCAATATGTTTCATTATGCTGGTTCTAGGTGAGCATTGATCGTGAGTCAAAGTAATAGGGATTCAAACATCTATGCGTAGATGGAATACGGATGCAAATGCCGTAACACAACACATGATACTTCAACCTGTCCGCAGCAACAGCTTGTTTCCCAATAGTCAGTATCAGAATCTTCTTGCTTGAGATTGCAAGTCCGGCTCGCTATTCATGCTTCTTTGTATTCTTTGCTTTACCTCGCGTGCGCTGCCTCTTTCACAACGATTCATACCATACGACCGAGCACCTCTCAAAGCGTTATTTTTCCTGTTTTATACTACCACTGTATTGATACAAACACGAAGGATGTACCATAGTTGCCTGACGACGGCCTTTGAAGTATAGATGTCTACAGTGATTATCACATGTGCTATTCCCTCGGATGCCTGCCGTTGTTTGTTTTGTTCGTTGCGACTTTGAACTTATTTTTTCAGGTTGTTTCTGGTTTCATAACCCCACGATCTTTTGCACAACACCACTGTTCCATCTAAATTATGCTTCCACTTCCAACTTTATTGGCAATGCTACCTTTGGTAGCCTGGTTAGTCGGTAGTGTCAACGCAACTTCTTGGTCTGCTATCTTTATCTCTACAAGTTATTAACGCTGACACTCATCTACACAGTAATGCAACCACGCCATGTCCTGCTTCCGCCCCTTGCTGTAGTACGTAACGTAATCAATCCTGAGTGTTAGCTGGTGGATGACGACATCGAAGGTGAGTTTGGATTCTGTGGAAGCGACAGTGTGAGTTCTCGGTCGAAATCATAAGACTCTTCGCGTGTCATTGATAACGAACAGTTCTGTTTGGGTGGCTGCAACCCCTTCGCATCCAATTCCATCAATTCTTGTCGCCCTAACCCAATTTGCGAAGATGTTACTGTAAGTAACAAGCTCTCGAGTAATAGTCCTTACGAACACCATTTCAAGTACGCCTTCCAAGATAACTCGCGTATCTTGTCTAATGCGACGTTCTTCGACGGGAATGCTACCGAGTACGGTGAGCACACCTTTCCCTTTCTTCCAGAAGCCAAATCTCATCCACTACTCCAAGATTTCGTCGTGGACAAGGGCAACATTATGAACACTAACTCAAGTGGAGGCGAGCTTGCTATGCTGTTGACACAAGATAATGGAGGAACAAGGCTTTCTTCGACGAGATATGTCTACTATGGAACAATTACTGCTACACGTGAGTTCGATTGAGGGACCTTTTTTTAATTCTCAATGATGTATTGTAGTGAAGACTGGTCGATGGGGAGGTGTTGTCACAGCTTTCATCAGTATGAGTGACATAAAGGATGAAATTGACTGGGAGTTCCCTGGAAACACTATTACCCAGGCACAATCCAACTACTTTTGGCAGGGTGTCATCTGTGAGTCGGAGTTTCTGATGCCAGCCATTACATTCATCTTCTCTAGTGTCCACTAGTAATGGTGAAACGCACAAGGGTTTATCAGATACCTTCAGCACTTACCATGACTACACGGTCGGTAAAGGTTCAATTCTGTGTAAATTCACTGTACATTATTTTTGGAAATGTAGATTGATTGGCAGTCCGATGTTTTGACTTTCTCGATTGATGGAAAAGTTCAGCGTACTGTGAAGAAGTCTGATACGATTGACTCTCAGACTGGTATTGCTAATTATCCCGCTACTCCTTCTCGCATCCAACTTTCGTAAGTGGTCTGCGTTGATCTCCCTTTTCTCAGATAAGTCCATTCTTTTTAATTCTAGGATATGGCCTGCTGGCATCAATGGCACTGCACCCGGCACCATTGATTGGGCTGGAGGTATGATTAACTGGGATGATCCCGATTATAAAGCTGCTGGTTCGCTGACTTTCGTAATTCTTTGCTTCATTCTCTGACATTGAACAAGGTCACTTTTACGCGGTCGTCAAATCCGTATCCGTCAAGTGCACGAATGGCCAAAAGCCCAATACCAACACTACCTCATATGTCTACACTAACTCTTCAGATCACTCGAGTCCTCAAATTAGCCTCAGTAATCGCTCGACTTTGTTGAACGCTGCCCCCCTGGTTGGGGTTTCTGGAATGCATGGGATGATCGTCGCTTTAATCGCTTTGTTCCTTGTATTTGTCCATCTCTTCTGATTAACTTTGTTATGTTAGTGTATAAGGTACACCGTGGTATTAATGTGGTATTTTTGAGTTGCTGGCTGTCATATCGGATTCAAAGTCATGGGAAGCACCCTTATGGCTTCAGTGAACAGGCCGATCAGACTAAACATATTTTTATACAAACAGCTGGACAGAGTCGGCTGTTGATACAGGTACAGGCTCACTCAGAACATCCTCATTCTCGGTCAACCCCCTGGTGATCGTCTCCTTGAACTCTTCCTCGAATTGTTTCATCTCACTTAATATCGCCTCTAGTGCCGATCTTCTTGTCCAAGTCGCAAACACTTCGTTATTTTCCATTTCGAATGGAACAATTCCGAGGCCAACATTAGCAACGGGTAGTGGCAACAACACATCATACCCCATGAACGTTTGAACTAGTCGAATCCGCCGGTATGTAGCTTTAGCCAGCGCTATTGATTTGATCTGAGTCGATTGACCCATCAAACGAATATTACTGACACCCATGCTGCCTCCCCCACTAGGTGAAAGGGGAGGAGGAGGAATAAGCGCCGAAGGTGAAACTGGGCCGAGATGAACAATACGGCGGCCCTGTTCATTGACTTGAAGATACGGTGCAGCACCTTGCTTGGGCGTTGAGGGTATCGTAGGTGATGTATACTGATAACCTGGTATTCGGAGTTCGCCAGAACTCGAAGTGGATATTTCTAGTGAAGTTGTCCGATTCATACCAGGTTCGAGATGGATAGTGGGAGTAGAGAGTCCATGATTCATGGATGGGGGTCGACTAGCACGAGGTGACGAGTCTGGAGATGGGGACAATGCTGAACGCCTCGGTTTTGCAAAGACGGAAGTAGAGACTCGACGGGTCCTAGGAGTCATACTAGGAGAGGCAAACGGACCTGGGAATCGCTGACGGAGCTTGAGCTCTTGATCAAGGGCCACGACTTTCTCAATCACGAATAGACGCAGTTGAAGCCTCAAGGGTGATCGATATGCACACAAAAATTCGAAAAGGGACCATATGGCATAGTCAATCACTCGCGGCGGCAAGAAGGGAACGGCAACACTATTGTCTGGATTACGCTGTTGCGGGAGATCAAAAAACGAGGGAGACTGTCCACTTCTATCTACGCTACATCGCGGCGAAGGAGATGGAGAAAGCATTGGTGAAGTAGGGATAGAAACCAGCCTATGAAACGCGAAATCGGCATTGCCATCCATTAGCGCCGATTTGAGGAATATGGCTAAACGTTGCCACAAGTTTGGAAAAGTCGAAGAGATTTCCGTTTCAGCTCTGACGACGATGATTTTTATAAGCTGAAGAGCTGTAGTGAACGTTGGTAGGTGTGCCTGCCATCGCATCTCTTCTCCGTTCCTTTTTTCACGGGATTTCGACCGCGAGAGTGGAAGACTTTCGGTAGCTCTGAAATTTTTTTGACAAGCAGTCATAGCATAGAAAAGGATTCTCATCCAGGCGCTTGTTATCGCTTGGTTGTGCCATGTCTCAATCTTTCTACGTGAAGCTAGCTGACTAGAGGTTCTCAGCGTCAAGGTGAAGGGGAGGATCACTTTTGCGAGAAAGTGGAAAGTGGGTTTCCGTTTTTCAAGTTCTCCAATTATGTCTGAACCGCAAAGGAGGACAGCTTCCGCAAGTAAAGATATAAAAGCTGTACAGAAATGTGTCCGCGGTGGTTCAGTTTGTTCAGTGATCACCTCGTGTGCTTCTAGTCCCGCAATACATATTTCATGAACGAGCCTTGTAAATGAGAGGTCCTGAGCATAAAGCGGTGTACAACATAAATGAGTAATGGTTTCAAAAACGGAAGTAAAATCGAGAGTTGTGTTGTATGTGCGAATGAAGGGGGATATCTCCTGAACAAAGGGTATCACATGTTTGGGCTTGGGGGTATCTTCACGCAAAAGTACAAGTTTTACGAGATCAGCAAAAAGCGCCGAAATCGATTCCAACATCTCTGAAGACGCTCCTTTGAGAATCAACCTTGCAATCTCAACTGATCGTTTAGCCATTCGAGGGAGAATGTGATATCCAGCCTGGCCAACAGCAACCAGGGCAGACAAGAAGTCCGTCATCATGGCAGCGGAATTACTCGTCGGTTTCCCTTTATCTGAGGCTTCTTGTCCAGCCGCTGAGCCAACCAGCATACCATCCACTTCATTTCCGTGAACTGTACTTGTACTACTGGTCTCAGCAGCTTTAGATTTCGAAAATATCTTAATGAACATCTCACTCAGAGCTTCTAATCCCTCCTGTAGCACGCTTCTTGCCTGCGGTGAGGAATTATAGAGATGAGGAACAAGAAAGCGGAACATTCGCATGAATTGTTGTGCTCGGAGGATAGATGGATCATGAGCGATGATTGTCAAAAAGAGCTTCACGAAATCTTCAATGCGCAATCTTGAACTCTCATAAGAATCGGGAATCTCGAAGAAAACCTGTCCACTCGTTTGAGCTTCTCCACGGCGCATGACCGTAATAAACGTCTGTGGTTTGTCCTCAGCTACATGGAACAAAAACGCCTCCTTTTCCTGTAATTGATTCATGCCATGTATACCGGCTGGATCGAGTTTAGTGGGAGAAACACCACTCTTGAGCGAATAAAAAAGGTCGTAGACTCGGGCGGCATATTGCACCCCATCTATGTCTGGTAATGCAGCTACACGCACTATGGCATCTAAACTCTGGAAGAGGAATGCCTCGCGATGAAGAGCATAGAAACGATAGACAGCATACTCAATGGCGAGCCGAATTCCAATGTTCTGATGCGATTCAGCATACATTTTGACAAGCGCAGGCATGAAAAGTGCGTATCCGCCTCCGGACGTGAATAATCGACGAAATCTCGCACTGGCAACCATGAAAGCTTATACAGTTGTGAAATTCAAGCTCAGATCATAAGAAGTGACAGGACTTACCAATGAGAACATGCCCCACAATACCAATATCATCTCCATGAGCTAACAAAATTCTATTCAATCCAAGCACAAGTTTTGCCATCTCATCTCTATCATTCGAGTTCCTCGACATACTCCGGAATACTTGTGCAACCAGCGTTACGTAGCTGCGTGCCAAGGCCAATGATAGTACACTCAACGTCTTCTTCTCGGTAGGTACATCAGGACCAAAAAGTTTTTCTCCGGTAAATGGTACAAAATCGCTCAACTCAAGTGACCTTCCATGTTCTTTCTCATCCCCGTCCAATTTCGGTGCGACAAATTTCGGCATCGTCTTCCGTACAAACACAACATCTTGTGCGCTCTTCTTCAACATCTCAACAAACATCATGTTTTGCGCTATCCGTATCATCACCACCTTAACTAACCTCGAATCCAATCCCACAGTTGCCACCGCCTCTCCTCCTATTTTTGCTTTTCCTGGATGAAGTGGATTATCCCCCTGTACTGCGTACTGCCTACTTAGGCCGTTTTCCAAGTTCAAACCACGAGGAAACATTGGTCCGCTAGGTACGCCCACATGGTCAAACCACAACGACCCATACGGAATCAGGAAATGCTCCATCTTCGATTTCTTGATTTCTCTCATTGTCAAATCCCCAACATACATTGCCAACCTCGCCATTATTGGAATCACCAGCGCAAAAGTAGTTAGTGAATCTCCAGTTGCAGCAGAGACCATAGTAATACCATCACGCTCTGCAGTGGAAGGGTCTGTCTGCCGTAATGTGTACTTCAATAGTCCAGCAAGATCATTGAACAACATATGAGCCGTAGGAGGAGGAATCATGTGCTGCGTGTGTAATAACGCAGTAAAAGTATTGGTGGCCTGTCGAATGTCCCTCTGTGCTGACTCCTCATAGCCACGTCCTTGATCATCGCAGAACAAATCCAACATAGGTCGAAGTAGCAACAGGGGATCATTCCGCATCATATCGAGCAATGTATCTCGTGCAGCGGAGGCCACAATGAAGTTTGGGTCAAATACCATTGTTGCGAGGATCCGAAAGACGAGTGATAGAGGAGGCACAAAAACAGGTCGACGTTTTGCAAAGGTAGGCCCTCCCGAGCTCGAATTACGTCTCAGCAGACTTCCCTCCCCTGGTCTATCAACTTCTCCTCCAACAACAACTGGACTAGAGGGACTAGAAGTGATGAGCGGAGTCAACTGTTCACCAGAGGGCACAGTAGGCGAAGTCAACGTAGGGGAGGACACTGGCATTGAACCAGGTTCTGACGTCCTTTGCAGATCTAACCTCTCCATATAATTCACAGGCAAGAGCGATAGGGGTGTCCTAATCCACACTTCATTCTCATCACCCTTATCATCATCATCCACCCAACCAATGTCGATCAGCTGTTTCTTCAATTCGTCAGGAATCACATCTTTCTTGATCTTCCCTTTCCGGGACCTCGAAGTAATGTTACCGGAGGCTGAAGTCGACATGATACCTGGCAGGGTGAATGCCAACGCATGGTTTGCGTCGTTATAAACATAATTCGGTGATCCCATGTCTGTCCGAACGAATGGCAACGGAGTTCTTGCGAGCTTAAATGGTCTATGTGTGCGATCCACGAGGATGTTATGTGACTCTGACATAATTTGGAATCTCCAGTTCACGAGCAGGCTGAGCTTGTGTACCGATTCAAGTCGTGTCAAATCATCCGGGCTAAATACGTCAGATCTCAGCACACATACAAAGATGAGATGAGGGTCTTACCTTTGCATATCTTGTTCTACCATCGCCCTAAAATGCTCTGAATTTTTCTCTGCGCATTGCATAACCAAGAAACACACAAGCGCTTTGGGTTCCTGACTTCCTGATACACTGCCACAACCTCCGCCACGAGAAGAGTTCTCATCAATCCTACCAGACGATAGTCCGCGATACCATACTAATGGTGCTATGCGACTCCAATCACTGGGGTTCAGAATCACGGAAACTGTAACGAGTAACTTGACCGCAGGTAGAATGAACCCTCCCTCTGCAAGAGAGGACAGAAACTCCAGTGAGTTGTCCAGCATAGCAGTGATATTCAAAGATTCTTCGGGACTCGGATCATTCAAACGACTATCAGTCATCGTGGATATGATCACCACCGTCCGCCTCTTATAATTATCATCAGCCCACTCCGGCTTGAGTAGAAGACTCAAAGATATTCACCCTGTTTAAAGTTCCCACAGTACCCTTCGCAAATTCGTACAACTCTTTCATCTCTCTCAGTGTCTCCTGTATCTCTTCAGCCTTTTCATCCTCATCCTGTAAATATTCTTCAAACCACTGAATGATCATGGTTGACACCCATGAGGCAGGTTTCAGTGATCGTGTGAGGAGCCTGAGTTCTCTGAAGAGCATAAGAAGGAGCAGACGTTGTGTCGGTGGGAGAGGTTTTTGTTTTTCCTGAGAGAAAGTAAAGGTGAGCGACAAGCAAGGACTCAGACAATGACGAGGCATACCTTGGCTTGGATGAGAACGGCTAGCCTCAGTTCTAACCCAACCACAAATTGACTCAAACTAACTTTCATATTCCCCTAGAAGGCATATGCTCGTCAGTGTCACCGTCACCACCATCAATGACCAGAACTCCGAAAAGTATCGTACCAGTACCCAGACTCACCAAAATAACTGCAATCGCGTCCACACTTCCCCTTCTACCATTGCTCATCACCGTCGAATCCCTCAGCCGTCTCACCATCCGTAGTTTGTTCATAAGCTCGAACAACACAATCATTTGCCCCAAACTCGGGCCAATTCCGTCCTTCACCTCAGCTTTGTCTTGGTCACCTCTCTTCTCTCCATTGGAACTGCTGACGTCGCTCAACAAAGCAACACAGATCATCTCCGCATCTCTTAACCACCAATCCTGTACTATCGCGCTTAACATATGTATAACGCAAAGAGTGTTGGCTAACGCTATTGTGCCTGGGCCAATACAATAGATGGCCTCTGGATTGTGCTCACCAAAGGAAAACTTAGACGAGAGTGAGGTAGCAAGTGAAAAGAGAGGTTTGAAAAATGTCTGTGGGAGGATCTCAGATATGAATCTGAGTAGTCCCGAAACTGTCGCTGGCGCCGTAGATTGAGAAAGGGCACATAGGGAAGAAGTATAGGTATATGATGACGAACGTGAAGGAGTAAACTGATCGTAAGCGTTATTATCAGTCTGCGTGTGGCTGGGCGATAATGCGAGGAGATATGTGGGTGGTGGGTCTTGGACCAATCGCTATTATGCCGAAAAAATCACCTGGTTGATTTGACCTAGAATAGGAAACAACTTACCTCAGTCAAGGAAGGGAACAAACTCTCAATGACCATTTTCCTCACACCCACACCATCACCAGGCGAACACATCCGACTGACGAAAGCCATTAATCTGTCCACTACACTTCCCCATTCTGCATTCGTAATCTAATCATGAGAAATATAGTCACATCAGTATACCATTCTTGGGCAAAGCAGAGAAAGTAATAATAACATACAAAATCTTTCAACATCTCCTCAAATGATCCTTTCCATTCCGATCCCATATCAACAGTAAACAGCCGAATAATCAAATTTTCAGCCCAAGTTGTTGGATCGAGATTCACGTGTGTGAGAGACACGAAGTTTCTCATCTCATCACTGCCAGCCATTTTCATTGACGAAGAGATGCAGAATAATTCCAGTATGACCCGTGATACGTTCATTCTCGCTTCTCGTATTCTCCCTTCTACCCACGAGGGGGAAGGGGAAGGGAAAGGAGAGGAAGAGGAGAGGATGTGGATTTCAGGCATAATCATGTCATCGAGGAACGATATAATACGTTGTGTGATGTAGGTTGGCGTTGGATTCGGTTCATTCATCGAATAAGCAACTATAGGTGCGGGAGCGGACAAGTGAGAAAATTGGGAAAGGAATGACACGACTCCGTTGCACCAGTTGATTATCCTCCGGACACTTATCATCATTTGCAACCATGTCGGTCGCTCCGCCAATTTGATCCAATAATCCTAGCGTCATCTCAGATCAACCTTTTGCACAGCGATCGATATTAAATAGAAATCACTCACATCCATACTTTTGCCTACCAACCATCCACCGACTACCGTGGATCTTGCAACGCTTCCTGTGCCATAACTCTGAACACTACCAGATGCCCAAACAACGGTCAAACATTTTGCTAAGGATTCACTCAACAACATCTGTCTAATCACTCCTGCGTCATCCTCGCCTGCACTCCATTTCACATGGATACCGCCATACTCGTCTCCGCAAGCTTCTTCGTCTAACAAGCCAATAGACAAATGAGATAAAACTTGGTTGAGAATCTTTTCGTCAGACGACTCGTCTATTCTTGAGGATAGTTGCGTGGGACTTGATAGATTTTGCCACAATGGCGAGACTGGCGAGGTTGACGAGGGTAATGAGATGAGAGGGAAGAGGAGGAAAATGCTGCATGCAATGGAATCAATGGCGTCGGGCGAAAGAAGCAGATGAGTATTTTCATTTGGATTTGTGAGACCCCATAGATTGGACAATATACGACTACGGAGAGGCGATGTTGAAAGATTTGTAACAGCCTTTGTACACCATAAGCAGCGTTCTGCACTTGCAAGCTAACCCAAAGAAATAATTAAATGGACCAGACACCTGTAATAATAGCTCACCTCATTCGCCGGAGGCCAAGTTTTGGCCATTAACTCAAACGCATCCACCGCTAACCATCTCTCCTCTTCAACCTTACCTGCATTAGCCATGTTGACATTACTATACCCACTATACCCACTGCCTAAAAATGGCACCAACAAAGCGGAAAGAACCAATGTCTCATGTGGTAGATATACTGACTGCAGAAATATAGAACTCGATCCCGAACCTTGCCATAATACCTGATGCAGGTACTTGACCGACGGGACATGGGGTTGGGTATGAGATGTCGAGGTTATGAGATTGTACGCAGAGGCAGAGGCAGAAGCGAAGGTGGCTGATACATTGAACGATGATGCTGAGGGTGGACTGAGTACTCCTTCGTGTGGGCTTGTTGGACTACGATACTCCGATTTCTTTGAATAAGATCCAGCACCACCACCTGAAGCAGCCCCAGAAAGGTTTGTATACAAGCTCCCACTGGACGAAGCCGCCGCGTTATTTGAAAACGGTAAATTTAAGTTGGAAGCGCCAGTCAACACCGTGTTGAGCGTATCGCCATATTTACTCTTTCCTCCTGTGGGAGACAATAAGCCCCTTGTAGAGACATTGACCCTGGCAGCCCAACATGCTCGAGAAACATCATCAGCAAATTTCCTATTCTCATCGACCGCAGCTTCACGTGCATGGTCCACAACATTCCGAAATCCCAGTTTCGCAGCAAGTCTTGACCCCGGTTTCTGTGTCTGCAAAGTAGATTGCGGACGCTGTGGAAAGGGAATAGCAGTAGAAGAAAATACAGAGGTCGGCTGGCGATGATGCTGCTGTTCTGAAGGCGTCGGCGTCGGCGTTCGAGATCGACTGTCGCTGGCCCCTCCCTGACGAGCAGGCAAGAGCACATGTTGTCGTACGGAATTCCACCTGGCCCGTGCACGCGAAAGGGACGGTTCAGAGGAACTCATCGTGCCGTTGAACAAGCCGTGGGAACTCTGATAAATTACTCTCGTCCTACACAATCATTTGTAGACAAGATCTAGACAAATTCCTTTCAAACTTGGGATCTATTCCGCTTGAAGAACGAGTCTCATGTGATAAAATTGTTCACTTTTTATCTCGTCCGGTCTCGGAGAAGATCTCGCTCATAATCACAATTTTTCCGTTATCGTCGCACTGAATTGGCAGCTTCTCACTCGAAATATAATATATTAATCTACTTGATAGACCACCGAGTGTGTCCCAATGACAAGTGATATACGGAGACAGCCTGACAATGCTCCCAAGTTTGGCTTATATAATAAAGAATACCTACCTCAAGTGGAACAGTGATTAGACGTCCACAACTGAATATCAAATTTTCCTCCACGAGACATATATCATTGGGAGATATTCTGCACTCGTATTTCACTTATCTCGTACTGATATATTTATTGTATGCTCAATCAGTCTTACACCATGTTCGACCTTTTGTAAAAGTGCTTCCTTATATCACAAAGTTGATAAAGAGATGAAATAGAATCTTCATATTTTCACCTGTATACAACATGTCAAGAATGAATGACACTACATTCATATATATTCTGTCATTCTACTATACTACATGGAATTTTTTTTTTCTGGATGAGATGTATAGTTTGAAGGACCCCTCCTTATAAAAAATCATAACACTACAAACAAGTGCCATAGAAAAATGGTCTTGCGACTCCGAAATGGGCATCAAATTTTTATTCATGGTTGAATAATTGTAAAACGATGCGAAGAGAAAGTCTGAAGCCAAATGTGTATCCCAATAAACATAATCGGATGAAATGATGAGTTTTGAGGAAGGGGTATCCAAAAACGCTGTCTTGGAAAGCTAGCGATGCAGTTGAAGTGATACAATACCGAAAACGACAGTGAGCAATGATTGCATGCTGAAGAGCTGAAGGAACGTGAGGTGAAATCTTTTCCAGACATTTCAGATCTAGTAAGGAGGACGCTTGAATTCATCGCTAATGTTCTGTGCCTCTTGGTCGTAATTGTCTCCCTTGACATGCCCTGCTGCATTGTATGCCAGATATGGCCCCGTGTCTGTGGGGTTTTCGAAAGTCTCCATCTACACTAGTGTCAATTGTTGAGTTAGAGCTTGAAATGACAGACCACTTGCCTGTACATGAACTCCTTCAGTTTTGGCGGAAACCTTAGGGCGGAATCCGACCGTTGCGGAACGGAAGGCGAGCGTAGAAGCTTCGGTTGTGGATCTAAAGTTGACATGAGATATCAAACGCCACTCGATCCAAAAAAATGATACAACATACGGGAATATTTCAGCACTTCTGGAAGTAAATTGATTCAACCGACGGACGACTCGGCATGCAACAATCTAAGAACGCCCATTAGCGACGCGTTATAATCACGAAAAAGGTATGGGAACCCACCGTCGAAGCGATGGCAGCAGGAACATTGGCGATAATGGACATGACGGCATTCAAGTTTAGTAGCATGAAGACCTGTGAAAATTACTAAGGTTCCACCTGAAGTATGAATTTGCAATGGAATCTTGACGAACTGTTGCAAGGGAATTAGCCAAGAAGCTGTTCATAATCAGGATATGCTATAAAGAACATTTTCCTGGGTATACTTACGCAATTAGGAAGTAAATGAGCCCATCGCCGAAGATAAGTCCAACTAGACGAGATCTGCCGGTTCGCGGTGAAAAAAGCTTGTATGCAGTCAAGCACAACACGGTGAAATCAAACACCATCGAATAGATGAAACTGATAGCCAGGATGCGGTTCTGGGTTGATACGATAACACAACCTTGGTCAGGAACCCAGACAGCATTGAGCAGAACGCCTGCTAAAGTAAGCTTATATGCAGAGGGGAAGTGCATATACCTACCGTGGAGCAACAGAGACCAATGTCCCAGAATAACAAGCACAAGGAATATAACGAGCCATTTGTTCTGTGACCAGACGGCCATTCTAGACAGCAATCGGCCATATTTTCCAATCAGTCAGGTTGGCTACTCACGTCCGCAACGAAAGGTTGATGCTAGCTAGACCAACTGAAGCATTCCCAAGGACCTGCATTGGGTATCAGTCGTTGTATGACTGGGAGACAGATGAATTACTTGGATATAGGTATAAAGAACTTGGCAGTTGATAACACTGAGAAAGCTGATCAAGTCTGGACAGGATATAGGATGACGGGTATACTTACGTTGTCACATTGAGGGAAATGGCACTATATTTTTGTCAGCACAAATGGAAATACAGAAAGATGGAGCTGCGACTGACATGCCGATGAGTGCAAATAAGAGGCAGTAACGGTTCAGGAAATAAAATATCTAATATGAAAATGAGTATGAATTCATAGAATGAGCGTCTTCATATGGACTGACCATTGGCCAGCGGAACTTCTTGTTGCCAGAAATGTATTTCCAGTCGAAATTAAGGGACGTGAACCATTCCCATCTGGTGATACGTGAACATGAGTAGAAGCCCGGAACGATAATCAAACATACATGTAAACCCCTAGCAGTGCATGCATGAAGCGATCAAAGGCGACTATATAGGGTGTTAATAATCGTTAGGACAGATGAGCAGAGCGCATACCGGCATCCTTCTGGATCTCTTCTGTTGAAGACCAGTTAACCATTGCGATGGGTTGCGGGCAGAAAAAGATGGCTCGAGGGGAAGCGGAGGGATGTAGCCAAGAAGGAGTACTTATAGGGACATGTGATGGCTTCGACGTAAGAAGTTCTTTTGCTTCCCACAATTTGCCGACACGGGCTCCTGGCTAGTTTTAATAATTCCCCTGTTTGTCCCAATTCCACTAAATGCTGTCCTGTAACAATTGAGCCTGGAGGTCTAAGCTAGTAGTGCAGGATCATCCCAGGTTGCTCTGTCCAGATATTTACTCGACTGGCGTGTTCTGTGTCGAATTTTTTGTTCAACGGGTAACTGATATCACATTGCTCCCATCTTAGATCTTGGCTCGCTGACAATCTCATGCTTCTGGACTACCTATGGACACTAGCAGCTTTCGACATTGTGGCTTCGGTTGTCTCATTCCTATATCATCAGACTTTGTCAGTTCTAGAATTTTCATGAGTTAAATAAACCTGAACTACGATAAGTTCATCGGACTGTCGGAGTAGGGTGAATAGTTATCGTGTCATGTAATTGGCGCCTGTACCTCGCCTAATCTAGACAAAAGCAAAAAAATTTGATAACAACTTTGGATTGATCGGTCTCCTGAAATAAAACACATCAAGAAATTCTTCGTTTCGGGGGAAGGTCTCTTGGGCGACTTGAAATTCGACTCCGTCGGCATAACTTCATGCGCATCAACCCATGATCAACTCTAAATCTGTGACAACCTTTCAGTTAATTAAAATCGTTGACTTTGTTCACTCAGTACCTGGAATTAAATATGCAAATAATAATTCAATACCAAATCCACTGTCATCAAGAATTTTGACTGCTGTAAGCGTTCCCAAAGGAACACTTTCCGATCTACCTTGATTTTAGAATAGACTCGTCAGGCAAGTAAGCACATGTTCACACAAGTCCAAATATGTGATATCTCGCAATGATGATGAAGACAAAAAGAATGTGCGGATCCAGCACTCAGGAACGGTAACCATTCGATATCGCGATGGTAGCCCAGCAATATGCGTCGGGTTATCGGCACGAGTTTGCCATCATAACTTTCAACATCCTTTTCACTTACTTTACTGAACCTATCAGCAAGTTCATTTGATTCTTCCAAGAACTGGAAACACTACGTTCAACCGTTGTCCAAGATCCACGAATCAAAAGAAAGACCATTTAGACCTAAATACCAATGAATAGATCAAAGTGACATCGCCGGCGGGTATAGTTGACACTGGCAAGCCCATAAAGCATCAACAACTATACGGTGCATAGCCCAGCCATTTTCAGGTCGTAGTTTTGGGTCTTCAATCCAGAGGAGCCCCTGAGGATTTGCACAAGGACGAGAAATCCATATTTGAGTGACCCTATTCTTCAAGTACGCGTCTATCAACGAGCCATGGCTTCCATTTATCAGAATCAGTCACCCTTGATTTATCTTAATTTCAGGATCTCTAGCATACGGCAGGAGGAACTGAATCATTTCCAAAATCCTTCTAGCATTCCTACAGATTTATACCACTATTCATCCACTCCTTGGTGGCGGCAGCTAGGCAAATGCTTCTTGGTCCATACAGCTCAACCGGTGTTTATTACTAAGGATCATGTCGCCAGTAACACCGGATATCAAGCCTATCCTTGTTTATAGAACATTGATCAACGGGAATCCCATCACTCACAATGGTCAGCCCGATTAACCCCATAAACCCGACTTCTTTCATGTTCATAACTGTGCACTGGATAATATGAACCTTCTCTTCTGGTCGTCGCCAGCAGACATTGACCACTTTGAGATTATCGTAGCTGATCAAGAATTGATGATCATTCCCCTCAATTTTCACGACAGTTACGATAACGATGGACCAGTTTTCAGTCTTCTGGAATCTCACTTTGATCGGAAATTACATGAGCTCACAAGAAATGGAAGTGATCAATGATTCAAGACAAATCGATAAGCCGACTACACCCACCATGAGCCAAACTGACCCTAACGAGATGATGTGCTATCAATTTTCACATGAGCCAATATTCCATAATCGACCGCTGCTAGCCATCGATTTGAGTTCTTCACAGAAAGACGTTAAGCTATATGAACTTCTTTTCCTCTTCATTTGTCTTTTATTTAGAGAGGGATTCTCTTTTGACCTCCAGAGCCATTCATTATCGACTGACAATCTGTGAGTTCCTGCTAGCCTGGTTCTATCATATCCATCCTTCTCCGCCAATGGATCAACCTAACATGTACAAGTTCTTGTTCGGCATCATCCCTGCTACTTCTGAATGATTCCTTCAGGGACAAGAGCTGACATCTATCCCTGCTCTTGACTTGCAAGCCTGTCACTCCTCACTCAGCCGGGTTCCTCTAGCCTAATATACCAAAGTCGGAGAACAACCTTGGTGAACGGATTGGCATAAGTGGATCGAAGACAACAAATTGGAATTTGACAAAAGTCAGACTCTGTTCAACGAAGGCTGTTTATGGTTAGGATATCGGTGTTTGTCAACATTTGCTCTTCTGTCCTGTCATGAACGCCCCTCGCTCGTTACTCCACGACCCGTTTTGTTCTCAGGATTACTGTGAATTGTGTCAGCGCTCCTACGCGAGCTACGCGTTGACTAACGAAATTCGGCATGGTTTGCATTCATTCAAAGAATCCAAATTACCTACAAAATTGAACGTTGAGTTTGGAGTGTGTTGCAGGACCCTGCTTCTAACACTTCGTGATTACACGTTTCACGACGCGACTGGTCCAAGAAGTGGACTGAGGCTGAGACTTCAATCCTGATCCTCGGAAGGACCTCAAATCGAATAAAGTTCTTGCACATTTTTGGAAACTTTGTCTAGATGCTATTTGAACCTTGAAAGTTGAATAAGCCTAAGAACATATATAAGAAGCACCGTCCAGAAAATAGAGTTAATTACTTCATCTGCATGAATGTTGCATTTATATTGTTTTTTTTTTAATTCAACAATTTATAACGCGGTGTACGTACACAGTCCGCGCATTTATATTGTTACGTCCAGAACGTTGAACGATGAGCATTTAGGTTGCTATTCATACTACGGACATTTATAGGGAATGTAAGGGTTGGTTATTTTAATCATCACAATACTAGCATACGTCCCATATGTAATAAAGAGCATCTTGACACATTATCAAATTAAATCTCAGCATTTAAATGGAGATTTCCCGAGCTAAAACATCAAGAAATACGAAGAAATGAAATCAAAGTTTCGAATGTCAGGAATCCAATCGAAACTTGAGATTGAATGCGCATGAGGGGTAGCCAGGAGAATACTGGAGGCGGGTTAAATGCGGTCAACACAGTAAAATAGAGCCTTGAGTGAGATTGAAGTGCCTGGTACCATAAGCTCTAGGTTTGGTTATTCTCAGAGAACTTCATTCTTCTCCAGGTCGACCTCAATGTCAGTGTCGCTTCCTTCACATGGTTGCTTCATCTCACTAGTATATTCGGTATCGATCTCCGCTTCAGCGCGAGTGAAAGTCTCCATCTATCGAAGAGTCAGCATAAGATTATAGGAAGGGAATCTGGATTGAAGGTAAAATGTAGAATATACGCCCAGGATAGGGTAAATAGAAATTTAGAATCTTGAAAAGACTGCGATACAACACATACCTGTACGTGAACACCTGCCCCACCAGTCCTGGCTGGAGCACGCGGTGTAACTCCCCTGACAGCAAGGGAAGCCGAAGGCCCTTTGAATTGGTTGCCAGCAGATTGCGAGCTGGAACTAAAGTCAAAGTGATTATATATGTGAACAGGTGGCAACCTTGCTCGAAGCTGGCACATACAATACATCAGCTCCAGTCTGGGTGAAGGACGTCAGGCGGCGGACGGCACGGCATGCAACAATCTACAGATAGGATCGTCAATTCTAGCTGGATATATATTTCGAATATACCCATTCACTGTTGTGCAGACTGCAGCAGGGACGTTGAAGACAACGCTCATAATCTGATTCAAATTTAATACCATGAACACGGTGGCCAGGAGGTTCGCCACAAATCTAAAAGTTGAAAACGTCGGTACCCACAGAAAGTCAGAGAACCTAAATCCAGAGAGCTGACGCACGCAAGGATGAAATATATCAAACCGTCAGTGAAGATCATCTTGGCCAGTCGACTCGTTCCCAACATTCCAGAGCGAGTACCAGAGAGCTTGTACGTGTTCAGGAGGAGGACAATGAGGTCGAATATCATGGAATAAATAAAGATAGCAGCCAAAATATGATTACGAGTCTCAGTGATGACGCATCCGGTTTCAGGAACCCACGTAGCCTTCAACTGTATGCCTAAATAGTCAAATTATCAGACCGCGGATGATCGGTATTTTTGACGGTGTCACCTTGCAGGATGATAGACCAATGGCCTAGGATCACCGTGACTAGGAGACAGACTATGTATCGGTTTTGCGCCCAAATGGCCATGCTATCCGTGAAGATGGGGCCTTCAATAACGTCTACCACCTCATGTTCCACTCACGTTCTTATGGACAAGCTGATGCTGGCGAGACCAACAGCAGCATCACCCGAAATTTGGTTGAAGGTAAATATGGCTTGGCAGTTGATTTTCCTAGCAGCCTCAGCTTCAGCACTATAGTCAAACAGTTTAAAGCCTGCTACTTACTCCGTCGCATCAAATGAGATGATACTTGAGACTTGTGAGCTTTGTTATCCTGATGAGAGAATTTACATACATTCCGATCAAAGCGAACAACAATAGATATCGATTTGCGAAGTAGAAAATCTGGGACCTTCACTGAGTCTGAATCCTTTATCACCGGAATTTATGGGGGAGCACGTACTAATGGCCATCGGAACTTTTTTCTGCCGCGTACAAGGTCTAACTCAAAGTCCAGTGAGAGAAACCATTCGTAGCTATTGTGGGACTGAGGTGAATGACAACCTTTCTATTCCGGTGAGAGGATCACATACACATAGAGGCCAATGAGGGCGTGCATGAACTTCACCATCATAGCGCCTTCCTTGATTATTTCATCGGGGGATGACCACTCGGGCATAGTGGGCAATTGAAATGGAAGAGAGAAAAATGAAAGGAATGGAACAGAAGAGAGTATACCAAGGGGGAAAGACTATATTCTACTCCTTCTGGAGGACGTGGAAAGGACGACCTTGATCAAACTCTCGCCCTTTTTCCTTAAATACCCAGCCGCAAGTCGACAGGCCCTGACTATCCAGAAGTGAAAAGAAGCTTAGCTTAGCTTCGCATGTCTTACTTAATTTATGCAGCCTGTTGAAAGGGAAGCCTTATTGGCATTTATAACCAGCGCTTATCAGCTTCCATTTTGAATTGAAAAAAGTCTTCAATCTCAAGATGCCTCTTTTGGGACGAAGAACATATGTAAATGTTTTGTTTTTTTGATGTCTTTCACGTCATTCCGACGCCGGACAACGTGTGGTGATGTCACAGTCAGTTACTTGTTGATGGGATTCCAATTCAGTGTCTGCGATACAAGATGCGAGGTCAGTTCCAGAGGATCAATTATGCTAACATACGACCGGATAGAAGAAAAGAATACTAATGGGGCGATAGGAATGAGGAATACCAGGTCCACCCAGTATCTGCCTGAGAAAATTATGTGGACATTTTACAGTGATACAAGTCAAATTCCGAAAAACATCCGCGGACTTTTGCTCATTGAGTGATCCCCATCAGTTGGGTTGGAAGACAACAAAATAAATCAGACAAGCTACGAAAAACCATGGTTTGTGGTAAATTTTGCTGTATATTTGTCACATACAACAATAGGCACGAAGCACCACGTGAAGAATTATACAAACATTTTCATGTCCACAAAAGGTAGAATTAGTTATGACATAAGCTTGGCTTATTTCGGACTCAATTGGGGCCTAAGGCATTTGTGAAAAGCTGTGCTGTAACACAACTGAAATTGTGTCCAATTACCTTGCTTATTGTAGAATTGGATTAATACATCCTATGGGTTCATAGTTTTGTCATAGAATTTTTAGAAATAGAAACTTGATTGACATGTCACTGTCAAGAAGATACTCAGTCTGATAATAACAGAACTATATTCATGCTGTACCTGTCAAGAAGACACTACCTAAAGTATTAGTATATTATATTCTATGATTAGGAAAAACAAATACCTCAGTCTGATAATAACAGAACTGAGGAATATAATGCTAAGGTTGGCACGTCCCAGAACAGTGATTAGTAAGCATGACTCATCATATCATAACTTGCAAGGAAAATTATCAGTAGGAGATAAGAGAGGAAACTCAAGCTGCAGGAAATGAATTCACAACAAGAATGACATTGGTTATGGGATAACACTAAGATGTTATGGAAACATCATTTCTTGGAGTAGTTTCTGTCACAGTGGAGTACCACATCAGTTATGAGGACTGCTTTAGTTGTTATTTATAGTTTCTTTACATTTTCTTTTTCTATGCCTACAACAGTACACTAGTTCCCACTTACTTATACCTCTTCTATAGTACACAAACCTCAGTCATCAATCCAGTAGTGATGCCTGAGATAAGTAGACTTAGTAACTTCTAAATGGAATGATATTCACGTATCTAGAACTTTACTTTGCTATAGATAAATATATCAGTTGTTAATCCAGTAGTGATGCCTGAAAACTTTACTTTTTTTATAATTAGTAGGATTGCGTTGCGGTATCAGATGTCAATCTGATGTCCTAGAGTTCAATCCAACTCAGTCTGATGTCCATAGAACTAAATGTATTGTTATGTACCTAGAGTTCAATCCAACTAGATACATCAATAAAGGCAATAGGAAACATATAATGAAATATTCACCTCAGTCTGATGTCCATAAAACTGAGGGTAGAAAACTATTCTCTCGCAAAAATAATGTGCTTACTAATCATGACAGAAAATGAAAAAATAGAAATATGACAAAGGCAAAGCATTAGAACCAAATAGAGATGAACAAAAGAAT
>Ga0153966_100179_pt1 | contig 38530 bp, 37 predicted proteins | sample TSFL050MetaG_FD_104738 | JGI IMG/M metagenome (GOLD analysis project Ga0153966, IMG submission 104738) | Attine ant fungus gardens microbial communities from Florida, USA - TSFL050 MetaG | ecosystem: Host-associated > Fungi > Mycelium > Unclassified | place: USA: Florida, Paynes | collected... | reverse complement strand
TGAGCTGTCAAGGCTATCGATGGCAAGGCTCCTCTGCAGGAGATCTGTAATTGGATTATGACAACCTATAACTATTATAAATACGTGGATAGTCCATGAATTGCTATCGTTTTCTAGATATGTTGCTGAGTGATTTTCATAGAGTCCTGTGTGGCATAATCTGTGTTCTAGTTGTGCTTTTCTGAAGATGGAGTGTTGTGGCGGGGACAGAGGCAAAGGCTTTTTCTGGGACTGTTTTGGAGGGCAAATAATCAGAGGTAAAGAGTCTATCATTAAGTGTAGTTTTCTTGCTCTTTGCTACCTTGGCTACTAACTACATAATTGATACTTGGAAGCAAGGTCTGCCACCATATTCCCAATTGCCTCCTGCTCATTTGTATTTAGAATAGTTGGCTTTATAATTGATGATCAAAAAAGATTGCTCTCCTTTTTATTAATTGATTGGGATCTGAAAATGCAGGAGAAAGGTTAAATTGATCCAAGGTAGCTGGAAATGTTGATAGAAGCAATGTTGGAATACAATAGAGAAACCTATTTTGCAGGTGATTTCTGTCATGGATGTAAATGTTATCAGACTCAGAGACTTCAATATACATCATTTAAATGTGAATAACAACAGGGAAAAAATGAGAAAGAAGAAAATTTCTGAAAAGTAGTGAGTTATCGATTGAAGCGAGTCAATGCGGGCTGCGTTTCAGCACCGCGTTATAAATTTGTAATTTAGAAAAAATGCCTGGAGATGACCACACAGCAGTGCCAACAAACATCAACTCCGGGTCAACTCCGGGTCCTCTTACATTGAATAACTTCGTTCAATATTAGCTATTCTGAGGGTAATCTTCAGAAACGAACTTGATTTGAGCTGAATAACCTGGAAATGATGAAATTCCTCCGGAAAATGGATAGCTAATATTCATGTTGCTCAAGATTTTTCAAGCTCGCTGTCCTTGAGGTCTCCGATAACCAGAACAAAAAAGAGTAATGGCTAAAAAGGTAGCCATGACCATATGTTGAGCCTGGAATTATCTACGACCAGATAAATATTGGCTATTTGGATAATGCTGCTGTAGACGCTGCAAGAGCTGAGAAGGGTTCAAGAGTCTGGAGATCTCGTGAGCTTGATCAATCAGTTGACAGATATGAGATATGAACTCCTGGCCCAGAAATCTTGAAAAGAATAATCATGGATGTGTGCACGACATCTCGTCGAACACGGTGGTCCGTTATTCACATGTTGTAGCAAATAGGAGCATCCAAAAGCTGATACCTTCCCAAAGGTAAACGTCTGCAAGGACTAAAGCAGACAGCTACATTGACGTTAATCAATCATGCAGAATGAAGATACATGATGAAACCCCAGATTTCCACTGCCATGTCCTCGACAGAGGCAACTGACTTCTTGGGTAGAACTACAAGGCGTTGTTGTTATTCCATCGTGTGATCCAGTGCGGAACACGCAATACGGAATACCGGAAATTTCGCAACAAAGGACAAAGCGTGGCGTATGAAATAGGAATCCGCCACACGGTGTCATTATCAGAAGTCGGTGATGAGGGATGGAATCGGAGTGATGATGCATATGGTGGGAGTAGGCAAGGAATACAATACGAAGGTGGACCATTGTACTCCGGCCAGAATGCAGTTACTTCTGAAATCGATCATCTAAGCCTTTCGATGAGGTCTGCCTCGTAAAATTGCTGGTGACAATGCTAAGCCTGTCTGACCTGAAATGAACAAGAGAAGGGTCACTTACGAGAAGACGCAGCTGCCGATCGGTCCACCAGTGGTAACACTCTTTTTTGCAATCTATTACTCCTCCTTAGATAGGGAATATCTTGGAGAAGGGAGATTTCCTCTAGAGCTTCTTCTTTAATCACGACCTCTTGATACGCATCGATTCTGACAACTTTTCTCTCCCCAATTTGATACTCTTCTCTTGAGCACTCCCTCATTTCTACTCGACCCTCACTGGGATATAAGGGAACACTATCCCCGTAGATTCTTTTGAAAGATAACATGATGCTTTGTTTTCGCCATCCCTGGATTTTCTTGACCTTAGAAGAGAACAGACGTCAATATTCAACAGCGGTGCCTGGACCGTACATTAGCATACCCCTGCTAAGCGTCTAAGCTGTTGAACTGGAATATTCCTGAGGTCTTTGTGATCGAGTAAGCGTAAAGCCTGTTCTTGTGAGGCTTTCTGGTGCTTGAGCTTTTCGGCTGGTTGGTCTCGAGCCATGTTTTCTCGTGTGTATTTCCTTGCAGGTCGTAGTTTATAAGGATGGGAGACTCTTTCAGTAGGTCCTTTGGCTTGACGAACTCGTTGGGCAGGCATCGGACTGAATGGCAAGTGTGTATGAGGGATAGAGTTGTTCGTCGAAATGCCGCATCACGCTTGTAGCTGTCACACCAAGACTGGTATTAGCATTGTATACATTTGCCTAGCTCCATGGTGACAGCTTCAGATGTGGAAAAAAAGATAAACCAGCTTTTTTTTAAAGATAAGTGTACTGTTGATACCCAAAAGAAAGGATATTATATTCATTTATCACCCTACTCTTATTGAAAAAAGCTATCCTGTGAAACTGTATAGTTCTAATCAGACAGTCAACACACCTAGAAAGCTGTGCTGGGAATGCAGGCTAGAACTGCTGGCAACCTGAAATCAAGTAGTAGACAATAAGAACCTTTGTTCTTGACTGTCCCTCCCGCTTCTCCAACATTTTTTGAGTAGAAATCCAAGGCTTGGCTTGAAACTCAACACAAGCATAATACAAGATAAAATTGATCAATGGATCCAAATTTTATAGTACATGGATAAACGAGCCCAAGCCTGATCACCGCTACCACTCAAATGACATCATACTGGATGCCAAGAAATATTATCTATTGAAGCATAAATCACTTGAAAACATCACGACTTCCGACAACACGCGCAGAAGGTCAGTTCCGCCGTTTCCGACCTCCTCGATGATTTGATCCACCCTGCAAAACTTGAACACTAATTCCTTGGTCAAGAAATCCCAGCCCGACATGGCTGAGAGGAGGGAGCTTATCAGGCTTATCCAGACAGATATTCATGAACTGCAGGAGGAACTCGCGATCATATCTAGATGCGGTTTCATTTCCCAAGATACACAAATCTGTCTTTTTTTGAGTCACTCACCGAAACCTGCCTTCCTTGGCATTGACATTTAGCTCACGTTTGGGTCCAGAGATTCCTTCAGGATACGAGATACGCTCGAGATCATCTATGGCTCGAACGGCAGGGGTAGTGGTAAAATAGAGGTCGGGAGAAGAAGGGGATTCATCCAAATTGAGGGGGGGAGGGCGTTTCTTGAGGGTTCCGAGAGACATTGCACCTTGGGAGTCGCGCCCAGATGCACCAATTAATTTTCCTGCTTCCTCACCATGCCCAATTGTACCAGGTCTTTCTAGTTGCACAATTTTCCCTCTCCCTTTTCTGCGTTCAGACTCATGTTTTTCCTTCACTTTTCGAGAATGTTCCTTCTAGATGGCGCACCAGTCAAAACTCATAAACAGCTGAAGAAACTGATTAGCCTACCGGTTCATAAGTCATAGGTGTCATAACACTCCAATTGTTTTCACGCAACATGATGACATCCTACAACGACATCAGCCAAGCCCGATATTCAAAAAGGGTCGTCGAACCTGGAGTATGGACTGCAAACGAGGGGTGACTTTCGGATTCTTGGTCAGTTCCCCGATACGTTGAAAATATACATCCATACGCGCGCGCGCCTTTGGCGTGTCCAAGATAAACCCAACTTTTGTCAACATAACACGTAAACTCTTTATATCTTCCTCTTCAGGGTCCAGATTACCCAAGAGTTTCTTCAACTGTTCATGCATGATATCTTCTGTCAACATTTCGAGTCTGAAAAGCTCGCTGATCATTGTGACAAAGGCTAAGTTTCGTTCGTTTGCCTTTTGCGCAGCACGAGATTCCTTCGAATGCTTTCTGACTCTGGCCTTCTTCTTCTTTTTTGATAACGTCTCTATAATTTCACCCTCCGCATTCTTCGATGCTACTGCTACCGCAGTAACCTCCTTCTGTATCCAAATCCTCTCGAAAAAGTCTTGACAACAAAGCAAAAGAAACCTTCTGAAAAGCTGACCACCCAAGACCGGTTTACCCTCCTCATCCCGAACTTCACGATCTTCCATCTCTTCGCTCACCCCTTTCATGATTCTATAGCAAAGTTGAGCATACATCTCGTACGACATCGTGTCGTCTATCGCTCTCTCCAAGACAAGCTGAATGACACGACCAAGTGTCTTTCCATCCCTCTTATTCACCCATTCGATAACCTGATCAGAGATCGAGTCAAACGTTTCCATCGTTAACTTGCTGAGGAGATCTTTGACCTGAGGATCTAGTGAGGGCAAGTCGATAGAATCCTCGGCACTGCCTGGACCGATCGAATTCAAGGAAGAAGACGTCGCTGCACATTTGGTGGTATGGGTGGCAGATAGTTGACTGGATCCCATGGTAGAGCAGAAAGGTAGTCAGAGGCCTAAACAACAAGATCCAAATCCAGGAAACAAGCCCACGGGAACGGTTTTGATGCGCAGCAGAGAACCAATCAAGCTTCCCTGCACTTTCGACATAATGGAGTGATCAGAGTTGTTAAGTCTATTATTAGGCTTCATCTTTTCGATGATGTCATTAAGCCTCGCCTTGCTTTTTGTCACACTGATAACCCAATCGTCCGACAAAAACTTAAGCTTCTGGCTGCTATAACCACAAAAATTATTTCTGTGAGCATGTAACGGTTGATATGACAAATACAATCCCAAGAAATGTCAGACTGTAATTATCAACTTAGAACAAGAAAGAAATGTATGCAAGTGAGCGTTGACAAGACAAGTACGACTCTGTAATGAGTGATGATGTTGTCAGTATACGACAGCGAACAGCCGGAAAAATAGACAATATACAAAGAAAAATTCCCAAGTTACAAGTTCTCTCCACACAAAAGAGTCCATCAGCAAAATTTTGATCCATCCAGTCAATCTCAAACAGTTAATATGCCCTCCCAAAAGTTCCTCTCCCCGCCATATTCGTCCCACTTCCTTGTCTTCTATGCTGGAGGTCCGACATCGACGCCTGGGTAGCCTGTCGAGAATGATGATATACAGATGGAAGTGTGTTCTGCTGAACAGGTGACCCTGCTCTGCTACTACTCTCCCATGGCACTTCTCTAACAGGTGTCCCAGATCTCGGCATACTATTCCACTGTTGAGGTGGTGACTGTCCTGATATATCACCGACCCTGGCCCATTGTTGTGACGGATGCAAAGCATGTCCTCTGGGTGTAGATCTCCCGCTGTGATGCGGCTCGCTATGATATGACGGGGTAGGCGAATATGATCGTTGTTCTTGCGGTCTATAAAGTGGTGCCTCTCTTGTACTAGTTCCAGCCAAGAACAAGGAGGATCGGGTATACAATTGCGATGAGCCATCAGATAACATTGAATTTTGTTGTAAATGGACTGGTTGTGGAGAGTAGTCTGCAGCATATGTGTCTTGACGATGAGGGAGCAATGGCTGGTCCATTGAATCGATTGGCGTCATCTCGATATCCATCTGACTCTGGTTCATCGCCGACGGTTGAGGACCTTTGGCCAAATACACATCATATCCCTGAAGTTTGTTCGCATTGCCACCAGCATAGAACGAGGGCTTGCTAGTCTGTATTATCGATGCATTATCCATCAAGGTAGTAGACGCAATAGATCTAGTATCCCAGTCCAACTCTCCTCGATCCCTCTGGTAGAGCACTGGATCATACTCTAAATCACTTTGACTGATGGCCGCAATAGTGATACCACCGGGAACAATCTGCGCATCCATGCCCTGGCCATGATACTCGTCAAGCTTGGCTTTGTCGTTGCTAATCTTACCAGAGTACACTTGACTGAGAAGCGGCATCATCTTGGCGTGCAACATAGGAGTGAAAAGGTCCGTATGAAGGGCAGGATGTCCAAAGCGCTTCTCGAGCCTCTGACCCTTATGATCGGCACGCTCAGAATGAACTTGAGCTTGACGAAGCTCTTCTTCGTTGGGCGAAAAATACTGAAACAATGGAAGGAAGGTGCGGTTGATGTAGATCTTGTAAACCAAGACGATGAGAATGGGAGGGACTGTAGATACCCATTGGAAGGAGCTGAATCGGTATTGGAGGCCAATTGCTGCAAAAATCATGAGTTAGAAGGTTGGCTTGCAGCAGAAACTTGACGTACTAAGAATCATCAATAATTGCATGAGAACAACGCAGGTAAGCAAGCGATTAATAACGACATTCCAGATTCGCTGTAACAACCTCAATACCCTGACCTCAGAGAATTCAGACGAAACACGTACTCCGCCACTTTCTACCTTGGAAATGAAGACATACATGAGCTGATATTTGTATACCCAAGAGCTGATCCAGAACACAATAGCAGCGGCGACGACAACCAGTGGCGCAAGAGGCGCAAATACAAGTCCAACAGCCCCCATAAAAAGCTGATGCCCGGGTTGGTAAGTCCCGCAGGTAAAACTGATATCTAATCTCACAAGGACTTACAATATTGGAGCTGCGAAAACTCAATAAGTTAATGATCAGGGGGCAGAACACGAGACTCACTAATAAATGGCATAATGGAACTCGGGAGGTTGCGTCCACTCACGGATGTCGCGTGGTGTCCGACCAAAGACACTAGAAGTACCGATAAGAATCTGCAATATAATCCAGAAATAGCTTCGGAGTGCCTACTGAGTCTTGAAAGACAACCAAACGAGATTAACAATCTGTGCGAGGTCGAAGACTGCTAAGAAGCCACGGAGGCTGAGTTCGAATAAGTCCCCTGAATGTGAAACTCATAAGAATGGGCATACGGGAAAAACGTCAGCCAGTAAGAAGCCTGGTTGATATACGTCCTGTTAATCTTATCTGGCAGCTCTGGATACACGACTTAGTCAATGCACACAAAAAAGGGAAGGACCATAACACTGACTGTGAAGGTTATCCACAATCTCCGAGAAGCTAGCCTTGTTGCCAATCTGGTCCACAATCTCTCTGACAGAGTCTGGCGTAATATATCCATCAGCAACTGCTTTGAAACCCAACAAAACTCAATCCTCACTGAAGATGACACCGATTAAAGTGAAGATAATAAGTTGCGAGATCACCAAAAAAGCGAAATATCGAGCGATGACAGCACGATCAAGCTTTGAATGTGTGAGGGCACCCATGTACTTTGAGAATCATCATAAGCGACCATTTCATCGTACTTCAAAGTGTTGGGAATCTTACCTTGGTTAACCGTCGCATGATGATAGGGAGGCAGAAACCAAAGATGCCAGAGATCGCAGGTGGCAACACACCGGAGATGAAAGCAAATGAGGCTTCATTATCTTCATACCATGCCTCTAGAAAGGGAACATATTTCCTGATCTAGATCAAAAGTGCGAAAGAATCAAGTCAGTAAGTCGATCTGTTGACGAGGCAGCACGCACAGAATCCAAGTTGGCCAATATCGAGATGATGAAAAGGGGGACAGTATTGATAAAGCAAACAAAGACAAGCCAGAGGAAACCAATCATCTTCTTGCGAGCCAATTGACCAGAAGTCTTGTTCATGTTTCGCCAGATCTGTCATGCCACAGATCAATACTAGGTTTCAATGATGATCAAATAGGCTTACAATGTCTTTGGGATTAGGAGCCAACTCGATTGTTGTCCCTTTCGGATGTTTTCGCTCAAGCAATTTTGCAACAATGTGGGCATAAGGCACAGCAGCCATGCTCGCAAAACCATAGTTCTCAGCTTTTCGAGTGTCAATTTGGTTGCGGTATTCCTCAATGGCAGCTTCAGTTCGTTTAAGTTTGGCGCTGCGACGACTGTTGTATTCGGTGTAATTGATAAGAATACAAGGCACTCACGTATAGAAGTCAATGGCATCCTTGTTCATTCCACCACAACCACACCATCCACCGATCCGAATGGTCGGCCTCTTGGACCGTATCTTCCCGCCCTTCAGGTACTTTACCAATATTTCCTCAAACTCCCGGACGGTCTGGTTGTGATACTGGATCAAATCAGGAAGCTTGCCAACCCTTCTTCCAATATGCACGCTCGTTGTGGGATATGGAACACCAAGTCCGTCAAAGATAGCCTTGATACCTTCGTCGGTCTGGAACTTCTTCGGTACACCCGTGACCTGTAACGTCCTGGCATAGAAAGACTTGTAGTACTCTGGGGATCGGAACCATGCATGCCGGAGTTCGACCATCTTCTTCCAATGGATATGCACACAGAAAATAATAAGGAACGTTATGAGGTATGTCACGACAACGTGGGCGTAGAGGAATGACCCAGAGACATCACGAATGGTGAGCATGCTAAGGATGTCACGGCCTTCTGGAGAGACATTGTGCAGGTTGTAGACTATATTAATAGGGATGAGGATGCAACATGTGAGGAGAGCAATGGCCGTGAACAGCCAGCGCATAAGCCGTAGGAACCGGAGGAATGCCACAGCGTCGAGGCCAATCTTGTCGAGAAGCTCTGGTTCTTTTGTGTGCAGAAGAGGAGGAAGCCAGCCACACAATGAGTCTGATATGCGGGGGGGAGGTTTGTCACCTTCGTGGTATTTGACTTTGGGCTCATAAACGACCTGAGAAATAGTGAACACGAGACGATCAAGGGTGAAGGCTGGCATACTTTATTACTGGGACGTAGTATGTTAAAAAATAAGATAGTGACAGCCTGTGGAGATCGCCATAAGAGTCGGCAACAAGTGACCGATGTTGTTGCGCACCGAGACGACGCTCATCAATGCAACCTGGGAACCAACTGCGGCGGGCGCCAGCGCCCGGGAATTGTTGTTCAAAATTTCACCTGCACCATCAACGACGGTACTCATGTTGTGGAAACAAAAAGGAGAGTGAGGTCACTTAGGTTGTGAATGCTTTTGTTCCTTAATATTATTTTCATGTGACCCTATTCGGCCATCAGCGAGTTCAGTGCCCGCACAACTCTGCCAATGCCCTCCCTGACGACGGCCTGCTCCTCCGTCCGGACTGCCGCCATCAGCCGGCCCTCGAACTTGTCCGGGTGGAACCGCAGAAGCGTCTCTCGCAGCACCTCCTTCCTGCTTCTGCCGTGCTCCGGCATGCCGCCTGGCAGGAGAAATGCCGCCACGGCATCGACTGTCAAGTCCGCCAGTGTTCGGTGATGGGATCTTACCGGCCACGGTATGTCAACAAAACCGATGTCGGCATTCTTGTTGTCCAACTTCAGCAGCGCCGTCCACCGGTACTCATAAGTGGTACGTGCATCGGCCTGGGCAGCCCGTTCGCTGTCCTCCTTGGCAATTGGTTTTGTTTTCCTTTTCCTTTTCTTGTCTGCGCGACGGGCAGCTCGTTCAGCCTTGCGTCTCTGCTGTTCTACATATTCTTCTGCGTGTGTTTTCCTGTTTAATCAAGCTTTGAGTGCTTTGTTTGTCATCCGAGGCTCCTAACACACCGATACATTCCCACCCTGATCCATTCCGCATACTGTTCCTCGTCCATAGTCTGAGGATCTGCCTTGAGCCAGGCATCGTCCTCGAACCGATTTCGCCACCGGGCTGGCATGTGTGCATAAGCATTCAATCTCGCCTCCAGCGAATCCAGTCGCTCATCGTCTTCAAATGCATCACACAGCTTCTCTTGGAACTGCATCTCCTCTATCTCGTCGTCTTTTCTAGCAGGCTGCGGGCCGTAATCATCATCACTCGATGCCCACTTCCTCTCCGAAAAATCCTCCGTCGTCCGAGGGCGTTTGTGCGAGGATGGTTTGGTATTCCCATCTTCATAGCCCCGTTTTCGTCGTCGGACTTCTCTCTTACTAAGGCGTCGGGCTTCTTCCTCTTCTGCCGTCCGCTTGAAGTGCAATTTAGGCATTCTAGCGGCGAGGAGATAGATTCAGTGACATCAGACAAAACGTGATCAAAGCTTTCATAATCAACTTTGTAATAAATACATGTTCATGGCTGAGGCCTTTTCAATACTCCAGTAATCGCTTTTTTCACAGGATTCAACACACTTCTTGCAAATCCAGGGGTCAGATACAATGACAGTCCGACTCTGGCAGGCAGCAGTGCCTGTCTAACGGGTTAAGATAAGGTGGCACCATGGTAGCTATACCGACCTTGGTCATACCGTATGCAACGACTGCGTTTGCTACGTCCCCTGTAATCCTATGCCCATGTTCAGATACAGAGTTTTGGCCATCCACTGCTTGCTTCTCATATCCAAACAGGCTATACCTCTTGCCCACCCTCTTGGCCCACTGATCCCCTTCCTCGACCCATTCCCTTACCTTCTCCTTGCCCCACCGTACAACCCATGGTCCCTCTTCACCAACAGTCGCAGCTCTATACGATGATATGTTATTAACAACAGCCTCCCCGAAACCTAGCGCCCTTGATGCATAAAATATCCCAACGAGTGGAACGAGTGCAGTCAGTTCATGTACGATACCGAAGGAGAGAATAAGTGATGGGAGAGGTGTTCCTGTGCGTTTTGAGATGGTTTTGAGTGCATCAGTGTACACAGAAAACCTGCTTCTCGGTGTAGGTGTATTGGTTGACATCATAGTGGTGTTTGAGGTGACCCTAACCAGAAGATCAATAATGTCTTTGTCCATTTACCACTTCACTCGAAGTTATCCGTCGAGATTGCCAAACTTTACGCAGACTTGAGTCCAATGAATGAATTTTTGCAGAATTCATGTGAATACAGGCTGGTAGTATTCACGACGATTACAATGAATAATTCCCAGTAATTAAGAATCTTCGCAGGGGACGACACACCTGGTCTCAAACAATTCGTCATGAAGCTTTGTATTACTGAGTGATACGGCTGATTTTAGCCTTGCCTCATACCACTGGGAAGTCGACCTTGAAGGTGACCCATCAATATACACATGAGTGCATATAGAGAGACCGAATTTCACTTTGAAGATACTACTCAACATCTGATTTTATCTGCCAGACGACTCTCATGTTCGCGACATTGAACAAAATGCTATCCTACAAATTGACAGCTACTACTCTAATTGACCTAGGCAGCCATCCCTGATCAATATCGCATTCTCGGTAAAAGATCCCGTGAATTGTTAATCATGCAAACGTGCGCCAGAGAGACGGATTTTCACGAATATTCCCGCACCTGAAGTAGGAAGTACAGTCGCCTCGATTGTGACATATCATTATTGTGGGTTTTGATTAGACGTACTATTTGACCTGTAACTGCTGCTCATGGCAATTTAGGTTCCAATACCTGTCAGTGCAGCAGAAGCTCAAAGATCGTGATTTTGCTGCACGTAAACTTCATAGTAATCAGCAAGGCCACGCCATTGTGGAAGGGTGACCTGAATGCTACTAAGAGCGAAACGCTGCAATTTTTCTGTCTTCTGCTGTTGTTAGCTTGGCCAAAAACTGATCATCAAGGCGTCTCTTGATAAATTTCTAATGGAAAAAAATTCAATTCGTGTTCACGGCCTGCACGAGTGTGAGAAGTGACTTGTCGAACAAAGACGTTGGAGATCTGTATGAAGATTTCTACATTCAAGTTGCTTTTTTCGTTAGGTTCTCCTCACCTAATCAGGAATCGGGTGAACAAAAACGAAAGTGCAGGTCCATATCGAACATCAAGAATCACGAGTAAAGGTTTGGCATAGACTGGATGCTGGCTTTAAAATGAACTCTGGATAGACAGTCAGCCTAGAAGTACCAGGGTAAGAACTAGTGACGCCTCGATGCCTCAAGCGTCTGTCATCCGTTTCTATCGGCGAGCTTGTGTAGTAAGGAAGTCTCTAAATGCAGAAGTCAGAAAGAGAACGGTAGTGTTGTTGTTGGAGAAATGATTGATCATGTTTGAATCAGCCTTTGCCTTCTACGACCACTGGTTGCATATGGCCCTGTGTTTCCCAAACAGTCTAATCAGGTCTCAAACCTAGAGCATGTGTCAAAAGTTGGCAAATAGGACAATTGCGGCTTTGTTTCGTGACAGACGCCCAGTAGAAAGAGACTTTACACTCGAACGTGCATGTCCTACTGATTACAGGCTGTGAAACAGGACTTGGATTAGGGAAATTGAGAGCACACCTCGTCATGATCCATCCATGTGGTATCTGTCAGAGCCGTGACCAATGAATGACTCAAGTAGAATGGAAATCTACTCCTTTCTCCTGTCGTAATCTCCATGACCCCTTCCAATAACCTCATCTGTTTCACCAATTGCTTGCTACCTCAAGAAGATGGTAGTCTGATTGAGAAAGACTTGTGGATCGACGAAACTCGCGGTGTAATTCTCGATGCTCAGGTAAAACTTGATCCAATGCTGTTCTACTACTAGCTTGCCCACACTCGCCAGAAAACCTTTTATTTGCGCCAACTTAGGCCAGAAAGAATCGTTGATCTCAGCGGCAACATTCTTAGGTAGGTTATGCTTAAACATGGCAATCATCTTCTAACAGTGGAGTGCTTTTTTCAGCCCTGGCTTCTTGGACCTTCAACTCAACGGTGGTTACGGGTTCGATTTCTCCGTTTTCGACGGCGATGAAGAGGCATACAAGCGAGGATTGATCATGGTGGCTGAGAAGATAATTGAGACAGGAGTAACGTCGTGAGTCGGCACTCCTCAGATACGTATCGTGTCTGATTCAGTGATGGCCTAGTCTGGTCCCAACTGTGATCGTGAGTCTTCCAAAGTTGCAATCGGCCTTCAAGTTTATTCTTCCTTCTACAAGACTCAGGAAAAGTCTTTGTACCCGAAGATTTTGAGCCTTCTGCAACCATTCCAAACTGACAAATCAGCTGCCTTCCTCGGTTGGCATGCCGAGGGTCCCTTTATAGAGTACTCGAAACGAGGCGCCCATGCCGATTCATATCTTTTGGCTGCAGAGGACGGCATCAAGACGTTTGAAGAAGTTTATGGCGTCGACAATCTCGCTCACCAGGAAGATTGGATCATGGGCAACGAGCAAGTTGCAGCCGCTAGGATCATCACTACTGCCCCCGAGATACCAGGTGTGATGAATGCTATTGAAAACTTAAAGCCGCGCGGAATTACGGTTTCTATCGGCCATAGGTGAGCTCATTAGTTGCCGCCCAGCCATTCTTCTCATATGCGACTCCAGTACTGCTACTACCCAAGTTGCAACCAACGCAATCCGCAGCGGGGCAAAACTCATCACTCATTTGTTCAATGCTATGCCTCAGCTTCACCACAGGGATCCCTCTATCATCGGTCTTCTTGGTGCATCTCCTCACGTTTCGCCCGTACCAGAATCTGGGAAAATTTCTCCAGTCTTCAACCCAACAGCCGGAGTCACCGAAGAACCTCCTTCGATCATGGACATCGTGGGCCTTTCATCAATACCCGTACCTGTAATACAGAGCGGCACTTCATCACCAACCAGTGCGGCCAGCAACAAAAGCAGGAAGAGCTTGCACCTTGATAAAGGCCAAATTGCTGACATGGAATTCGAACGCCCTTACTTCGGCATCATCGTAGATGGGATTCATTGCCATCCCAATTCAGTTCGAGTGTGTTATCTATCATGAAATCGTTGTCTGTATCTGACTAGTTCCATATCAATAGCTTGCTTACTCCGCACATCCCGAGGGATGTCTCCTTATTACTGATGGTAGGTGATCTTCCCTACTAATGCAGTACCTCGATCTCATTGGAGTTATCAGCCATGAAAATTCTGGACCCTAATCTGCAAGACGGTACCTATGAATGGCGTGATGGACAACGCTACGTGAAGGAGGGAGATAAACTATATTTGGAGGGAACAGATACTTTGGCAGGAAGGTATGGTCGCAAATGAGACTTTCTTCAAAATACTGATGTTTGCTTTCCGACAGCGTCGTAACTTTGGATAAGTGTGTTCGTAATTTCTCGCGATTCACTGGGTGCTCCCTCGGCGAAGCTATCAAGTGTGCCACGTATAATCCTGCTAAGTAAGATCCTATCGTGTGTATCTGGACATCTATTGATATATGCCTATGCAGGTGTCTGGGTATCGAAAAGAAGAAAGGGACGCTTTGCCCCGGTGCCGATGCGGACCTTGTGGTTCTCAACAAGCAAGGACGCGTTCTGAGCACCTGGGTGAAAGGGAAGCAAGTATATATGGCTCAATCTCACTGCCCCTGATACGGAAACTCGGTTTTAGTCGACTTTTCATTTGCATGTGTATTGGTAGAATGCTAATGGTATCACAGATATAATGTACTTGGAAGCTTCTGATTCTATACAAAATGATCGCAGACGATTTTCGTTTTTCGGACCTCGGTTCCCGTTTCATTCCACACCTATTAAGATGAGTGATGGACTCCGGAAATTTTTTAGCTCAAGTGTTTTTCGCGAAGGCTGTTCATCCGCATGATAGGAGAATGCTATAGCATATATGACAAAATATGCGTAATCCATCGATATTCTTCCCCATTGAAATCGGTACTTGCAATGGCTATATTTCTGTCTCTGAATCATTCTACCTTTATATATCAGTCTCCTTTCTCCATTCTCCTTTACTCAACCATAGAAGTTCGTTCTCCAGCTGCATTTGATTGTGAACACCATGACCACCTATGCACAAGTCTCAACGTACATCTCATTCCCTAGGAAAAGGAAACACGCCCTACCATCATCTCTGCTCGGGAAGTGGTCCTCTGCGTTATTGGATGACTTACCCGCGGAGATTATCATCCTCATTCTGGAGCTTGCTCTATCAAACGACCGTCCCCGACACCTTGTCCTAACATCTCAGCTCATCCGACATTTCGTTAACATGATCGTCTACAGAACCGTTGTCCTCGATACCCTTCGTACTATCACCTTGTTCCATCGCACAGCTTCATGCAAGCGCTCTTTGCATCTCTTGGCCCACGTCAAGAGTCTCGTTGTAACTGTGAAACCAGAACACTTCACCTCCAGCACAGGACAACAGCTTGGGCAAATAATCGCGCATTGTCCATCCTTGTGCGAAATCGCGATCGCATCTTCCTGTCAAATCAAAATTTCTCCTTCCATATTCTTACCATATCTTGATGGTCCATCAGACTTGACGATACAATCTTTCGATAGCCTATTCGGTTCCGAACCACTCCCGTCTGAACCACTCTCATCCGAGGACCTTCTACCAGCCTATTTTTCCAATTCTCTCACTCATCTTCGGATCTGTGAACCCAGTAATAGATGGCAATCTCCACTGTCCATCATCACCTCGCTGCGGGGTGTGCCCAACCTGACTCATTTGCAGTTGGCTCGAAGGGTGGGCTCGAACAAAGACAATGATATCATCTTCACTGAAGAGGTCGCACACTTGTTGGCAACCAGAAAGAAACTCAAGATGGTGGTCATCAGCATTTTTGGAGGATCTATAAAGATGTCATCCGAGGCTTTGCGAAAGTCAAACATCTGGATGATGGTCTCGAGGCTCGAGGCGCTCGATCCGAGAATCGTGGTTCTGAAAGGAGAGCTGGGCAAGTGGAAAAAAGAGTGGAAGGACGTGAGGGAGTTCCGATGCGGTGTTCGTCTCTCTGATTTCTGGCGCATGGCTAACCAGGAGGTCGAGAAAGCTAAGCACTGGGACGCAAAATCTTACTGTTGAGACTCGGTTTTCGGTTGCTTCGTTGTTTACTAGATGGGTACCATGAAATCTTCATAGAATACCTTACAGGATTTATCAAGAGGCTTACCATAAGAGATACTGGTCGATTATTCCACAGCGCATCAAGATTTAGGTCTCCTTTTTCACTCTAAACTACTATCAGTGGGGTCAAATTTATGATGTGTTATCAATGATAAATTGCAGTGATCCGAACAAGTGATCCGGCAAGTGTTCAAGAATCTGTCAACCACACTCACTGGATGGGTCACATGTGTCGTTAAAATCAATGACATCTTGATTGGAAGGTTGAAGATTGTTATAGAGCATAGATGACTGGCTAGCAGCTCGACAAACAATTGCCCTAAGAGTGGTGGAATCAACCGATAGATTGGAATTGATCTTGTATTGCTGGTTCATGACACTATTCAATAGAAACAGATATGGGTGGATTTTTGGATATGGGTAATGCTGATTATTGATTATTTTGTTAATGTGCTAGGATCATCAGCGCAGAGTAGGTCATTACATAGCTATATTACTACTTATCGCGGAATGACATCGTTGTTATAGAATGACACCGAGATATCATGGAAACATCATTTCTTGGAGCGGTTTCGATATTTAGATATAACATAGGGAATGTACGTAGAATTATCTAAGTCTTTCTTCCTTTCTCTCACTCCCCTGCGCGCATATTTATTTTTTGCTGTGTCACTACTGGACCTTATGTTGGAGCATGAGCATTTTCATCTCGTCATCAGCATTCTCCCTTTTCATTGTTACTCATCTCTTGTCATATGAGTTACTTCCGAGACCATCCTCATTCTTACTCTAATATTTACACGACACTCGTATTTAACCTGCAGTTGAGCTCTCACTAGGACACACTCGGTTCTAGAGTATAACCTATTGTTTACCATCCCGACTCAGCTATTCCTGCCTCGTTGTAACATTACAATCAAATTCCACAATGAACAAGTTCAGTTCAAGTGATACAGCTGTGTCATAAGAATATAAGCCTGTCAATAGAGTTGTTAATTTCCTCCATTGACTCTCTCTATCAACTTTATTATCAAAAACCCTGTCCACTTAACAAAAGGTTTATCTTGTGAGCGTAGCAAGTGCTTTTTAAACATTGGATCCTGCTTCTTGAATAAATTTTCCTTTCAACGTGCGATAATGCTCACATTTAAGGTTCAAACATTGCGCGAAAATCATTCTTTCATTAAACCATCAACACAATTTGCACCTGTGCCAGAAGAGGATCCAAAAGCATGAATATATGGAGATGCAACGGAGAAACGGGATTAAAATAATCTGACCGCTTCCCGTACGGCGTGGCTTGAAGATTACAATGGATCCACGTAACCAGGGGAATTTATTCTGATGAAACTTGTCACAAAGTATACAAAATTCTTATCTCGTCCACAGGACATCCCGAAACAACTTTCTGATTCTCTCGTCTGAAGAATCTGGTTGTCGCTGAGAGTAAGATTAGTAGAACCAACTGACATGCAATAGTGGCATAGATCCCCATGAGATAACGAGGGAAGTCAATCTGCCGGAAGACTGTCGTAGCAAAGATACCGCCTAATCCTCCAAAGGAGACTATCATTGCGGTGGACACAGCGCGTTTAGAATGTGAGATGGTATTATTGGCTGACTGAGAACAAGATACCGGGTGAGATGACGTCTTTCCAAGGTATTATCGGAAGTGACACTTACGTATGCAAGTATACCAGGAATACAACCGGCAGATCCGGCATTGGTCATGAATATGCCTTACGAAGATGAGCCAAAGATGAGCCATTCTCCTAGATATCAGGGCCATAAAAGATGGCATACCAAGATACCTCAATGACACAGAGCGCACAAACCCCATCAGAAACAACCCGAATAGGGTAAGGCCGGTCTGAAGAGCAATAAAGACTGCTCGCTGTTTATACTTATCGGACAGCCATGAGAAGAACATGATGCTTATAGCCTAAATGCCATCCAACTATCAATAAGAAAAAGGACACGAGTCCCAAAGAATAACGCACTGCAGAGACATATGGGGGTGCGCTCTGGACCCAGCGTGGAAATCAGATTCAGGATAACATATTCTGAGTCCCATAAAAACCTACCAATAGTAAGGACTGTTCAACAGACCATCCCATGGAACGAAGTATGATTGTGATGAAAAATCTGACGGATGGTGCATCAATACCAAGTGGGATAGTATCTACTGTACCTACCCGATGGCATACGCTGGAACTGTTGCGCAGAAATACATCAGGCCTGCGGCAATCATTAAAACCTTTTGTATCTCAGAAGTCCATGAAATAGGACTTACCGAACGCCCACATTCTCCAGTCACAAAGATGCAGGATGGTCTTCCTTAAAGTTAGCTCGTCAGGGATAGAGTCACCACGATCTCGCTCTACACGCTCAAGCACAAACTTCGTCTCCTCCTTGGTCAGGAAGGTGTTCTGATCCGGAAAGTCGGGTATGAAGAACCAAGATACAACGCCAAATGCAATGGTAATCACTCCTTCGATGATCTGACCAACAGGAAATAAGGATTTTAGGGCAGCTTCAGTTGATTTAGAGCGTACAAAGATCCAGGCCCAAACTGGGGTGTCCTGTTTCTCGCCAAGGAGGGTCAAGACATACGCGAAAAAGGGGCTAAAACCGCCTGTCAAGATGGATACAAGATAGAATGCGCCAAGCCTTCATAATCCAAAGGAGGGCACAAAAAACACGAAAACCTCAGGGAGAAGCAGATTTCAGAGGACACGAGGCGTCTTACCGCTTTTGTACTTCATGTCGAGTATACCTGTGGTTCAATCACGGCATTCAATACGTCCATCACAATTGCCTAGCACAATGGAGTTGTCTCACCAAGTCGTAATGACAAACACCAAAGCAGGAAAGAAGCCGGCCTGGCATTTGCCCTCAGTGTTTGATGTTAGAGTGCGGATAAGGACATCTGATACCTCAAAAGCTCCGAGCAACATCCTACAGAGGGCGAGATACTTCCATGACTGCACAAAACCCATCGCTAACTGAACGGTCCCCCACGAAACAACACAAAATGTCAACCAATTACTGACCCCGAGTTTACGAAGGATAGCAGTACTGGGAAATTGGCTGATGATGACACATTAGCATTTCACTTAATCCTGTCAGACACTCAATGTAGATTGATGCCGGAGATCAGGGATGATTGAATGGCACCTACAAAATGGTGTAAGGAATGAAATATATAAAGGATACAATACTGTATCGGGACCCCCTGCTAAGCTCCTATGCAAAACCCTTGAGCAATTCTTTTGATGACACCGAAGCAAAACTGGAAGGACATACCAAATCATGGTCCATCCCTGCAGTGCGTGCAATACTAAGGTTAGTCCTATCAATCAGTGCAATAGCATACAACAATCCCAACAACGGCAACATTCTGAAATCAATACGACGGCTATGCATCGACCCGAGATACATGATCAATTGCGACATTAGATAGGGAGCCCATTAGTCCTAGGCACAAATGTTATATCAAGTCGTGACCCGCAATGACTCACATAAGTTGATTTTCCTGAAGTAAATGAAGCGAACATTTGACCTCATCAAGTCGTCTGTCAATGTTGCGAGCTTTCGTATTTACTCGTAAAGCAGTGTCCACATTAGGCATAAAGTTCTCGTAGTTATTTTCGACAGACATTTGACACTCTGTACGATCGGGAATGAAGGGCCTAGGGACACTGATAAATAAAATTCAACGTTCCGGGCTAGGAGTGTGAACTGAGGCTGCACAAGGGATGACTGGCCTTCAAGGCCTTTTATCAGCGAAACTGGCGTGATGTGGAGCTTGAAGAGATAGAACTTTGTCCTGTATGAATGGCTTTTTATTCATATAAGGTAAGGAAGGCGCCATATTCGATTGCAGCAGACGCACCTGGCCGACGTGGCTCATAGTCTTATTGAGGTAAGCCCCGTACGCTGGGTAAGAAGCAGGTCAAAAAAAGCCCTTTGTGACTGCAGATCAGTGAGATAGGGCATCTGAGGATCACATTCTTCACTTTACCTGACATGCGATGCTGAACCCCTGGGTCATCGGCAATAACCGAGAAAAGGTTCAATGGCTCTTCAAGCACATGACAAGCATATTTACGCTACTCAAGGATAACTCATTGCAGCCTGCGAAGTGTGGTCAAATCCATTGCAGGTAAGAAGCATCGGTTCTTAAAGTGGGTCAAGACTTCGCTCCACTGCTTCGCTACCGTCTCTGGAATTTTGTAAGCTACTTGTAATCGGAAATTTTGAGGACCGTGTCTGACTTGCCTCGTTTTTCTTGGGATTGGATGTCTGTTATAGAAGATGGCTAGTGTTAGGGTTCAGTCCATTTGGAGGCACACAATAGAGTTACTAAGCACCTGACCATAGGGCTGAATCCCAACACCAATTACAGAATGTAATTTGAGACTTGGAAAGGCACCAGGGCTAATACATTGCAAAAAGCTTTGAAGGTGAATGACAACGGACAGAAAAGACCTCGATCAAGAGTCAAAGCAACAAGGCACAAGTGATGTCTGGCTGATTTTATGGGGATTCACAGAATTTGCATCAAGCTGTAATGGAAAGTGAGCTTGGCGAAGCTTTAGGGGGTAACGAGTCGCCGAAGAAACCGATGATTCCGCGAGATACCAGATACAAAATAGGAAGCCGATACATGATAACGAGAACGGATGTCCGATCTGTACGCAACACAGAGAATAATGAGTTTGGGACAGGAGAAGAATGGATACAAAAATCCACCATACAATACAATACGTGAACTTCCTAAGCGGATATTCCTCTTTCTGAATTCAACATTTCTGAGATCTCTCATTTGGCTCCCTTTTCTTGTCTTTGTCCTTGTCCTTGTCCTTATCTGTAATTGAGGAGCTTGATCCTTCATCTTGATATAAACCATGCTGATCTATGTAGTCTACTACGGCATTTGGTAGGAGGTATCGCACAGAAAGTCCCCTCCTAAGGAACAGACGGACCTGAGATCAGGTATAGCGATATGAGCGACTAAACCGTTGAATGAATTCCATGAACATACCTTGGTGCTGGAAACGTCATTTTGGATCAGCTGTGATATCAGATAAATGTTATCACGCCAGCGTGCTAGACTGTCGACAGCCTGGTCAATCCCTGTCCCAGCTCTTTCCACAATTAAGCACCCATATCGACCCAGTATGTGGTTCAGCTGATATTGACGTAAAATATTTGACTCGTCTTCACCATGAACCGACGTACATCAGAATAGCTCCACACTCCCGGCTCACTCATTGTTGCAATAAGATCTGAGCCTGCAAGTAGCATGGGACGAACAGTTCTGCGTTCGCCCCCTTGTGTTGTGACTCCTCCTAGGATGGTATTTATTTCATGATCGAAGTGGTCAAGTACAATTGCCGTGCGCTGATATGATTGAAAAGCTTCCCAAGAATCCACCATCAGCAAATTGTTAGATTCTTCGGATGCAAGTGTGCACATGTTGACTCTAGATATGAGGAAAGGTCGACACCGTTGGAAAACCATAAGAGAATAACGAGATACACATATCAGTACACCATTCAGACCATAATTATCAAATGGTTTATCCGCTGGTCGGAATGCCAAGTCCGCAAAAACAACAGGCAGGAAAACGACAGGACAGATGATGTACTTACCGGTGTCGGGCGGAGAGAAGTCCGAGTTTCTTGTACTCCTCGCTTACCGGGCTCAGATAGGCGCCAACAATTTCGAAATCGGTATTTTGCCTGACATAGTCTCTGGCCATCTCGAACATGCGAAGATGAAGATATGTGACTGGGCTGAATGACCCACATGCGACAAGGACAATTGGTGTTTTCTTGGGGTCGCGGAGGGTACGGCGAAGGCGGTGGTGAGGGAATTCATAGTTTGGTGGGTTTGTGAATGATTCTGAAAGGTGGACATTTGGCTGGGCCATGATGGGAGAGGAGTATTGTGCGGAATTATTCTGAATATAAATAGCTATTAGACTTCGGGTATGAGATATCATTCCCACGATCGCAAAGGTCCGGTTCGTCTAGCCGTACCGGCGTTCGGACTAAATCGATGATAGTGTCCAAAAATGACAATATTTCGACCACCAGAGATAGACGGCACCTTGATTGATTCGTCTCCTATTGGAAGATGAAGTCATCCAACTTTTCGCTTATTACTAGGTTGTGTTTAGTGTGATGATGTTAATATCAGATGATCTTATGTTCTCGACAACTCACAATCTTACCACTACCTTTTCCTGGACTATTTTTCCGAGCAGAGCTATCTGTACAGCCATTAAGACTTTTATGCAACTCCACTACAGTAGCACACGTCACCAACAGTGAAGATTCCTGGACCCTCGCTAATGTTCTTTTTTATTTTATTCATCTTGCCTTCTTCTAATGAATGCTCCTCGGGTTTGCTTAAGCACCTCTCCATTCTGATTTCCCATCCAGTGCCCTGGTGGACCTCATATATAAGTCATTACCTGGATACACTGTTTATTTTAGAATTTTAAGTTACTATTCGTCTTTAAAGATCAAAAAGGGACCCTCTAGCTTGATGGAAACCTAGAATGAGAGTCGAGAACAAACGAAAAAATTGTTGAATTCTCTTGTCGATTTTTCTTACTGCATAACAAATTAAGGTCGCAGAGGGACAATAACAAGGCAGGTTCTTCAATCTCAAAGATATAAAAAATATTGACCAGCCATAGGTAACGTAAAATGTTGACACTACCAGATTACCCACTTTTCAATGAACAGAAAATTTGTTCCACATTACAGCAATGTGTCTTCTCGTTCTCTATGAGACACGACCACAGCTATTGGATCAGCTCTGAGAATTCCAAGCATCATTACCCACTTGAAGAAAGACGGAATGCACTGTCACATGGAATCAAAATGTTCCAAGTAAAGCACAGTATTGCCATCCCAGCAAATGCCATGGAGACACTACTGAACTCATAATGGTGAACTCCACAGAATACATACCAAAAGAGTTTTTTCCACTTCTATCAAAACTGGCTAATCATACATTCTTGTCACACAAGTACATAGGCTGGCTTTGCATGCTCGGTTGCTTTATGTATGTACTTATAAACATCCTGTAGACATTTCTCGTTTGATAGACACCAATTCCGGCCCTTCTGAATGAGGATAAGACAAAGAATATGATTGACACAGTGGTCCAAATCTTACGGAGCATCGCGACGCACCAGAAATTTCCATAAACAGAAATTTTCTATTTTAGTCTATTGTGAACCCATGTTGGAATGCAGTACAATTTAGTGATTGTTGATAGTGTAGCTTGGACCTACTTTTGTGTCACGTCCACCATCTTCCCCTATTGTATCCAGTCCCACTAATAGACCACAATTAATCAGTTATCTGGGTAAATATTATCAACATTGCCACTAGTTACGGTTAGTGTTGAATCGGCATTTAGGTATAAAATGACATATAATTCCTTTGTGGCATTCACTTTACCATCATTCCCTTCACAAATCTGACGAGTCTGCTCTACGTCTCCAATACTTTTACAACGTCTAGCACACCTTCATGGGATCTCAACCGAGTACTAGAAGGTGCAAAGACGGACGAAATCGTCTGTCTTACGTGAAGGTTTTGGACTATGATGAGAAGAGGAATCCAGCGAGGGGAAGTATGAAACGTAAAATACCAAAGGTCTTCAGATTTGCATTTCCCTTGAATACCAAAGAAGAACGAAAGAAATGACATAACAAGAGGTCGTGTGTACGGTATAGCATGCTGCACGACGAACACAAATCGACGCTATACAGAAATCAAGAAAACCCTGTCAGTATTTTCTCAGTTTTTTCAGGCTGACTTCCTAACAATCAGTTCGAATAGCTCTATCCATCAGAACGTTCTCACCGTTACTACCTTCAACATGGTACAGTAAAAGGGCCATCGTCACAGCATTTCTCAAATGATACTCCTGCTGCTCCCACCTACCGATCAATCGCGAGATACAACTCTGTTGCTCCAGAGAGGAACCAACTGGGGATCACTACCATATCAAGCCACATAAAATGCCGCTCTGTGGTACCAATGCCACCAGTCTTACAAACCCCACTTCCCCCATCTCTCCCTCTGATTCGTTCTTATCACCTGAAGCCCAAAATGCGAACCATAGAGAGCCAAAAACATCTTGCTTGTCAATCCACTGGAAACAAAAAACGAACTGTTCATCGTGGCCACCGTTCAGAAGAGTGAGGCCCTCGAGAACCGTTTATTCACAACTCATCCCTCCCGGTTAGGTCATCGCAAAGTAGACATCGTGATCATAGGCCGTCTATTTTGAACAAACATCATCGCAGTCAAAGTTGTCTGGAGAATTGCAACGACAGAGGGGAGCAGAGGGCACCAAAAACAAGTAAGGTATCTTTCACTTTTGCGAAGACTACTACAGGGCTTTACGAATCGGTTGAGGTCAAACGAAGACATATTTACGTGTCAGGTGGGACTTCTGGGTGAGAATGGTTGTTTATGAGTGACGGATTTAAAATTTTACGTATATCTATACTTTTAAATGTCCATATACATATCCGATACGATTACAAACAATTACAAAATTAAGCAAACAACGAAACAACATTCTGTGAACTGGAAACCAGAAAAGTCAGAATTTCGTGAAGAACAAACGGTTAGTCCACATCAACAGAAGTTCCCAGCACCGGTGATTGGACTGAGGTATCTCCGTATGCGGGTGGTCTCTCACCTGCCTCGCTCTGCTGCCCGGAGACCAGGTTTTCAAAAAGGGTATTTGCAATAATTATATCATCAGAGCGTCTTAATGAAACCATTGAAACTGGATCCACCGCCTGGTCATCCGCTGCGGTGACATTGGAGTCTGTTGAGTCGTATGAAGCTGTATGCTCTAACTTTGGTCGATACATGCTCGGACGATGATATGATTCTGCTCCAGAGTGAAGATCTTGAGGTGTGCGGCAGGGACAGCCCTGAATAACGTGCTCAACCCGGTGTAATGACTCGGAATAACGAGGCAGAGATGACCATTGTGGATTGCACCGACACTAGAAAGATGGTAAGACAATTATTCGATCTTCGTCACAGAAAACGGAAATTCACAGAAAGAATATGCACTGGCGTCTGCACAACAATGTCGAATAGTTTCCTTTGCCCATCTTTATCCAACAACTGATTATCTCCTCTTTCCAACCTGAGGATGATCTTCAACATATGACTAACGACCATATTTGCTCGCTTGTTTTTATTTGTCGGCATTATCATCGAACATGAGTCCGGAAGTTTTAGATCTAGATGGAAACTCCAAGGTCCAGGTCCCATAAAACTCGAAACTAGCTCTGAGATTTCGGCATTGTTCTCGAGCTGAGAAGACAATGCTGTGAACAAAGGGGATTCATAAAAAACTTCAGGATCATCTGCTTCTAGAGGCAGCACATGTGATGCGTTTCTCCCTTCGTTACGGATGCAGAGAAGTTCGGTGCGAGAGGAGGGATCTGCGCGAGCGAGTTTGCACATGTTGATATAGTATTCGGTATGCTCTTCAGTAGAGGCGGATTTTCCAAAGTGTAAGAGAAAGAAAATGATATCAAGATGAGCTTACCTTCAAGATATACTGCGATCCTATAGACTTTCACCTTTGATAGAGGCATCAAAGTGAAAGTCACGGGTAGTGTCCCGCCGATATAAAAACTCCGACCAGAAACAGCGATGAGATATTGCAACTGATGATCCCAGTGTCGCTCGATGATGATATTCTCTGTCTCCTCGATATCATCATCTGTTGGGCATGAGACCACGATAACAGAACGCTCAGCAGTATACTTATGCTTGAACGCTCCTGGGCGATGGACATGTGCATGTAAGCGCCATGAAACAACGCCGTAATCACAAAGCATTGTTGGTGGTGAATCTGCTGGGATCTGGAAATATATTGGATACGTATAGATGCCTGGAAACACTTGTAGGTTATTTCCATTTTCATAGATCAAATCAAAAGAGCTGACCCTTCTTGAACTCTTTCCAACCTCGACCTGCGTCTTTGTGCACCTTGGGATCATCTAAGTGCAATATCTCTCCAAATTTGTCAAATATATGATGCTCTTTCAAACCTTTTGGCCTCAAAGTTCTACCCTCGGCCTCCGTAGCTTGTAGAGCCGCTAGTTCTGCGTTATATCGCCTGTCCCTTGTCCGTCCTCTCACAACACTACTATGGTCATCTCTTGAAAACTCTCGAGAGCGTGGAAGTTTGGGAGAGACAGCATCCATCAGAGCTTGCGAAACACTCGTTAGTTTGAACCGGTTAAGCCTTCCTCGGTCGTGATCAGGGGGTAGAAGCGAGAATGATCGGGGTGTAAGGGAACCTCTGTTTACATTTCTCGGACTGCCGGCTTGCCCTGACATTGACATGTAGTTATCATCTGATGCACCGTCTGTAATATGTCGTGCTGGACTGTAGGTTTGTGATGGGGTCAACGCAGGCGAAGCTATAGGAAGCATTAGAATGCTAACCACTAGGCAACCAAGGTATGCTACTCACTAGGTGTATAGTGTCTTCTATCCAGAGCGGCGCGAAATTCCTCTAGACCGTGGACGGGATTCGGGTCTTGGCTAAGCGGATGTGGGGAAGAGAGGGCAGATGGGGAATTGCTCGATGGAGGAGTATAAGCCAAAGAAGAATAAGGTGGAGCATCAGAAAAATATTCATGCCGAGAGACATAATTGGATTGGTAGGGGGAAACATCAACACTGGCATTGCGAAACTGGCGTGAACCTCGCGAAGTCAAGTCCCCATCGGAAATATGATCGCTGTTGACACCCTCCCGATAAGCATGATTTCTGGTGTGTTGGGAAACATTAGGATGTTGTTCCTCCCAATCGTCGTGATGTAAATCATGATCCTGCGCCGCAATACCGGGTCCTATTGAAGCGGCCCTACGGGAATGTGCCTTGGAAGCCTCAAAGAAAGTGGTATATGCACGGAAAAAGCAGTGCTCTTCAGCAACTTCAATCCTACGAGCTCCGATGCCTTCGAAGAAGAGCGAATGAACAGGATGTATAATTGATCAGATCAAAGAAATTCCGAACTAACCTTCAGGCCATGCCGTTTCCGTCTTCCCCACTAACTCAATATCTATCTTAGAAATTTTGGTCGGTTTTGCGAGAATCAAAATCAGTAAGCCACGTAGGATAGAAGGTTTGTCTTCTGAATGGGTATTGCCGTGTATTGAATTGCTGGAACGTAGAAAAACAGCAGACTCTGTTAGTCGGACATTGAGTGAATTCTTGCTCTTAGATAAATCCTTGTCCAGAGGTTGGCGCATGGGACATGCGAGACTTGTTGTTCAAAAGTAGATGAACGGGGCTGTGGATTACCAGTGAAAATCAATAAATTTTTGGAAGAACAGGTGATGCCGGAATCTGATTCTCACGGGGTTATATCACCTTAATCCTGCATACTAGGACAGACAGAATGCTCCTTCTCGATGTTTGATCAACAGTCTATCAAGCCATTGATGTCTTCTATCAAATTTGGATTTATCTTGGCCCCCTTTTCTAAAAAAAATCATCAATTTATTTCATGGTGCTTGATTGCAGTCTGTGGTAGATGAGTCTACTTAAATACAAAGGAGAGGAAGAAAAAAGAAAAAGAACAGGAGAGAATAGAGGGGGAGAGAGGAAAGAAAGAGGAGAAACACTAATCATGGGAGACAGAGGCTGATAGTTACACTATGCTAATCAATACTGTCTTGGAAGCAGAAAGCTGGATTGTCTTATAGAAACTATGTGTTGGAGGCTCATGTAGCAAGGACATTCATGTAAAATATGGTGCCCAGTTTCCTACTATTGTACAATGCGATGGGGACAGAGATATCTAGTAATAAATTAGTAAGCATGAGTAACTGACGGAGTGAAGATTATCAAGTCTAAATTTTCATCAATCCTCCCTAGGTAAATCAAGATCAGCTCCGCTCAGGAAGTGTACGTGAATGAAAACATACTCTGCAGGTTCTCTCCGAAGAAATGCAACATCAATGATCGCAGAGAAAGCTGCGAACGCGAGACCACCGCCGAAAGCTGCTTTAGGTCCGGAGTTCCGCGCGAGAACACCACCAGCAAGAAATCCTGACGATATTGAGTTCCAAATGTCATTCTTAGCACGATACTGAGTTTTTGAGCTGAACAACGTCCCTCACGAAAAATCTGGTGTAAACGTACGCCTTCAATCACACATTCAATCCCGGCGAATAGTGCTCCAACTTTTCCAAATCCCTTGCCAGTCGTATACATTCCTCTTCCCATCTCCTTAAATATCTGACTAGCCTTTTGCGTCGTGTTCATGCCCGCCTGTGATCGCTGTCGAAGTAGGGGATCTTCGTATGCGAATGAGGCAGACATAAGTGAGAAGAAGGCACCAAGTCCAAATCCTACAAGCCACAGCTCCGGATACAATGAGCCCAAGTTATGTGTAGGATGCGAACACTGACCTGCAGTCCCAGCTATGAGAGTCTTAGCAGCACAAGATTCCATAGCCATAGACATTATGTTCTGATACTTTAGCTGCTGTATAAGTACAGCCCGGTCCTCTTCTGTGAAGCCAGGTGGTAGAGGTTCCTTGCCCGGTGCCCATATTGGAGCCTGGTAAGGCCATTTTCTGAAGGGGTCCATAGCCTGGTTGTGGCAAATTTTGATCTTGCGAGTCGGAGTTTGTATGTGTTTGGCTCTAGTAAACCCCATTCAGTAACTAGCATGCCTCACTTAGGGCCCACCATGGGTGACCCTCAGGTGGTCTGATTGCTACCTGTACCTGTATGTAAAGGGATGGGTAAACAACATAAAACATGGGTACACCATGGGGATCTCATAATTATCTATGTAATTGATCAGTATTATGTCCAAACATTGATGACCTTGAATCTTATCACCTTAGGGTCTATTTAGAGTTGTTAGAAATGTATTGAAGAGTACTTTCAGGTACAAATTAAAGTGAATGCCCATATTGAGCAGTTCCCAAGATATTGGCTAGTTTAACACTTATTAATTACCTAATATTTAAGTGGGTTCTAGACACTTTGAGACACTTTGTTTGTCAATGGTCTTTCTAAGAGCTTTCCAATGCCACTACAGTTGTCAAAAATGATCTAGTATTTGTAAAATCATGGTTGAATAAAGCTTGTGATACTCTTTCTTAAATAGCTATGAGCCACCATGCCAGGCAGCTATATTTTATCTTTTATTACATAATAGCTACATAGGAAGGAGCACATGACTCATAGATTAGATAATTAGAGCACATGACTTTGTCATATGATAAGTTATATAATATTGTTCTCTATAACAGAGTAGCTACAATATATAAGTAGGTAATAAGTAGGTAGTTTAATCCATAGGGAACTCTGCCAAGTTCTTGTCTTACATCCCACAAGTATAGATGACTGACATGTTACTATGTAGAGTACACTAGTTACATGATAACATAAAAAGCAAGTACCTACACAGACAGGGAAGTGGCTAGATAGGATGGTGCAATGGTTTCAAGGTAGGATAGAGTCATGGAATGATGGAGAAAGACTGGTGTGGCACTCCATTCCAACAGTCCTACATACCATCAAAACCATCTTAAAAATACTATCTAATGCAAGTTGAAGTACATGTCTGCATCTGGCAGTTCCTAAGATATTAGCCAACCAGTACTTTAGCATCTGATGAAGGTCTAAGAGTTTTGAGCACTTCAAGACACTTTATGCACAAATTGTGCACAATTGGAAAGGTCTTGGTTAGAACTTTCTAATACCAGTAAGATCATTGTGATCAGCTTCTTGACAGCAGATGAAGTTTGTAACACTACTCCTAGTTTGTCACCTCTTGAGTCTGTAGATAGTCATTGGGCTGTGCCTGGGGGTCTGTCTATATGCTCACCATGTCTTACCCGTTGTGGTTGATACAAACTGCAGACTGCATTTAAGCCCTATGTTACAAATTTGGGGAGCCAAAAAAGGATAAAGCAAGATTCTGTATCACACTGTCAGAGTGATTCACCAAGTCCAACTTAGCATACCAGACACTCAACTCCATTTTTACAACTCTTCGTGATCAAAAGACGTCTGAATGATTCTTGAAAAGTGGGATATTCGGGTCCGAGCTGTCAATCACCGGGGAAGGGTGTATTTTAGCCGTTCATTCCGAAGCGCAGCACAAGCTGGAGTATCCCAAAGCTGTGCGAATCATAGTTCATCTAGTATCAGTGATGCCAAGTAGCACTGAAGCACATACTTGAAACAGATGGTCTCATTTTGATAAATCCGCCTCCAATAAACTCGATAGCCCTTGTGGTTCAACAAGCTCTATGACGAATATTATGTTCCAACAGTCAGAGTTTTTTTATAGTTGGATCCTTGTCGGGAATGACAGTTTTACAATAGCACTCCTGTGTTTTCGTCAGGGTTTGATAGTCACAATTTTGGATATATTGAAACCCATCAAGGGTCTAGTCTGCTGCGATCTCTCATCCTAATGTCATTATTGTCATTGTCATTATGCAAAGATTGTCTGGTTAAGAATAATCAAGGCTCAATAGTGACACTGGAAAGCTTATGCATGGCACCGAAGCAAGTGTGGTTACAAATATGAACCTGCCAGCGGACCATTCTAAAGATCGGAATCGGAAGGAACTTTGACATATTCGATGCAGAGAGGAAGATCGACGTGGTCTCAAACGCCTCGGACATACCTCCGTCTACTTCATTGGAATCTGAATTAGCGTGTGCGTGTGCGTGTGTATGCAGTTAGTGTACTGCTGGACATATTTAACCAAAGTCGCGAGTCTTTTGTCTCTAGAAGGACTTCTTGTGTTCTTTACTCTACTCTGTGCTTCTCCGGTGTCATTCCCTGAGGCAGTCGGTCTTACTTGGCCCTTCAACACTTCCGGGCGCGGAAGGATTACCTTTCCCGTCAGGACTGGGGCTCTTGATACAAGGAAATGGTGCGTATACTTGCACACGGAAGGACCTATATTCATCTGAGTCATGTCCTCGGAACAGGAGACTGCCATATACGATTGTTGGAACAACAAAGAAAATATAGAATCCTCCGACGAAGATTCCGTGCCCAGTACTCCAACAATGACTACTGCCAAACAAATAGAACAATTGTATCATAGATTGCAGTGCATCCGGGGGGAGTTGGACAAAGATCACTGGGAAAACGAGACAGATGAGAGGGAAAGACTTGAAGGCAGGTGGATGCACTTTGCTAAAGTATCTTCAGACGAAGCATACCGGGACGACAGCGATGATTCTAGTTTGGGACAGGGACAATATACGAGTAACGATGAAGTTTCAGGCCTGCAGTCCAAACATCCGAGGGAAAGGAAAGCTTTTACAATGCCTCCATCAACATGCTGGATAAATGAAATGCCGTCTGAAATTTTGGTACTCGTGTTCGAGTTGGCTTTGAGTACGGAAAAGGAGTATTCAGACGATGCGGCCGAATTTGGCGGACGGAATGGGTGGAGGTCACCAATTACCTTGGGGCATGTATGTTGCTTTTGGCGGACATTGGTGCTAGAAACGCCATCGCTCTGGAGATCGTTTTCCCTCGTGCTTGATACAATTCCACGGTTGACGGAAGGGTTGAAAGCATCTCTTCATTTGTGGCTGCAGGGCTCGAGATCAACAGAGGTGGCGATGAACTTGGAAGTAGATCCAGCCTGTGCGGAGATATTGGATCAGGAGCTGATGAACCAGCTGGAGGGAATGTTGAGAAGATGCTGGAGACTCAGGACAAATGTCTCGCATGAAATGTTTTGTGGGATTCTTCAACTCCCGTTGTTGCGTTTACGGACGCTGGAGGTTTGGTCATCTTGGCTTGTAAAGGATGTTGGAGGGTTCTCTATCCAGGCACCCAGCCTGCAAAATTTGGTGATTTTAGGCCCCGCTATGGTAAAATTCGAGGAGAACACGTTGCCTTGGAGTCAAATCCAGGAGTACAAGGGTACATGCTGGGCGGACCTGCAGCAACATTTAGACATCTTCAGGTTATCACCGAACTTGCAGTCGTGCACGCTATATCCTTTTTATGAAACAAAGGGAAATTTGATTTCGATACGGCTGACGCAGCTGCGGCGTCTGCACATATTGTCGAATTTTGGGACGAGCATAGATAGTTTTTTGGGATGCTTGGAAGTGCCTGCATTGGAGGAGTTGAAGTTTGGATTTGATGCGTGGCCGCAAAAAAGTGTCCTGGATCTGCTCGAGCGTTCAGGAATAGAGTTAGAAAGACTGAAACTGATTAGCATGGATAACTCACAGTTGTACAAGTTCTAGTTTGTGACAGGTGTTATTACTAGTCCCACACCAAACATCGGTATTTATCCTCATCCTGCCCGCTGCATCTGACTGCGGTTCCCAAATCGTGGATAGTTTCTCTAGGCATGGGATCCTCAAGTTTGTATTCCGATCCGAAATGTCCAAAGTTTCAAGGGATGACACAGATCCTCACGTTTTCGTTAAACGCGAAACAATCACTACTCTCCCCACTCTTGAAACGTCTATGATCAGTCTAAGGTTCATATGCATATTGCACATGCTCCAGGTTTGTACTCCAAGGGTATTCTGAGTCTTGTTGATATGCTATCCTGAATCCTCTTGACTGCTGAGTCTCGTTGGTAGTAGACCTTTGTCTCTTTCTCAACTTGTGCAGCTGGTTTCCCATCAAATCACATCTTCGCAAACGTATTATTTTGTTCTAGTTAGTCCCACGATATAGGGGATTGTTCGTGGTGACTTGGAATCATTCGACAAAACCGACACCTAGCGTCCAAGGCAATTGTAAACGAGACCCATTAACGAAGGTGGGCATGGCCGCATGAGTTAGAGCGATGAAAATTAAGATAGAGAGATGATTAATGAACTGGGATTTCGACAAACTTTTGAGACACCCTTTCAAAAACTCTTCTACTTGCAAGAGAATCCAAGTGGATCTCATTGGATAGTGAACTTTGAATCGACAAATGTATCTGTCCCGGCCTCGCCTATCGTGCGGGAATCATCCCTTGATACCCTTGTGACTTATTTGTGGAAAAAGATGTGATTGAAACAAGCCTTAGCGTGGTCGTCGTGATTAGATTGGTAAACCATCTGTGATCCTATCAACTTGAAAGGCCAGCTCTAATTAAGGAATTGTTCCGGTCGACAGAGCATCGCTACTGGTATGAGGGACAATGAGATACGTGGGATTGAATCTCAGGATCCCGGAGGAAAATAAATTTTGAGGGGACCTGGGGTCTTTGTGGGGGGTTGAATGGATGGGTGATGCTGATGAGCTTGCTACAAGAACGTAGGATCCTGGTACTTTGATTGCACTCGTCACTTGCGGCTTACATGTTCGATTACTGTTGTTTTTTTTCTCTTGCCCTTTCAGAAAAACCTATTTCTGTGTCTAGTTTGCTAAGCACTTGTCTGGGAAGATGTTGCAAACATGGATGTTATGGGTCACTGATCTCAAGGCTGAAAACATTTTTGTGCATGCTCCAGTGGACTTGGATCCCGAGTGCAGATTTGTAATACTCAGTATGTCTGCTACGGCTGAGTGAACAATCCTACCAGTCAGCAATGGTAGCTGCCCGCATCCAGACGTCAGCCATGCGTGTGGTCCCACAATGGTTTTATTGTCTCGTGCCTGCAAAACGCGTGTTTCAAGTGGCCCTGCAAGGACCCCGTGGGGATGATTACATGAGCAGGGTGTCCCGGGTCATGCAACTGAGAATTTTTGTGGGTGGTGGTCTGTTGGTTGTTTCCGTCCACAGGACTCGCCGGGTTGCTCGTCCAGCGTCCGAGTTTTCTCCCAGCTCCTAGCCTTTCCAGCCGCTTTTACGCCTGCTGGCAGGTCCTTTTCCACGACCATAACCCCAGCTCTGAAAAAAAAAACCAACCAAAAAAGACCTCTTCCTGCGACATTCGTGCGTATGCCACTGCCTCCTGAGCGCTGTTGCTCACTTCAGTGTAGAATGAGCAGATCTTCCACTGCACAGACATCCAAGAATCCGACAATCCCAAAGGTGTCAGCTTGGTCCCGGGGCCCTCCCCAGTCGTCGTCCACCCCGTCGCGCTCGCAGTCCCCCGCCCCATCCGCCCCAGTCATCCAGACCCACTCCCGCCGCCCCAGCGCCCTCTCAAGTGTTCCCATCACAGATGGTGTCTCTGTCAACAGAAATAATTTCGGTGCCGCAAAACAAGGTCCGTGCGGTCGCTCCTTGTCGTCTCATGTCTACTCATTTTTGTCTACTAGGCTCGGCCGTGACCTTTGGCTCCATAGATGACATCTCTGCATCCATATCGTCTTCTCCGGCCACTGCCCCTTCCATCAAGTCCGACGTCGTCAAGTCGTTTGGCTCGATCGATGCGGAAAGGCACGAAACTCACATGAATGGCAAATCTACTCTGTCATCGCGGCCGTCGGTGGCAGTTTCGGCCTCTACGACAAGTTCGTCTGCTCCCTCCCCCGCTGCATCGATATCTTCGACTACCAAGCTTGCGAAACCTGACATCGCAAAGCTTTTCCAAAATCCATCATCTGCCGCCTCAACACAGCCCTCCGATACCCCTTCCCCCTCCCTGCGTTCCTCTGGCCTACCATCAGCCCAATCTGGTTCGTCCATCCATTCACATCCATCATCGGCCCCGCCACAGCCCTCGCAACTCGGCCCTCAACAACATTTCACACCCTACCGACACCCGCAAGCAGGACCTGCCTCTGCCACATCTCGTCCTGGTCCCTGGTCTACCCGCCAAATTATCAATGGCGCTGGCCCACGTTCTCAAGGCGCCCCCAACGGTGCCCCTGCACAAATGAATGCTGTCATGTCTAGTCCTCGATTGGGGCCAATGCCTCATAATACTCAACCTCAGGCCATGCCTCCGCCACCTCAGATGCAGCCGCCTATGCCTCAGCAAATGCCGGTCACGTGGGCCAATTATTATGTAAGTAATGAATTCTTCTTGTCGACACAATTATGATTGATTGTTATCAGTACGACCAGTCGTACTATTCTCCATGGTACCCACCGCACCCTCACCACCATCCTCCAGGCGGTCCGCATGGACCACCTCACCCCGGAATTCCGATGTCCCCTCGAAATCCTCCTATGCCTTTACAACAAGGCGGTCCCGGAACACCCACACTGACCCATGCGACTGCGTCTCCGATCCATCCGGTTCATCAACCACCTTCCATCACACATCCCTCATCAAGTATGAGTAGCATCTCGTCACCTCCACCTACACCCTCAGCTCCCACCTCACGACTCAACGCTAATTCCTCTACATTTGCACCACGAACAAAAGTCGTGATTAAAAAGGCAGATGGGACAGAGGTCAATATTGAGAATCTTAAAGGCAGTTCGTCGTCACCGGCCAACAATGCCTCGACGAATGGGCAAGCTACGGCGTTCCGTCAGGGGAGTCCCGGTGGGATGCCTGTCCGCTCGAGTGTGAGACTAGAATCGCCGGAACAACGTGCTCAACGGCTTGCTGAAGCTGAGCGCAAGGTCAAGGAAGAAGAAGCAAGGAAAGAGAAGGCAGAAGAAGAGCGGCAGCGGAAGGAACAAGAGGAGAAAGAGCGTGTTCGAAAACTTGAGGAAGAAGAAAAATCACGGGAACGGAAACGTCAAGCCGAAGAGGAAGAAAAAGAGAGGATAAGGAAGGAGGCTGAGGAAGAAAGAGTACGCAAAGAAGCTGAGGAGGAACGTCTTCGTATAGAAGAAGAGAAAGAAAGAATCAAGAGGGAAGAGGAGGAGAGGGAACGTCTACGGAAGGAGGAAGAGGACCGCCAACAAAAGGAGGAAGAGCATCGGCGAAAAGAGGAGGAAGAGCGCCAGCGAAGAGAGGAGGAAGAGCGTCGGCAAAAAGAGGAAGATGAGCGGAAACTAAGAGAGGAGGAAGAGGAGAAGCTCAGAGAGGAGGAAGCGCGTGAGTGCCTACGCAAGGAAGAAGAAGAGAAGGAGCGACGGCGTCTAGAGGAAGAGAAAGCTGCCCAAGCTAGAGAGGCTGAAGAGGTTGCTAAGACTCAGGCGAAAGAAGAAGGTGAACTCACGGAGGAGCCTGAGAGTCCTGATGCCGTTTCAGCGCTCAAAGACAATTACAAGGCGAAGGAACTTCTTCGTATCAATACCTCAGAGCCCCTCAACGAGCCCCTTAGAAAACGACCAGGTCATTTAGATCTCGGCAACGCCGACTCTGTCCCTCCTTCAATTCCTTCTGCTCTTGCAACTGCTCGCAATATCAACGATATCAATAATGTTCAATACCCAGAAGGTATCTCGAGTCCTAGACCAGAGTTGAATACAAATGCCAAGGATGGCAAATTCCGGTAAGTGCCCCCATGATAACAACTTAGGTCCTTTCTCAATGACCCTCTCCTAGGTATGACCGCGACTTTCTTATGCAGTTTATGGCTATCTGTAAGGAGAAGCCTGAGACACTTCCTCCTCTTGATGCCATTGGTCTTGATTCTTTCGACCAATCTGCTTTGGCTATGCAGCGTGGTGGCTCTGTTCGCAATCGTCAAGCCTCCGGTGGCCCTTCTGTTCCTTCACGTTCCGGTTCGAATAGTCACGGGCTTGGACTTGGTCCCGGTCCAGGTGGCTTTCCCAGATCAAGCAACCTCAACCCTTTCACTGGTGGGGGGATGGGTAACTTCTCAACTCAAGGATCCAAGATGACAAGTGAAGAGCGATTCCAGCTTGCTGCCAGCCGCTCTTCTTTGACCAGCGGCCCTGCTGGCTCGCAATTTGGTCGGGCGATTCCTATGCAGCGGACGCCCAGTCAAGGCGGAATGAATAGAGATCGTGTTCGCAGTCAACGCGGTAAAACACGTGATGGTAGCAAGATGGCTGTTCAACAAAACGCTAATTTGCTTGCCATGCTTCCTCCTGAGTCTGTTGTCCCGCTCAAAGTTTCCGAGAACCGGTGGGATAGGAGGGCCATCCAGACTGATGCGGATTCACCAGATTTTGTTGATCGGAAAGTAAGAGGCCTGCTCAATAAATTAACAATGGAGAGGTTCGATTCAATATCCGATCAAATCATTGAGTGGGCGAACAAGTCTGAGAAGGAGAAAGATGGCAGGACACTTATCCAAGTCATTCGATTGGTATTTGAGAAGGCAACGGATGAAGCTGCTTGGTCGGAGATGTACGCCAGATTGTGCCGTAAGATGATGGAGCAGATTAGTAATAAGGTGCAGGACGATGGTATCAAGAATACAGATGGGAAACCAATTGCAGGTGGACAACTTTTCAGGAAATACCTTTTGAATAGGTGCCAAGAGGATTTCGAGAGGGGTTGGGTACAAAAGGAGGCCACGGCTGCTGCTGCCGCATCTAAAGCCACAGAAGACGAGGCGATTAAGGCTGCAAATGAGAAGAACAAGGAGAACGAGGATGGAGAAGTTGCGTTATACTCGGATGAGTACTATGCTGCTCAGAAGGCAAAACGGCAGGGTCTTGGTCTCGTGAAGTTTATCGGTGAACTGTTCAAACTACAGATGTTGACAGAACGTATTATGCATGAATGCGTGAAGAAGCTTTTAGGTAACGTGGATAATCCTGAGGAGGAAGAGATCGAGAGTTTGTGCAAGTTACTGACGACAGTTGGATCGATTTTGGACACGCACAAGGCACATGCACACATGGATGTGTATTTCCGCCGTATGGGTGAACTGACCAAGAGCCAGAATGTTAGTCCTCGGATGCAGTTCATGCTTCAGGTTCGTTATTGTGTCTGCTATCTTGGTTGATCGGGCATGGCCAACCTTGATAAATCAGGATGTTATCGAGATGCGTGAGAGGAAATGGTCCTCAAGAAAAGCCATTGTAGCGCCTACGACGATCGCTCAGGTTCACGAGGCGGTATGCTGATTCATCTGCTCACAACTTGCCTTTACTCATCATCCCCTGACAGGCTGCCAAGGAAAAGGCTGCTCATGAGAAAGAATACTCACAACGACAGATCAGTATGTCTCGCGGCGGTTCACGGCGGGGTGGCGATCGAAGCGACCAACCTCCAGCTAACCCAGATGGCTGGGCTGTTGCTGGAAATGTTGCTCGGCCTGCCAAGGTCGATTTGAGTAACTTTGGCAAGATTAGTAACAAACCATCACCTCCGACCTTTGGACCGGGAAGCATATTCACCAGTAAGAAAGATAAACGAGAATCGATATCTCGGACAAGCTCTAGTTCGAACATGTTCTCCATGTTACAGAATACTGAGTCAGGAGCTGATAAAAGTATATTCCATCTGGAGGCTCCACAATGTGATATTAAATTTCTTTTTTTGTTACATTCATAGGCTCCGAGACACTGCCTCAACGCAAGAAAATTACCCTGTTACCTCGTACGAAACCTATCGAGTCTGAGATCCAACAGCCCCAAGAGAGTAGTGAGGAGGAGGAAGCTACCACACCAACTGTGGAGATGACAGATGACCAAGCGCAGAAGAAGATCCAAGAGGACGTGAAGGAGTTCTTCGCCGTGCGGAACCTGGACGAGGCCGAGGTTTACTTTACGGCTCTTCCGGCGCAACACCATAGCAAACTGATAGACAAACTTGTGTCAAGCGCTGTGGAGTCTAAGGAGGCTGATGCAAAGCTGGCGGCTGACCTGTTTGGCCGAGCTGCGTCGAAGAATTTCTGTTCGCAAGATGCGCTTGAGCAAGGTTTTTTGCCCTGTGCCGAGATTATTGGTGACATTGCAATTGACACACCCAAGGCGTTCCAGTTATTCGTTATGATGATTAAGGGTGCTGAGTTCCCT